>Ga0272442_10001875_pt1 | contig 31206 bp, 34 predicted proteins | sample SSMForm2O_FD_200262 | JGI IMG/M metagenome (GOLD analysis project Ga0272442, IMG submission 200262) | Marine sediment archaeal communities from Little Sippewissett salt marsh, Falmouth, MA, United States - SSM-Form-2O | ecosystem: Environmental > Aquatic > Marine > Wetlands > Sediment ... | reverse complement strand
GCAAAGATGAATATTTACGTTAAGGCAGAAGGTCGTAACGACCACCACATCATAGAATCTGTTTTTAAGGCTTTGGCAAAGGCGCTAAAGGGCGCGATTAAAGTAACCGGGAAAGACGTCCCAAGCACAAAAGGGAGTATATGAGATGAAGGTAACAGGTCAGATAAATCCATGGATAAAGCAGTTGAAGGCGTATGAACCTGGAAAACAAGTAAAGGGAAGCATACGTCTTATGTCGAGCGAGAACAACTACGGCCCAAGTCCTGGTGTCGAGGAGGCATTGAAAAGATGCGAGATAGGTAGATATTGTGATCCAAACTACACGCTACTCAAGCAGAAGATTTCAGAATATTGCGACGTCAAACCGGACAAAGTCACGGTCACTGCAGGTTCGGACGAGGCTTTTGATCTGGCATCTAAGATTTTCCTTACTCGAGGCTGCAATGTTCTTGCACAATATCCGACTTTTCCTATGTACAAGATATTTGCGACTACCTACGGTGCGAGATATCTTGGGATACCTGCAGAGGCAGATTTCAGTTTCAACGCTGAGAAATTTTTGAAAAGCGTCGGCGGTAAGCACCTCATCTACCTGTGCAATCCCGTCAACCCCGCGGGTGCGAAAATCCAGAAGGAAGACATCAAGGCGATAGTTGAATCTGCGGAGTGTCCTGTTATTGTGGACGAGGCCTACTATGAGTTCTGCGGGGAGACTGCAGTAGATCTTACTGAGGAGTATGATAACCTCATCGTAGCAAGAACGTTCTCAAAGGCTTTTGGGTTAGCAGGAGCTCGCTTGGGCTATGTTGTTGCGAACCCAGAAATCATAAGCTACTATGAGCGCGTTAAGTCACCGTGGAACGTATCATCGCCGGCAGCATTCGCGGGTGTGGCAGCTATGTTCGACATACCTTTTATGAAGAAAAACGTGGATAAGATAATCAATGACCGGAGGCTTCTGGAGGAGTTTCTTTCGAACTACTTCAAGGTTTACAGCTCATCGGCAAATTTTGTCTTCTTCGACGTGAGCGGGAAACTTACGTCTTTGGAGTTCTTTGAGAAGATGAAAAAACATAATATAATAGTACGTAGAATAGGCAAACTCGAAGGCTTTGAAGGAGACTACATAAGAACCAGCGTCGGAAAAACAGAGGAGTGCACCTTATTTATGGAGGCAGTCAAGGCTATTATTTAATCACGGTGCAGTTTATGCTATTTTATACGGATTAGTATTTTTTATAAAAACCTATTGTTGCTTACCCGCCAGGCATCTTTTACATACTCCCCCTGCCATACAATTAGCACATACTTTGGCACCGCATAAGCTGCATGTGAATAGTTCCGCCACCCTGCCGCATATCTCGCAGATTCCGGGATTCATGAGAGTAACATCATAGCTATTTGTATGAGTGCTATTATCACTAGTGCAGTCCCCACGAATTTGCCGAGGTCTGAGCCGATTATCAGGGCTATGCCGATTATCAAGAGCAACACGGGGCTTGAGTTTATGAGGAAGTTTATTATCCCGTCGAGGGTGCCGTCACCAGTGTTCGTAAGTTTCCCTTCAATGCCCTCATCCGTCAGGTTCTCGGGCGCGGACGCGTACACGAAAGCGCTCAGACAGGTTACCATCAAAAGCAACACGACGAATCTTTCCATGGTTATATATCCGGACCAGCTTAAAAAGTCACATGCTGCTAGACACCCCGACCAACTAAAAAGACACATGCTGCTAGACGCCCCGACCAACTAAAAAGACACCTGCTGCTAGACGCCCCAACCAACTAAAAAGTCACATCCCGCCGAATATCGCGGACGAGCCCCACGAGCATATCGTAAATACGAAAACGGCGACTACTATGGATATTCCTACATTGTACTTCCTCATCACGTTGTCTTTTCCATAGATGAGGTCAGTCGCGAAAATCGTCAGAATTATTGCGGATTCCACAGCATATATTGCTATTATCAGAGTTATCGCCTTAGGGTCTATCGGGGCTGCAGCGCCTCCGCCAAAGCCTATGGCTGCCGCGCCTCCGGAAGAGGTCAGCATGCTTTTTGCGAGTACAACACTCATACTTGATATCATGCCCCCGACCAAAGGACCTATGACCATAGCCACCATCTTCATCGAGGATACTACACTGCCCAAGGCCTTCTCTATCTCAGAATCTATCTTCTTCATGTTGTTTATGTGCTCCGCTAAGCGGAACGCGACTGAGGCAATAGTGTTGGAACCTTTGTCTGAGACTGCGATTATTGTGTCAACTGCCCCCCTTATCATGTCTGAGTAGACTTTCCTCAGGGAGCCGTATTTGTGGTTGAAGAATGCGGATTTTATATCTGTGTTGAACATGCGTATGTTATTGGCAGCCACCTGAAAGAAGCTGGCACTTTTTGATTCTGAAGTTATGGTCTTTATCCTCCCCATGGCGTCTTCGAACGAACGACCTTCCGACATTATCACGCCCAGCTGGTATAGTGTTTCGCTGAATTCGTTTTCAACCGCCTTTATCCGGGCCCTTATATCCTTTATTTTTTTTGTTGAGAAGTAGCAGTATATCCCTGCGGAGGCAGCAAAGCCCCATATGAATGGCATGTAAGCGAGGTTCCCCAACCCGAAGTCGAAACCATATAAGTACAGTATGCCGGGTGCCATCATCAACCCGCCGGCCAAAACCGCCAGGGGCAGAGCCGTGAACTTTGGCTGCTCCTTTTTCGGGATGTCTGGAGGGGAGATGGTCAAAGGCCTTGAAGATGAGATGAAATTTATCAGTACGTATAGAAAGACTGGCAATGCCACGGTATAGATTATGGCTATGGCCCTGACGCCTATTGATACTCCCATAAGCGAGATGAAGGGTATCAGTGCTACGAAAACCAAAGGAAGCACGACTCCAAAGGTGAAGACCATCATCACAGGAGTATGCAATGCCCTTGCTGCGTTGTCTGTTCGTTTGCTCAATCCGGTAAGAAGTACGTCTGTCGCGTTGTCCAGAGTGACCTGCCGTCTTGTCTCGGTTTTTTCAGACGTTGAGGCTATCACGAGGCGCATGGCTCTCCTGAACTCCTCACATAAGGGCCCCCATTCATCCGCCATATTCGCCAGACCTCTTTCGGCACTGTAACGACCGGTGTGGACCTCATACATCATCTTCTTGAAAACCTGTTTGAATAAACCCCTGGAATGCTCGGCCGCGAATTTCATTGCACGTTCTATGTTGGGATTTATCCTCAAACTCATTATCAGATAGCTCATGACCTCTGGGACTTGGTTCATGACCTTTTCCTTCTCGGATCTTTTGAGCAATACCGGATAGTCTTTGAGGTAATAATAAAGTACGGGTGCGGCAGCTAAGAAAAGTAGCCAAAAGATACTGAAGCCGAGGGCCGCGGAAAGCAGGAGTACGAATATAACTGAGAATATAAAGCCAAAAACAAGGGCCGCGGTCGCGAAAGCCCTCACCTCTTCAGCCCTAACTTTTAGCTTTAGGAATCTTATAGCCTCCTGTAAGTCTGTCTTCTCGTCTTCGGCCAGCTTCACATAGCCGCCGAAAACATCATAAGAGCTTTTGCAAAGTTGTTCGTAACTCATCTTACATAGACTTTACTCGTGCGTCGAAAAGGAGCTTCCATTCGTCGTAAATCTTATCATAGTCTACTTCCCCGCCCTTGCGTATCTCCTGGTCTATTATGCTTCTATAGAGTTTGTTGTTCTCGACGAGGCCCGACATTTCCAGTAATCTTTTATTTTTTGTCTTCCGGGCTGTTTCCACTATGTATTCATAGACCCTGCCACGGCATTTTATGTCCTGAAGCACCTGTTCAGGGGTGCTCCCCCTCTTATCGGCTATCAGGCTTAGGACTTCTGATTTTTTCGGGTTCAGTAAAGTCTCCGAAGGCACGAGCATGTCCTTTGAAGAGTCGTATTTCATTAAAGTCTTGAATACCTTTTCCGGGCTCGGATCCGTCCAGTTTTTCCCGACTTCTGCGATCTCTATGACCCTCCTCAGCTTTTTAGAACCTCCTTGCGGCCTTACTCTCGTGGCCATAACCACAAGGTCAGTTGCCTTGAAAGACTGCGGCGGGACGCCTAACGAAAACACGACTCTTTCAAACAGGTTTCTTGGGGATTTTCCGTGTATCGTACCCAAGACACAGTTCCCTGAGCCGCCTACGTTCATCGCCTCATATAATGTTTTTGCTTCAGGACCACGGACTTCACCCATGACTATAGCCGAATCTCCCATTCTCAGAAGACTCCTCATGGCGTCGTCGGTTCCCATCTCAAAGGAATCCTTGGCACTTGTCGGAGGCTTGACTCGCATACGCTGTATCCTGAAACCTCCCTCCGAGGCGAGTACAGGCACCGGTATCTCGAAGGTGTCCTCGAGTGTAAGTATCCGGTACTTCGTGGGCATCGCACCGACGAGCGCGGTAAGCATAGAAGTTTTTCCGCTACCCCTGTCTCCGCACATAAGTATTGTAGATTCTTCATTGACCATGAATCCGAGAAACCCTGCAGCCATAGGGGAAATCATCTTGTTTTCTATGAACCTAAGCAAGGTCCAAGGCATCTCACTGCTTCTCCTGAATGCAAATGCAAGGCCGTCCGGGCTTATCGGCGGTCCTGTGATGTTGACCCTTACTCCGAAGCTTGGCAGCTCCATGTCCAGTATCGGTGAGACTTCGGAAAATGCCCTCCCGCTTTTCAGACGGAATTTGGATATAATGTTCTTTGTTGCCTGTTCTGTGACGAAAACGTTTGTTCTGCAATCGTCGTAATCCTTATGCTTGACATATATCGGGACTTTTTCGACCGGGGAGTTTATGTAAACATCCTGCAGGTTTTGGTCTTTCAACATGGTCTCAATAACGTCAAGGCCCATGGTGCACCTGACCAGTATCTCGACAAGTTCAGTTATATCTTTCTCGCTGAGTTCTATCTTTTCCTTGGATGCAGCCTTCCTAACTTCGCTCCTGCAGAGTTTGCGGAAGTGCTCTTCTACGTGTTCTCCCTCGGAGTCTATTATCATCCCGGGCGCCTCTTCAAGCAGTGTATCATACACATCCCTCATTATCTTTAACTGGTTTTCAGCGAGTTTATATTCCGGGGGCTTCAGGAGATACAATTCCTCTTTTTCCTGTGTTTGGTAGATGCCGACTTCGGAACCGTTCGTATTGTATTCCTCATTCAGTTTCGCACCCTCCGGAGGCATCAACGAAACCCTGGAATTGGAGAAGAACGGACGCATTGTAGGTGTGAGATGTTTTTCATAGGTTTTGCCGTTCTCAAGCCTCTCAGAAACCTTTATCAGCTCTGTTTCTTTCAGGGCTTTCTTTGCTTTTTCTACTGTCGCTTTCAGCTCTTTCTCACATCTTTTGCATCTCTCCGGGTCGATACCCTCCACTATTATGTCTGTGTTTTTTTCGATACTGAAGCCTTCCCTGCAGGCCTTTACAGGGTCCCTTTTTATCGCCTCTTTTACTGCGTCCAGCTTCTTTTTCAGGTCCGCACCGCAGATTCCGCATTCTTTTTCAGGCACGAAGTTCATGCTCTCGGAGACCTCACTTATCTCATGCAGCCTCGATGTGCTTTTTTGATCGTACTCTTTTTGGTAGTATCCGTCGTTAAGCACTAAGTTCTGACAATAGTTGCCGCCGAGTTTGTTTGTCATTTGGTATCTGCACTCGCTGTCTGAAAGCCCGGACGAAAACGGGCAGCCCATGCAGTCTATATTCATTATCCTCATTACGCCGCCGCTCGCAACATCCACGTACTTCGGGTTGATACATCTGGCGATCTTTTCAGGCTTTTTTCCTTCCCCCTTGAGCATACCCTTCAACATCGAAAGAATGCCGGAGCCTTTCTTCTTGACAATGACTTTCTTCTCTTTCTTACGCTTTTTGAAGAGGCCCTTCAGCCACCTTGTTAGTTTTTTCAGCAAGGGTTCCTTTTCTTGAGCCTCCGCTTTTTTCAGGTCTTTCCCAACAACGATGTCTGGTTCTGGCAGTTTTTTGCCCTTGATTTCTTTTTTGGGCTTCCGTTTTGGAAGATTGATTTTCCCGAGCTTCGAGAATGAAGCCTGCAGGCTCTTGGAAATCTTCTTCGCCTGTTTCATAAAGTTCCGGAACATCAAACTTACTTTTGCCGGAACCGGAATCAGGCGTTTGATAACTTTTGCAACAGGCGTTATTATGGCTTTAAGCAGGCGCAGGATTGCGCGAATAATCTGCCTTAACGAGCGTTTAATCAGCTTGATGAACTTTGATATCTTGTTCTTTGTGTAGACGGCGAAGCTCTTTATCTTCCCCCATAGGTAAGCGGCAAACGCCCTTACTTTCCCCCACACATACAAAACAACAGCCCTTACCTTCCTCCAGACGTATGCGGCCGCCTCTTCAAGCTTCCGCTTTACGAAGTCCAGAAAGCGCAGGATGGGGGTGAAAACAGGTTTTAGGATATCATAGAACCAATAAACAGCATCTATTACCATCCACCCCAACTTTTCGAGCATAGCGTCGCAAAAAATTACAACGGGTCTGAGATGCCTGGCCACGGGCGCGAGCAGCCATAAAAGCACAGCCCCGAGTTTTTTCATGGGCCAAGACAGCAACCGTTTTATGTCTGAACCTAAACTTCCTTTAGTTCGAACGCCAGCCCCTTTATTCATCTTTTCAGAAAAAGTTCTGTAAGATTCCGAACATATTCGACAGGAAAAATATAAAAACAAGCATTGCGGTTTTTATTGCAAGTAACATGGGGAAATTATATACTTTTATCGCACAAGTTTATACTTTTATTTCTGTTAAGAATCTAAAGAATCTTTAGATTAAAAGAAAACATTAAACTACAAAATCTTTAGATTTTAAACTAATTCCGGGAGTTTTCGTTATGCTGCCGACAATTTGGGCCTTGCTTTTCAGCCCCTTCATTATCTCTTCGGCCGCAGACGCCTTGCTTATTATGCAGAAACCCATGCCCATGTTAAAGGTTTCATACATCTCTTTAGGGCTTATTTTGCCGTGATTTTGTATGGCTCTGAAAATCTTGGGGGGATCTATCGGGTCCGTGATTTCCGCGCCCATACTCTTTGGGATTATACGTTTTATCTTCCTCAACCCCCCGCCGGTTATGTTGGACAAACCATGCACTTCCGGCCCCAGGATATTGAGAATTTCCTTTACGTATATTCGCGTGGGTGTCAGGAGTTCGGCGCCCCATTCGTCCAAATCCAGAACCTTGCGTGCCAGAGTCAGGCCGTTTGAATGTATCCCGGAGGACTCGACGCCTATGATGACGTCCCCCTCCTCTATCTTTTCTCCGGTCACTATCTCGTTTTTTTTCACGACGCCAAGGCACGTCCCTGCTAAATCAAAGCCCTTTATAACTTCTGGGAGGGTAGCGGTTTCCCCGCTTATTACTTCACAACCCGATTGTTTCGCGCCTTCGGCGACTCCCTCCATTATCTCCTCTACTTTATCCGGCTCGACTTTTTCAACTGCCAAGTAATCGACAAGGGCTATGGGTTTCGCGCCTATGCATATCGCGTCGTTTACTACCATGGCTACCATGTCTATGCCTACTGTGTCGTATTTTTTCAGATGCTCCGCGACCATCACCTTGCTCCCTACGCCGTCGGTGCACATGGTAAGATAATACTCCCCGAATTCGACTATGCCTGCGAAGTGCCCGGACAGTTTCGTCTTCAGAACTGAGAGTATGCCCTTTATGGCCTTGTCTTCGAGGTTTATGTCAACTCCCGCTTCTTTGTATGTTGTCATAGTTTTTCTAAGAGTTCACGCGTACCTATTACTCTATAATATAATTCCTTTTCAAGCTTGAAAAACCCTTTATCGCCTGTTATGAAGAAACCCTTTGGGTTTCTTTTAAGAAAGACCTTTGCCAAGACGAAGACGGGCTTCCGGACCCTTATGATAATTCAGCGCAGAAAAAAGTATGTTTGTGTCTACTACGATCCTACAATAGTTTAGGGTGTGTTTCTCTGACAAGTTCCTCACCTACTTCTTTCTTCCTTCTCTCGAATTCTTCCATAGTCATACTTTCTGCCGCTACGGAAACATCGTCCCTCATCATTCGTCTTAGCGCGTCCCTCACGATTTCGCTCCTACTGATATACGTTCCGGATTCTTCTTTAGATTTGAGGTATCTTAAGAGGTCTGGTGTCAGTTCAATGCTTATGTTCATTTTGGTATTCTATTAGCCTACTAATAGTTACCTAATAGAAGAATAAAAACATGATTGCGGATTCAGCTTTCAACGACATTCAAAAGTTCCGGGTTTTTCTCGAAGTGGGCCCTTACAGGCTTTAGATATTCGATAAGATACCTGGAGCACGCGCTCTTCAAGTCCATCGGGTGTAGGCCTTCGACGAACGCTTTTTCCAGCTCTTCGTAAGAGTTAAACTCTAAGTTGCCCCCGAATTTCTCAGGTCTTTCGATGACTACTTTATCGTTCTTCGAGAATATGAAGAATTTGAATATGTCGAGTATGGGGTTATTTTCTTTGTCTCCTGCGGGGCAGTAGGCCTTCTTTATCTTGTTCTCCAAGCTTTTCGTTTCCTCGTGGACTGAGATTATCGTCTCAGGCTTTGAGCTACTCATCTTGCTTTCGGGACCTCCCAAGGATACGATGAGCGGCGTGTGAACACACACGGGTTTCCTGTAACCGAGCTTTTTCAGTTCTTCTCTTCCGAGCATGTTTATCTTGCGTTGTTCTATTCCGCCGTATGCGACGTCGACGTCCAGGTGTTTTATGTCTACGGCTTGCATCAACGGATATATTATCTGCGAGACTCTTGCATTTTCGAGTTCTCTTGCCACCTCTTGCATACTTCTTGTTGCGCGGTTGACTGTAGTGTTAAGCGCGAGAGCCATGACATCCTTGAAGAATTCAGGCTTAAGCTGGAAGCTGCTGCCCTTGACAAATCTCGTCTTTTTTTCATCCATTCCCAAGGCGATAAAACATTGTTTCCAATACTCGCACATGTCGTTTATCCACCCCTCTGAGCCTTTTCGGTTGAGCAGCGTGTGGACGTCGGCAAATAGGACGATAACCTCGAAACCCGCTTTCTGGAAGTCGAGGAGTTTCTGCACGGTCACCATGGTGCCTATGTGCACCATCCCGGAAACTTCGTAGCCGCAGTAAACCTTGGGCCTGTCTTTTTTCAGCAGTTCCTTTAACTCGCCCTCGTCGATTATCTCGAGGGTGTTCCGTTCTATGGTCCGGAATCTTTCTTCGGCGTTCATTCTTTTTCCTCGACTATCTCTATAGCTTCTTCCATCGGGATGCCCACGAGATTAGTATCGAGACCTTCTATAGTTTGGTTTGCCTTGTAGAGGTTGAAGAACTTTGTCGTGTTAAGTAATGTTTGGTTTCTAACGAAGCATATGAAATCTTCTGAACCCTGACATTCTGCCGCCACGTAGGTTATGCTTTCCTCCAGTTTTGCGGTGTCGGTACTGTTCCTAATTAGCAGGGCATTGCCCTCCTCAGCCATCACTATCCCCTCCTCCTCTTTGTTCCTGAGCATCCGGCTTACTTCGACGCTGAAATCGGTGAATACTCCGTATTTGTCAGTGTTCTTTGTTACGAGACCCTGTTCAATACCCTCAAAGAATGCGACGTTGTAGATGAGTTTTTGCTCCTCCCCGGCCGTTTCTTCCTTTACGTACTTCGGCTGCAGCAGGGAGCCCAGCATGAAACCTGAGGCTATCAATATGAGCATCACTAACGGAAATATCTTCCTTAGGTTTTCGTTTTTGTCCTTCTTTTTCTTCTTTTCGACGCGTTCCACGGAATTCGTCTTTCGTTTTTTTGCCTTCATTTTTATCGTAGGATAAATTATAACAAATGCGATAAAAAGACGAGAACAGGGCGAAGCGAGTGAACGTATTTTTACTGCTTCTTGGTTATCTTGTTATGTCAAAACAGTACCTGAAACTCCCCGGCGAGTAATCACCGGCTTTTACAGTCTGGAGTTTTAGGTTCTGAGTCTTAAGTTTTTTGACGAAACTGTCGACATCGTTCTCGTGCAGAATCTTGTACATGTGTATGGTGCCGCCCGGCCGAATCTTTCTGAGCGCGACGTCCAAAAAGAGTTCTGATTCTTTCGGCAACGGCATGATTATGCGGTCAAAACGCCCTTCTATCTTGAGGGCTTCCTTGCCCGCGTCACCGAGAATCGGCATGATATTAGACGTCTTGTTGAGGATTATATTTTCCGTCATAAGCTTAAAAGCTTCCGGGTTCAGCTCTATTGCATAGATTTTTTCTACATCTTTGTGCTTTGCTATCGTTATCGGATAAGGGCCTATGCCCGCGAACATGACCAATATATTTTCTCCGTCTTTGACCTGTTTGAATATCCGCTCTCTTTCGGTGCTTAGACGTACTGAGAAATACGCCCTTGTCGGATCTACCTTGAACCTGCACCCGGATTCCTTATGTATGGTCTCAGTCAACTTTTCGGGCCGGTATTTTTTCGGGACTGAATCGAAATCCCTTTCCTTTTTGCTGGCTATCACTTCGTAGTCCCGCACCCTGAACTCGCCCTCTACATCACTTTGCTTCGCCAGAACTACGTTGATGTTCTTGAATTCGTTTACCAGATTTCGGTTTTCTTTGGTGTCTTCTTCGACTATCGCAATATCCCCTATTATATCATACATTCTTCGCGTCCAATACCTCCGATTACGCCATACATTCTTCGCGTCCAATACCTCCGATTACGCCATACATTCTTCGAGCTTTTTCAGTTTCTCTCTTCCGCGCCTGAATTTTATATTAGCTATATCGACGATGAATTTAAGATAATCCCCGTTTACGCGGAGTTTCCCGTCCTCAGCCAGCGGGGTTTCCATGAATTCGGAGCTGCATATCTCAACAAGTATCCTTCCCTCCTTCAAATTCTTGATGCCTGAGCGTTTAAAACCGAGTTCCAGGCCAGTCTTCACGAGTTTTTCTGCAGTTTTCTCCTCATTCGTCACCACGTGCAGTATCGGACACTCCGACTGGAGGTAAGCAACGGTTTTCGCGTGTTTCTCTAACGCGTTTTTCAAATCTTCAATAGTTATTTCGCGGTGCCATCTTTCAAGCAGGCGCGCATCCTTCTTAGAGCCCTGGCGCGTAGTCTCAAGCAAACAGATTCGCCCGGCGCAGCTCGACGTCGTGTACATGTTCTCCTTCGAGTTTATGAGGTCTAGGAGTGGATAGGCATCCTCGTCTGCTTTGCCGTCTTTTTTGGCCTGCTCTAACTGCTTCATGGCTTTCTCCCTTTGCATGGAGAAGCGCGATTTAGAACTCATTTTTATTGGGGCATAGGTATCGGCAGATACAATAAAAATGTGAGAACTAAGCTTAGCGTAGTGAAGGCATGCACATAAACTTATAGGATAAACTTATATTTTTATATATTATCTAAGGGGGCTTATAACGACGAGCAGGAGGGGAATCTTATGGGCTTATAACCCAAGGCCGAAGTTACAAAATGTTATCGGTAATGCGAGGAGAATATCGCGTCGCAGGCATAGGAAGAACTGAAAGGTCTGAGTCACTTCTTCTTCCTCCTGCCCGGATACCCGTGTCGTTTCTTGAATCTCTCTAAGTGTTCTCTTGCCCTCTCCCGCAGACCGGCGATTCTCAAAGCCTGGATCATGCGGGCCGCGCTTTGGCGGGCCATTATATGCTTCCGGGTCTCTCCGTACTCTTCCATCTGCCTATCACCGTCTCCGGTTTTTCGGAAGGCTTTATGCGCCTGAAAGACTGGATTTTCTAATATCCTGCTGTTGCGGATGCAGTAGTTGAGGCCCGATTCAAGGCCGTATCCTTGCAGCATTTTTTTCCATTTCGGGTTGTTATTGAACCACGGCTCAAGCGCTTTTAGGCGTATGGCCCTCTGGCCGCTGAATTCTTTAGAATAATTGTATACCTCTTCGGAGGGTGCGATTGCCATGTGATGTCCACCCAGCCCTTTGATTAGTTGGTTGACGGCTTTTGGTTTCAGTCCTTTGAGGTCAGCATCCAGGGTAACGACTATTTCTGAACCATTTTTCTTCGCGTGCAAGGCCCCGGCTTTCACAGCTTCACCCTTTCCGAGGTTTTCCCCCTTTGGGTGGGAGTCTATCACATGCACTCCGGCTTTCCTTGCTATTTCTACCGTTTTGTCGGTGCTGCCGTCGTTCACGACGACGAGATGCCTTTCAGGACCTTGTTTTTGCCACTGTTTCAACGGCAGCAACACGGCCTCGATGTGTCCCTCTTCGTTATGGGCTGGGATCACGACGGTTACCTTTTCGCTCATGTACGAATTATGGTTTAAAGAAATAAAAGAGCTTTTTATCCATATAAGCAGAATTAGGTATCAAGATGGCTAAAATTCCGAAGTCAGCGAGAAGAAAGCCAGGAGGGGAGCACGTCAGGAAGCACCATGCTTATCGTGAACGAACTGGAAAACCCAAGGCAACACTTTCGTCCAGCAGAGGGGGACCTTTGACATTTGAAAGGTATCTGGAGCTGATGAAGGACTATTCTGACAGGGCGTTTAATGACATTGGTTTTAGAAAACAGATAGCAGCTCAGAATTTCTCCGCCATGAATGGGGTTCAGTCGCCTAAAAATGAGGGGCAAAGGATGAGAGCGGCGTCCTCACGAGACCGCGCCGTGCAAATATCAAAAGCTACCGTTTCCCCGGAATCAACCACTTATCCCATAGCGAAGGAAATAATCAAAGATTTCCGCAGGACTAAAGGTTTGAAGGTCTTCGGTTATGGTGTTGGCTATGGGCAACTCTTGTTCTTCCTTAAGAACTTTATGGGCGCGAAGACCAAGGGCGTCGACTTGGGTGAGTTTTCAAAGGAGATGACAAAAAGAAAGGGACTCAGCGTAACACACAATAAGGATGCGGCAGACCCCCGCCTAAGGAAGAAGGGCAAGTTCGATGTCACCTATTCGGTTTACCTCCTTGAGCCGGGACCTTTGAGAGACGAGGAAAAGGCACATAGAATACTCGACAACATGGCGGAGATGACGAAAAAAGGCGGGAAAAGTTACCACGTCACTCTTTCTTCAGAACCCATGTTTTCGAAGGCTGACGCGATAAAGCGGGGCTTCAGGGTGGAAGAGTGGCGTAATCTATACTCCGGGGGAAGCAAATTCATCAAGCTCACGAAGGTCAGGGATTGACATTTGGGTGTGTGGATACTAAAAATCTTTTTTGCGTTTCCCGGTTAAATAAATATGAAGAAGTCTCGAAACCCTGCGGGGACCCGCTTCCAAAATGCTTTCAGAAGAAAGAACCATTTATTTCGAAGTTTGTGATACCCGTTCCAGCGGGTTGTTAACTTATGTGAACTCCTTTCTATCAATCCCTGATTGCCTTATAATGTTCATCAGTGTCTTCTTTGGGATGTCCTTTAAACCGTGAAATGGCACGTAGCCCTCCTTATAGTTTTCGGGTTGTACCATATCTGGTGGCTGCCTTTGGCTTGCCTGTCCAACTCAAATCCACGTCTCTTGAGAATTCTTATAACGTCCTTCGAGTTGAGTGTTTTCATTCTCCCAATTAAATTATCTTATGCCCCTTTTCCAATACACGATATAAAAACCCTCTGTGAGTTTTCACAAAACTCGCGGAGAACTTTTAACACCCCTCTCGTATCCTCTCCTTAAACCTGCCGAACCGCTTGTCTATTATATTATCCATGTCACTTATTTCCATGCCATTTCTTTTCATCAGCAGGAGGCAATGTATTAACATATCCGCGCTTTCGGCCTTCCAGTGCTCATCGCGTTTTTCAAACAGCTCTTTTATCTCGTCTGCGTGATCCTGCATCGACTTGAGAGTATAGGCGTTTGGGTCTTTGTTTGCCTTTTCTGAGAGCTTGTTTATCTCCTCCAGAATCGTTTTTACCTCAGGGTCTATAACAACCATCGCCTATTTTTATAGACTAAGTTCAAAAACAAAGAGCTATGACCTGCCAGCTGATTGTCGCGGAAAAACCCAAGGTCGCAAAAACGATAGCTTCCGCATTGGGCAAACCGACGGCAAAGGCGAAAAAGAAGGTCAAATATTTTGAGGTGGATGCCGGAGGGAAGAAGGTCATCGTCGCCCCGGCGGTGGGCCACGTCTACACTTTGGTGGAGAAGGGCAAATCCGGCTGGAACCTGGAATATCCTGTTTTTGATATCGAGTGGGTGCCTTCATATACTGCGGAGAAGGGCGCTAAGTTCACCAAGGACTACGTCAAGAACCTTGAGGAGCTGGGGAAACAATGCGACGAGTTCGTCAACGCCTGCGACTATGATGTCGAGGGCAGTGTTATAGGTTATAATGTGATAGCGCACGCCGTTGGTGCAAATCCGAAAGACGGTAAGGTAAAACGGATGCACTTCTCGACCTTGACAAAGGGCGAGCTACAGAATGCTTACAAAAATCTCGAGGACTTCGATTCCGGACAGACCAACGCCGGATTGACTCGGCACGTCCTTGATTGGTATTATGGGATAAACCTCTCAAGGGCCTTAAATTCGGCATTGAGAAAGGGCTTTCGCGGACCTACACTAAGTGTCGGCAGAGTGCAGGGCCCGGCGCTTAAACTTATTGTAGACAGGGAACTTGAGATACAGAAGTTCGTGCCTGTCCCGTACTGGCAGCTCCCGGCTTTGATGGCGTTCCAGAACCAGGGTTTTGAGGCAATGCATAAGGAGGAGAAATTCTGGGAAAAGGAAAAAGCGGAACAGGCCTTTGAAAAATGCAAGGGCTCCAAGCAAGGCACCATAACAAAACTGGAGAAAAAACAGTTCAAGCAGAATCCACCAAATCCCTTTGATCTTACGGCTATGCAGATAGAGTGCCACGGCTGTTTGGGCATATCTCCAAAAAAGACGCTCGAGATAGCGCAGGTGCTGTATGAGCAAAGCCTTATATCTTACCCGAGGACGTCTTCAAATCAACTTCCACCGGCAATAGGCTACAAGAAAATACTTGAAAGCCTTAGCACACAGGGGCAGTATGCTAATTTGTGCGGCAAGGTTCTTGGTTTTGAGGTTTTAAAACCCAATAACGGCAAGAAAAAAGACCAGGCGCATCCGGCCATCTACCCCACAGGGCTTACACCCGGCAAGCTTACGGACCAGGAGTACAAGGTATACGACATCATTGTCAAGAGGTTTTTGGCAACCTTCGGCGAGCCCGCAATAAGGGAAACGGTAAAGGCTGAGATAGACGTCAATGGAGAACCGTTCATAGCAAAAGGCACGCGAACTGTTGAGAAGAACTGGCATGAGTTGTACGAGCCTTATGTAAAGCTTCAGGAGACGACTTTGCCGGGTTTCAGTGAAGGGGAAGTTGTGGACGTCAAGAACATAAGCTTCGAGGAAAAAGAGACCCAGCCTCCAAAAAGATACACCGACTCCTCCATAATCTCTGAACTGGAGAAGAGGAATCTGGGGACCAAAGCCACGAGGGCCGGCATAATAGAGACACTGAAGAACCGCAATTACGTTTCCGGCAAACCTTTACAGGCGACGGAGTTGGGGATAAAGACCGTCAGCACCCTTGACAAGTATTCCCCGGAGATACTGGATGAGAATTTGACGCGCCAGTTCGAAGAGGAGATGGAAGAGGTAATAGCAGGAAAAAAAGAACCCTCGCAAATAGAGGATAAGGCGGAGGAGATACTCATAAAGATATGTAACAAGTTCAAGAGCAAGGAACAGAACATAGGCGACGAGCTCCAGGATTCTATGAGAAAGGCTCGCGATGAACAGAATACCGTAGGCAAATGCCCCGTATGCAATGAAGGCAGCTTAATGATAAGAAGAAATCCGAAGACAAAGAAACGGTTTTTGGGATGTTCCAAATATCCGGACTGTAAGAACACCCAGCCCCTGCCACAGAGAGGCACCATAAAGAAGACAGACAAGGTGTGCGAATGTGGGTACCCCATAATAAACGTCTGGACAAAGGGCAAGAAGATACCGTGGAAGCTGTGTACGAACATAAAGTGTCCGCTAAAGCAGCTAAATCAGAAGAAGTAATATTTATCATCTGTTTCTGAATTATAGGCCATGGACGACAAGGACCTTGAGATTCTTGAGATACTGGAACAGGATTCGAGGATGTCCGACAAGGATATAGCGGTTTCAATGTCGTTGAAACCGGAAGAAGTCGGTAGCAGGATAAAGGAGCTGAAGAAGGCCGGAATAATAAAGAAGCACTCGACTGTAATAGACTGGAAAGCCGCAGACAGGCCGCAGGTCACAGCTTACATAGACCTCAAGGTCGTTCCCGGAGAGCGTACCGGGTTCGAGGAACTGGCAAACACAATAGCATCACACGAGAACGTAACGGACGTCTGCGTAGCTTCGGGAGAGTACGATCTTGTCGTTAAGGTGAGGTGCAATGACATCGATGAGATAAGCAAGTTCGTCACAGAGGTCCTTGCACCCAAGAAAAGTATAATGTCTACTTACACGCGTTTCGTTTTAAAGAACTTCAAGGAAAACGGCGCTATAATGTCGGCAAAAGCTGCTGACGACAAACAGATTTACACCCCCTAAGGATGATTTCTAAGAAGGTGGCAGGGGTTCCGCCGTCAGGCATAAGAAGATTCTTTGATCTGGCTTCCGAGTCAGAAGACATCATAAGCCTTGGCGTAGGTGAACCGGATTTCCAGACTCCCGAAAGCGTCAAGGACGCGGGCATAAGAGCGATAGAGGCCAACAAGACACACTACAGCTCCAACCAGGGTTTGGCAGAATTGCGGGAGAAGATAGCGGAAAGGCTGGAGAAAGAGAACGATATCGAAGCTTCAAAAGACGACGTCCTGATAACCTCGGGCAGTAGCGAAGCCTTGGATGTTTCGCTCAGGGCGGTGCTGGACCCGGGGGACGAGGTCATCATCTTCGATCCGGCTTACGTTGCATACGCTCCGTTGATAACCTTTGCTGGCGGAGTGCCTGTTGCAGTCCCCACTTCAGAGGACAACGGTTTCAAGCCCCGCCAGGAAGACATAGAATCAAAGATAACTGATAAAACAAAGGCACTTCTTTTTTGCACCCCAAACAACCCTACAGGGTCTGTGATGGGCAAAAAGGAATTGTCGGGATTAACGGACATAATAATTAAAAACGACCTTGTGGCGATAAGCGATGAGATATACCAGAAGATCATATACGACGGCAATAAACACTATTCGATTGCATCTTTTCCCGGCATGGCGAAACGTACGATAACCTTAAACGGTTTTTCGAAAGCATACGCCTCCACAGGCTGGCGTCTGGGATACGCGCACGCCAAGGGCGAGCTGTTCGAGGGCATTAAGAAGATCCACCAGTACTGCATGCTTTCCTCACCTTCGATTTCCCAGTATGCGATGCTTGAGGCCTTCGACGATAGAACTGTGGAGAGGATGGTGAGGGAATTCGACAGAAGAAGGAAGCTTCTCGTTAAGGGCCTATGCGATATCGAAGGAATAGACTGCCGAACGCCGGAAGGGGCATTCTATGTTTTCCCGAACATCAGAAAAACAGGCATGACTTCTGAGGAGTTTGCCGAACACCTGATAAAAAAAGCGGATGTAGCGGTAGTACCAGGTAATGTATTCGGAAAGTCCGGGGAAGGGCATGTAAGATGTTCCTACTCTGTCTCGCTCACGGAGATAAAAGAGGCCGTCAGGCGAATAAGCAGAGCTATAGAGTGATGCTGAACATATCTATCGACAGGTTTATAACATAAGAGCCGCCCATCTTACAGGGATTGAAAACCCATGCAAATGCAAGGAATGCCAGCAGCGTGAACAATATCACGACCGTGGCTTCATGACTGTCCAGTTTTTTTGCCCCTTTTATGAATTTCAATATGCTGCCAAGAGAGGCAAGGAATATGGTGGGCGCAAGGAAGTTTATCAGCAATCCAGCTTGCACATAAGATGTCAGTGCCAACTCACTGGCAACCATGACAACAGCAGAAATCCAACAAAAGAGGAAAGGAATGAATACTACGACAACAAAATCCCCGATGTTGCTGTGTCTTTGCATGAAAAACGTTGAGCACAGGTAGCCGAAAAGCACCATTATACCTGTGAGCAGAAATGGTGCAATCGCATCCGGGTAACAACTTCCGGCTACTGGAAATCTTGCATGCATAAAATTACTATAGACTGCTGCACACAGGTAACCGGCAAGGATTCCGAATGAGGCCATCCCCACCATTATCCGGGGTTCCTTTATCATGCGCATGTACCACACGGGTATCAGGAGCAAGATGAGCATCATGATAAAAAGTTCCGGGCTCGAGGATATCCAGACAAGGAAAAAGAGGAACAATGGGCTTGTTTCCGTCATCATCATAATGGCTAAAAAACCTGCCAATACGACGAGGGTTATGGTCCAGAACCGGGCTTCGAATTCTCGCATGAAAGATAAAAGAAAGGGGGGTTAAAAATCCGCAGACTTAACCCATACCCGATATCTCTATCTCCTGGCCGTTAGAGATCATGTATAAGGTTTCCTCGTCCTCGCTGAAATAGTAGTCTATCGAGGCTGAACCATCCGTTCCCGCACCCTCGAATTTAGCGTGGCACATCTCCATGCCCTTATACTGTTCTTTGCCGATTATTTTCATCTGCATTGCTTGTCCTGCCCCTGCGTAAGACCAGCTGCCACCTGCAGGACACCAATCGTCAGAGTCCATGCCGCTTATCTTAATCTCACCCTCATCGCTTTTTATGGTTAGCTCCCCTTCACTTTCATCTATTTTCACGGTCGAATCTCCGTCTTCGCCTTCCGCTCCGTCTTCGCCTTCCGCTCCGTCTTCGCCTTCCGCTCCGTCTTCGCCTTCCGCTCCGTCTTCGCTTTCTACTTCACTCTCGCCTTCACTTCCATCACCTTCTGAATCACTGTTTACGCCGGCTGAAGAGCCCGCATCAGTCTGCTGGTTCGTACACCCACACAAAAGCAATAATATCCCTATCAAGCAAAACATTTTAATATGTTCCATTTTTACTCTTATTATCATTAAGTGATGGTTTATAAAACCCAAAATGCCCACGATACTGTTCACCGACGTAAGGGACGGGGATGAGAAGGAGGTTGTCAAGGCGGCCCTCATAGCGAGAAAATCCGGTTTCAGAGTCTTGTTTTACACAGAACACGGGGAGATGATAGAGTTGCCCCCACACGAGAAAGCCCCTGCAAAAGAGGGCATGTATCGTCCGTTCTTTTTCTCTCTCCGCGGACTTAAGAATATGGCGTTGGGTAATGTGATTCAACATATCAACGCTAAAAAAGTCGTGGTTTTGTCGCCTTTGGGAGAGCGCAAAAAGTTGAAAATGGGCAACCAAGACCTATATATAATCGGCGGTTTTACCGACGGGGACTACCGCAGCGGCGTTTACGGAAGCGGCCATGAAGTCGTTTCCATATCACCGGAGATAATGAATATACCCGACGTTGTAAAAGAGCTTGCTGATGGCCTCAAAAAAAAGAAAAAGGGATAAGAAGCTGTCGAAGATCATGGCAGAGCAGAGGATAGGCGGCCTATTCGACACTGCACAAAAAGCGGCATCTTCAGGTGATATGAAGCTCGCACATAACTGCATGAAACAAGCCTGGGAGATAAAACTGAAGTTCAAGATAACATACCCCAGGGAGTATAAGTGGATGGTCTGCAGAAAATGCCACCACTTCCTTCTGAGTGGGGAAAACGCAACATATCGGGTCAAGAAAGGCGTGATGACTATCAATTGCAGGGATTGTGGGGAAATAGACAAGGTGCCGTTTAAATGACTATCAGAAGCACGAAGGGGGATGCCCGATGCGAGATAGTGAAAGCTATGCAGTCCGCGAAGCGCATGGGCAATGACTTGTGTCTGATGTGCAAGAGCAGCCGTCTGCTGTGTGGGCGCAGTAGTTGCCCGTTGCTTGATCGCGTCAGGGTTAAACAACCCATTGAAAAAAAGCTCTCAAAGGATATGTTCGGCCCTTCTCCGACATCTATCTTCGTAGGTCATCGGGGTTACCCTCATGTTTTCATAGGTCCGATGGCCTCGCTGGAGCCTGAAAAAGCTGCCCTGATGGACGATCCAACGAAGTGGTACGGCAGGGATTTCAATGAAATAATCGGAATGCGCTCATCACTCGTCCGTTCAAAACGCGTCCAGGATATAAAGTCAAGGAGTAAGGTAGTTCTGGACACGCAGGAACTGGCAATGGCCTCAAGGCCTGCGGATGTGGAGGTCAATTTCATTAAGAGGCCCACATACAATCTTTCATTTTCAGTTGTTTCGCAGCCTATGGGCCCCACCGGGCAGCTGGACAAGTTCAAAATAACCGAGAACACCAAGATACCAAGAAAGACCGACAGTCTGGCTAACGACGAGGTTCTTGCATCTGACGCGAGCTTTGAACTCTTCAATTCCGGTTTCGATGTATACTATCTTACTAAGGTGCTTTCTTCAGGTGTTTTGGGCATGGATGAAAATAAGAAGCTGGTGCCCACACGCTGGTCGATAACGGCAGTAGACGATACTATATCGAAAAAGCTTCTTGAGAGTATACGTGAATATCCCTCAGTAAACGAGTTTAGGGTTTACAGCAATACGTATCTGGACAACCATTTTGAGATTTTGGTGATGCCGGGTTCCTGGGAATTCGAGCAGTTCGAGGCTTGGGCTCCTGAAACCCTATGGACTCTCAATAGGCAAAAACCCGTCATCCAAGTTGAGAGCGAGCACTATAAGGGCAGAAGCGATTACGCTATGAAGGAAGGAGGAGGTTATTACGCGGCACGTCTTGCGGTTACAGAGTTTTTGGAACGGATAAGAAGGCAGGCCAGAGTCGTGGTTTTCCGCGAGATATACGAGGGCTATGTTATGCCGGTGGGTGTTTGGGAGGTCAGAGAAAATGTGAGGCACGCGCTGATGAACAAGCCGCGGATCTTCGATACGAAAAAAGACGCCCTAGGCCACATATCGAAAAAACTGCTGATACCCATGAGTGAATATATGCCCAAAAGCGAGATTCTGATGCAGCAAAGGCTGGTGGATTGGTGACAACTCCCTTTATTGTTTGTGGAAGGTGTTTTTATACGTTACTTTTCAAAATAAACACCTGACTTCTACGTTTTGTTGAATAAAGATGGTTACGGTTTATGATGTAGAGGCGCCCGCCTTTTTGAAAAAGCTGGCGGACGATTTGAAGACGAAGATCGAGGCTCCCGACTGGAGCGCGTTCGTAAAGACGGGTGTGTCGAAAGAGCGCCACCCGGATGACGGCGACTGGTGGTATGTACGGGCAGCATCTGTCTTAAGGAAGCTCTACATAAAGGGACCCTTGGGGGTTTCCAAGTTACGTTCCGAGTACAAAGCGAAAAAGAACAAGGGCGTGAGAAAAGAAAGGAGTAAAAAAGCTTCCGGTAAGATAATCAGGACAATTTTGCAGCAGCTGGAGAAAGCTGGACTGGTGAAAAAGACAGTCGACAAGCAGGGCAGAGAGATATCTTCAAAGGGAAGGTCATACATGGACGGAATATCAAAGGCCGCAAATGGATGATATCGAAGCCCTAAAGAGACAGAAACTCCAGCAGCTTCAACAACAACAAGAACAACAACAAGAACAAAGACAGAAAATCCAGCAAGTGATGCAGCAGATAGACGCGATCATTCGGCGTCTGTTAACTGCCGAGGCAAGACAGAGGCTGGAAAATCTAACTCTTATCAAACCTGAACTGGTGCAAAAGTTGAAGGTATATCTTGCTCAACTTTATGTGTCCGGGCAGGCCAAACAGATAGACGACCAGCAACTAAAACAAATACTTCAAAAGTTGCAGGGTCAGAAAAAGGAAATGAAAATCACGAGGATATAATGGCTTCAAACAAAGACGAGGGTACAAAAAAGGTCTTGCAGAAGGCGAACAAACAATCGAGCAGGGCTCCTGTCTGGGTTTTCGCGAAGACAAACAGAAGAGTGCGTTTCTCGCCCAAAAGTAGGAGGGATTGGCGCAAAGACAATATTTTCTAAAAATGGCGAACGAGATTGTTTATACAATACCTTTGGGCAAGGTTTATGAATCAAAGCCCTGTTACAAGCGGGCAAACAAGGCCATAGCTGAGATAAGGCGTTATCTGGTTAGGCATTCGAAGATAGATGATTCGAGAATCAAGCTTGACAACAAGTTAAACGAACTCATAAACGCCCGCGGTTCAAAGAAACCGCCCAGAAAAATACAAGTAAAGGCAGTAAAGAAACCCAAGCTCGATGCGGAAGGCAAGGAGCTAAAGGACGAGAAGGGGGCTGTAATACAGATCCTGGAGGCAACCCCAGTCCAATAAAATGCCCGGCATATACCGAACACGCGTAAACGCAGAGGGTTATGTAGGTTTATTCGGTTTTGCAACAGATTCTTATTGTTTTCTAAGTCACAGGGCTTCCCAGAAGAAGGTATCTAAGTTCTCAGAGATTCTGGGGGTTCCGGCATCGCTTATCTCAGTAGCTTCAACGTCTTTGGTCGGTATGATGGCATGCGGCAACTCGAAAGGCGTAGCTCTTCCCTATACCGTCACAAAAGCCGAGCTTTCAAAGATTGAAAAGGTCACTGACGCTAAAATAATCCCCGGCAAATTCACTGCACTGGGGAATCTTGTGACGGCAAACGACAAAGGCGCGATCGTGAGTCCACTTATTTCCGAGAGTGCAAGAGGCGAAATATCGGATGTTCTGGGCGTCAAGGTCACAGCCATGGAGATAGCCTCGAGATCGGAGGTCGGAGCCTTGTGTATAGCCACTTCCAAGGGGTTTGCAGTCACTCCAGATGCATCCGATGAAGAACTTAAGAAACTTGAGAAGATATTCGGTGTTGAAGGCGGAAGGGCTTCCGCGAGCTTAGGTTCGAAGATGGTCGGCTGCACTATCATGGCTAACGGTGCCGGTCTCGTTGCGGGCATGGAAACGACGGGCATAGAACTGCAATACTTACAAGAGGCGCTCGGCTTTTTGTAGTACTTACAAGAGGCGCTCGGCTTTTTGTAGTACTTACAAGAGGCGCTCGGCTTTTTGTAGTAAAACTTTCAATATTACCATGAAATTCGAAGTAACCGGAATCTTTAAGTTGGGGAACGAAAAACGCAAGTTCTCCAGAGAGATCGATGCGGGTAACGCAAACGAGGCAAAGGAAAAGATATTCTCTCTGTTCGGCAGTGAGCATGCTTGCAAGAGGCGGAACGTAGAGATAAAGACTTGTAAAGAGATAAAAGAATGACCGCAGAAGATAAAAACAGGCTACAAGAGTTAGTTATCAGAAGCCGTTCATACCAGCAGGCTTTACAGCAGGCTGCACAACAGTTTTCTGTAGTTGAAAAAACGAGAAACGAGTTGAGTGATTCTCTTGCTACGATAAAGGAGTTCCCTGATATGAAAAAGGACGAGATATTCGTGCCTTTAGGCGGGGGCGTTTATTCTAAGTGCAAGCTTTTGGATACGAAAAAGTTTCTGGTTATGACGCAGGCTGGCGTTTTTGTCGATAAGAGCCCAAAAGAGGCCACCCTATATCTTGAAAAGCAGATTTCGAGAGTCGACAAAAATCTCGATTTGTTCCAGAATCAGATACAGTCCCTCCAATCTAAGATATCTGAACTGGACAAACAGGCCGCCGAGCTCCACAGCAAGACGAAGGAGTAATTTATTATATCGCTCTCCTTAATTCATTTATGAAACTTAGCTTTAGCCTTGATAAGATTTCTCGCACCCTCACACCCAGCCAGGCGGACCGAGAAAAAGAGAAAGGGCTGATAAATGATATTCTCGAAACTATAAAATCCCTACCTGAGGCTTCGGAAGTAGAGCCTGTTTTGGTGGGCTCCATCGCAAAAGACACTGATTTACATTCGAGTAAGGACATCGATGTCTTTTTGTTATTCAACAAATCTGTTTCAAGAGAGAGCCTGGAGCGGAAGGGTCTTGATATAGGAAAGAAGACCTTTCAGAAGTTGGGCTCGGAGTGGGAACTCGCCTATTCGGAGCACCCCTACACAAAGGGGAATTATCGCGGTTTTATACTGGAGATAGTGCCTTGTTACCGAATAAAATACGGGGAAAGCATACAAAGTGCAGTGGACCGAAGCCCGCTACATACGAAGTACGTAATCGAGCGTTTGTCGGAAGAACCCAAGCTTAAAACCGAGATACGTTTGTTCAAGCAATTCATGAAAGCTAACGGCCTTTATGGGGCTAACGCGGCAGTCGAAGGTTTTTCCGGTTATTTGTGTGAACTTCTTATTTTATACTACGGCTCATTTTCTAAAACCGTAGAGGCCATAGGCTCGTGGGAAGAGAACGAGACCTTACGCCTTGATCCTGATATGCCAAAGAACGCATCTTTCCAAGAGCCACTCATAGTCATAGACCCCGTAGACTATAATCGTAATGTTGCGGCTGCCGTTTCTATAGAGAATATGGCGAAGTCAGTGGTCGTTGCTCGAAGATTCCTCGACAATCCTTCGAAAGAATTTTTCGTCTTCAAAGAACCGAAACCTATGAGTAAGGCTCAGTTCAAGCGCAACCAGCAGCAGAGAGGGACAGAATTGGCTGTCGTCATGTTTCCCGTACCTGAGATGTTAGAGGACACTCTGGTTTCGCAGTTGAACAAAAGTCTGAAATCTCTGGCGAAGCATGTTGTTGAGAAGGATTTCAGGATATCGAAAAAAGGCATGTGTACTGATGGCAGAAACGCATTTTTGATTCTTGAGATGGAGGTTTCAAAGTTACCGGATATCGAAGTAAAGACCGGTCCAAGGTTCGATTCCAGCAAACAAAACAGAGACGGGTTTCTACAGAAGAACAAACCGAATGCACTTGGAAGCCCATACATAAAGAATGACCGTTTTGCAATCGATGTCAAACGAAAGTACCGGGAGATACATGCTTACCTCAAGCATTTCATGTCCCGCCCCCTTGGGTTCGGAAAGAATATCAGGGAGAACAAGGAATTCAAGATTTATTGTGCTAATCGGGTCACTGAAATAAAGAACGAGACTTTCTGGAAATATATGTCTACGTTTTGGGACTAGAGTATTCTCATCGTATCCAGGTTCATCGGCGCCCTGGAGTTTATGTGGAATATTCGGTTGAAGCTTTTCGAGAGTTCTTCGCACTTTGATTTTTCGCCGTGTACCGTCAGGATTTTCTCAGGTCTGGGGTTTACGCGCTTTACATAACCCAACAACTGGCGCTTGTCAGCGTGCCCGGAGAAACCCTCGACTGTAATCGTCTTTATTTTGACGTCTATGCTCTTTGTTTTTTTGCCTTCCTGGACTACGAGTTCTTTCATCCCTCTCTGAACTCTTCTTCCTAAGGAACCCTCAGCCTGGTAACCTACGAATATCACTGTGTTTTTCTCGTCGCTGGCCATTCTTTTAAAGTATTCTACCGAAGGGCCTCCAGTCATCATTCCAGATGGTGTGACTATTATGCACGGCTCGTCGTTTTCGGCTATGTCCGTCCTTTCCTGCGTGTTGACCTTTACGAAGTTCTTTGCCAAGAACGGGTTTGCGCCCCTGAGTATCATAGTCGTCAAACGCCTTTTCAGGTATTCCGGATATGCCGTGTGTATTGCAGTGGCCTCGTAGACCATGCCGTCTATATATATCGGTACATTGATAAGGCCCCTCTTGGCGTACTCTTCCAAAGTCACCATGACTTCCTGCGAACGACCTACTGCGAATACGGGGATGAGAACCTTGCCGCCCTTGTTTATGGCCTCTCTTATCGTTTTTATTAGGAGCTCTTCAGCCTCCTTTCTTTTTGGCTGAGTACTTCTCTTGCCCCCGTATGTACTCTCTATTATCATGGTTTCGAGTCTTGGAAACTCGTAATGAGCGGGATTCAGCAGTTTTGTCTCTCCGAATTTCATGTCTCCGGTGTAAAGGATGTTGTAGAGGCTATCTCCTATATGTAGGTGCACCATAGCTGAGCCGAGTATGTGTCCGGCGTTGTACAGAGTCAGTCTCATATCCTGGCTTATGTCTGCCACTTCTTCGTAATCTATGGGTATCACGTGTTCTATAACCTTCTTTATCTCAGTATTCGAATATGGAAGCTCTTTATCTTCACGCTGGGATATCTCCACGGCGTCAAGCTGAAGCATCGCCATTATATCTCTTGTCGGCTTTGTGGTGTATATCGGGCCGTCGTATCCGTATCGGTAAAGGTAAGGTACGAAGCCACAGTGGTCCAGGTGAGCGTGGGATATTATAACTGCGTCAAGCTCGTCTATCGTGAGTTGCATGGCTCTGAAATCCGGGAACATCCGCTTTGCGTCATGTGCTGCGACGTTTATTCCACAGTCAAGAAGCACATTGCTGTTCGGCGTCTGTACAAGGAAACATGACCTTCCGACTTCTCCTGCGCCCCCGAGAGGGGTTATCCTTATCCAGTCGCATTCATGGTCTGCATTGGAGTATATGTTTTTGCCTGTTTTGTCAAGGAAGTCTTTTCTTCGCTTGCAAGCTTTTTTCTCCCACAGAGTCTTTCTCAAGGAGGTCAATATAGTGCTTTTCAGCGGGGTTGCTCTTTCGAGCATCGGAGTCCAGCCGGTGTTCCGTATTATGTCCCTTATGTTTTCACCGCCGGGGCCTATGACGTTTCCTAGTTTTTCGGCCTCTATCATTACTTCTTTTTGATAGGGATTGAACATGATATCTGTTATGCCGCATTCTTTTCCGCATATCTTTTTTATCTTGGTTTCGGCATCCTCTGGGCCAAGTATTCCACTGGAATCCGGCCTGAGGTTTATTCTCTTCTTTATATTCCGGGCCAAGTCCTTTACCATGTCCTCGTGGTCCATGAAAAGGTTTATGTTGCTTGTAGTCAGCACTATTTTCGGACCTTCAGCCCCTACGCTTATGCTTCCCACATCGCTGGGCAGAAATTCTTTAATCTGCTCTTCGATTTCCTTTAGTGCGGGCATTTTGTTTTTTGAAGAATGTGATCAGTTCAACTTTTCGGCCAGTTTTTTGACCTCCGAGTCGGAGTATTGTTTGAACCCGTCTTTGTCAGTTATTACGGCCAGATTTATGCCGTTGCCTGATGCGGAATCCCTTTCCATGGCCACCTTTATGGCTTTCAAGGCTATCGGCAGGTTGTCTTGTATGCTCTTGTCCTTTTTGAACTTCGTTTCCAGAAGCCCGTAGGCCATAGGAGAGCCTGAACCCGTGGCTATCATGTCCTCCTCCATCAACCCCCCTACGGGGTCTATGGAATAAATGGCCGGAGCCCCCTTGACGTTTATACCTCCCACTATACTCATCACCAGATATGGATAATAGCGGTTGTTGTTCAGTATATTGGCGAGCAATGTCGCTGCGGCCTTCACGGACATGTCTTTCTTCCGGTTCATTTTGAATAGTTGGGCCTCAGCCCTCACTATCCTCATGACGTTTTGGGCGTCTCCTACACCGCCTGCTATAGTGGCGCCTATCTTATCGTCAAGCTTGAATATCTTGTTGACTTCTTTATTGGAGATAAAATTACCCATCGTGGCTCTTTTATCTGAAGCCAAAACTACTCCGTCCTTGCATTTAAGAGCGACTGTCGTCGTTCCTGTTTTTTGTTGGCCTTCCATTATATTTAACTACCCCGCCATACATAGAATGACATATAGAAGTGGAAATAAGAGAATAATTCCCAGATTTGATTATTTTACCGGGTTTACTTTCCTATTTAGAAATTAAGAGTATAAAAATCACATACATACGAAATCATATTTTTGTGGCACAAGGCTTCCGTTATTTACGCAGAAGCCAAGTTACCCCGACCGGTTCACTCACGCCAGCACAGATGCTATGCGTTTATGCTTATGTCTATCGTCGAGACGTTAATCTTGTTCCCGTCATCACTCTGAACTTCGTCCCTGCCTATCTCCACGCCCTTCACTTTACTGCCCTTGGCGAACTTGGTCACAAGCAGCTGGGCGACATCTACAGCAGTACTGATAGACCTCCCCCTCGCCTTTATGTGTATTTCTTTCTCGCCCTTGTTTATCTCTGTAACTCCTGCCATCACATAGTTCATGACGTTCTTTTTTCCTACAAACACTACGTTGTCTTCCATCTTTTCGTTACTCGTTTACCCCTCACGTGCTTTTATTCTGAATCGGCGTGGGCTTCCATGTCTCATCAGCAGCGTATTTCGTAATACTCTTCAAACGCGCCTTCTTTTTCTCTATGAGATCTTGATTATGCCCTATATTATATAGGAACATACTGAGCTCTTTAAGAGCCTTGTTTATTTCGGTTTCCCGACCGGATTCCCTCCATATGTCGGGTATCATGTTGGTAACGAAATCTATCAGTTCTTTGCCGGTGCTGTCCCTAAGAAGCATGTATGCGTCCTCCTTCGGTTTAAGGCCTTTTTTGAAGCCATCCCAGCTCAAAGCCTCTGGATTTCTCCAGCTGTAATCAGACAATCGTTTTCCTTTATCTTTGTTTCTGCTGCACTCGACTATCTCGTTCTTGAGGTATTGTTCGGTCTGCTTCATCAGTTTGTTATCCCGGTCAACCTTGCCCCTCAGCAGGGCTATCTCGCCGTCGAGTATTTTTTGTGCCGTGCCATAGCTGCGCGTGTTGTATACATGGTACAAATAGTCTCTGTCAGACCAATCTTTGTTTAGGCCTGTAGGAATCATTCTTTAGAATAAGTCAATATTTAGGATAAGTTAATATATTAAACTTCCCCCACTATTTTGTAGGGCACTAAATAAAAAACATAACGCTTTAATCCTTGATAGACAACTCCTTTTTTATCAAACAGACCTTACACACTTCTCCGGAACTCAACTCGCCGCATATCCGGCATTTTTTGATTGTTCGGCAGTCGTCCATACTTTCCCTTAAAAGCTTTATTAAAACGTCCGCGCTTCTCAATAATTGGTATTTGCTTCCCGGATGCCTATCCTCAAGCCGTTCTATGACTTCATGCACACTGGTCCTAAATGAGTTTGCAGAATAGGGGCAACCCGGGAGGTTCACGGGAAGCTCCTTTATTTTCGCATACGTTTTTACATCTTTCCCCACACAATCCCTTAAAGGTTTTATCCTGGGAACTATAGTGTCGTCACCTATTACGCCCACATAAGCTCCGAGGCGCGCCATTCTCATGTAATCCCCTCGCGTGAAATTCATCATTGCACTCTGTATCTCGTCGTCAAGGATGTGTCCTGTAGCGACTTTGGTCGCACCGAGCTCCCGGGCCTTTACGTTTATCAGGTATCGTCTCAGAACACCGCAGTAACTGCACGGTTCCGGATTCTCCGGTTTTTTTCGCAGGCTTGCGGCAATTTTATCTAATGTGGTGCCGAATTCTTCCTTAAACGAGAACACATAATGCTCCACATCAAGCCTCTCGCATAACTCCCGCGCAGCCTTCAAAGTCTCTGTTTTGTATTTCCCGGCCCCTTCGTCTATAGTTATTGCGAAGAGTCCGGATTTCGGGGCTCTTTCAGACAGTTTTTTCAAGACGGAAAGAAGCACTAAAGAGTCCTTGCCTCCGGACAATGCAACACAGACTTTGTCATCGTTTTCAAGCAACTTGTTACTCCGCATGGTTCGGCCGACTTTCTTTTCGAAATATCGGAGGAAGGAATCTCTGCCCATGGGCTTTCCGAGGTATGGGGTATATTTTTTGTCTTCCGATGTACAGTCAGAACATTTCATAATCAGGATATGCAGAAAGGCGGACACTCATTCGCCTCATTAACGGAATATTCCAATTTTATCTCGTTTTCCGAGTAAATAGTGAAAAGCTTCTCGTCTTTATCCACTTTATCCCCCACTTTCTTGTGGAGGTATATTCCCGCTTTAAGGTCCTTCGGGCATCCGGCTATACGGCAGATTCTGGCAATGGCCTTGTTGCCTATAGACTTTACTTTTCCGCTTTTTTTGGATACTATGTCTTTGCTATATTCTCCGACTTCTATATCCTCCGGTTTGATTCCCGGATTTCCGCCCTGCGCCGATATTATCTCCTTCATCTTCTCATACGCTTTGCCGCTTTTCAGCGTTTCCAGGGCTATCTTTTTCCCGTCCCCTTTTTTCGCGTATCCGCAAAATTCAAGTGCTTCGCCCGCAACCATAATACCCTTTTCCTGCAGGTCTTCGGGACCCTGGAACATAAGGGCTTTCAATACATCCCTTGCCTCAAGTGCCGGCCCGATGCCCTTACCGATAGGCTTGCTGCCGTCACTCACGATATACTTTACCTCCATATCTATTTCTTTTCCGAGTTTCACGAATTTTTTGCCCAGTTCATTTGCTTCCTTTAGGCTCTCTATCTTCGAGCCTTTTCCTGCAGGTATGTCTATGATTACATAATCGCTTCCCACGGATTTTTTCTTGCTCATGATGCTGGCCAGAACCTGTCCCTCGGCGTCTATGGACAACGGGTGTTCTACCCTTATTATCTTGTCGTCTGCGGGAGCCAGGTTTATTGCACCGCCCCAGACGATGCAGGCGTTGGTCTTTTCGACAATCTTTTTTATCTCGTCCACGCTGAACTTGACGTTGCACAGGACTTCCATCGTGTCGGCAGTGCCTGCCGGGGAGGTTATGGCCCTGGAACTCGTCTTTGGTATCTTCAGTCCAAGCGATGCCAGAATGGGTACAACGACCATAGTCGTCCGGTTTCCGGGAACCCCTCCGATGCAATGTTTATCAACTGCAATACCCTGGAAATCAACATAGTCTCCGGTGCTGACCATCGCGCGCGTTAATGCAACGGTTTCCTTCCACGTATAACCGCGGATGTATAGTGCCGTAACAAAACAGGCCATCTCCACGTCACTTAATTTGTCTTCGACTATATCCTCGATGATACTCTTGATTTCCTTGTCCGTAAGTTCCTTACCGTCCAGCTTTTTTCTTACGGCTTTTATGGAATCCGGTTTTTCTTCTGGCGATATCCTGACGTATTCCTTGGTTTTTAGTTTAAGCGCGTTTGACACGTCGTTGAATACTCCGACTGTGCCTTTTGGAACAGTCGTATCGGTTATATCAACTATCACTCTTTCCGCCAGCTCGCCTTTCCTGACCGTAGCTCTGTCAGAAAGATGCAGATTAAGGCGTTCTGCATCGTCTTCGTGCAGGACGACTATGGGCTTGCCCGCGTCGATATCTATGAGTTTTACTCTTAGCTCG
>Ga0272442_10001873_pt1 | contig 31213 bp, 53 predicted proteins | sample SSMForm2O_FD_200262 | JGI IMG/M metagenome (GOLD analysis project Ga0272442, IMG submission 200262) | Marine sediment archaeal communities from Little Sippewissett salt marsh, Falmouth, MA, United States - SSM-Form-2O | ecosystem: Environmental > Aquatic > Marine > Wetlands > Sediment ... | reverse complement strand
GGGCGTAAGCGTTCGGGTGGTCAAGCAGTAAAAGTTTTTTCTCATAAAAGGGGTCTAATATCGGTATATATTCAGTCTACCATCATAGTTGATTATATAGTTTATCTAGTTTATACTCTGTCAGTTGACTATAAAAAAGTGGGTTTTTCTCCTGTTGGAGCAGTGTTACAGGAGAAAAAAATATTTTTATATAAGGAGAAAAAGGGCTTTTTTAAGGAGAAAATATCAGTTTTTTGACCAAAGATACTTAATTTGCCCTTCCTTATAATAGCCGTCTTCAAGGTATAATTGCCAATCTTCCTCGTCAATATCGCGCAATCCAACTATAATACGCAGCTTTTCTTCAGATAGATCATACAATTTCTCCTCTTTTCCTTCATCATTTATGGTTAAATCATACTTAGTTTCTGACATATAGTTTACCTCCTGAGTAACTAATATAGTAACTTTATAGTAAAATGTAGGGGAAAACTATGTTTTTCCCCTTATTTTATTCTTTTTTTTAACTTTGTTATGATATTTAGGGAAGCAATTCCTACAGAATTGCCCCCTACTGCCTATCTTCAAGAAGCTCTTTGGATAGTAAGATCTGCACCCATCACATATTCTGTGGCCCTTTTTTGGCATTTCCAGCCCAATGCAAGCTACCTAAAGATATTTTTTCAATATATTTCTATGCTTTTTCAACAGCTCTGTTGACTCGTTTTGGTTCTGTATTAGAACATCCAGTGATTCTATGATGGTGTTTATTGCTTCCTCATGCACTAAAACCATGCCTGGGCGCATCTAATCGCCCCATATTATATCTGGCTTCATTTTATCCCTCCATTTTCCTCAAATTTTTTCTTATTGCTGCTTTAATAGAGGCTTTTCTGTGGCCGAGTTTTTCTAGTTTATGATACCTGTCCTTCACATATTTGATTCTTCTTGCATACATGGCTATTTTGCCTTCAAATCTCTGGTTATAATAGTCAAGTTCCCTGTGTATCTTGTTGGTTTCAGCATTTATATCTATTAATTCTAGCATTTGTTCAAGTACCTTTTTGGTCATTTTAGAGTTCCCACAACATATCTATAGCAGTCTGGACACAACCGCCCATGCTTTGGGTGGCTTATAATGTCTTTTTTATCGAAGAAGTGCCTGCATTTTGTACATAAAATCTTTCCCCCTGTGGGATGATCCAGTACTCTTGCCGATATTTTCTGATATATGCCGTTTTCTACAAACCTAAAAGCCTTGTCCTCTGCACCATGTTTGTTTCTTGCATCCACAATGACTGTTATGTTTACTTTATACTTTACCATATGTCCTCTGCATGCTTTTTTATCCATTTTACTTGTGCTTCCCTGGCTGCTGAGTCGCTTGCTCCCACATAAGCATACTTGTTCTGCAGGGTGTTCCAATCCTTTACAAAGCGTTTCCAGAGAGTTTTGAAACGTTTTTCAACCATATTAGATGTTACTTCCATATCATCCTGGTATAAGGAAAAAGGGTTGTTTTTTGACATTCATTCACCCCCTATGGGAATTCTGGACAGGGCAATTCTATATCATTCTTTGAACACCAATATGCAAATGCCATGTCTTCATGATCCCCTTCTATACTGTAATCCAGCCAGCCGTCAGAGAAATTTACATCGTTCAATGAGATGTCTACATCAAAGTTTTTGAAAACATCTTCATATCTTGTCCTGATCCAGTCCAATATCTTTTGTACTGTCTGCATCTTGCTACAATCATCGTTTTGTGGCTCAAATCTTACAACCCCGTTGATGACTGCATCATTTGTATCTGTTTGATCGCATATGTCCCATTCATTGCTCATTTTATCACCTTTGTTCAAGGCTTATGTGGTGGATTTTTTTCCCCTAAATGTTTTTTAACAAATTTGTCAAAACAATCCTCTGAACAAAACCAATAATCACTATATGCATTTCCATATAATTCATCCAATGAAAAATATGAATGGTCTTGTTCCATATTTTCACCATCTTCCGTTATCCACCATCTTAGTTTCTTATTACAGGCCTTACATTCTGTTTCACCATTTAAAACATATTCAATTCCATCAATTTGTTTTTTTTCCACAATTAACACCTACCATATATCTTCTATCTGCTCATACATCCAATTCTGGAATCCCTCTTCAGTTAGCTCTGAGGGGTCATCATATCCGTTTTTTATCTGTTTTTCTTTCCACAGCTCGTGCATCTCTTTAAAGAGCTGACCCTTATCATTTCGTTCCAGACTAAGTTTTCGCTGAATATCTTCCAATGCCTCTTTCCTGCCAAGATGATAAGCGCCTATTACTATATCGTAATGCTCATTAACTGTATTTTTTTCCCATTCTTCCCTTGGCATTGACCTATCATTAGCTATTTTTAATTGTCTTTCTATTTCTTCATTTACAAATTCATTCAAAATATCACCAAGCCCTATTTACATCAGCTTTCATACCGCCACAATTGAGGCAGTATGTTGTTATTTCATCAAAATGGCTGCCGTTGTGAACGAATTCCACGGTTTCTGTATCTCCTTCACATTTGCATTCCATTCCTACTTTTAACTCGTTAGATAGGTCGCATAGTTTTGATGATAGTTTGTCGTCTATCTGTTTCTTCTGTTCTGCCAGTTCAGATATTTCTTCTCTCAATTTATCTATTTCCATTAAATTCCCCCCAATATATATTCCAATATATATTCTTCCAGTCTATCACCCATAGGTTATTCCTGTAAACAAATGCAATTTATTGTTTATTTCGATACCTATCGGTTCCCCTGCAGGTATCTCATTTCCATCTGGATAGTTATAATCCTGGAAATCCTCTCCTTTTTCTGCCTCTATTATGATTCCGCTTTCCTTTATGAATGCTAGTGCAGGCATAGTTTTATTGAATATAGTTTTTCCACAGTTGGGACAGTCATAATCATTTATAGTTTCATTGTTGTAGAATCCTTTTTCCTCAGTTGTACCGTCTTTGTATATATGCTCTTCAAATATTCCTGTTGTCCTTCTCTCGAGATGATCTATCTCTTCATCACACCATGGACAATTAACCATTTATTTTCCTCCTTTGTTTGCCTTTTCTTCCAATTCTTTCCAGGCCTCTATAAACTCCTTAAATGTTCCCATCGTAATTGTACCTCTCCCAATTTATGCAGAAGCGCTTTAATTCTTTTTCTATTTCATCTGCAGTATCCTGAGATATTGTCTCTATATGGATGTCTGCATATTTCTCTTTTTTTTCTGGCATAGATACTATGCATTTACTGCTTTCATTATATATGCACCCGCATTCTTCACATTCCAATGTCCCATATTCTTGGTACCCAGATTCCCATTTTGAAAAAAATCTTTCTGTACCGCAGTTTGGACATTTTGTAGGAAATCCATCTCCCATTTATTCACCTCCAATTTATACTATCTTTGCTATAAACCTTATGTTGCAGAATTCGCATTCATACAGCGAAACTGCAAATCCTATATTGTCTTGTTCTGTTAGATAGAATTGATGGTCGTCTATCTCTACAATATCTTTTTCTGAACCGCATTTTATGCACTTCATCTTCAAATCCTCCTTTTAATAAACTTTATTACTTACTATTCTATTCCCTATAGAAACTATGGTGATATTATGGCGTATGAATTAGATGGATATGTTCTATATCAAAACAAGAAAAACCCAAATCTCCGGTATTTTGCAAAGCCAGGGAATACTAAAGGAAAACCAATTAACATACCTGATGGGTATAAAGTAAAGAAAAACAAACGTACTGGTCTTCCAATTCTTGCTAAGAAATAGTAATTCTATTTCTTATTTTTTATTTACTTACGACATTAGCTAGCCATATGCCTTCTGCCCTTCTTTTTCTAATCTTTTTGTATGGCTTTCCATCTGTTCCAGCTCATCCTGCATCTTATGGTATGCTCTTTCATCAATGATTTGCATGAGTCTTTCAAAGTCCTTGATCAGATGATTGGTATGTCCCTCTTGCATAAGTTTTGCATTTTCATCTGCAAGCCATGTATCTACAGTCATACTAGCTACTGTTTCATTCAGTTGCCTTATTGAATTGCTGATGTGTCCTACCATCTTCTTTGTTTTGGATGATAAGAATATATTCTCATAGGTTGATTTGTTCAGGATGTCTCTCATGCTTTCAACATGGTGCCACATCTCCATGATGTGGTGCTGCATGCTCCCCTCATCCTTTGCTATCTCTTTTTGCAGTTTCCTGCTTAGTTCCTTAACCTTCTTTTTCTTTATGATATCATCCTCCTTTTCAATAAACTCCAAGGGTTTGTGAACGCCAGTTAGATGGGATTTTCCCCGTTAATGGAGGAGGAATGGATTGAAAAGAACTGACATTTTCCACCCCCTGGAATTTATCCTTTATATTCATAGGTAGTTCCCCTCTGGGTTTTTGCCCTTATATTTACTACACCGGCATCTCTTAGTTTTCTGATCACTCTGTCAACCTCTCTTGATGTTAAACCCAGTTTTTTTGTCAAGTATCTACATTTGAATACATATGTCCTTCCCTTTTTTTCATATGTATCTGCCAAATAATCTACCACCTTGTCTATTTTATTCTTATCTGCATTGTTTGGGACATATATTTGTTTTTTCAATCTATTCTGAATGTTAACCACAACCCAAATACTTTTTCAATCCCATAGAACTTTTTCATTAGAATTTCCCAATCTTTTTTTGTATAGTGCTGATAGGTGTCGTTCTTTATTTGTTCCAACGTTAGATCTGTTGACCACTTATACTGCTTGTCAACTAATGTTGCTGTTGCTATAAGCTTGTTCTGCAGAACTATGTGTATCCTCTCCTTGTTTTCAAGTAGTTTGTTATAGTATACATCTTTTTGTGGCTTATATGCCCTGAATGTGGTAATTTCTTCCCCGCGGGAAATATTATTTTTTAGCTTGTCCCATTCCTCTGAGAATCTCATGTTCGGCATATATCGTCCCCCTCTATTGCTGTTGGTTCATACATGTCTAATTTCCTCCTTATCTCCAGATTTTGTTCATGTTCATCTGGCCTTTCAAATACTATTGTTCTATCATCTGGCTTTATTATCTGCCCTTTTCCCAAGAATGCATCTACATAGTCGTCCATCTGTTGGATGTATAGTTCATTCAATATGCTGCAAAGAGCATATATGTTATCCTGGAAACCGAGATGGCCCCACATGAACATTCCCCATAGCTTCCAATCACATATGATGCCCTGTATAGTTCCCTTCTGGGAAAGTATAGTTATCTTCTTTTTATGTTTCTTGAAGAACTTTAGGAACTCTGAATGCACATATGATTCTTTTTCCAAAGGCTCTAAAAAATCTATCTCTATCTTACTGTCTTTTAGGAGGTGCACTGTATATGTGCCAAATACCTCCTTCTGTTTTTTTTGCTTCCACATCTCTTTCATTCTTACTGACCTGCACTTTGGCCTGCTGCATATGTAGTTGTTTTCGTCCTTTATCTGGTTTGGACTTATGCACCTGGACCTTCCGCACAGTTTGCATGTCACTCTTACCATAAAAACTATTCCTCCTCAAATTCTCAATTTTAGACATTATTAAAAAGAGATCTTCAACCATCCTCAATCCCTCAATTCAGTTCTATTCCTCTCTTTTTATCTTTCTCTTAATTCTTCTTATCTTCCTTCTCTCTTGCTTTTCCCTTTTGGATGACATCTACAATATCCTCCTTCTCCTTTAAAAATTGGCTGAACCAGTATGCATCATCTGGAACAGCGACTCTTTCATGGCAGTCGCCGCAAAGGTGCCCACCGCCAATTAGGTTTGTACTGCCGCATTCTGGGCAGCATTCAAACTCCTCTGCCAATTCAATTATCCTTCTGATGATTGATTTCTTTGTCCTGTCAGATGCCTCTAACAGTTCATCAATTCTATCTGCCATAGTTATCTTAAAAACCTTGTGTTTGTCTCATCTTAATGGCACGGCCCTGGCGTGCAGCTTTTTCATGAGCAGCTCTGCGAGAACGTTCATTTCCAGAGTTATAAAAATACTTTTTTCCAGATTTTCCCCATCTGTAAAAAGGCTTGCGCTTTCCATCCTTTGTTGATGTTCCTCTCTCAACAGGCATAAAAATCACTTTAGAGGTGAAAAGAGAAAAAAGGGGGAAACCCTTGTGTTCTCTCCTCATGATGCATTATTGTAATCTCCTAGAGCATTAAATATCTTTTGGTTTTGCGAGGGCGCCCAATCAAAATGGTATATAGAATTATGCCTTTTGGGAGGTGAAAGAGCGCCCTTTTCGCACCAAATGAGAATGGCCGGCAGTTATAGAGGTGTGTGGAACTCTCTAGAGGTGATGAGATTCGAAACTATTATACTGCCTATGGCCCTCATTTAAGCACGTAGGAAACATACCTGTCATCCCTGTGTATTATTATCCTGTCCGATATCTGTGATATAAGTTTTCTTACTTCGTTTGTTGTCAAGCCAGCTCTGAATGCCAGTTCATTATGTTCCAGTGGTTCAGGATAGTTATTCCTCAGTTCCCTTATTATCCTTTCTTTTTTTGACCCCATTTTTACTCCTCTTGAATAAGAATCTTCCTGCTTCCCTTGGTGAAAAATATACGTTTTCAGGTATCTGCTCTGCAGAATCATATGTCTTGCAGACCAGCATGTCCTTGATGCCCAGGTTTGTGTATATGAGATATATCTTTCCTTTATTCCTCAACAGCCTGTTGTGATATTTTATCTCCTGCTGGAATTCAGCTTTCTCAAATGATTCTGACCTCTGGCTGTTGTAGCACTTTGCCGAGACAACTGACTGCTTGCCGTTGGTATGATTGACTGTTAAGTCTGGCTGATCCATTCCGCCTAGTCGCTCTGCAGATTCTACATTTTCCAATATTCCTTCCAGCTCATAGCCCTGATTAAGTATGACCTCAAGCCAAAGCTCGAACATTTCTCCCATCTTTTGGGACAGAACGCCTTCAAAGACGCCTTTTCTATATCTTATCTGCTCTATTGATAAGTTCTCCCCAAACATATCTTCTGAATTAAGCGACATCTCCTTGTAGGCCATATGGTCTTTTTCCATGTAGCCATAGAGATGGCAGTACATGTCGCAGTGGCTCTCTAGATCTGGTCTGCTTTCCAATGTGAGATTCACAAGTTCATCCATCTTTATATTGAATCTTACTGAGTCACCCTCATCTTCAAGCCTCTTCTCCATCTTTTGTCTTTGCAGATTCTGTGCAAGCTTGTCCATTCTTGCTGCCCCGCCTGTCTCTTTCTTGGGCTTTTCCACATCCTCAGGATATTTCTTTATCCATTTCAATACAAGCTCATCATATATCCTTGTCCATACTCCCTGCTTGCTTAGAAATTCCTCATCAGATGATTCGAGCTTGTGGGCCAATGCCCTGAATATGGTTTGTGCCTTTTTGGTTTTGAATGGCGAAAAGCCTTCTTCCTCTGCTTTCAGCATCAATGCTTCTGCAAGAGCTGCTATCTTGATGTCCTCTGAATGAACAGCATATGCCTTTGTTATTCTTTCATCCAATGTAGTGACTATGTTCTTTGTCTTTCTGAAGAATACCTGATCTTCCCCAGAAAGTTTTTCCCCAGTCCTTGGATCCATGCCACTTGACTGTACATCCCTAATGAATGTTCTGATAGATGTCCGCTTGTCATGTATTTTATCATGTGGGTTGTATGGAGGTGATAGTGATTTTCTTTCCCTGAATATATATTCTGCCCAGCTGTCCAGAAGTTCTGTTTCGTTCCTTATCTTTATCTGGTGCCTGTGTTCTCCCCGCTCTATCTGGTCAAATACCATTTCATCTGCTGGATATATCCATATCCAGCCTATCTTGTTTGTATACGGATCTTTAAGTATACTTCTCGATTTGTATTTTATATTGCCTTCAATTCTCCATAGCCTTTCATTTGTACCTAAAGCATCTGAATAGAATCTTCCCAACTCCTTTTGCAGCATTGATTTTCTGGATGAATCCATTGCACCATATGCTTTGTATATGTCCCACATCTTTGCAGTGTGTAACCTCTGGTCTATCTGGGGCACTTGGGGGCCAAATATTGTATATATCCTGGCTTGACATCTGATAAGATATGAAGGATACTTTTTTGCAAGTTCCCCCCACTTTTCCCTCATTATCAGTTGTTCTGTCTTTTTTGGTAGTGTCTTTACATCCAAGTATTCTTTCAAGTTGTGGCGTATCTTCTTTCGCATGAATATGTGGCGTATCTCAAAGAAATCGTTGCATGCATCCTGTACCACTGGGTCACTTGGCTTTCTTGCATCTTGTTCCCTCATTGGATCGTCGATTGACAGAACAAAAACCTTTTTTGTTGGGTCCATTGCCTCAATGGCCTCTGGAATGTAAGATGATTCAATGCACTGTGTTACTTCAGGTCCATAATAATCCCTTATCTCTTTTCCTATGGCTCTTGCCAATGTTGTCTTGCCCGTACCAGGGCCACCATAGACATGCAGATTATCAACAAGGGTATTATCGTAGTTATTGGGATCATCTGGTACTGGTTTGTGAAGCGAATTTAAAAAAATCTGGGTAAAATCTTCTATCTTTTTTCTTTTTTTGAACGGACGTGCATAGAGGGATTGAAAAGAATCCACATCCATCTTGACCTTAAATTCATTGTCCTGGACATCTAATGGCATCTGTGTGTGGTCAAGCGGTTCTAGCCTGTCTTCCATGGTGCCCTCAACTTCACCTTGCCCTTTACCTTTGGTTTTTCATCTGGTCCAACTACTTCAAGGGTTTCTCCTTCCATTCCAATTAAGGGGGGAGTGTCTTCTATATTTATCTCATCTTCAGTTTCCCCTTCCACCCTCCTGTATTCCTTCAACAGTTCCTGTGTTGGACGGTCATCCATATTAAGTTCCTTTTTCAGAATGACCTCAGGCATTTCTCCTTTGCCCCTTGGGACCACTGCTGCAACCTCTGAAGCAGTTCCAATTGCTGCATCAGATGCTTCTCCCTTTAAGAGCATATTGCCAAATACTTCCATTTCTCCTTTCTCTTTGAAGTACCAGATAAAACCGACTATTGGGTCATACTTTATTTTTTCCAATGCTTTTTTATCCAGGAAAAATATAGGCTCCTTTATGCCAAGGTGATTGTGAGGCCTTGGTCTTGCCAATGATTCTACATATCGGGTCAATGCTACAATCTTTTCCATATTGGGCTTGCCTATGTTTACAGACATCTTTGCAAACTTGTGCAATCCCTGAGCTTTCAGGATTAATGCAAGCTTGTCCTCTTCAGACTTGGGTTGATTGATCATATTACATTCCCATTAAATCATCTATGCTGAACCTGCCTACAGCCGGTGCATTTAATTTCCGTCTTACTTTATTAATGTTTTGCTTTACAGACTGCGGCATGGGTTCATGTATTAAATCATACACTATCTCTGCCACCATAGAATTGGCAAGAGTTATTATACTGCTTCTTGTCACCCTCAGCATATCCTGAAGCATTGGTATCTGGTTCTGCAGAGAGAAGAAAATGTCTCTTTTGACTTCTTTGCCGGGCCCAAATAGAGTTTGCCTCTGCGCCCTTAGTTGTGACAACCTTTCTTGCGCCTGTGCAGTTGTCAGTAACTTTCTTTCCCACTTATCCATTGTATCTCTTTCAAGGTTGTTCAATTCACTTACCCTCTGCAATTGATAGTCAAATTGTGTTGCCAATGAAGGATTCATATTTGCATCCAGGCTTATGTTTGCAACATCTGGTGTTCTTGGCAATACCACTGTCCCATTCCTTTCATCAAACAGATCCACATATATCCAATTGCTGCTTCCCGGCAAGGGATTTATTGGCTCGCCAGGTATCTTGAACAATCCTTTTCTTAGAAGTGGGTTTGGTACTGCCCACAGCGCAGTCCTGTCAAAGCTCACTTGGAACTTTCTTGAATACTGTGGTGTGCCGGGGGCCCCAGGAGTTATTATCTGACCTGACTTTCTGGTTTCAAAGAAAAATGTTTTATCTTTATCTATGTTTCTCGACTGCACTAGATAGCCAAAGGCAAAAAAGATTGCAAAGGATATAAGTCCAGTGACTACTGCATCAAAACCCACCAGAAAATATAAAACAAGTATTACTGCAATTGCTGCCCCTACCTTTATAGTATAGTTGAGGTCATATTGCTTCTCAAGCAGAAGTGAGGCCAGGGGCGGCATATGTGCAATAGCTTCTTCCTGCAATACCTGTTGTTCACTATATATCCTCTCAGGAGAAGGTCTCTCTTCAACAGGCTCTTGTACTTCAGGAATCCTGTCTACCATCTAAGCCACCCCAGTATTACCATTATTGCTAAATATAATATAGTTCCAATCAATATGAGTATTATTCCCCAGATTGTAATGTACTGTAGCAATATTTTTGTTTGCCCCTGTCTTATCAGTTCAAAAAACCACCATTGCTTTGTCTTGACAATTGTCCGCCTATATGGAATGGTCGGGTCTTGGCTTGTTGGAGGTTCCTTCTTCATCTTTTTGATTTGTTTTATAGTCCACCTGTCTTTCTTCATGCTACCCGGTACACCCCCTGATAATCAGATCTTATTACTGCAGAAGATGAACCTGCTAGAAATCCTAAGATTGTAAGCGAGATATCTGAAAACAGCCTTAATGCTACAAAGGCATTTAATTCCCCCCGGGTCATCTGTATATATGGGTCTAAAATAGTTGAGGTGTCTTCTTCATCACCCCCTTCACTTGGCGGTGGTGCACCTATGAGATACATATTGTAAAAGGTAAATTTTGGGAGCTCGACGCCTGTCCTGTTCTGCAGTATTACTTCTACATCTACATAGTTGTAGGGAGACTCCACTTCAACCTTTGTCCAGAAATCGAATTCCCCTGTCTTATATGTTTGGTTATCCATTATTATCTTATAAAAGGAATGCTGGTTTGCCAGCATGTGAACTTCAAATTTCCTATACATCTGGCAGTTTGTTGCCCCATGGAGAAAAAGATCATTTCCTGGCAGATTTCCCACAAGATATACCCGGCCTTCATATTTGTAGAATTTGGAGTCTATGCCTCCGCTATCAAATGGGTTAGTAATGTTTTGAGCTTCAGAACTTTCAGATATGAATGCCAGAGAAAAAAGTATAGTTTGCACTATTATTGCTGCCAATATTGACAGCTTCCAATATCTAATTACCGTTTTCTTTATGAGCGAATACACTCTTCTCTCCTGCCTTATTCTTCATCTGTGAGTTTATATTTAATTGTGGCATTCCCATTTTTGTTTTCAGAAATTTCTACTTGTGTATTGGTGTCGATGGATGGGTATTTCTTTTTGAGTTTTTTGATTGCATCTTCAACTTTTGAGGTAGAAATGTCAGGCCTCCACATCCTCCATACTCCAGGTCTTAACTGTTTCCTCTGTTTCTTTAGCTGTCCACCATCTGTTATTATCTTGGACATTGTTTCCCTTATTGATGTGATTTGTTTATTCATCTCATCAATACCCAATATTTTTCTGAGATATTCCTGTTCTTCTATCTTTCTGTTCATATCAGCCCTACATTGCTGTGCAACTTGTTTCAATGGTTCGACTTGCTGCATGAGTGATGTCATATCCATGCTGTACTCATTTTTAAAATACTGATATGATTCTATAAGTTCCTTTGCAAGCTGATAGGGACATCTGTCTTTCTTATATTTTGACTTGAAACATTCCTCACAGGTGTTAAACTTCATTTAACCACTCTCTAAAATCCCTCCAAAGGATTGGAAGAGACGGGGGGATTAGAAGGAGAGGGAGTTGAGTTTGGTACTTGAGCAACTACTTTTTGTTCTTTTGGCGTAGCTGCTTCACAGGCTACGGCCTGTTTGCATATCTGGCATTGATCATCTGTTTCTAGATAATTGCCAAAGCATTTGGGAAGAGATCTGGCAGAAAGTATCTGAGATTCGCAGCTATCCCGCAAAGAACAATTTTGACATTGAGCCGAACCGAAGATATTTTCATCACCATAACAGTTTGGTGTGCCTGCACTGTTTGTTGCTGTTTCATGCCTTTTCTTGATTTTTTCCTTTATAACTGTTTCCCATGCTAAAAGAAAGATGATTGCGCCTACTGATAATGCTACCATTGTATATAGATTTCCAGTATTGTCCATTATCTGTTGTCCAACGCTTGCCTGGCTTTCCTGCAGTGCTATCTTGTTTTCATCAGACACGTCTACAACTTGTTGTGTTAGGTTTCTAGCCAAATCACCAAGCTGTGCATCTTGTTCTCCGAGAATTATCTGATTGGCTAGAACTGCTTTCATCACTGATGTACCTTGAGGGTTTGCCAATGTGCCGTTGTGCAGTATATAATATTCATTTTCATCGATCAATCCCCTCAGTATGTATGTTTGCATCTGTGCCAATGTCCATCCCATGTAACTTTCGTTGCCTATCTTTTGTATTATGAAATTCAGTTTGCCGTCTATCGATGCATTGTCAACACTAGATTCATCTGGTATCAACATATCGTAAATAGACCAAGTGCTGTTTGCATTTGCACCTTCACCTGTGCCTTGTATCCTTAAAAGTATATTTGATAGGTTCTCTGAAGTGCTGTTTGTTGTGCTGTTTAGTTTATATAGTATCTGTTCAAGCATGTTGTATATATCATTTAGCATACTAGTTGTTTCATCATACCATCCTTCCGGTGCTTCACTGCCTTCACCATTTTCAGCGTTTACGCTACAAATAGAAAAAACTGAAAACAATAGTATCAAAAGCAGTATTTGTCGTTTTTTCATTTTTTTCCCTCTCTTTCCCATGTAGTTATAGTTTAACTACGATAGTGTATCAATGCAGATGTATAAATAATTTTGCGAAAGTTTAATATAGATACTTTTCTATGTAGTTTATGGAGAGAGAGTGTCCAAAATCCTGACCCTTTTCGTTTTGTTTTCACTCATCTCTCCTCTCCTCGACTACTCTATAAGGTCTTGATTTGTTGCATTTCTCAATTGTACATTGCCATCATAGAAACCTTCATTTTCTATAACATCTTTATAGTTGTTGTTCCACAATGGATCTATTGGCAGCAACCATACGCTGTCAAATGGTATCTTTTGCCCAAATATATCTAATTCCAACCAGCAATGGCCCTCTATGACACTCTCCCTATTGGCTTGGGCTTTTCCATTTATTATAGCTATAGTATAATTGTTTATCTTAGTTTCACACAGGCCGACTTTGACTTTTGTACATATGCCTAGTGACTCAAAAAAATATTCACAATCCTTGCTCATCTCTTTACAAGTATATCCTGGAGCATATCTTGCTATTTGTATACCTGTTATAGTTAACTGGAAAAGAAGTACGATAACTATCAAGATAGCTATAGTTTGTAGTTTTTTCATTAAGAATAAATATCATCTATTGCTTTTTAATTTTTTGTATTAATTAAAAAAAGAGAGATGCTGGCTGATGCCAGCATTATACTGTTTAGGTTGTGGGTATTAGTCTTGATGTTATAATGTAGATATCTGGATGTATCATTATGGATAGTTTGTAGCACATGCAGAAGTCTAGACTGTCACCTGGCCCAAGATAGTATGGAAATTCTATTGGATCGTTGTTGCAGTCACACCCGCCTTCACATTCTCCGCAGAAACCTTCACAAGCTATATCGATGCATGCATTCTGTCCATTATTGCATCCGCCTTCCCAGATTACACGGCAGTCATCTATACTGCCCCAGTTTCCACCACTAGTTGCTGGTTCAATTGGACCCCAGCCTACCAGATTATGACCTGCTTCACTTGCTGTATCGCCGATATCCACTTCTCCACACATAGTATCTCCACACCATAGTTGAATGTAATCAACGGCTACTTGTCCATATGTTTCCCACCAGGCCCATTTTGGCCCTGTCGCTCTGATCTTTATTTCATGAGTTCCACAGCACGGTATTTCCTTTTCTGCGATATCAATAGTGTGGACAAACCATTCTTCTGGATCGTTTGGTGGATCACCGTTTGTATATGAATATACGCAAACGTCATCTATCCAAACACAAAAGGAATCGTCTGCTTGCCCATCCAGAACATTTAAAACAAGTTGTGTCAGGACTTTTGGCTCACATATTGTCTTTTCAAGAACAAGTATGTCTATGCCTTCTAGATCTGGATCTCCTGTGTGTTGCCAGTCCAGCCATACTCCCTCACAACCATTGTTTTCCACGGTGTGCTCATAACAGTAGCAACAACCACCATATGCTTCTTCTATTGTTGTGGTTATTGGTTCGTCCCAGTCCCCGTCATCCATTACGATGCTTTGTTTTACGTCCATTGTAGTCTGCACTTGCCCAAAGTATGGGATTATTGCAGCACTCGCCAGCGAGGCAACTAAAGCAACAGCTAAAGTCACCATGAGAACATTAAATGTTCTCTTTTTCATACCAATTTTTTTCATAGTATGTTCCTCCTTTGTTTTTTTTCTCTCTCATCTTTCTATGATATGATGAGCCTAAAGATTTGCAACATCAAATATATGGATGTTGCCATCATGAAAAAAACTGCAACTATTGTTGCCAAGTATACAATTAATAGTTCCACATCTATATAATAAATAGGTATGGCCAATATTATAACTAAAACTATACTTGCAATAGATAGCAGTTTCAACATCTTCAAAATCTTTTCCAAACCATCCTTTCCGATGGTGATTCCTCCTCTACATGCCTATTTTGCTTTTTAATCTTTTAATCTCACTATCAACTTCTTGATAGGTCTTGAATTCATCATCTTTCATCAAAGGCTCTCCAGCTTTTTGCCTCAGATCATTTATCAGTTTCCTTTGTTTTGGTGATGGGAAGCTGGTCTTTCTTTGTATCATATTCTGTTTTCGTTCCTGGCCTATTTGTATCATGCGTACCTCACGTCCGACTTCCTCAAGAATTGTAAGTGAATCATATGTAGTATAGTCATATGTTATTCCCAGCTTGGCTCTTATTCTGTCCAATCTGTTTTTCATCTTTTCTATCAGTTCTGTTTCTATCCTTTTTTCCTCTTCACCATTCATGATGCTATCCCTTGTGATGATTGAATCTCACTTAATTTTCCATTCACATCGGTTATCTCTATTTCTTGCCCTATCTCTTTCCATTCCCATACCTTATTGCATGCATTACAAACAAAGTACATTCGTTCAATGCTTTTATCTGACATGTCTGCTATTTTTTTGAGTTTGCTTCTACAAAGTGGGCAATGGTCTTTTTCGACCACCATCTGTTTTGTCTTCATTGTTTGCCCCTTTTGTTTTTAGTGATTATTAAACGATCGCCTGCAACTTTCAATAAAAGAGTATCTCCTTCTTTGAATGGAAAGGCTGAGTCTTGGTGCATTTTAGCTGGAATATGAATATTTACTTTGTAACTGTATTTTTTAAACTTGCTTTTTCCTTCTAGTACCAAACCATATCCTCCTGTGCTTCCCGAGCAAATGTAAGGGAGGGCGTTTTTCCGCCCTCGCCCCTCTTCCCCTCGGCTCCCCCCATCTATTTGGGGTGAGCCTATATAGTTATTGGGGTATAAATAAGTTACTGTTTTGGTTACAGTTTTTTGACCGATATTAGGAAAATTTATATAGTTATTCATGTATTATGGGTATGGGTTTGGTACGACCGGTTTTTATTCTCTCTTGCTTTCAATTCGTGCCAAGCCTTTCTCTCTCCTATCAAGTTTCATAAATTTTTTAAGTGGGTTATTGATTTACTTCCGAGGAGATTTGATGAATGTACTTGTAACTGGATCTACTGGTTTTATTGGAAGCAATCTGGTTGACTGGCTGATAAGCAATGGACACAATGTTGTTGGTATTGATATTGATATTAAAAAACCATTTATCAACGAAATAATACCAAATCACTCGTCTTTGTGCAGATATGCAAAGAACGTCATAACCCCTGATTATTCATTTATATGGGACGACATAAACCAATTGGATTGTTATCCTTATGTCTTTGACAATGGTTTTGATATTGTATACCATTTGGCCGCAAGTGCGGATATTAAAAAAAGTTTTAAATGTCCAACAATGGATTTTGAAAATAATGTTATGGGGACCAATGTTCTTTTGGAGATGATTCGGAAATATGACATAAAAAGACTTGTATTTGCATCAACCTCTGCAGTTTATGGGGAGGCGACAATAACTCCAACACCTGAGGATTATCCAGACATGCGCCCAATATCCATGTATGCTTCTTCCAAAATATGCAATGAGGCTTTTATACACAGCTACTCCCATTTATATGGTATTAAGTCCACAATGTTCAGATTTGCAAATGTTGTTGGTAATAGGTCACGCCGTGGTGTGACTTGGGATTTTTATATGAAATTGAAAAAGAATCCGAAAGTTTTAAGGATCCTTGGGAATGGAAAACAGACTAAATCCTATTTTGATGTTGAAGATTGTATAGAGGGATTTGTTAATCTGCCTTTCAAACGAGATGTTGAGGTTTATAATCTTGGCAATTCCGACACCTTGAATGTAAAACAATTGGCAGATGTGGTCTGTGACGAACTCGACTTATCTCCAAGGTACATTTACAGCGGAGGAGACAGAGGTTGGCCAGGTGATGCACCAATTACAATACTTGATATTTCTAGGGCTCTTTCAAACGGTTGGAAAATAAATTACTCATGTGAGGAGGCTATTAGAAGGACTGTGAGATACCTTGTCAAACATCCTAAGTGACATTTATTATTGTATAAAACACACTTTATCTAGTTCAAAGGATATATGCCCGCGGTGTGGGAAGAATGCTTTTTCACATGGTTTCTTCCCAAATGAAAAATATTATTGTATTTGCTGTCATCTTTGGGAGCCAAAATGAAGATATCTGTAGTTGTTCCGACATTGGACTGCAAAGAAGAGGTTGCTCGTCTGTTATTTTCTATTACAAAGTTGAAATTGGATAAGAAGATTGAATTGATAGCTGTCGACTCTGGAAGCAAAGATGGCACACTGGATCTTTTGGACAATTCTTTTGCTACTGTGATAGACTTTGATGAAAAGCTTTCCAAGGGAGCTGCAAGAAATCTAGGAATAAAAAGTGCTAGGTGCAATGTTATTGCAAATATTGATTCAGATGTTGAGATTCTAGATGGATGGTATGAGGCATTGATACATGCTATTGGATGTAACGACATAGTTGCGGGTTATTCCCCAGACCCTTATGGAAAAAACCTTCCAAGAGTTCCAATATATGTAGATGGGCAAGATATAACTTGGCCAGCTTGTAATATCGCACATAAGAGATCTGTTTTTGACGAGGTTGGATATTATAATGAAATACAAAATCTTCCCGAAGATTGTGAATTGAACTATAGATGCGTTAATGCAGGATATACTATACTGTATGAACCAAGAATGAAACTATATCATTATCAAAGATCTGCTAAAGTCAGTTTTGCAAAACAAGCATTTTGGAATGGGGAAGCACGTTATGAACTAAACAAATTGCATCCCGAACTAAAACATTCCCACCAACATGGTGCAAATCTAAAAAACTTATTTAGGCTGGGTTTTGGTTTTATGGGATATGTGATGGGTAGATATTTTTATAAAAAAGGCGAAAAAATATGAAAATAAAGGATTATCTTAAAGATATTGTTAGGTGTGCTGAACATCTGCAGTTGCAATCTTCCACCATAGATGAAATAATCAAAATGCTTTTAGAATGCAGAGAATCTGAACATAAGGTTTTTATCTGTGGAAACGGAGGTTCTGCTGGAACAGCCACACACATGGCGGGCGACCTTTTCAAAATTGCTGGTATAAAGGCTATTAGCTTAGACGATAACGTTCCTTTGATGACAGCTATAATAAATGACAACGGATGGGAAAATTTATATGTGGACCAATTAAAACGGTTGATGAATCATGGAGACATACTTGTAGCAATCAGTGTGCATGGGGGTTCTGGAAAAGACAAGGCAGGTAAATGGTCACAAAATCTTATGAAAGCCATTCAATATTCAAATGAAAATTTGGGTAAAACTGTAGGCTTTAGTGGTTTTGATGGAGGTGCAATGAAAAAAGAATGTGATGTTTGCATTGTTGTTCCTTCCAACTCTACACCAGTTGTTGAATCATTTCATGTTGTACTTGAGCATTTGATTACTTTCGCATTGCAGGAAGGAGATAGGAAGTGAAAATTATGATGGACAAACAATTGTTGAAAGAATATTTGCAAGAATTAATTGAACAGCAGATAGACATCAGAATAGAAATGGAGAAACTTATCTATTCGTATCTTATGGAAAAAGGAGATATTGAAGAGGGGCATTCTCCAGAAAATATAGCATATAAGAAAATACTCAGGGAAGAATTTGATTTGGTGGTATAAGAGAGACGATTGTTGTAGGGGAATGTGTAAAATGGATAAGGAAGAGAAAGATACAGGGATTGCATCCATCAATGAAAAAATAACTTACAGATGTGGAAGTTGTGGCTGGATTGGAAAAAATACAGATATGGGGCTATGCCCATCTTGCTATAGGGACGGTCTGGAGGAACTATATTGATACTCAGTAGAGCACCCGTAAGGATAACCCTTGGTGGTGGTGGTACAGATCTCCCATCATATTATACAAAACATGAGGGTTTTCTAATTGCTGGTGCCATAAACAAATATCTAATTGTGGGTGCTAATCAACACTTTTATGATAGTATTAGTTTAAAGTATTCAAAGATGGAAATGGTAAATAATCTAAAAGATGTTGAACACAATCTTATCAGAGAGGCTTTGAAATATCTCGGAATTGACAAACGTATAGAACTTACATCTCTGGCTGATGTTCCCAGTGGCACAGGCCTTGGCTCTTCTGGCGCATTTCTTGTTGCCTTATTGAACTCTTTATATAAATATAAAGGTGGCAAAATGCCGACCAATCGGCGACTTGCTGAAATTGCTTGTGACATTGTTATCAACATACTGAAAGACAATGAGGGGAAGCAGGATCAATATATATGTTCGCTTGGTGGAATTAAAGCTTTTAGATTTCATACCAATGGGAAAGTTAAGGTCATTTCTCTTGCTGATGAAGACATAGCAATTCAGGAGCTTGAAAAGAGACTATCTGTGTTCTTTACTGGTTTTACCAGAAGACACACTGCGTCTGAAGCTTTGAAAACACAAAATATAAAGACGAGGGAAAAAGATGAATGCGTCCTTAATTTTTTACACGAAGTGAAAGAGATTGGCATTCTTACAAAACAGGCAATTGAACAGCATGATTATGATGAAGTCGGGCATCTGATGGACAGATATTGGATGATTAAAAAAAGAAACAATCCGATAAAAAAATCTTTTATAGATAAATGTTATAATCATGCGAAGAATTTGGGCGCACTAGGTGGGAAGGTTATGGGTGCAAGTTCAGATGTTGGTTTCTTTTTATTTTATCATCCTGGTAACTTACAAAAACAAGCAACATTCAGAAAAAAGATGTGTGAAACTGGATTATATGAGATGGATTTTTCATTTGATGGAAAAGGGGTGACTACTTTATTTGATGGAGGTGGATGATGCAGTGGATATGTAAAAATGGACATGTGTTTGAATGGATAAGAAAAGGAGTTGAGACAAGACCTAACAGTTGTCCAATATGTGGAACAGATGAGCTGGACGTGAGGGAAGTATGAATGAAGATGAATACCTGAGAAGTTATATGCCTGAAGGGGAAAGCAACTCCTATAAATTTTGTGTCATCTGTGATGGACATGATGATAGTTTTTTCTTAAAGGAATTTGGGATATGCTTAAATTGCTGGGCAGAATATAAAGACAAGATACCTAAGAGGCTTTGGCCCTACATTGGCAGGATATTACTCTTTGGTTCTAAAAAAAGGTTGATAACATGATTGATATGGAAAAAGCAATTAAGGAACAACCTGAAAGATATGTGCCTTTCAGAAATGAAGTTGGTGAACTATGTGAAGTCCATGATAAAGATAATGGATACATATGGAAAAAAGAAAAGAATGAATGGGTTGGTGTTGGCTGATGAATGAGATTTTTTTAGATACGGCAAACTTGAAGGAGATAAAAGAGATCAAACAATGGGGAATTATAAAGGGGATTACTACAAACCAAAAAATATTTGAAAGAGAGAAAGGCTGTAATTTTGAGGCACGATCTAAAGAGATACTGGAGATGGCTTATCCTTATCCAGTATCTCTTGAAGGGCCTAATGACCTTGAATCCTTGGTAAAGTTTGCTGAAGAATATGATGCTTGGGGCAAAAACGTTGTAATAAAGGTCCCGATGTTGGGAAATGGGGACGGTTTAATTGCAGTGAAGAGATTATCTGAGATGGGCATTAAAACTAATGTAACTGCATGTATGACGTTGAATCAGCTATTCCTTGCAGCATCGGCAGGTGCTACTTATGTAAGTCTCTTTTACAATAGAACAAAAGATTGGTTCAAAGAAAACTATCCATTTATAAAAAATCAACCTCTAAACACTATAGCATATACACATGCTCGAGATCTTATTTGTAATGCAATGGATATGATTGATGAAATAGGCTCCAATACAAAGCTGATAATTGGCAGTATACGAAATCCTAAAGACATTGAAGAGATAGTGGCAGTAGGGCCACACATTATTACAATACCATATGAGATCCTCAAGAGAATGCCTTTCTGTCAGAAGACTGAAGATACTTTAAAAGAATTTGACGAAGCTTGGGAAAGATTTTGCAAATCATAATCTTCTTGCTTTATCAGTTATGTAGTAGTGCAGCAGATGTTTTGGATAGTCTTCTTTTGGGATATAGCCCAAATCGACCCATTTTTGCCAATTATCTGCACATTCCTTCATCCTTTGTTTTTTTTCACCTTTGGGCAGGAGCTCTTCCAAAGCCCTAAGTATTGGTATGAACTGATATCTATACCTCATTTCTTCAAAAGGCGCTATAGCGTATACAGCATAAGGGTTCAACATCATATCTGCCCGCATCTCAGTTCTATACATTTCCATCCTACGTACATATACGTGTGCAAGTAACCACACTACAAAAAGAATTGCTAAAAACAATAGGGGCATTGCAATATATGGATGTATTCCTCTATGCTCTATGTATGGATATGATGAAACGGCCAGATTTATAGTCAATAGAATTAAGCTACCTACTGCAGCAGTCTTTTTAATCTTTGCATATTGTAGATTAAAAAAAGCCCTTATTTTTTCAGTTTCGTCCTTCAAAATGTTTGTTTTCTTGTGCTTCATTATTTCTTCCCCATCAATTCTTTTTTTCTATTATATATGTCCAACGGCTGTATGAATTTACCATATATTTTTTTTCCAATCTTTTCCTCTCTTGAAAATCTTTTGAACCACATGTCCATATGAGTATTTATTATAAATATTGGCTTAAAATGATATTTTTTTTTGATATATGCTGCATCTCGCATAACATGGAAGTTAAGATATAATGGCTTTGTCTGGATGTCTGTCTGTTTGACATGATATTTCATTAGAGTTCCGCCTGCAAGGAATACGTTGTCATTCCAATATTTTTGTATATTGTCCAGGATGGAACAATAATAGTCCATATTCTTTGAGCTGGAGAGTGCAAACATATCACTTACTTGATTGTCCAGATCAGTCCACCCATAGTGCCATAGGATATTAAAACAATACAGGGTGCTTTCAGGTATCTTTTCATTTATATACATGTCTGGTCTGCTTTTTATCACAACATCGTAAAGTGCCCCTTGCCTCTTCTCTTGTTTCTTTTTTAGTTCATTGCAGGCTTTCATTTTGTGATGCATCGGCAATATAGTTTTATGCCCTGAAACTCCTTTTAGTTTTTTTGGTATTTTAAGATTATGCATGGCATAAAAAAAGTCCTTTTTGAATTCTTCAACATTGAGTGAGATGGGATTGTACATTTCCTTTAATTCGCTTTTAGAGACGCATGTTGTTTCCATATCCCCAATCTTTGTTCCAGTGTCTTTCCAAGTATGTATAAAGATATCGGGTTCAAGAACATCTATTATGTTCTTTTTTAATTTGTAATAGCATTGCTTGTATGTTCTCATCTGGCCTGAAAGACATAAGGCCACTCTCAAATTATGCATTCTATCTTCTCCCTGAGTTGCTCGGTGTCCCTCTTCAGATTGATTGCTATGGCTGTTGGAAATGGGCTTGTTTTTGTATAGTCGTTTATCAGTACTCTCTTGGAACTGGGCAAATTCATCAGCATTCTATGATACTTCAAGCCCATCCTTTTCATCTGTTCTTTTGTTATATTCCTGTATTGTGTTTTTCTCCCTGTAGTCAGTATTATGTATGCTTTTCCAGAGTCATATAGTTCATTTATGACTTTAACGTTTTCTGCCAGTGCTTCTGTTGTTCCCCAAAAAGGTTCAAAGTGCTCACCTGATGATTTTGTGAGTGTGCCATCAATATCCACAAATATTGTTGAAAATTGTTTTTTATAGTTCAGCCAGTCTTCACTCGTCCCCCAATCTATATAATTATGTGTTTTCTTGATGAAAAACAGTTTTTTATCGAGTAACATTTTATATATGATGTGAGAAATATATAGTTTCTTATTATTTGATAGCGCCAAATAATATTTTATGAACTCTTTTGCCTCTCTGAAAAAATATCCGCCACAACAAAACAAATTACTTATTACTTTTTTTTCAACTATATTTCCTATAGTATTGTTCTGCCCCATTTGCACATAGCTCTTATTTCCGGGCGTAACATAATTGAGTTCATGTAGGTCAGATACCATCACATAATTAATATCATCTTCAGGAGTCTTTGCCTTAAAAAAGTTATCGCAGTCTTTTATAAGTATCGGTCCACTTACATCCAATCTTTTTAAACCCTCGTAGACTGTATGCGGGTGATTGTTGGTCTGTTTTTCAAGTAGCAGATATTCGACATCTTGATTTGGATATTCTCTTTCAAATTCTTTCAGAACTGTCTGTCTGCACCTATATCTTTTGTCATGTTTTGCTAGACCTACAATCAGTATATCAAACCGGTCTGGCTCTATTCCACGTATGGATTCTGTGAGCATTAGTGTTCCTTTTGGATGTGTCAACAACCATTTTGGCCTCATGCCCTGAAACCGTGTGGATTCGCCGGCTATCGGTAGAATTAATTTCTTTTTCACTTTATTTCCCCCAATATCAAATCATATATTCTTTTCTCCCTAACATATGGAAAAAGCCTCAGAAGAGTCATTTTATAAAACATTTCTAAAAGTTCTGGATTGATGGAATATTTCTTAATTATTTTTCCTATTTTTTCATTTGCCTTATCTTTCAAATAAGAATAACCTATGTTTATCTTTGTGACGTCTGTTGGGTTGCTCATTTGAAGCGCCCATTTAAGATTGATCTCTTGCAATATCTTAGATATATCTTGCAATGGGGACTCAAAATATGTGTCCAAAAAATCAAAGAGAACCATCTTGTTTGACAATATCATATTGGAGAATGTTAGATCTCCGTGGCATACATTGATGTAAATAATTTCCTTTTTGAATTTCTTTTTTTCTAGCTCTTCAACAAGGGGTATAATGTTGCCATCCAGTTTTGGTTTCAATTCCATGATTTTTTTTTCGAATATAGTGCCATCCAACCTTACTTTTTGACAATTATCAAATTCCCATTCTATAAAAGAAAAAACATTATCTATTATTGCATCCAAACTCAATATGTCGCTAGATTCTATAATGTCCAAAATATTTTTTCCGTTATAATACTCCATACAAAATTGAAAGGAATTATAAGTTTTCTTTTTTCCCACAACATGTGGCACTTCTATTATCATTCCAATATAATCTTTACCGATCATTTTTTCGTACTGTTCTTGTTTCATACATTGATTGTACAACCTTTGAAAATTTGTTCCTTTTGCTGTTTTGCAGAATATATAGCCATTTTGCTTTTTTTTTATAGCAGTCCTAAAGTTTGAATGCCCCTGCATATTATTTAATCACCACTCTCAAACCATGGAACATATCTTTTTTCCTTATACCAGCTCCATCCATGCCCAAATCTATTATGTTCGCCAAGCATATCTCCATGATCTGCTGTAATTGCTATCTTCTTTTTTGGATACTTATCCATTATCTTTTTTGCATAAAGCATGACTAATCTTAGGTTTTTTTCATATTCTTGTATCATGCCTTCTGTACCAATGGAAAACCAAAGAGCCCCTTTTCCCCGTTTTGGGAGCATATTCAGGTTTTTGTATATCTTCCATAAGACAATGTCATTTAGTAATTTCTTCGATATTCTTATAAGTGGTTTTTTGAACTCGAATTTGTCTTTTGCCACAATTCCTTTCATGCTAGTTGCTGGAGCTCCGCCGCCACAGCATATGAATGGGAAATGTGGTTGTCCATAATGTACTATGGCCCTGGCACTTTTGTTTTTTTCCATGACTTTGACGATTGCTTTGTTCATTTCCCAAGGCGGTACAGTTCCAACTTGTTTGTCAAAACCAAAATCCCACACATCAATTACTTCTTTGAATACTTCATTTACATTAAACCAATTTAAACACTGCAATCTTTTATACCAACTGAATATCTTGACTTTTTTTCCCTTTGAATTGACAAATGGGTTTGATGAAAAAAATATTGCATCTTTCCAATCCCCTTCTTTAAATATGTCTAACATCCATTGACCAGTCCATGTTGATTGGCTCTTTGTTTTCTCAAGGTGTCCATTACCCATAAGATGTTTGAATTTGTTGAACTTATCATATCTGCATGCATCAAAAATGAATAACATATCCCATTGTCTATTGTTGACCAAATCCTTCTGCTTCAACATATCTTAATATCTCCTCTACACCTTCATCAACATTCTTTTTATCTGTTTCTATTGTTATTTCTGGAGATTGTGGTTCCTCATAAGGTATTGTTATTCCTACAAATTCCTTGATCTCCCCTTCTGCAACTCTTTTATAATGCCCTTTAACATCCCTGTCCTTGCAGATATCTAACGGACATTTAATATACACCTCGATGAAATTTTCAATATTGTTCCTGGCGTACTCCCTTATTTCCTTAGTGGGTGATATTACACATGCAATAGCATTGACATTGCTCTGATTTATAAGATAGCAAATGTCTGCCACTCGTGATATGTGCCTATCCCTCTCCTCTTTAGTATACCCTAAATCGCGAGAGACTGTCTTTCGTGCAATGTCTCCATCAATAAGAACGACTGGCATGCCTTTTTCCCTAAGATTTTTTGCCAATGGGATTGCTAAGGTAGTTTTTCCACTTCCTGAAAGGCCTGTAAACCACAGCGTATATGCTATTTATTTATCCCCCCTTATCTTTTTGATAATCTTCGATGTAGAAGGTCCTTTGGTATATGGGGGCTTTATTAATTTACCACCATGCTGTTTTATCCATTCTTCCCCTGGGATATGTTCCCAATCATCACCTTTAACTAAAATATCTGGTTTGAACATTTCTAAGTTTTGTGTTGGGTCATATTCTTCTTGTGCAATGGCATGATCAACACACCTCAGTTTACTGACCATCCTTAATCTAGTTTCCTGGTCTTGTATTGGCCTATCATTGCCTTTAAGTTTTTTAATAGCTTTGTCGCCGACTACACCAACTATAAGCCTATCCCCATATGACTTAGCAGTTTCAAGCATATTTATATGCCCTGGATGCAATATGTCCCAAGCACCATATGTGTATACTGTTTTCTCAAGACACATCCCTTCAAAAATGACACCTGACATTCTGAAATGCGGTTTCTTTGCTTTCTTACAATCCTCATATATTCTATCTTTCTCTTCAGATGCTCGCTTCCATCCAATATCAAATGCTAGATCTTCTGTATCTACCATGATGCCGTCAAACATATGGATGATGTCGTCTGAATGCCAGCATCCAAGTTCCGTTTCTATTTTAGCACATATTTTTGTGTATTTGTTATTCAACATTTTTTCAATTACTGCATATATTTTTGATCCTTCCACATTAGATATTCCCACCCATTCCACACCATATTTGCCAGCCATCTTCAGCAGTTTTTCGTAATTGTGATCTGTTTTTTTGGCCTTTTCCCTATTCTTTATATTTATGTCTAAAAACTTCGGCTTGTCTACACTTAATATGGATTCCAATAATTCTTCCTCAGTGTACCATGGACTGTTCAGCCTGATTATGTCTGCACCTTCATATATCTTCTTTTTTATTGCCACATTGTAGCTTACCATCACGCTCATTCTTTCACCTTTTGCTCCAATTCATCAAAATTATTTACTGTAAATATGTTGTCTGGGAATGCGGTTCTACCCCCGATCCCTATAAAATCGCTGTCTGATTTTATTGCATTATCGAAGTCGTTTATATCGTCCCCTACAAAAAGTATTTTTTTGTAATTGTGCCTTTGTGCTATGTCTTTTATGATCTTGTACTTTTCATCATACCCGCCATGTATCTCTTTGAAGTAATACATTTTTCTACTGTTTGTTATGTATTCTAACTCATGTTGTGGTGTACCAGAGACCAGATACAGGTCGCCTTTGTATTTTTCTAGAAACTTTTTTGCACCTTTGATATATGGGGCTTTAATAACATCATCTACAATCTTATCAGAATATTGCTTGGCGATTTTTTTAAGTTCATCATCTGTCAATTTAATGCCGATCATTCCATGCCAATATCTGAATTTTTCATATCTTGATTTTCCACCAAGCCTTATATCGGGATCTAGGCCAAATTTTGAATACATCTCTTTAAACGCTTTTTCCTTGATAGTTATAGAATCCACTAAGGTTCCATCAAAATCGAATACTATTGCATCATACTTCATCCATATGCCTCATCTTATGTATTGCTTCTGCAACTCTAAAGTCCAACATCTCATCAATATCAATTGACTCATTATGTGGTATCTCAAACATATATGGAGTGTTGCCTATTCTTCGCCTATTTTTCAGCATACTTTCTTTTGTGAAAATATATATGCTTGAGTTCTCCTCATAGACTGGTGGAAGATCCTGGGTTCTGATTAATTTATCAATATCATGGTTTATCGGTTTTCCTTTTTCATCCCAAAACATCTTCTTTATTGCTGTTACACCAAAAAGAGAATCGTGATTTGCCCTATATTTTAGAAATTTCTTTATTGCCAGTTCTATTGTTCTCTTTCTAAGCAATGGACTTGTACTGTGGGCCTGCAGATAGATGTCTGCATCTTCTATAGATACATCATGCAATATGATATCATTCATTGCTACAAAGTCCCCTCTGAGCTCTTTTGGTCTTTCAATGACTTTCACTTCAGGGAATGTTCTTTTAATTTCATTGGTAATCAGATTGCTGTCTGTATCAACAACGACTTTATTGATGAAAGGGCTATTTGCCAGTTTTGAAAGCATCCATGTATAGAGGGGCTTTCCATTGAATATCCTTATATTCTTGTTTGGTATCCGCTCACTGTGTGCTTTCATAGGCATCAGTGCAACTATTTTTGGTTTCTTCTCAATGTATTCTTGTTTAGTTTTTATAAGTTCCAAACCTTTTTCCAATATCTCTTTTTTGAATCCGATAGGTTTTAGATTTTGAATGCCTTTCAATGCATCCCAGATGTTTTGTATTGTATATTCTTCTCTTTCGATTAAACCTTTTGCATAATATGGGTGACAGTTGAACATGCCTGAAAGCATGTATGACATTTGATATCCCCATTCCATACTTTTTTTAAACTTCATAAAATATTTATGGATCAATTCCAAGATTGGTACAATATTATATTTTGTACTTCCCATCAATTGCGAATAAGCTATTATCGCCTCTATGGGCATGTTTCCAGCACCCCGACCCATCCCATATATTGAGCCGTCGATTATATGGACGCCGCAGTTTATTGCTTCAATTGTATTGGCAAAAGCCATCTCCAAACTGTTATGCGGATGAAAACCTATTTTTATATTAGGGATTTCCAATAGCGGTTCTAAAAGTTCTTTTATCTGGAATGGCAGTATGGAGCCGTAACTATCTGCAACATAGACATAATCAATGAATGTGCTTTCCAAGACATCTGCTACATTTCTCCTCCCCTCATCAGTAAATGTTGAATATCCCATCATCTGTATTGAAGTTTGATATCCCTTATCTTTTAAATGCTCTGCCAAATTTAATGCCGACGATATCTTATTTTTATGTGCTGCAACTCTGATAATGTCGACAACGCTGTTGTCCTTTTCAGGTATTTCTTTTAAGTTGTGTTTGCCAAAGTCTATCATCACTCCAAGTTTTGCACCGTTGGCGTCTTTTGTTACATCAATCAGATCTTTTTCCTCACAGAATCTCCATAACCCATACTCGTTTTTATTATAGTATTTTTCCGGGGTTTTAAAACCGATTTCTACTATATCCACACCAGCTCTTGAAATAGAATGGTATATTTTTCTTACATCAGCCTTATCAAAGTTCCAATTGTTCAGGTATCCTCCATCCCGTATTGTACAATCCAGTATCTTCACACCCTCTGGAAAAAAGGTCAAGAGATCACTCCCCCTATGTCTTTTTTGACGAATGCATCAAGTTTTGAGCCTTCCGTCAGGTTTATAATGTGTATGTTTTGTTTGTTTAATATTTTGTTTGCATATTTCATATATTTGTTTCTTTTTCTCAGACCAAAATATGCATAGAACATATGGGACATTTTTTCTTTTGAGGATATTTTTTTGTGATAACCCTCACAAAAATGCTGTGCCCTGTCATCTTTTATATCTCGAAAATAATACCAATCCTGCCCCAGCAGATAAATAGGGTTGCAGCCCATATGAACTGCAATTTGTAACATGGAATAAAGCACTCCAGCCCTATACACTACATGATTTGGATTGAAGGAAAACATCGGTCTCCCTAACAGCCCATCATACACATGTTTTATTAGATTGACGTATTTTCCTGTTTTAATTCTGTTAAATGGATTTGGCCATCCGCTTCTTACCAATATTATCCTTTTCTTTCCTTTAAAGAGTTTGTGTTGTGTCAAAATAAATTTATAATCGCATTCTAATTTCAATATGTCTTCATATGCCTCTAAAGCATCTTTATCATCAATTATTACATAATATTTAATAGATGCTTCTGGCAACATAAATATCTTATTGCATCCAAATGTAATTTCTGCCTCTAACTTTTTGAAATCTATGTGCCCCAATGAGGGGCCATTTCCCATAATGAAGCATCTTTCGTTTTTATGTATGTTTTTAAATTCATTTATGTCTTTTTTCATGGTCAATTATTAATGTAATCCTCCGGTTTTTTGTATATGAAGTGAGGGATGGTTGCATGTATTACATTTCCCCTCCGCTTCAGTTCATCCATATTTGGGGGTTTCCAGTAATCATCTGGATTATTTCGCATCAGTTTAGTATGTATGAAACTTGGCTTCTTGACATAAATATCATTTTTTGTAATGCAATTCTTAATTCTAAAAAGATGTAGTTTTGCTGGTACCCGTTTCCATATCAATGGATTAAATACCTTTAAGATGCCTGTTCTATCATATGTGAAAACTTCCAATCTTGCAAGATTATCGGTCGTTCCATGGAAATTTACTTGGCGTTCTCTTTCTGTTGCCTGACAGAAATGTAAAAATGGTTTGACTTTAAAGAATCTTGGCTCAAAGTGCTCTATAGGTTCTGCATTTGAAAGCAGCATTTCATTCTTATTCAATGCCACTGCATTGTATCCGCATAATCGAACTATGTTGTATTTGAAAGCTTTTTTTCTCAAATTTAAATTTTCATTTGGTAAGAGGATCATGTCTGCATCCCATTTACAGATGACTTTCCGAGTCGTCTTGGACATGGTCCAATTCGAGTAGTATGCTTTATCATGTATTGAATCTGGATAGTTTTCCTGCTCCACTGAACCGATGCGGAACGGGTAATCGTAGACTTTTATCTTATCTGACTTGAAGCTTTGGATTATTTCCTTGGTTCTGTCATTACAGTCAACAGAAATTACTATTTCATCCACTATATCAAGTATGCTTTCTATGCATGGCCCTATCCACTGCTCTTCATTGTATGCTCGAATCATAGCTGAAATGCCTGGTTTTCTGTTTTCATGCCAATGCCCTGGAATATTATATTCTTTTAAACCCTCTCTGTTTTTTTTATAGATCATTTCTTCTTCAGCTTCCATTCAAGTTCGGTACAAAGATACGTTTCAAGATTCTGTTTTATCTTCCAGAAAAAATCTCTTATCTTCCATCCTCGTTTATAGCTCATCAGACTGAATAAGCCGGTTCTTTTATCACTTGACTGTTTTCCCCCCATATGTATTTGTTGGTGGTTCCCCCCATTTTTTTCCTCACACCTGTTCCTTTCTGCAGCACATCCCATTAATGGGGCCAAATAGTCCTTTGTATGTATTCCTTGGGTGTGATCTATTCCAATAGCTCTTGCGGGCAATTTGACTCTTACGGCGCCTCCTTTTTTTAGTATTCTGTGGATGTCTGTCATAAAACTGAATTTATTGATGTCCAGATGCTCCAATACATGAAATAATAAAATTTCGTCTACGCTATTGTCTTCAAATGGCAACGGCAGCTTGTTTAGATCAATCTGGATAACTTTGTCATTTGCAGGGTCCATATCATAATTTTCATAACCTTCAAGTATGTTGAATCCGCAGCCTAAATTTATCTTTCTCACCATTCTTATACCTCAAACATAGATTTTAAATATCTTTTTGATTTTTTTGTATTTATTTTTCCTTTGTATCTTGCTAAAACATTTGGGTCGATATCAAATGTCTGCAGAAGATCTTTAACTTTATGATTCATAGCAATTGATATGAATGCTTTCTTATAGATTATAGAAAACACAGTTCCATGAAAGGAGTCTGTTATGACGTATGTTGCTTTTTTAATATAACTGAGAAATTCAAATGGGGTTACATTTGATATGTTTACATCACACCATGGAATATACCTCATTGGTGAAATCGTGATGCCATTTATTTCCTTGGAAAGCCTCTTCGCTTCAATACATAGTTTTCTATTCTTACCACTGTATGAATAGACCAATATGAAATTATTGCTCTTAATGGGTTTTTCATATTTGGCCCAATCTATTAGAAAAGCAGGGTCAAGGACTTTTGTTGCTGGCCTGCCAACAATAT
>Ga0272442_10001872_pt1 | contig 31215 bp, 41 predicted proteins | sample SSMForm2O_FD_200262 | JGI IMG/M metagenome (GOLD analysis project Ga0272442, IMG submission 200262) | Marine sediment archaeal communities from Little Sippewissett salt marsh, Falmouth, MA, United States - SSM-Form-2O | ecosystem: Environmental > Aquatic > Marine > Wetlands > Sediment ... | reverse complement strand
CGGAGGAGAAGTCTGAGAAGCCCCCGGCAGATGCTCCCAAGGAAGAGAAGAAACCGGAGGAGAAGTCTGAGAAGCCCCCGGCAGATGCTCCCAAGGAAGAGAAGAAACCGGAGGAGAAGTCTGAGAAACCCCCGGCAGATGCTCCCAAGGAAGAGAAGAAACCGGAGAAGGTGAAACCAACAAACTGTACAGTCTGCAATAAGGCCTTTAAATTCAAGCGCTGGTACTACAGGAACGGAAAATACTTCTGTTCGAAACGCTGCTGGAAAAAATTCCAGGCCGAACAGAAGAAAGAGGCGGAAGAGGCTGAGCAGGAAAAAGCGAAGGAAGAACAAGGAAAAAAGGCCGCAAAGGTACATGAAGAAAAGGTGAACGGAGATAACGCCAAGGAGATAGAGACAGGACAATAGCAATACTAAGAGTTCCTAAGCGGCGTACTCACAGACATTCCCCTTTCAATCGAAAGATGCTTGATAAAATCTTCAGGCTAAAAGAGAACGACACCAGTCTAAAAACCGAAATATTGGCCGGCATCACCACCTTTATGACCATGGCTTACATCATCTGTGTTCAACCGGTCGTCCTTTCGAAATGCGGCATGGATTTCGGTTCCGTCATGATGGCTACATGCCTTGCTAGCGCGCTGGCCACCATCCTTATGGGTATCACCGCAAACTACCCTATAGCCCTGGCCCCCGCCATGGGTCATAACTTCTTCTTTGCATATACGGTCTGCCTCGGCATGGGCATACCGTGGCAAACAGCCTTGGGGGCCGTCTTCCTATCCGGAACGCTTTTCATAGTTCTGTCCCTGTTTGGCATGAGAGAACGTATAGTGGACGCCGTGCCCATATCCCTTAAAAGCGGCATAGCGGTGGGCATAGGACTTCTTATCGCGTTCGTAGGACTGCAATGGTCCGGAATAGTGGCAGGGGATCCTGTTACGATGGTCAAACTGGGTGATCTCGGCAGTACTCCGGTACTTTTATCCGTATTCGGAATAGCCGTCATATCGGTACTGAGGCTTCTTAAAATAAAAGGCGCAATACTTATCGGCATAATATCGAGCACTGTTCTGGGGCTCAACCTCGATATCGTCAAATTCCACGGATTCATTCAATGCCCTCCGTCCCTTGAGCCCACTGCCTTAAAACTGGACATACTTGGTGCATTCGATCTCGGCCTGGTCACGGTGATATTCGTCTTTTTCTTCCTCGATCTTTTTGACACGATTGGCACTCTTATAGGCATATCCGAAGAAGGGGGTTTTATGAAAGGAGGAAAACTCCCAAAGGCAAGAGAGGCACTTCTGTCCGACGCGATAGGCACTATGGCAGGAGCGGCTCTCGGCACATCTACTGTCACAAGTTACGTGGAAAGCGGTTCCGGAGTGGCTGAAGGCGGCAGAACGGGGCTTGCGAACATGGTAACGGCCTCATTGTTTCTTGTGGCCATATTCTTCTATCCGCTCATCAAAACCATCGGCGGAGGCATACACATAGGCCCCACCGAGCTGCATCCGGTTATAGCCCCGGCTCTGATCATAGTCGGAAGCATGATGTTGAAGGCAATCTCCAAAATAAATTTAGAAGACCCCTCCGAATCCATACCGGCATTTCTTACGCTTCTAGTGATGCCTCTGACTTTCAGCATCACCGAGGGAATATCGTTCGGGTTTATATCTTATACTTTTCTGAAACTCATTTCAGGCAGAGGCAGAGAGGTGCGCCCCGCGCTTTATGTCTTTTCCGCATTATTCATCGTCCGTTACATATTCCTGTAGACGCACCCCCGGCCTCCATTCGGAAAAAAACGTAACACCTTTTTATGAAATACGCCAGATTTAAATATGAAGGTCGAATAAGACGCGGTATCGTAAAGGGGGACTTAATCTATCCTACCAAAGGTCGCCATTACCATGCATGCGGGGCAGGGGTACGCGGAATACCCCTGGAGAAGGTGAAGATGGCCGCGCCGGTTAAACCGTCTAAGATAGTGGCTGTAGGTCTTAATTATACCGACCACGCGGAAGAGCTAAATATGAAACTCCCCGAGGAACCCGTAATATTCCTTAAACCGCCTTCCTCTGTAATAGGACCGGGGGAAGACATCGTATGTCCTAGTAGCGCCAAAAGGATAGATTATGAAGCCGAACTGGCAATAGTAATCAAAAAGAAGACGCGAAACGTACCGGAGGAATCGGCCGAAGAGCACATCCTGGGATATACATGCCTGAACGACGTCACTGCCCGGGATCTGCAGAAAAGCGACGGCCAGTGGACACGGGCGAAATCCTTCGACACCTTCTGCCCCCTCGGCCCATGGATTGAAACAGAGATGGACACAGATAACGCCGGCATATTCTCGTATGTAAACGGCAAGCTCAAACAATCTTCTTCTGTTTCAAAGATGGTCTTTAAGCCGGCTTATCTGGTCTCCTTCATATCCGCGGTAATGACACTCGAAAGAGAAGACGTAATAGCCACCGGAACTCCTGCGGGCATAGGGGCCGTCAAGGCGGGTGATAAGGTAGAGATACTCATAGAAGGCATAGGAACCCTCGTAAACAACGTTATCCCGAAAAAAGAGTAGCAACCCCGTAAACGGACAGAGTTGCTTGCGAAACCATCCATTAAAGAGCGGCATAATTCTCCTTACGCCCCTAACAGAAAGCGGAGGGAGAATTATATTGAAATACCCAAACCGCTGTAGTATAGTAAATCTGTGAGCAAGGTCTTTTTTATAAAAACATCCGATGGCGAGAGCGCATCAAGCCTGGGAAATAAAGCGGTCAGGCTGATTGAGTTGACGGGCTTTCTCAACTCCGTCGGTGAGAATGATTTTATAGGCATAAAGACGCATTTCGGGGAGGAAGGGAATCTAGGCCACATAGACGCCGGCATCATCGCGCGCATAGCGGGGGCTGCCAGGCAAAGGTCAAAAAGAACCTTCGTAGTAGAAACCAACACTCTTTATGCGGGTTCGCGTTCCAATGCTGCCGAGCACTCGGCGCTGGCCGAAAGACACGGTTTTACCTTCTCCGCTTTGGGGGTGCCGGTTATTATAGCGGACGGCCTAAAAGGACGTAATTTTACCGCCGTAAGAATCGATGGGCGGCATCTGAAAGAGGTCAAGATAGCCTCCGACGTTGTCGATGCTGACATATTAATCGTCGTCTCGCACATAACCGGCCATATGCAGTGCGGTTTCGGCGGAGCAATAAAAAACATAGGCATGGGATGTGCTTCCCGGGCCGGAAAACTCGAGCAGCATTCGAATGTCATACCCTCGATAGCACAAGATAAGTGCAAGGGATGCCGGGAGTGCGCCAAGTGGTGCCCCGCCGGGGCCGTTTGCTTCTCCGGAGGAAAAGCGCACATAGAAGAAAAGAAGTGTATAGGCTGCGGGGAATGCACTGTTGTTTGCAAAAACGGCGCGGTCGATATAAAATGGAGTGAAAGCGTGCGGAACCTGCAGGAAAAGATAGCGGAATACGCCCTTGGCGTATGCGAATCTACGGGAAAAGATAAAATGCTCTTCATCAATTTCCTGACTCACGTAACAAAAGATTGCGACTGCATGGCCAAGGGTGAAGCTCCAGTATGTAAAGACGTAGGTATAATGCTTTCCTGCGATCCCGTGGCACTGGACAAGGCCTCGGTAGATATGATAACAAATGCCAATAAGAAAGATATATTTAAAGAGGGTTATCCCGAAATAGACTGGATGCCCCAGCTCTCACACGGTAAAAACATAGGTCTGGGGTCTATGGATTACGAACTTGAGTCAACAAATTAGAAAAGTCCGGATCTTTAAACCGCATTGTTTTATCGCAATTCTTTATCAACGGGGGAGGAGAGGTGGAGGACTGTATTTTTTGCAAGATATCCTCTAAAGAATTAGATTCGAAGATAGTCTATGAAAACGACTTTGTAACGGCATTTGCAGACTTGGACCCTAAGGCTCCAGTTCACATACTCGTTATACCGAAAAAACACATAGGGAATTTTAACGAATTGAAAAGAGGGGACGAAAAATTGATCGCAGACCTTATGCTGGCCTGTAAAGAAATAGCTAAAAACGTCGGGATCGACGAATCCGGATACAGAATAGTGATAAACTGCGGCAAGGACGGGGGGCAACTCATCGGCCATCTCCATATCCATCTGCTCGGGAAAAGGAGCATGAAATGGCCTCCGGGCTAGATAAGGTTAGGCCGGCGGCGGCCAAGCACCTCTGGAAACCGCGGCCCGGAATAGCCGCTGTCCTCTCTTTTCTTTTCAGCGGTCTTGGGCAGATATACAACGGCCGGATTTCCAAAGGTCTTACCATAATGGCAATATCGGCTGTGGGAATGGTCCTCGTCATAATAGGGGCAGTGCAACTGGTATATTTAATTTATGGCCGGATTCCAGAAGCCGGACTATTGGAAGCCGGGATCGCTTTTTTTGTCCTGGGTCTGATTTTAATAGCCGCTACTGGAGTATATAATGTCCATGATGCGTATAATACGGCAAAACAGATAGAAGAGGGTAAAGATGAATAGATTTAAGGAAAAAAGAAGGACGCCGCGTATCGAAGATAAACTGCCTTTAAAGGTAATGGAGGGGGATTATTGCACCGTAGTAGAGACGAAAAACATCAGTGCCTCCGGAGTATATTTTACAACCGACAAACCGGTCCCGATCATGTCCCAGGTAATCATTACGCTGCTTTTGCCTCTGGGTAAGGATAAAAACAAAAAGATCAAATTGAGCGGGACGGTTGTGAGAGTGGTGGCCATATCTTCCGAGGAACGGGAACTTTATGACACCGCAATATTCTTCAACGATATATCGGAAAAGGCCAAAGGGGTATTATCAAGGTACGTGAAAGACGTTATAGAAGCCTGTTAGCGTATTATGCCGAAGGAGTCCGTTTATGAGCGAAGAAACACGTATTGCGCCGAACCTCCTTTTCTCGGTGCTCTGTGACGATATCAGAAGAGAGGCAAACGGCAAATTTATGCTTATAGGGCTATTCGAGGCAATAGGCTCCGGAAAATTCCCCGCATTCCACTCTACACTTTTCATAATGAACTGCTGGATAGGGGGCATGGGCCACTATAAACAAAAAAGCAGGATATTGGATAATGACGGAAAAATCATAGCCGAAGACAAGGAGACCGAATTCCGGCTCGCTAACCTTAAATCCAAACATAGGGTAGTAGCCAGATTCTCAAATCTCAAGTTCGAAAAACCCGCCGAATACTCCGTAGAAGTCTTATTAAACGGCGAATTAAAGATTAGATACCCCCTTATAGTAAAAAAGTTACCTCCGAAGCCCTCCATAAAACCATAACAGGCTTTTTTATATCTTAACTATCAACACTATTTAACATTTTTCTGTCTTTTTTGAACATTTTCACATTTGTCCATATTGACTAATGCTTTCTATTTGTGTATACTTGTATCGTAGGCTAAGAAAATCCGTAAAGGGCAAGTTGGCTGTAAAGCTGACATAGAAGTATTTGCTTCTAGTCTCTATATATGACATATATGGGGATCGCAAAGCAACGGGCCCTGCAATATGGGCGGCCGAGCTGCCAGATTAGTTGGCGCTCGGTTTTTTTATACTATCTGTTCTACATTTCGTATAGGCCTTAAAAAGGGGAGGATGTCTGTGAGCTTGCGAAGGAGCCCGGATACTGAGATCGATGTTAAAACGGGCACTAAAGGCGAGCTGGCACTGGGCCATTGCCTTCTCGACAATGAGATGCGCATCACATGGATGGATAAAAAAATGGAGGAGTGGTTCGGCGGTATATCCGAGCTATATGGAAGAAAATGTTACAGATGGTTCTCAAAGTCCTTCGATGTCTGCACCTCGTGTCCCGCATTAAAAGTCCTGGGCGACAGAAAAAAACATATTCTCGAGATTAAATCCTTAAAGGGGGTAAACGGACGGCTTCGCTATTATAGGATCGCTGCCACTCCTATCGCCAGCGACGATGGGACGTTAGACAGCGTGCTTCTGTCTTATGCCGACATCACGGAAGAGCGGAAAAAAAAGAATATCGAGAGGCGCAGGTCAGCGCGCGCAAAATTAATCAACGGCGAGATAAAAAAGATTAGCGGCTTTTTCAAGAAAGTTGCTGACAAGAGGACCGCCAAATTAAGGCTTGCCACTAAAGAACTGGATACCATCTACCAACTCGGCAACAGACTCATATCGAGCCTGGACGTCGGCGAGATTCTTTCCTCCATAGTCAGGATCGTGCCCGACCTCCTAGGCCTCTCCGGATGCATCGTCAGGATTCTCGATGAAAAAAGCGAAAAGTTAAAGATTGAAGCTTCTTCCGGTCTAGGGGAAAAATACGAAAATGAGGCAAGATATCTGTCTGTCGGCGAGGGTATATCAGGAACCGTTGTTTTGAAAAGGCGGCCGTTGGCAGTAACGAACGTCTCCGCCAACGACGACTTGAAATACCGCAAAGAATGCGCCAAGGAGAACATCCGCTCCTTCCTTGCCGTCCCCATAATGTTCAAATCGAAGATCCTCGGTGTTATAATCGCATTTTCCAGGAAAGTCAGGCATTTTAACGTTACGGAGACAAATCTGCTTTCTTCATTTGCCGCCCACGCAGCTATAGCGCTTAATAACGCTTTAATATATAAACAACTTCACTACAATTACTACAATACGATAATGACTCTTGTCAAGACAATAGAGGCCAGAGATCCGTACACCTGCGGCCACTCAGAGCGGGTAACGAATTATGCAGTAAAGCTGGCAAGGCGCCTACAATTGAGCGGCGAAGACATCGAGACACTCGCCTATGCCGGAAAACTGCATGATATAGGCAAGATCGCGGTTCCCGATTATATATTGAGGAAGACTTCCAGCTTGACTGCGGTTGAATGGGCCAAGATAGAAGCCCATCCCATCAAAGGCACTGATCTCGTAATGAACCTCGATTTCTTAAAAAGATGCATACCGCTTATCAGGCACCACCACGAAAGGTTTGACGGTAACGGCTATCCCGATAGGCTGAAAAGCCACAAGATACCTTATCTGGCCCGCATACTTTCCATAGCCGATTCGTTCGACGCCATGACTAGCGAAAGGCCTTATAGAAGAAGCCTCACTATCGCCGAAGCCATGGAGGAGATAAAACAAAATGTCAATGCCCAGTTCGACCCCGAACTCAGCAGGACATTCCTCTCCATATTGAAGGAACATCCCGACTCCACGATAGCAAAGAAGGGCTGGAGTAAAAATATCGAACTGGCCTCCTAATTCTCCCAACGCACACCTTATTAGGCCCGCTCTTGATTCCGTCCTGATTTTAGAGTAAGATAACCTACGGTATAACTTTTAAGGTCACCATAGCCCCGACCGGGCGGTACCGGAAAATAAAAAGGCTGTTAAAAGAAGGAGGAGAACCAGTGCGCGTAATCACTTCGCATATAAATGTGTCCACAAAAGGCAATACCGATATAATAGATATCACAGAAAAGGTGCAGGCGGCATTAAAGAAGTGCGGATTGAAAGAGGGGAGCGCCCTAATATTCGTCCCGGGCTCTACGGGAGCTCTCACGACTATCGAATACGAGCCCAATCTAATAAAGGACACCAAAGACCTTTTTGAGAAAATAGCCCCTTCTGCCGCGCAGTATGCCCACCGGTTTACCTGGAACGACGATAACGGCCATTCCCATCTGAGGGCATCTATACTCGGCCCTTCGCTTGTCGTGCCTTTTATAGACTGCACACTCGTTCTAGGCACATGGCAGCAGATAGTTTTTGCCGATTTCGATACAACAGGCAGAAAGAGAAGACTCATACTACAGTTCACCGGCACTTGATACTCTTCCAAAAAAAGGAATGTGCGCATTTAAAGAGAACTGTGAAGATATTCTTGCAAACATAGGCTTTAATATGTATAATTAATACCATATTAAAAGGTTAAGTAAGGAGATAATTTGATACTTCTTGCAGGAGAGATAATTTTTATACTCGTACTTCTTGTAATCCTCCTTCTTCTTATAGTGGAAGACGCCAGGATAAGGAAAACCAAGATACCTGTTGCCGCAGTAAGGGAATACTGGAACGGTCTCGAAAGAAGACAAGCGGTAAGGATAGACACTCAACTTAACGTCAAATATATGCTTGTGAAAAAAAAGGAGAGGTCTCTTGAAGGACTCACGAAGGATATCTCTTCAAGCGGCATGAGACTAATAGCAAACGAAAAATTCGAAAAGGGAGCCAACCTTATAATTGAATTCGACATACCGAATAGAAGGCATAAGCTTAAGTGCGAGGGAAAGGTGGTTTGGTCGCACGGAGATTATGACGATAGAGACGAAGACGGCAGGCGCATATTTCAAACCGGTATAAGTTTCTCGGAAGTAAGCAAATACGACAGATCGAAGCTCAACGAGTATGTAAATAGTCTTATCAAAGGAAAAATAGAACCTAATGGTTGTGCGGCAACCTAACCCTAACCTTAAATGGCCCCTAAAAAAAACAGAAGAAGGTATAAAAGACTTGCCCTAAAGACGCCCATCATATGGAAAAGAATAGGGAATAAAGTCTATAAGAGCTGTGACGCTATTCTCTTGGACGTGCGCAACATAACGCCTTCCGGGCTCTTCCTGAAAACCCCCTTAAAACCCAAAAAGGGCACTGGAATTGAGCTGGCGATAAAAAATTCAAACCAAAACGACCTCATCACGATAAAGGGAAAGGTCGTGTGGAAGGCATCCAAGAAAAGCCACCCCTACCTTTATCCCGGCGTAGGTATTAAATTCATAGATATGACTCCCGAGACATACAAAAAAATAAAGATATTCATAAACCATAAACTCAAAAATTACGAAGATGCGAAGAAGCTTAAGAATATGTATGCCGACCTTAAAGACATGGCCTCTTCTCTCGTCGAACTAGAAGAGAAACACTCCACCGCAAGCCACTTCAGAAAGGTAATAGACAACGCCATAGCGGAGATAGACGAAGTGGCTCACATACTGGACCGGGAAATAGAGGAGGTAAAGAACCTCTGATTTAAAAAGATGGGACAGGCAAGAGGACACTGGAATATCAAACTGATATTCGGCTTTCTTTATCGGGATGAAGAGATCTTCGATAAGGCGGCTTCTGCCGTAATTAGACGGTTCGGGCCTTTCGACTATAGAAGCGGAATAATGGCTTTTAATAAAACCCGATACTACGAAAAGGAATTCGGGCCGGAATTAAAAAGGAGATTCGTCAGCTCACGGAAACTTACCTGCGCCGGTGATATCCACAGGATTAAACTCTTTACCAATAAGCTGGAAAAACGCTTCATGGTCTCCGGCAAAAGGCTTGTGAACATAGACCCCGGTTATGTCACTCTGGGCAAACTCGTCCTTTTGACCACTAAAGACCAATCACACAGAATATATCTAAAGAAAGGTATCTACGCTGAGTCGACTTTAAAATACCAGGGTTCCAGCTATGTCCCTTGGCCGACAACATACCCTGATTACAGCAGCGAAGAGTATATTTCGGTATTTAATCGAATAAGGGAAATTTACAGTCGGCAGGTTCGAAACGCTCGGCGGAACCCGTGAAGATACCGGGAATATCGGCATGAAAAGACTATATGTTATCCTGTCATTGGGAATTATTCTTGCAGTATTGATGATATTTGCGGCCTTCTATTATCTCGATCTTCAACGTCACCAGATATCTAATTACGCCATATATAGAAACGGGATCCTTATAGGCTTCGAGAAAATAGACAGATACATACTTGAAAACAGTCTTATTTATAAATCCGTAGCCGAGTATCCCGTGCGCCGCATAAACAGAAAGATACTTAGGCGTTCTGCGTTCGATATCAGGGGCAAGGATATACGGAATTACAAAAAGGAGTCTTTTGTCGACGGATCAAGCGAGGTAATGTTAATCAACAAAAGCGGAGAAGGCATCTCGTTTGTCTCAAAAGCCCATGCGGAATTCGCATTTCAGGAAGATGTCCCCGTCTACGGCAACGATCTTCCATTCGAACCCGGTGCCCTCGTAACCTACCCTCCGGTCATTAAAAGATATAACTTCAAAAAGATGGGTGAGCAGTACGTCAACGTGCTGATACCGGCCGATAACCCGCTACCTCCCGCAAGAAACACCTTAAGGATACAACCTATAGGCAAAGACGTTGTCGAGACCGAGGGGAGGCGAATAGACTGCGAGCGGTTCGCCCTCAGGCTGAAAAACGGATACTTCATATCGGTATGGCTAACCGGCAACTCCCACAAGCTGGTAATGGTAGAGATACCGAAAGATGACTTTAAGGCAATCTTCGAATCATCCAAAAAGGAGATAGACGTTAAAAGTTATGCGAAAAAATCTTCGGCCTATGAGGAAAGGGATATAGTTTTCATCAGCGATGATATAGAGCTCAGCGGCACGCTTTCCGTGCCCTCGGGAAACGGCGCCCCTTATCCGGCCATTATACTTTTATGGGGAGAGGGGCCTATGGACCGTAATGCGGGCGGACTGTTTACCGACATGGCAAGCGCGTTCGCCGAAGCGGGATTCTGCGTGTTGCGTTTCGATAAAAGGGGTATCGGTAAAAGTCAGGGATTTTATTCAACGTACACTCACGCCGAAGCGATATCAGACATTGAAAGGGCCCTTACGTTCCTAAAAGAATCGGAAGAGGCGGATAATGAGAGAATTGCGCTTGCCGGTTACTCTCAAGGCGCCTTTTACGCTTCATATGTCACGAGCCGCAATAATGACGTGGCTGCCTGCATCATGCTTTCGCCGGTTTCGTCCCTTTCCTATCTCAGCAATGACTGCCACAAGCTTAAGCGGCTTATAAATAATGCGTCGGCTTATGACGAAGAATACAGGGAAAAGGCTCTCGAATCCTTCTTACTAGGCAGCAAAATAGCGGAAGACATAACCAGCGACTGGATTACAGTACTTAACGAAAGGGTCTTCACAAAAAATATGCGTGATGAAAGAAGATACAACGTATTGGACGCTATGGCCAAGGTGGAGGCGCCTATGCTTATTCTCCACGGAAGTAAGGATGCCCAAAACCCCGTGAGCGACGTCCGGAAAATAGAAAATGCGCTGGCGGGTTCCGAAAAGAGCAGGTTTACCACAATATACTTCGGGGAACTAAACCATAGCTTGGGTGCGGAGGTGAAATATCCGCCCGTAGAGGACCATTACGAAATGGACAAAGAAGTCATAGGAAGCGCTCTTAGATGGCTCAAGGACAATGTAACTCGAGATGTTAACGAGTTAGAAAGAACGGGCGAAGAGACAGGAGAAGGAAAAGAAGTCGGGATGCCGTCCGAAAATCCTGCGGAACTTTGATGCCTGCAACCGTGCATGGTGACCTTGACGGTAAGGTTCGGATATGATATACTTACCATCTAATAATAAGTATTGAAGAATTACTATACCTTACTATAACGCCGGGGGTTCGAATGAAAAATATGCAGGAGAGAAGAAAATACATACGTCTGCAGGTTCCTGTGGAAATGCTATATTTTGCGGAGGGAAACCCTACCAGAAGAGAGGTTGCTACCAAAGATCTTTCCTGTGACGGCCTCAGATTTCTGAGTGACGAAGATTTTGAAAAGGGTTCCGGTATTGAGATAAACCTCATCATACCCAAAGCAAGTAATCCCGTGCACGTTCAAGGCAAGGTAGCCTGGGCAAAGCGGCTGTCCCTGGAGGACAGCTCGCCTTATGAGGTGGGGGTGGAATTCACGGCTATAGAAGAAGACAATAAGAATACCTTTTTGAAATATCTGTGCGATCTGATTTACGACCAGACAAGATCCGGATAAAACGATAGCCAAAAAAACAATCAAAAACAAGGAGGCCATGGTGGAGGCCGAATCCAAGAAAAAAAATCGCCTTTTTATCCTGTTCATGGCAGCAATGGTATTAAGCGGTTGCGCCGAGATAGATCCATTCGAGACGCCCGGAAAAGTCATAATGAATCCTCTGGGAAACGAATCAATACGCGTAGGGATGAGCAAGGAAGAGGTCATATCTAAGTGGGGCGAACCCGACCTCATCAACCCGCAGCCGGCCGTCGATGCCTCAAGAAGCAAGGCGGAGGAATGGGTATATAAAGCGAAAAAGTTTACGCCCGTCCCCCTTGATTCCGGATATCTTAACAAGAATATGTACTTATATTTTGACGGTAACAACCTCGTGAAACTAAGCGAAAACCCTCTCTAAAAGGAGCAAGGGCGTGAGAAAAAGATGGATTTATATCGCCGCCTGTTTTGTAGTGCCGCACTTAACATTACTGGCCGGGGTGTATTTTCTGTCTAAAGAAGATCTCGATTGTAAAACCTTCGGCCTACGGCTTTGCAAACTTTCTACTTACGTGCTTGTAATAGGTTCTCTGATTTATTATATTTTCTATACGCCGGTCATAGGTCTGGATTGATAACATTCTAAAAGGAACACGGAGCAGCGGATGCTATTGACATTATGTAAATCGAAAATTCACAGGGTGCGCATCACCAAAAAGGTGCTCGACTACCACGGCAGCATAGGCGTGGATAAAGTACTTATGAAAGCGGCGAACATGCTGCCGAACGAAAAGGTTCAGGTGGTCAATCTCGCTAACGGCAGTAGGCTAGAGACCTATTGCATGGAGGAGGAAGAGCATTCCGGCATGATATCTCTTTACGGACCGGCCGCGCGGTTGGGGGAAGTGGGGGATCCGGTCATAATCATATCATACGCAGGTTTAGACGCCGAAGAGGCAAAAAACTGGAATCCAAAAGTAGTACATGTGGATGAAAAAAACCATATCAAGAAATGACGGCAGCAGAAATAGTAACATATCCTGATCCTGTATTAAAAAAGGCTTCCTGCGAGGTACTCCTCGTCGGTGAAGAAGAAAGGCGGCTTCTAGACAGGATGCTGGAGATAATGCGGGCTACAAGAAGCATCGGACTAGCAGCTCCTCAAATAGGCATAAATAGAAATTTGGCTGTCGTGGATGTCGGGAAAGGCGCCCCTTTAAAAATGATTAATCCGGTCATACTTGAAAAAAACGGGTCCCGGATAAAGGAAGAAGGCTGTCTAAGCCTGCCCAATCTTTACGTAAATGTGAAGAGGGCCGAACATCTAAAAGTAAGATATCTAAATGAGTCGGGAAAAGAGACTATCACCCAGGCCTCAAACCTTATGGCAAGAGTGATACTGCACGAAATAGATCACCTGCGGGGTAAATTGATATCCGACCATATGAACCCGATTGAAAGATTTTTCAAAACGAGGTCCTTAAAAGGCAGATGAAAAACAGGATAAACGTAAAACTTCTGATCTTCTTCTTTATCAGTCTCGGCAGCCTTCTCATATATTATCTCATAGAAGACAAGGAGATCTTCATAAATTTCTTTTTCATACCCACTATCTTCGCCGGTTATTTTTACGAGTCGAAGGGCGGCGTCATAACGGCCGTCATCTCCATAGCTTATGTCTCCATTATCGCCTTTATGAGTTATACGGATTATCTCCCGTTTATAACCAAAAAGGTTCTTTTATGGGGCTGCTTTCTTGTACTTTCGGGTTATATAATAGGCAAATTGAACGAACAGATAAATTCCACTTACCTGGGCACTATCGCCACACTAGCGCTTGCCATGGAATCGCGTGACCCCTATACCTACGGCCATTCGGCCAGGGTATCCGAAATAGCCGTAAAAATAGCGAAAACCCTCGGCCTCACAAGACATGAACAGAACCTAATAAAGATAGCGGGCATGCTTCACGACATAGGCAAGTTCGGTGTCAGGGAAGATATACTACGCAAGAAAGGGCCCCTTACCCAGGAAGAATACGACCACATCAGGCAGCATCCGGTAATAGGAGCAAGTATTCTGGCTCCCGTAAGGCTCTTGAAAGATGTAATACCCTATATATATTACCACCATGAATTCATTGACGGCAGCGGTTATTTGAAAAAGAAAGGTGATGAAATACCGTTGGGCGCAAAGATCCTGAGCGTGGCCGATGCCTACGATGCCATGACTACGGATAGACCCTACAGAAAAGCCCTCCCGCGCCGGGAAATAGAAAAGATATTCCGCGATCAAAAGGGAAAGCAGTTCGACGCAGAGGCAGTAGATGCCCTATTTAAGGCCACGCATAATCTTACTCTCAAACTCGAAACCACCATCGAGATGAACGGGATGAAACGCAATGCCGGTGAGTAGCTGCAGAAGCCTTAGGGTAAACCGGCCTCGAGAAAAAAATGCTTTGGAACAGAATAAACGAAGACCTTAAAGAGGCAATGAAAAAGAGGGATCGGGTAACGCTCTCGGTAGTGAGGATGCTAAAGACCGCCATGACCAAAAAGACCATTGAGCTCGAGAAAGACAAACTGGAAGACGCGGAAGTGATAGCGCTCGTAAAAAAAGATATAAAACGGCATCGGGATTCCATAGAGCAGTTTGAAAAAGGCGGGAGAAAAGATCTCTCCGAAAAAGAAAAGAAAGAACTGGTCGTTCTCGAATCTTATATGCCGGAGGCGCCGAGTGCGGAAGCCGTTAAGGAGATAGTAAAATACGTCATTAAAGAAACGGGGGCATCGGGCAAAAAGGACTTCGGCGCAGTCATGAAGAAGAGCATGGAAAAACTCGGGGGTTCGGCTGACGGAAAGGTAGTCAGCGATATCGTAAAAGAGCTCCTGGAGCAATCGAACGCGCAAGCAGAGTAAAGAGTGAGACCAGAATAGATATATTTTATACTAAAGCAATAAAAAAGGAGGTGGGTAATGAAAAGGTTCTTTTGTTATTCTTTGTCCGTTCTTTTCGCCTTGGGCGTGCTCTTTCCCGTAAAAAGCACGGGTGAGGGAAAATCCCCGTTTATCCAAGAGATCAAGAAGGTATTTCATAAATCGCCCGATAAAATCGCGGTGGACGACAGGGAATATAACCCCATAAAAGGGGAAAAGGCGTCCCATATCTATGAGGACCTGAGAGGTATATTCCATTACGAAAGCGGAAAAGTTCCGGTAAAATCGAAGAACTACCCCAAGAAATTCGATAAAAAAATAAAGGAAGAACTTCGCTATCCCACCAAGTAAGGGCCGCTAGGCGTAAACCAGCCGGGGGGATCGGTATAATTTGCTGAAGGTGAGGATTAAGTACTTTTTTAGTAAAGCCTAAAAATGAAAATACGGATAAGGCAGATAGAGGACATAAGCGTACTTGATATAGAAGGGCGCATAGATATAAACTCTTCCGAGATAATAGAAGCCATAGGCGCGCTTATAAAACACAAGAGAAAAAACATACTCTTAAATCTAAAAGACGTTGATCTCATGGATTATAGCGGCATCTCCATACTGGCTATCGCCTATAAAAACGTAGTGAATCATAACGGTAAATTGAAACTCTGTAATGTCGGACTTCACATAACCGAACTTCTGAAGCTGGTGAGACTTGATTCCGTCTTCGAGGTATGCCCCGGAGAAAAAGAGGCACTAGAGACTTTTCATCATGATTCGCCGCTAGATTCCGCCTCTTTAAGGAGACGCTTTAAGCGTCTTGAAATGCCCATAGAAGCGGAATTCAGCAAGATAACCGACCGAAGGGGAAAGAAGGACCTTTGGCACGGGGGAAAGATACTGAATATAAGCGGCGAAGGCCTCTATCTCTATGCGAAAAAAAACTTCCCCATAGGAACGCGCGTCGTCTTAAGGTTAAAGCTGGCTTCCAAGACAAGGCTCCTTTTGGAGGGCCGCGTCGCATGGATTGCCGATAAAACCATTCAGCCTCAGTCCTATCCGGGCATGGGCATACGATTCAACGATCTAAAGAAAAGGGAACAGGATAAGATACTGGAATTCATCAACAGGCATATAACCGGCCGCAGTCAGGCAGTCTGAGAAAACCAGCAGTATGAAAAAGAAGGTAAGTCTGGTCGGCGAAGAATTGGAATGCAGCCACCCCGGTTGCAGAAAAAAGGCGGTAAGCCTAGGAGATCACTGCTGGGAACATATCCCCGACAAGGTCAAATACATCGAGGTTTTAAAACAGCACCTCGAAAGCAAAAAGACCGGAGAGGGTTTTATTCTGCAGAAGATCGTGCTGCGAGACTCGGATCTCCTTCAGCTCAATTTTAAGAACGTTGATCTCTCTCAGGCGGACCTCACAAATTCAAACCTGTCATATTCCGATTTAAGCAATGCCAACCTTATAGGTACATGCCTCGAAAATACCGACCTGACAGGGGCTACGCTGAAATCTTCCGACCTCACCCGGGCAAACATGAGATCCTCCAGGTTGTGGCACGCAGACCTTTCCTGTGCCAATGCCTCGGAAGCGGATATGTCAGGAAGCGACCTGTGGAAATGTCAGATGTTCTGCACCAGGTTATGGCATACCAAATTGCGAAATGTGAAATCTCTCACGAAGCAGAACTTCACCAAAATTTTCTACCGAATATTATCACGCTCCAAGGTTGATGAAAGGGGACTGCTTGCAGCGGAGGAATCGTATTTGTCGTTGAAGCAGTATTTCATGGAAAACGGGCGCTACAGGGAAGCGAGCTGGGCGTCTTTTAAGGAAAAAACCATGGAGCAACTCATACTGAAAAAAGGGAAAAACCCCGCATACATACCCATGGCCGTTATGGGTCTTTTAAGCGGATACGGCGAAAAACCCAACCGCGTAATAACCTCTTCTGTAGTCATAGTAGCCATATATTCCCTTCTCTACAGACTCTTCAACGCCGCAGTAATAGAGCTTCCGTCATCGCCTCGATCCGGCATATGGGACTACGTATACTACAGTATAGTAACTTTTACCACGCTGGGTTACGGCGATATAGTGCCCAAAGCGGATATCGCCTCGAGGCTTCTGGCCGGATCCGAAGCTTTCATCGGGGCCTTCATGATCGGGCTTTTCGTCTTTACCCTATCGAGGAAATATTCAGCAAGATAGCCGGTCCGCGCCATCGCAGTAAAGAAGATGAGAAGACTTTTATATACGGGCATAGCCCTAATACTCATACTCCCCTTTCATATAATTAGTATCTGGGTGTATTACCGCGACACCCTGCCTTTCATGCCGCCTATCGAATATGAGGATAAAGTCCCCGTGAGGAACGATCCTTACGGTGAGGGACATTTCCGCGCGAAGCGGAGAGGAGGAAGACTGCATAACGGCCTAGATATAACGGCCTGCGAAGGCACTCCTGTCTTTGCCTCAAAAGGGGGGAGGGTTATTGCAGGATATCAAAAAAACGGGATGGGGAATTACTTAATAATCAAACATCCCGGCGGACTTTCGACTTTATACGGACACCTATCGCAGATAATTGCGCCGGATGCAAGCAGGGTAAGACAGGGGGATCTCATAGGCCTTTCTGGCCGTACCGGCAACGCGCGCTACAAAGGCATAAAAGGCCATCTTCACTTCGAGGTTAAAAAAGAAGGCTCGTACGAGGACCCGATGAATTATCTAAAATGACTCCTGTCAGAAAAATCCCGCAATAGAATTGATCCCATCTGCTCAACTACGTAATGTGTTGTAATATTATATCTGATATGATATAATTTCATTAATATGAGGTCGTTATGAGCAAGATATTGGAGATGTTGAACTACGGCAGGAAAAAAGATTCGGGTGAAGTTAGTGACGAGCGATTCCGGCCGGGAAATTTCGATACCGGCACGAAGGAAAAGCTCGCCAATACCTATATCTTCAATCAGCCGAAAAATCCAGACAATCCGAAGGAAGAAGGTACCGAAGAAATCCTTGGAAATAATATAAAAAATGAGCAAAGCGGCGGCGCGCGATTTGTTCCATGGGTAATAGCTTTTCTGGCCGTTTTCCTTTTGATATTGAACATGGCATACAGGGGGAAAGTCAGCATAAATATCTCTTTTACCGACGATACAGAGCCGGTCCAAGAGGTAACCGGCGCCGCAGACAGTATGCCCGGCGCCGCATTACAAGATACTGCGCCGGAACAGGCCGTAGAGAAGAACTCGCGTATAACGGCGGGCCTAATCGCTGAGGGCCGACTCAATAGCAGTCTTGTAAGAAAAATGGGTTTTTACGGAGGCGCTATTTCCAGAAGCAGGATTACACGGGACGGTTTGATTCTGTACAATGACGGTACAACAGAATGGGCCAGCGTAGGGCTGGATCTCTTAAAGCCCATGGATTTTTCGAGGAGTTCTCTTGTTTTTTTCGTAAAGGGCGTATCGGGAAACGAAAGCCTTGAACTTATACTGCGCGATATCGAAGCCGCCTCCTACCAGCCTCAGGCCAAATCCATAATATTCAATAAAGACATGGCGAGGGACTGGCAATTCGTATCGATACCTTTCGAGGATTTTGAAGGTATGTGCGACACCAGGAATATAAAACATATAGGTTTTGAATTCGGAACTCAGACGCTCCTGAACGAGCCCGGCATATCCATACACATAAAAAACCTTGCCATAGCAGAAAATGCCGGTCAAGCAATAAAACCGTCTGTAAGTACAAGGTAGGCATAATAATAACTTACAATTTCCTGCAGGGGGGATTAGATGAGAGTTATATCAGTTGCCAATCAAAAAGGCGGCTGCGGGAAGACAACGACGGCAGTAAATCTTGCCGCTCAGCTTGCGCTGAACAAGCATAATGTCCTCTTAATAGATCTGGATCCTCAGGCTCATGCATCGTTTGCGCTCGGCATAAAGACCGAGCAGCTGGATAGATCCGTTTATAACGTTTTAACAAGCAACGCGGAGCGCCAAAAGAGACTCTCTGAAGTTATACTGCAGCTGTGGGACAACCTTAATCTTGCACCCGGCCACATACTGTTGAGCACCGTGGAGCAGGAATTGAGCGCCAAAACAGACGCGATATCCACGATATATAAAGCCATAAACTCCCTATCCGCTTCTTATGATTTTATAATACTTGATTGCCCTCCGAGTCTCGGCTTTCTTACATTCAACGCCCTCCGGTCTTCGCACCTTCTAATCGTGCCTATACAGTGTTGCTCCATGTCGCTTGTTGGGGTCGGCAAACTAATAAACATGGTAGAACTTATACAGCTTAAATTCCAAAGAGCCCCCAAGATAAAGGGTCTCGTAACCATGTTTGACAGAAGAACTTCATATGCCAAAAGGATGGTGCGAGAAATAGCAAGTTATTTCGGCGACAATCTGTTCGATACCAAGATACGCGTAAATGTATCGTTGAGAGAGGCGGCCGCGCGGGGCTTACCCGTGGCAAAATACAACGGGCAGGCCACCGGAACAGCAGATTACAAGAGGCTGGCGGATGAAATCTCGAAGGAGGCCAAGAGACTTTTCCTGGATGACTTTTACCAGGAGACGGAACAGTTTCTTTCGGAGATGAGAACCAAACTGAAGGTTCAGACCTTTATACTCTCCGAACCCGACGCAAAGGATGTCTACATAGTCGGAGACTTCAATAACTGGAAAGCGGACGAAACCAGCAGGTTCGATAAAACAGCCGACGGTCGCTGGGAAAAGCGTCTGGCGCTGAAACCCGGTCTGTACAAATATAAATTCATCATAGACGGGCAATGGCAGCACGACCGCCGTAATGTAAGAACCGTCAGTAATAGATTTGGTACCCTTGATTCCGTTTTGGAAATCTAGAAGTCATGGTTTTATTCTTTCGTTCGGTTACTGCGCTATTCATCTTTTTCGCCCTCCTGCAAAACGGCTTTGCCGCCGGGTCCGATTCGGGAAAGGACAACCCGCCCCGCATCCTCTTTTCTCCGGCCGATGAATGCGGCAATTATATACTGCGGAGTATAGAAGGGGCGAAGGAATCAATAGAACTGGCCATCTACCATATCACTTCCCGCCCGCTGGCCAAGGCGCTCATCGCCGCCGCTAAAAGGGGCTTATCCGTCAGGGTCTATGTAGACGGCGAAAACGCCGATGAGCGATACTCCAAGGTAAGCTACATGAAAAGGCACGGCCTAAAGATAAAAGCCGAATCGGGCGAAGGACTTATGCACAACAAATTCTGCATAATAGACAACGCAAAGGTCATAACGGGCTCGTATAACTGGACTACAAGCGCGGATCTCAGAAACGACGAAAATATCGTGATCATCGATTCCTTGCCGGCAGTAAGATTGTATCGGGTACAGTTCGAAAAGTACTGGCTCGGTACTTACGAAGACGAGGCCTTTTATTCAGACAAGAAACGCCTTAAGAAGCATTGATATTCTAAAGTGTTCCAAGGTTTAATGGGCTATGTTAAAAAAGAGATACCGCAAGCCATGAAAGAGGTAATATTTCTCGGCAGGGGAGGGCAGGGAGGAGTTATTGCCTCCAGGCTTCTGGCATGCGCCGCCTTTATAGATGGCAAAAACGTTCAGGCATTCCCTTTCTTCGGCGTAGAGAGAAGGGGAGCGCCCGTAAGGGCCTACGCCAGGATAGGGGAGAGCCCTATAAGAAAAAGGAGTCCTATAGAGAAGGCCGATTATGTAATCGTTCTCGACTCCACGCTGCTGGAAGGCGGCAACATGCCTTCTTATCTGAAAGAGAACGGCTCCGTAATAATAAATACCAAGGACGACTCTCTTGAAAGAAGCAGGAAAGGCCTGGGGTATATTTATACTTTCGACGCCTCCTCGGTAGCCGTAAAACATCGCCTTGGTACCGAGAATGCGCCCATAGTGAACACGGCCATATTGGGCGTGATCGCAAAAATAACGAAACTGGTCAAGATGGAATCGCTGGTACGAGCAATAAAAGAGAACATGTCCGTTAAGAAAGATGAAAACGTCAAGGCCGCCCGAGAGGCTTATGAAAAGACGCCGGCAAAAAAGAGATAAGGCTAATTATAAAGCGGGCCGGAAAATCCTTCCGATAAAATTCAAAAAGGAATCAGATCTGCCGGCAATGGCGGCGTCCCTTTCGGATATGCGCCATAACAAAACCGGAAGCTGGCGATCCATCAAGCCGGTCATAGATTATACGAAATGTATATCCTGCATGGTATGCTGGAAATACTGCCCGGATGCCTGTATATTCATAAAAAACGGAAAACCTCATATAGAACTCGATTACTGTAAAGGCTGCGGAATATGCATAGAGGAATGTCCGGTAAAAGCGATTAAAGCCGTTGGCGAAGAAAAATAGCATATGAAAAAAGTCATAACCGGAAACCACGCAGTATCGTACGCAGCAAAACTATCCCGCGCCGAGGTGATAGCTGCATATCCCATAACGCCTCAAACTGAAGTGGTGGAGAAGCTATCGGAACTGGTTGCAAGCGGTGAGCTGAAGGCCAATTTTATAAACGTGGAAAGCGAACATTCGGCGATGGCTGCCTGCATCGGCGCATCGGCAACAGGCGCCAGGGCTTTTACGGCAACGTCTTCTCAAGGCCTGGCTCTCATGCATGAACTTCTCCATTGGGCTACCGGAGCGAGGCTGCCTATAGTGATGGCCAATATAAACAGGTCTTTCGGGCCACCCTGGAACATATGGAGCGACCAGACCGACAGCCTGGCGCAACGGGATACCGGATGGATGCAGTTCTACTGCGAAAATAACCAGGAGATCCTGGATACTATAATACAGGCATACAGAATCAGCGAAAAGGTATTATTGCCGGCGATGGTTGTCCTTGACGCATTCTACCATTCGCACACCATGGAACCGGTGGATATACCCGATGAAAATTCGATAGACTCTTTTCTCGCTCCGTATAATCCCCGTTATTCACTTGACGTAAAGAGGCCTCGGGCGTTCGGCGGACTCACTACTCCGCAGTGGTATTACGAGCTTAGGTATAAGATAGAGAGATCCATGGCGCAGGCCCTGGAAGAGATAAAAAAGGCCGGCGCGGCATACGGAAGGCTGACGGGAAGAACTTATTCGCTTATTGAAAAATACAGAGCAGACGACGCAAAAGACATCATCATAGCCGCCGGCGCCCTTGCCGAGACGGTAAAGGACGCGGTTGATATGCTGCGTGAAAATGGTAAAAAAACCGGCCTGGTGAGGATACGCGCATTCCGGCCTTTTCCTTCAGAGGAAATAGCGGCGGCTCTAAAGAGGGCCGAAAGGGTAGCGGTCATAGACCGAAACATATCCTTCGGGTGCGGGGGAATATTTTTTCAGGAGGTCAAATCGGCGGTCTTTGCGCGCAGAAAGGATACTAAGATCTACGGTTTCATTGCGGGCCTGGGCGGCAGGGACGTATCGGACCGCGAGATAGCGGATGTAGTATACAGCATGGATAAAAAGGCGCACACCGAAAAGATTAACTGGGTAGGGTTAAAACGATGAAAGGTTTAATACCCAAAGAAGAGATAATGTCACCGGGGCACGTAGCCTGCCAGGGCTGCGGAGCCACACTGGCTTTCAGGCACGCTATAAAGGCGCTGGGCAAAGACACCATAGTCACCATACCCGCCTGCTGCTGGTCCGTGATAGACGGTCCCTTCCCTTATTCGGCGGCTGGGGTCCCCGTATTCCATACCGCATTCGAGACCGCTGCCTCAACGGCTTCGGGAATACGCCAGGCCCTTGACATTAAGGGCAAATCCGGCATAACCGTACTGGCCTGGGCGGGAGACGGCGGCACCATGGATATAGGTCTACAGGCTCTCTCCGGGGCGGTGGAGAGGGGAGAGGATATAATATATATATGTTATGATAACGAAGCCTACATGAACACGGGTATACAAAGGAGCTCATCCACCCCCAGTGGAGCCTGGACGTCTACTACGCCGCGCCGGAAATACAAAACAAAACCTAAAAAAAATATGGTAGAGATACTGGCGGCTCACGACATACCTTACGCCGCCACCGCCAACATAGCCTTCCCCGAAGACTTAATAAAAAAACTGAGAAAAGCCAAAAAAATCACAGGGCCCAGGTTCATACAGATCCTCGCGCCTTGTCCGGTAGGCTGGAAATTTCCAAGCCATTTGACGATTAAGGCGGCCAAACTTGCCTTCGAGACCTGCGTCTTTCCTCTATATGAAGTGGAAAACGGACTCTATAAGATAACCAAACCCTCCAATATAAAGAAGGTCGGGGATTACTTGAAGATACAAAAGCGGTTTGCCCATTTGAGCCGCCCGGAAATACTGCGTCTTCAAGAAACCACAAGTGCAAGCTGGAGGAGGCTGCTTGAAAAAGAAGAGATTTCAGGTATGGGACAATCCGGGTAATCCAGTCTTCATATAACCTGCCCTGTTGATTAACGGATTTAGTGCAACTTATTGCTAAACCGGAAGTTATGTCAAAATTCCTACCTCCGGCAGAATGGTATGCCAAGGGCTTATATAAAATAATTCTATGGTATACTTGAGGTAAGAGCTATTTGATGACCGGTAAGAAGGGAGTCAAGGTTGTATAATCATACAATTAATGCGAAAAAAGAAAACCCCGGGGGTTTTACGCTTGTCGAGGTTATAGTAGCCGCTGTTATCCTAACATTCAGCACCTGGGGGCTTTTTCAAACCGTGAATCTCGGATACACCCTAATCCATGATATACGAGAACTTTTAGTCGTGACCTCGGTTCTCGAAAGACAGATGGAGATAGAGAGAAATAAAGTGCTCAACCATGTCGACAGCCGAAGCTTCGACCCCAATGCGTACTACGGCCAAACAATCTTAAGTAGTGCAACCGGCGCGGTAATAGTAGAGCAATACGGTTCCGTGTCTACAACCGAATCCAGAAAGGTCACCATAAGCATAAACTGGTCGCCCAGGCTTAAGCCTTCTAAGACGATTAACAAACGGATTTCAAGCATCATCACCAAAAACGGCATAAACTACTTATGAGCCGACGGACAAGATAATAACTATGAAGAAAAAAAGTGGATTTACGATAACAGAGCTTATCTTTGCGGCCTCTGTGGCTGTAATGACGCTTGCGATCCTTTTCTTTGTAAGCTTTACCCTGCAGGACAATATCCGCCTAACCATAGAAATACTGGGGCTTAATGAGAACAGCCGCAAATCGATAAATATCATTTCACGGGATATTCGAAAGGCCGAATCGATATTGACCTCTTTTGGAACATACACCGCAGGCGTTTCCACGTTAATCTTAAGGCTGCCGTCCATAGATTCTTCGGGGGAAATCGTGACGGATGCAAGCGGCCATATAGCATCGCATGATGTAATAATATATACACTGGATACCGCAGAACAGGATAAACTGGTGCGCGATATTACGGCCGCAGCCACAAGTTCCAGAATCAGCGGTAAGGTTACGGTGGCCGATAACATAGATACTTTCCACGTCACCAGCTCTTCATCTGAATCAACGGGAATAGAAATCACGACAAAGGCCGTCCTCGCCAATGCCAACCAGGGCAGGCTGAGGGTGTCTTGCATACTCAGAAATAACGAAAGAGAGCTCTAAGTATGAATGAAAAAGGAATAGTCCTGCTGACGGTTATCATCATTGCCGTAATGCTATTCGCCATATCGGGATCGTTTCTCATCATAGGCACCAAGGCGCGATATTTGAACGAACGATATTACGAAAATGTGGTGGCATTAAGCCTTGCGGAAGCGGGGGTTGACATAGCGATGCACGAGATAAATTACGGTAATTGCGATTTCAGCGGATGGACCGCGATGGGAGGTGCGAAACGCCTTTCTGTGAATAGTTTTGACGACGGATTGGGAAATGTCTATGGAACGATAGTTGTGGATGCGGAGAATCCGACAGGACTGCCTCATATCAAATCAAGCGGGATTGTTTCAAGCGTAAACGGACCCGACGTAACAAGGACCGTTGAGGCTGTTTTGGACGAACACCGGCTGTTTGAATACGCAATGTTAAGTGACATAAATATAACCCTGAACGGCACTCCGTACGTAGACAGTTACGACTCATCACTGGGAGAATACAATGAAGATATAGCAGGCGTGCCGAATCTTTATCAGAACGGCGATGTAGTGACAAACGGTGAAGGAGATCCGGCAATAACCCTTACTGGTTCCGCGACTATATACGGTGACGCGGCTACGGGCGAAGAGGGAACCATCTATATGGATGGCACCACTAATATTACCGGTGATGTAAGTAACCAGGCGGATGAATACATGCCGCCTGTAGTCGTGCCGCAGGATTGCATAGACGCCGCATTAGAGCCATCTATAACAAGCGATACGGTGCTAGATGCCGCCGCGGACGGCCAACACCATAAATTTTCTTCCATAGACATGGCAAGTAAGGATACGCTTACGTTATCCGGAAATCTCGATATATACATAACAGGCAACATCACCACCGCGGCCCAGGCCATAATAATAATACAAGCAGGCAGTATCGTTAATATCTATTTTGACGGTGACGTAGACCTGGCAGGGAAAGGTGTCCTGAATGTAGACAAGATCCCGAATCAGCTGACCTTCTGGGGCACTTCCGCCACTAACATAAACATAGCGGGTGTAGGAGAATTCTACGGCACATTCTACGCCCCAAATGCAAATATTTTCAGCATCTCGGGTAACAGCGAATTATTCGGCGCAGTCGTAGCACAAAACATACTCCATGACGGAACAGCCGGATTTCATTACGATGAATCGCTAAAAGATAGCGGGCCCACTATGGGCTATGATGTAATAGGATGGAATGAAGTAAATTAATTAAGGCATCAATTATACGCACATAAATCCTACCTTTTTTCAATTTTACCAAAAAGACTTTTCCCAGCCTAAAGATGCCGAAAGAAACATATAAAAAACCTAAGGCATCAATAAATCAAATAATATACAGACAAAGTTCCATACTCATAGATATATATAGATACATATAGAGTATGTCATTAAAGGTGGGGGCGGAAATCAAGTATAAAATGAGAAAAAACCGCCAAAAAATTATATAATATCAGCCGGAAATTGACCAAAGGCGCAAGAGAAAGGCCAAATGAGCGAAGGCGACAGGCCGAAATAAGGACCAACAGGCAAGATAAGAGTTAACGCAATGCATAAAAAAACAAACAATAAAAAAGGATGGCAAAAACCTCACATTTAAGTTTTGGACCCGAAAACGGGACATCTTCGGTTAATGCCATCCAATTAAAAGTATACATTAGGAAGGCCTGAAAATCAAGAAAAATGGCATTTTTTCTGAGATTCTAAGAAACAAACGCCAGATCAGGGAAAAGTAGGACAAAAATTATTATCCACAAGTTATTAGTGAAATGACGCAACCCCTTATAAACAAAGAAGTTGCGTTTTTTATTCTTATATAGCGTAGTTTACATAAGATATATTATAGGACGTTGTATATATATCAAAATAGGCCGCCTTATACTGGGCCCCGGATCATACTTATACTGCATCAATGTGACTATTAGCTCTAACGGCTGTATTTTTCGACTGTTGCTATAATATCTTTGGTATCAGCCGGCTTCGCCAGAAATGGCCGACCTCCGATATACCCCCCGGAACTATCCACCTCGGTGGGTCTGGCAACCGCGGTCAGGAAGACAATAGGTATGTCTTTGGTACTCGGGTTCTGTTTCAAAATTTGCGCCACTTCGCCGCCTGCCACTCCAGGCATGATGATATCGAGGAATATTATGTCCGGTTGGAACTCTTTGGCTGCTTCGGGTGCCTGGGCGCTGTTTTTTACCGTCTTCACCGAGTAGCGTCCTTCTTTTTCAAGGTTCAGCTTGAAAAGCTTCAGGAATCCTTCCTCGTCGTCAACCACAAGGATCTTTTTCTGCCCCATTTTTTCTCTTTGCCTCCTTTTTATAGTATCAACTCTTTTTTATTTTGCCTCTTCCCTGCTTCGCTTTTGTCGAGGCAGCTTCTTTAAAATCGCCCCATGCGCGACAACACGGCCTCTATCTTCGATATAAGCACCTTTGCATCCGCCGGTTTGGCTATGAAATCCTCCGCATACCGCTCGAAGACATTCTCTTTAAGCTCCTGTGTATCTATGGCCGTGAGGATTATAACGGGAATATAAAGGGTCCTTTCGTCCTTTTTAAGCTCACTCAGAATCTCGACACCGCTTATCTTCGGCATGACTATATCCAGGAGAATTACCTCGGGTTTATATTCTATGGCCGCTTCGTGCGCCTTTTCACCGTCATTCTCATAATAGACCTCGAATTTACCTATAGCCTCCAGATGCATCTTCAGAAGCTTTGCGTAATTCTCTTCGTCATCTACAACCAGTATGCGCCTCTTTGCCATACATCATTCCTTTTCTTGCCGTCATATTACCGTCTTACTGCCCGCACCGAGATGTGATTTCTCCTGAATTCTGCCGCTGTTATAGTGAATTCCTGCTTATTATATCGGCATAAATTCGCGCGCTGGGCCTTACGGTACGGCGCTGTGTGGAATAATCCACCTCCACCAGACCGAAGCGCGGTCCGTAGCCGTGAGCCCATTCGAAATTGTCCAAAAGAGACCAGTACATATACCCTATTACGGGAGCCCCTTCGCGCATCGCCCTATGGAGTTCGGCCAGGTGGTCTTTTATGAAGTCTATCCGTTCGTTGTCATCTGCAGCGCAAATGCCGTTTTCGGTTATGAGTATCGGCAGCCCGTATTTCGCGAATTCCTTAAGGAGCTCATAAAGTCCTCGCGGGTGTATTTCCCATCCCATGGCGTTCCTCTTTCCCGAATCCCGGTGATGCCGCTGAGAGCAGATCTCGCCGAAGATGCCGCTTTTGAAAAAGGGCCTCGAATGCACATAATCCCTTGTATAATAATTGAGGCCGATGAAATCCAGCGCACCTTTCCCGGGGAGTTTAACAGGCGGTATGCCCGGCGCGATGCAGTACCCCTTTATGAGGGACTCTATCAAGAGCTTATTTACGTAGTAATGCCTTAGATCGCTAGAAAGACGATCGGCAAGGGTATCTTTCCGGCATGGGCTATATTTTACCGTAAATTTGGCGAGGCTTACCTTGGGCGGTGACACAGGCCAACCTGCTTTCCCGTAAATATCGTGAATAACGCGGTAAGCCAGGCAATGGGACTTCAATATGTTTACAAATGCCCTCGCTGCTTCCTTTAAGGACCTCTTGCCGGGAGGCCACTTTCCGTCAATGAACGCCCCGTGGATGTTCCCTACGGGTTCATTTACCGTAAGCCAGTATGTAACGTCTTTGCCCAGTGCCCGAACGGCCCTTTCCGTATACCTGGAAAAGACTGCGGCCGCCTCCCCGGCCGTCCACCCTCCCCTCTCCTGAAACCACGCAGGAAGAGTAAAATGATTAAGCGTAACTACAGGCGCCACGCCGAGACTTTGAAGGGCTGAAATAACATTCCTGTAATGCCTCAAAGCCTCCTCATCGAACTGCCCTTCACGCGGCTCTATGCGGCTCCATTCAAGGGAAAACCGGTGCGCGTTATGACGCAGGGAATGAGCCAGCTTGAAGTCTTCCTCATAAAGTTCGTACTGGTTGCACGCCTTTCCGGAAATCTCACTAAAACGCCCCGCCTCTTCCCATTGCCACCAGTCGTTAAGAAAATTATCCCCCTCAACCTGATGGCTGGAGGTCGAAGCGCCCCACAAAAAATTTTTGGGAAACTCAAGTTTTCCTTTCACGGCCGTATTTTACCACAGAAGTATCTTCTTTTAAACAAAAAAACGCCGCCTCTTTTTGGCTCACTTAAAGAGCGGCGTATTACGACCCAGACGGCACAGTTCTTATATTGTCAAACGGTCTCGCCCGAAGACGCAAACGAACAGAGATGATGCGAAAGTAAGCCTCTTATCTGAGTGGGCTTGAGATATCTTCCGTTATAAGCACATAGGGCTATTATATTCAGATCCGCTATACTCTCGTTAATCATACGTTCATATTCTATTACCTCCTGCCAGTCCTTTTCGCTTACCTCGTGCGAATCGCCGACTGCCCTCATCATAGGGTAGCCTGCTTGCGTGGCATAGTCATATCTTTCCCTCCATTTGGCCAACGCGCACTCCCTACAGAAATTACCCTTTTCGTCGAGGTACCACTCCTCGTATTGGCCTATGTACATCTGGTCAGTAAGAAGGAAATCCTCTATATCCGGTATGCGGAACTTGAGCATGTTGATGGCCTGGTGGGCCATTATCCCCTGCCGCGGTATCCATACGCAGTGCTCACGCCTCCTTAACCCCTCCATAAAGAATGGACTAAGCGACCTCATCAACTCGTCGTCATGATCATATAAAATATACATGTGATACCCCATAATATCCTCTTATAATATATTATATCATTTTTCTCATAGCTCTTCAATATAAAACGTATGTAGTTTATATACACATCATAAGTCATTATATAAAGGCATGTTAAGGAAACGAAATAAAAAAGGTGCCTTAAAAGGCACCTTTTTTAGAACTGTCGCAGCCTATCTCTGATTTTCTGCCTAACCTTTTCCCTGCCCCGATATTGCGGCTACGGCCTTATTGTCATCGCTGGAATGGAAGAGTATGTTGGAACCTGTTCCCTCGCCCGATGTACTGCCGTATATATAGACGATGTCTATACCCGCGTCTTTTATCTTCTTTGCCATATCGGCGGCCGAACCTACCTTGTCCTCAAGTTTGCAGGATACGACGTCTCTCTCCGAGACCTCAAACCCCTTGCCCTCTAGAGCCTCCCGGGCCTTGGTGCTATCAGCCGTAGTTATCCTGAAGATCGCCTCCTTGTCCACGCTGAAGGCATGAAGTGCAGTTATGTTAACGCCGGCGTCCGAGATGGCGCTTGCTACTTGTTCCATCATCCCCACCTCGTTCTGTGTCTTTACTATAAGTTCCTTCACGAGCTTTGCCTGTGCCATTTCCACCCTCCTCTCTTTTATCGAGAACAAGAATAGCTTACAACCAACAGATGTTTTTGTCCAGAAAATTCTTAATAATCCTTCCAGAGATGCGCATCTACATACCGGCAAAGCATCTCCTGCGCCTTGCGCCCTATCGACGCGTTAAAATAGGCATGCATGACGGCATGAGCCAGCTCGTGGGCGAGCACTCCGTCGGTCACGAATTCCGTATATATCGTTATGGACTTTGAGTCGGCGGAATAATAGGCTATATTTCCTTCGCGGTAGCCGTCTTTCAAGAAGATATCGATGCGGAAATCCGGTGGATGCATATCCAGTATCTCCTCTACCCTCTCCACCAGTCTGTCTACCCTCGCCTTGGCCAAAGAGTTCGCCCCCTCCGGCCTCAGCCTGACTCGCCCTATCTTCCATAGGAACTCGTCCAGGTCCTTTTCGTTCGGGTAATGGAGGGTTGTGTAGGTCGTCTCCAGAATACCGGCGTATTCCTGGCAGGCGGCGGGAGAAAAATAAAGGAACGCAACGGAAAGAGCGAGAAGCGAGCTTGAAAGGGCTCTATTCATCTTCAAGATATTCAATTCGAGGTTTTAAAGAAACCTAGTTCTTCTTTAAGTTTATCGGTCGATTCCTTAAGCCTGTGGTTATCAGGGAATTCGGCGCTTAAAACATCATTAAGAATATCCACCTCTTTCTTCAACCCGGATATCCTCTCCTCTGTCCTGGCAAAGAAGTTATTGAGCGCTTCCTGAAGCCTGCCGAATTCATCCTTCTTCCTCAACCGCACTCTGTACCTGAAATCCCCGGATGAACCTACGTCATCCAAGCTCTTCTCGAACCTATACAGGGGTCCTGCCATTCTGTGAGAAAGGTATATGAATACCGCTAGGGCGCTCAAACCTATGGTAACGATGACTATCAGACTTATAAGAATGAAGTTTACCAGGAAAAAGGAGATCGTGTTCTCCATCCTGATCCCGCCTTCCATATATGCGGTGGTCATAGTGCCGCGGGACACGTAATAGAGAAGCCCTCCTATGAGAAAGGCCTCCCATATCATAAGAACTATGAAATAAAAAGAGAAGCTTAGCTGAAAGCCCTTTTTGATGAAATAGTTTTTCCGTTTGATCTTATATTTAGACATGGCACCTGCAACGGTTTTATTTTTCAAATCTTCTTACCTCAGAGGCCTCCCTCTTATCCTCGAGCCAGGTCTCAAAGGCGCGCCTTGCCCTCATATCGCGAATGCGCCTCTCCACCTCTACGGAATCAAGTTCTAAGGGGGGCATTTCCAGCGGCTTCTTGGCTTTCGCTCTTATCAGGTAATGGGTGCCGTCGTCGCTGTATATTCCCATCTCCCCTACCTGAAGATCAAATGCCTTAAGAAACACCTCCGAAGGCACCTCTCCGTACCTTAGGTTGACCGTCATATCCCATTTT
>Ga0272442_10001870_pt1 | contig 31223 bp, 33 predicted proteins | sample SSMForm2O_FD_200262 | JGI IMG/M metagenome (GOLD analysis project Ga0272442, IMG submission 200262) | Marine sediment archaeal communities from Little Sippewissett salt marsh, Falmouth, MA, United States - SSM-Form-2O | ecosystem: Environmental > Aquatic > Marine > Wetlands > Sediment ... | reverse complement strand
CGGCAGAGGAAGAGCGGGATCTGGCGCGATCGATGGCCGCAGGAAGCGACGGGGCAAGGGAGCGGCTGATCGTGTCGAATCTCCGGCTGGTCGCAAAGATTGCCCAGGACTACGCTGAAACCGGACTTCCGCTTGGAGACCTGATTCAGGAAGGGAACGTCGGGCTCATCGAGGCAATCGATCGATTCGACCCCGAGCGAGGGTACCGGTTGAGCACGTATGCCGCGTACTGGATTCGCCGTTCGATGCTCACAGCAATCAACAACTCCGCGCGAATGATCCGAATCCCGGACTACCTGTTCCGTGCCGTACGACGCATGGCGCAGATGCGATCGATGGGAGAAGACGGTGGAGCCGATGAAGCGGAGATCACAGAGGCCGTGGGGCTATCGATCGATGCTCTTCGCCGAATCGAAGCGCAGGTCAACGAGATTGCCTCGCTCGACCAGCTCGTGGGGGACGATGGCGGAGAACCCCTGGAGGAACGGATTGCTGATGAGACAGGGCTGTCGCCCGAGCACGAGGCGCTTCGTATGCTGTTCCGCGATGAGTTATCGGCGGTGCTCGAAGGTCTCCCCGCTCGGCAGGCGTTCGCCATCCGGCTGCACTACGGGATCGAAGACGGATGCCCGTACAACCTAGCGGACATTGGTCGGATCATGAAGGTCAGCCGCGAGCGGGCGCGCCAGCTGGTTCGGGACGGCATGAAACGCCTGTCCAGCCAGTGGGGAGAGCGAGCTCTGGAGTACTACCGCGACCTGCTCCGCGACGGCTAGCCGGCCCGGCTGTCCGGAATATCCACCGACAGTTCACTCACCTGGGGCGGCGGCGCACGCCGCCAAGACGGCCTACGGACTAGAGCGGCGGCGCACGCCGCCAAGACGGCCTATGGACTAGAGCGGCGGTGCAGTTGACCGCATCCCGCCTGGATCTCCACCCCGCGGCTGTACCGGATTGAGACGGGTAGCCCGGATTGCGCGATGATGCTCTCGTATTGCTCGACGCGCTCACGTGGGCTGGCCGTCCACGGGCAACCGGGGAACGGGTTGAACGGGATCAGGTTCACGTGGCACAGCATTCCGGAGAGCCGCCGGGAGACTGCCTTTGCGTCGCCCGGTCGATCGTTGACGCCGTCGATCAACGTGATTTCGAACGTGATGCGCCGGTGCGTCCGTGCGATGTAGCGGCGGCACGCAGCCAGCAGTGCGTCGATTGGATACGTGCGGTTGATCGGGACCAGGCGGCTGCGGAGCTCGTCGTCGGCCGCGTGGAGCGACACGGCAAGATTGAACTGGATCCCCACCTCGGAGAGGCGATCAATGCCGGGGACGATTCCCACTGTAGACACGGTGAACGAGCGCGCGCCGAGTCCCAGTCCCCGCGGATCGTTGAGTACCCGGAGTGACTGGATCGAGGCCTCGGGATTGAGTAGCGGTTCGCCCATCCCCATGTATACGACGTTCGTCAACGTTCGCCCGTCAGCGCGGAACGCTCGAGCTGCAGCGAGCACCTGTGCGATGATCTCCCCGGCATACAGGTCGCGACGGAATCCGCCGGCACCCGTGGCGCACAGCGCGCAGCCCACCGAACAGCCCACTTGTGTTGAAATGCAGACTGTGGCGCGGTCGTCGTAAATCATCGCTACGGTCTCCACGGTCTCGCCGTCGTCGAGGCGAAGGAGCATCTTCTGCGTCCGCTGGTCGGTGCTTCGTTGGGTCGATACGATCTCGGGAGTGTCCAGTGGAAGATCCAACGCAAGGAAGTCGCGTAGCGACTTGGGAAGTGTCGTGATGTCGCCATACGTCGAGACGAGTTCTCCGAGGACCGCCTTCCAGATCTGCTGCGCGCGATATGCTGCAAGCCCACGCTCTTTCAGGATGTCGGTGAGTGCATCGAAGTCGAGATCGAGGAGATGAGCGCTATGCATGGTGCTCCAGCAGTTCGAGGAATTCTGCCTCAGTCAGCAGCGGAACACCGAGCGATCGCGCGCGATCTGCTTTGGACCCCGGGCGGTCTCCTGCAACCACGTAGTCGGTTGCTCGACTGACCGATGATGAGGCAGTTGCGCCGAGCTGCTCCACACGCCCTTGTGCTTGGCCGCGCGTCATTGTCTCAAGCGTGCCTGTGAACACGAACCGCAAATCGCGAAGGGGTGTCGGGCCGTCTGTGACGGGCGGAGGCGGCTCACAGGTGACGCCGAGTGCGAGTAAATCGTCGATTGCCTCCCGGTTCTCCGGTCCGGCGAAGTACTCAGCGATGGCTTCGGCCGTCCGCGGACCGATTTCGGGGATTGCGGTCAGTATGTCGCGCTCGGCCTCGCGAACGGCGTCGAGAGACCGGAGCGTATCGGCGAGAAGGTCGGCGGCGCGGGCACCAACGCCGGGTATTCCCAGCGCGAAGAGGAATCGGCTCAGCGTCGTCTGTTTCGCCGCCCTCAGTCCCTCCAGTAGATTGGCCGCGGATGTGGGGCCGACGCGCTTAAGCGAGACAAGTGTGTGAAGGTCGAGACGGAACAGGTCGCCCAGCCGTCGAACGATCTTCCGATCGACGAGTTGTCGCACCAGCTTCTCGCCCAGCCCTTCGACGCCGAGTGCCCCCTTGGAAACGAAGTGCAGGATTGCTGCCGTAATGCGGGCGGGGCAGGACGTGTTGAGACAGCGATGGGCGGCCTCTCCGTCCAGTCGCACGACCGAGGAGTTGCACACGGGGCACGTCGTCGGCATGGCAAACGGAATCTCGTCTCCGGTTCGGCGATCGGGTAGCACGCGAACGATCTGCGGGATCACGTCCCCCGCACGCTGGACGAGTACGGTGTCGCCGATGCGAGCGTCGAGTCGCTTGATCTCATCCTCGTTGTGCAGTGTCGCACTAGTGATCTCCACCCCGCGGATGCGGACCGGCTCGAGAACCGCTATGGGTGTGAGTACGCCGGTGCGTCCGACGCTGACGACGATGTCGGTCAGGCGGGTGACGCCCTGTTCTGCGGGGAACTTCCCGGCGATGGCCCATCGGGGGCTGCGGCTGACTTCGCCGGCGAGGCGTCGCTCGGCAAACGCGTCAACCTTCACAACGACGCCGTCCGCCTCGTACGGCAGGTCGTCGCGTGTCGTCTGGATCTGGTGGTAGAAATCAATTGCACCGTCGATTCCATCGCATACGTGATACAGCCGATTGACCCGAAGACCGAGGCGCGTCAGCTCCGCGAGCAGTGTGGTCTGGGTTTCAATGGTCAGTCCTTCGATGCGGCCAATGTCGTAGCAGTAGAGCTTGAGCGGACGATCGGCGGTCACGCGTGGGTCGAGTTGGCGAAGCGAGCCTGCGGCAAAGTTTCTCGGATTGGCGAATGTCGATTCGCCGCGCGCTTCTCGCAAGGCGTTTACTCTCGCCAGATCGGCCTTGTCCACGTAGACTTCTCCGCGAACTTCGATCAACGCTGGCGGCTCGTCGGTGGGAAGGCGAAGCGGGATAGTTCGAATCGTACGCAGGTTGGCGGTGACATCCTCGCCGGTCTGGCCGTCGCCGCGCGTGGAACCGCGAATGAAACGACCGTCTCGATACAGTAGCTCAACCGACAGGCCGTCGAGCTTGGGCTCGGCTACATATCGGACGATGTCGGTCGAAAGAAGGTCACGCATTCGCCGATCGAAATCGCGCAGCCCCTCCTCGTCAAATGCATTGGCGAGACTGAGCATCGGAACCACACGCGGTGCGGGGTCGAACGCACGGGAGGGTGTGGTTCCAACGCGCTGGGTCGGCGAGTCGGGGCGTATCAGGTCCGGGTACTCGGTCTCCAGGGCGACGAGACGGCGGAACAGGGCATCGTACTCTGCGTCGCTGACCTCCGGCCGATCGAGAATGTAGTAGGCGTGGTTGTATCGTTCGATTCGCTCACGAAGTCGTTCGACTTCTACTTCCGGGTTATGCGGCATCATCGTCATTGGGTGTAGGAACAGCCGCGGCGTCGGAGCGGACCAGTGTGTCGGCCAACTCGATCAGATCATCGCGAACGACGCCTTCCGCCGCCAGGAACCAGAACACGCCGTCGCGCTCCCATGCGAGTTCAAGATGATGCTGCGCTTTCTCCATTACGGGAAGGTGCTCGGACCACGCATCACTGCGATCGAGCAGTCGTGCGGTTGCATCGCCGAGCGGCAGGGGCTCGCCGGCATCTGCGATTGCAGCACGTCGTCTGCCCATGTTGGGGGAGAGGTAGTTGCCGGCGCGAACGGTCAGCATTGCTTCGGGGCCGTCGCCGCCGGGGAGCGCAAGGAGTGCGGTCAGATATCCTCGCTCTTCATCCTGTTCCGCGGTCAGGTGAATGCCGCCGGGAAGAGGCGCGAACCCTCTTTCAAGGAGGCCGTCAACGGAGAACGGGAACGGAGCGTGCGAATGTGCCTCGTCGAGCGAGACATCCTTTTCGTGGAACGACCGGGTTCCATCCGGTGGTGTGAATTCGAACAGGTCCTCACCCGGCGGGGTGGTGCGTACGTCATTGTACTCGATGGTCAGTGCGCCGCTTGGTCCACAGATGGCGTACACCGGCGTATCCGGAATCGGGTACAGCGTGATTCGGACGGGAAAGAGGGTCTCTTCGTCGAACGCGATCACCCCGTGGCGAATCACGAAACGCGTCGAGCGAACAAGATCCGTGTGAAACGGCTGTTTCGGCCTGATTCCAAGCCGATGTGTCGAACGTCCGCGAACGGTCTCCGTCCCTGCATCGCGCAGGAGGAAATCCTTCGTCAGCGTTGCGAGGAAGGCGAGTTCGCCGATGGAGGCGCCGCCGGGAACCGGATCGAACAACCAGCGATGCGGCTTGTGCCATGCGACGGCCTTGCCTGGGTCGTGGACCCACGTTGTTCGCCCGTCGGTCACGAAGGACATACCGGTAAGATCTTCTCCGGTGAACTCCGGATTTCCGGTGAGCAGTTCGTCCAGATCGAGGAACGGCGACCGATAGCTTGAGTATTCGACTGTCAGACGATGTGGCGGGAGATGACGAATTCGGGCGACGACCTCGAGGCCTGAAGCGCGGATCGTCTGTGTGGCCTCAAACCCTTTGCTGTCGCGGTGCGCGGCCATCGCCGCACGTGCGATCTCGGACGGTCGTGCAGTCATGCGGCTCCCTTCCTTTTCCCGTGGTGGCCCATTATACGAAGCCGTCGAGGAAACGTGCGACCGGCGGTTGCCGTGTCTCTGATCCCCAGCGGACAGCAGGACTCTGGGGGATCGGGGCAACCGTCCCAGGTGACGAACGTCCGCTGTGTGGAAGGAGAGCCGTACTCTTGCGGTGTTTGCACGATGGAACATCGAGACGTCAAGCAGCTGAGAAGGTAGGTAGAACCGAAGTCTAGCCGATTTCGACGGCTGTGCGGATCGGGACAGCGCGCACTTGACGAAGGCACCCCGATTCCACTATCAGTGAGTGCGACTTGGCCCCGCGCGCACGGGCAAGGCGGCGGGGTCGAGAGAACGATCGCGAGGAGGGCAACATGGAGGCGTATTCGGACGGGGTATTGGATGCGGTCATGCTGGAGAACCTCGCTGTGATTGCGGCGGCGAATGATCGGACCCTGGTCGAAGAGCTGAACCGTGCGGTTGAGAAGTACGTCCTCAACGAGTTTGCCGCCCATGGCGAGCGCGAGTTGTACGAGCGAGCGTTTCTTTCCCGAGTCGAAACGGAGTAGCGATCCGTCGTTACCTACCCATCCTGTTGCTGTGACCCGCGATGTTCATTGGGCGTTTGAGCAAGCTTCGCTGCCGGGCTACACTGATCTTGTACGACGAACCCATATCCATGATCTAGCGAGGGGGATCCGTGAAGGACACAGGACTGCTGTTGGCCCTCGGACTGGTGGGCATGATTGTACTCTCGCTGCTCCTCGTTCCCGGGGGAACGGAGGAGGATCGCCCGGCGCCGGAATTCACGCTTGCGAACCTTGCAGGAGAGGATGTATCGCTCGATTCCTTGTACGGATCGGTTGTGATCCTCGACTTCTGGGCTAGCTGGTGCAGCCCGTGCACCAAGACGTATCCGGCGCTGCACGAGTTGGTCGAGCAGTACGCGGCGCAAGGGGTCGTGCTGGTTACGGTGAGCATCGACAAGAGTGAGGAAGCGGCCCGCGAGTACATGATGGAGAACGGCTTCCCGTTCGATCTTGTCTTGTGGGGATCGCTCGAGGAGGCGCGTGCCGTCAAAGCGGTCTACGGGGTCGGTGGAATCCCGCATACGTTCGTTATCGATCGTGAAGGCACGATCCGCTTCTCCGGGAACCCAACGTCCATAGACGCGTCGGTGGTCGAGGAGGTGCTCGCGCTTTGAGTTCCCCGGGTATGCCGACGGGGGACGGCCAGGTCGTGCTAGCTGAACTGCTTGCCGGAAACAAGCGATACCGCGCCGGCCAAACGGAAGCGGATCGCGGTGTACAACGGCGCTGCGACCTGGTCTCCGGTCAGTCGCCGATCGCGATCATCATCGGCTGTTCGGACTCGCGCGTGCCTCCGGATGTGATCTTCGACCAGCCTCTTGGCGCGTTGTTTGTCGTACGAACGGCGGGACACGTGTTGTCCGACATCGGACTTGGCAGCGTCGAGTACGCGGCCGACCACCTCGAGATACCGCTCCTCATCGTCCTCGGGCACGAACGGTGTGGGGCCGTAACGGCGGCAATCGCTGGCGAATCGGCGGATGGCGGTTTCGGAACGGTCCTCGACGAGATTGCGATGTCAATCGACGCGAAAGAGGAAGGGGACACGGAGCGCCGCGTCTCCGCGACCGTTCGCAGGCACGCGGTGCGCACTGCTGCCGGGCTGCGTACCCGTTCGGACGTGATTCGCGCCCGAGTTGATCGAGGCACACTCGACATCGCGACTGCAATCTATGACCTCGATTCCGGTATCGTCACGGTGCTTCCGCGCTCCTCGTAGGCCACGTCTCTCGTTTCTCCTTGCAGGCTGTCGCTTTCTCCGACCGTTCGCGATTGAACCCCTAGACGCGGACGGCCGACGTACAAGATGATGAGGCAACACGAGAAGTAGCGAGCGGCGCAAGCCGAAGGACCGGACGGGAGAACGCGTGTCGACAGACAAACGGCTGATTGAGCAAGTTGCCGACGGAGATGAGATGGCGTTTCGCACGCTGTACGAGCGGTATTCGGAGCGAACGCTTCGATACGTGTTCACGCTCCTACGCAACCGACACCTCGCTGAAGAGGTTGTCCAAGACACGATGGTCGCTGTCTGGAAGAGTGCGGCTAAGTTCGCCGGCCGGTCGAAGGTGTCCACGTGGATCTTTGGGATCGCGCGCAACAAAGCGCTTGACCTTCTGCGGAAGGAGAAGCGTGGAGAGCGAATCCCGGACACGCCGCTGGTCAGCCCGGATCCATCGGCCGGCATCCAGCGCGAACAGCGAGTGAAGGCTGCGCTGGAGACGCTGTCGGAAGATCACCGTGAGGTCGTCTTCCTGACGTTTTACGAGCAGCTTTCGTACGCTGAGATCTCGGGGTTGCTCGGGGTGCCCGAGGGTACGGTGAAATCGAGGATGTTCCATGCGAAGAGAAAGCTAGCGGAGGCACTGGGATGAGCGATTGCAGAGCGATCCAGGAACTGATTCCGTGGTATGTGGCGGGAAGTCTCTCGTCGGAGGAGCGGCAGCGCGTGGCGGCCCATCTGGTGGGCTGCGATGCATGCCGCGAGGAGCTTGCGATCGTCCTTGGCCTGCAGCTTGCGAGTCACGCTGCGTTTGAGGAGATCGAGCGGCCGGCGCCCGAGGTGTGGGAACGCATCCGAGAGGAGACGGTCGGCGGTAGGAGTGCGAAACTTGACTTAGGCTTATTCCTGCTTGGTTTTTCAATGGGGGCCCAACTGCGCGGACGACGTGTACCGATGCGGGCCGATCTGCGCGTACTGGGACGAAACGTATCACTGTTCAATACACAGAGAGGAGGATGGAAATGAGTAGAGGAGACGGCGATATGGTGAAGGACATCGACGATCTGCGCGAAGTGCTGAACGTCGTGTCGGACAAGGTTCCTGCGCTGTTGCGGGGCTTGCGGGACATCATGTATTCGTCGGAGGCGGCGGAGAACATGGCCGGAGCGGTCGCGACGTTTTACAAGAAGCTTGTCGAGGCGGGTATCCCGCACGACGAGGCGCTGTCGATGGCCAAGGGATACATGATCAACCTGCGGGACCTGATCAAGGGCAAGGGATTCGGAATCAACTTCAACGGGAAGGACGGTGACGAACTCTGAGGCGCGTGGTGAATGGGATCAGCATTGGCTGTTCCATCGGCCGTATGGCGCTGTACATGCCGGCCTTCCTGCTCATGCTCTCCTGGAAGCGGCGGAGTGCGGAGAACACGTTCTACCGCACGCTCCGCCGGTCGGGGATGCCTCGGGAGATCGCCGAGGATCTCGCCGGGAAGTACTACGACGGGCTTAGTCTGTGGTCGCTTGTGAAGGGGCGGCGAGGACGGTAACGCGGCGTGGGTTTGTCCTGCCGCGGCGGGCGGGATACCATGAACCCGATCGATCGGGACGTGGCGCAGCCTGGTAGCGTGCTTGCATGGGGCGCAAGAGGTCCCCGGTTCAAATCCGGGCGTCCCGACCAGTGGACACGGATCGCTTTTGGCGGATCCGTGTCTTCTCATTTCACTCCTCGGGAATCGATCGATCGAGGACTACTGTGTCGACCGAGGTTCCGCTTGGAAGCAGGAGTAGCTCGCCGTCCAACTCGGTGGCCACGGGTACGGCCTCGATTCGAACCTCGGTGTCGGAGACAAAGACGCGCACGTAGTGCAGAAGCTGGTACCGGCGGAAGACTGTACTCCGGGCGGGCGTCTCCGGTGCCGATTCGAACGCAGCTCCGCCACCGCCCGTCGCGAAGTAGTGAACGCCGTATCGGTACACGTGTTCGTACCCGCCGGCTGTGCCCCCGCTGAATACGGCGTTGACGTCGTACTCTGCGAAGAGAGGTTCCCATGACTGTTGGAGTGTATCGTTCGATCCTCCGGCGTACGCGGCGCTGTATAGGGGGTCTGTGCAGAACACAACTACGATATCCGCGGTTGTTGTCGCCAGAACATGCCTGAGCCACACAATCTGCTCTTCCCACGTGATCGGCTCATCATCGGGGTCGATTGTCGAGTCGAGGCCGATGCAGCAGACGTCTCCTACGGTCATTGTCCACCACTGTTCATTCGAGTCGCCGCCACCGGTCGGGAGAGCGAGCGAACTGTAGTACAACGGAGACGCATCACGGGCGACCACGCACACCACCGGATGGGATAGCGCGAGAGGGTCGAGCGCCCAGAGGAAATTCGTGTACGTCGTCGCCGATGGTGTCATGACGAGTTCTCCGACGTGTCCGACGAACAGCGGGTCCTCGTCCTGCAGAATCGTCCGAGCGATGAGTCGATGTCGGTCGACGGCCGCGGCGGTCTCGCCGTACACGACAAGCTCAAACGCCCCCGCTTCCGTATCGGGGATTCGAAGCGTTCCGACGGAGCTGGGATACACAGCATCACCTTCGTACGCGATCAGCTGATAGCGGTACTCCGTGCCCGACAGAAGCTCGGTCAACCAGATCTCGACGTGCCCGTTCTGCCCGTCAAACGTGAACGTCTCGCTCCACTCTCCGGTTGCGTCGTATACCTCCGCCGGTGCGTAATGAACGTCGATGCTGACGGATCGCGTGGTCTCCCACGACAACGCAATCGCGGAGGTGCCGGTCGCACCGAGGTGCGGCCCCCACAGCCAGGGCGACGTGTCCTGGGAGAAGGCGGTTACGCTGGCGATTCCCACCAAGGCGATCCACGCAAGAGTGCGAACCGTCCGTGTTTCCCTCATCGATCGGTTTCTCACCACGTCAACCTCCCGTAGATAGTAGGTGTATCACATATGCGTCGGCGAAAGCAACGAGAACGCAGGGACGGTCAATGACCGTCCCTGCGCTGAAGCTCCAACAGCCGCACTCTACGGCGTGGTTGTCGCGTCGTGGAAATCGGCTTCCCATACTAGGGCTCGCCACTGCCCCCCCCACGTGTTGTACGCGCGGGTGCGCATCTTGGTGACCGTTCCGGTGTCGAACGCGATTTCGAACCATTCCTTTTCGGGCGGTGTTCCATCGTAGACCTCGATCCACTCGTCGTCCCGATAGACCTCGAACTGCCAGCGGTGGATGTGCTCGGAACTTATATTGTCGCTGACCCAGACACGGATGCGATCGGATGAGAGTCCGCCCTCCGGGGCGTACAGAATAAGCCACGATGACCATTCCAGCCCCGGTAGACTGTACCGGGCGTACAGCCCTGTGTCATCGTCGTACGCTTGCTCGGGGTGTGTCCAGTTGTCCGCCGGATCGTCATGGCTCACGGGCGAGATCCATCCGATCTCAGCGGCTGTAACAACCTGGACGGTGTGCGTGACCGAATCGGTTCCGCCCTCGTTGTCCGTAACGGTCAACATGGCCTGATACGTGCCAGTTGTGGCGTAGGCATGCGTCGGCGTGCTTCCAGTGCCGGTGCTCCCGTCGCCGAACGCCCAAGCGTACGAACTGATCGTACCGTCGGGATCGTACGAGGCGGTTGCGTTGAACTGGACTGCCTCTCCCGCGAGCGGTTGGCTCGGAGATGACGTGAACGACGCGACCGGCGAGTCGTTGACCGGGATCTGCGTCAGGGTCAGATGGACCGTGGACGTTTGCCCTGCGACCACAGTGACCTGGGTAGTTGCCGATTGGTATCCGGATTTCGATACCTGGACGGTGTGGGTTCCGTGTGGCACGCCCGACTGCTCGACCGTGGTCGTTCCGATCGTCGATCCATCAAGACGTGCGGTGGCACCGGACGGCGTCGATTCCACGCGGACCGTTCCGGTCGTCGGCGTCGGCTCGACGACGGTATACGACAACGTGTCGAACGCCCAGTCTCCAGAGCCGACGGTCGTCTGCATCTCGTACAGGACCAAATCGCGGAACGTTGATGGGTTCGTGCTTAGCAGCGGGAAGCCGAAGCCGAACGACGTCGGGAATGCGGATAGACGGCTGGTTGCTGCAAACAGATACAGTGTCTCGGATCCGGCGGGTTCAGACACGGAGATGGTGTATCCGCTACCCGGCACGGTGTGCGTGCCCGCGGCGACGCGGTTGTTTGACTGGAACAGGTTCGGGTACACAAGCAGCACGCGGTTGTCCGCAGTGACTTCGCACAGATACACGTAGGCGGTTCGGTTGGTCACGAACGTGATCGTGATGTGTTCGTCGACTTCATACGTCGATTTGGGCAGACTCACTTGAGCAGAGAGCGCCGGAAGTGCCTGCTCAACCACAGCTTGCGTCGTTGCCGTCGACTGTCCGCCCGATCCGTACACGGTGAGATACACGGTATACGTTCCGGCACTCGAGTAAGTATGCGAAGGGGATACGCCGGATGCACTGCCGCCGTCACCGAACGTCCACACGTACGACGTGATCTGGCCGGTTGATCCGCCACCGTTGAACGCGATCGCTTGTCCGGCTGTTCCCGAATACGGGCCGCCCGCGTCGGCGACCGGTGAGGCAACGGAGGCTATGATCGTCACGCTCTGCGTGTTGTTTGCCTCGTTCGATTCGCTGACCTGTCCTAGATCGTCGACCGTGACCATGAACGTCTCAGAGCTTGCGCTAAGCGTTCGCGTCAACGCGACCGTCTGCGACGCACCTGACGTCAATTGCGAGATGTACGTGCTCGTGGCGGACCCCGATCCCTGCAAGCGAACCCGGAACGTGCCGGCCGTCGCGCTCCCGGCATTTCTCACTGTGATCGAGAACGTCACCGAGTGGCCCTGCGTTGGAGATGTCGGCGTGTACGACACGTTCTGCACGGTCAGATCGGGCGCGGCAGCGGACTGGACAACGATCGTTACTGTGTCCGTGTCCGTCGCTCCGTCGTCATCGGTTACTGTCAACTGCACCGTATACGTGCCCGCTGTCGTGTACCGATGGTAGGCGGTTGAGCCGCTTCCCGTGCTTCCGTCCCCGAACGACCATGCATACTGCACGATGGATCCGTCGACGTCGTACGATGCGGCCCCGCTGAACGAGATCCACACGTTGGGCTCCGTCGGATTCGGCGATGCGGCCAGCGAAGCCGTCGGTGACGTATTCGCCGTCGCCGAGACGGTGACGAGTTGGGTGCTTGTGTTTGTTGCTCCGTCGTTGTCCGTTACGGTGAGCTGAACCGAGTACACGCCGGCTGCCGCGAACGCGTGCGTCGCAACAGAACCGGATCCGGTTGAACCATCCCCGAAATTCCACGTGTATGAAACAACGTAGCCGTCTGCATCGCTGGAACTGGTGCCGTTGAACGTTACGGGAGTGCCGGTCTGTGGAGCGGACGGCGACCAAGCAAACGACGCAGTCGGCGCTTGATTCGTTCCCGAAGGCGCTTGCAGCGCGAGCCGGCCCTGGCCGTACAGGTACGTACTTCCCATGGCGACGGTGTTGGACAGGAGCAGGGACCGGAGTGCCGACTCGTTCAGCGTCGGCTGCTGGCAGAGAAGGAGAGCAGCGGCGGCTGATGCGTGTGGAGCGGCGCCCGAAGTTCCGGCAAACGTGGTGTACGGATACGTTCCCGTGGCTACGTTGTCCGGAGCGGCGAGGTCCGGCTTGCCGCGTCCGTCATTCGTCGGTCCCTGTGAGCTGTACGATTCCACCGGGCCCGTTGTGTAGAGGTCATGGTCAATGGCGCCGACGGTGACGACATCGGCAACGTTCCCCGGAGCAAGTATGCAACTCGAAGCCACCGCAGGACTCAAGCCCTGGTACAGGCTGAACAGCTCCAGCCGGGTCGCACCGCTTCCTTGGATCTGGATTGTATAGGTCCCGGACTGGGTTGCCGTGACCTGGATCGACTCGGTCGGCTCTTCCGTTCCGGTTTGGTGTTTCGTCGATGATGCGAGCACCGATGCATTCGGTGCGTACAGGTACAGGTCGTAGTCGGTCGTCGCTTGCGGCCACTGGTCCCAGGTGAGATACAGCGTGATGGTCGAGCCGCTGCTGGCGTAGAACGTTACGTTCTGGTCGAGCCACCCGTCAGAGTTGCCGTCCGAGAACGTGCCCTCCCAGTGGTTTAGCGCCTCGTTACCCGCGGCGTTGACCCAGAGGATCCCGTTGTCGATTGCCCGTTGTGCAATCTCCGCTACGGTGCCGGAACCGTCGTAGAAGTTTGTGTTGTACCAGCCGAGCGAGTGGTTAATAATGTCGATCCCATTGTTGATGCAGTAGGTCACGGCGAGATCGAGATCCACTTCGTCGGCAATCTTGATCAGATAGAGATCCGCGTCGGGAGCGATGTCGTAGATGATCTCCGCCACGGCGGTGCCGTGCGTGAGCCCCGACGTTAGGCCCGTTCCCGTCAGATCGTTCTGATGGATCGACGTCGGTAGATCACCGCGCGTCTGGGCTTGATTGAGCCCGGAGAATCCGAGATCGATCACCGCCACCTTCACGCCGCTTCCTTCGATTCCGACAGCGTGGTACGCGTCGGCGCCGATCAGCGTCGTTCCCTCCGTGGGCGTACCCAGCGGATACGGAACATACGGCGCTCGGATGTATAGGACGCCGCTCATCCGAGATGCAATATCGTCGAGCAGCGACAGCGGAACGGCGACCTTGATCAAATCGGAGCTGTACTCAATTGCAGACGAGGAAATGCCGATTGCGGACAGCGCCGCCACGTTCGAACTCGTACTCCGCCCCGGCTGAGGTTCGAGCACTACGGTTACGGTGGAGGTCGACGCCGTATACGGAACGTCGAACAGCTCCGCGAGCCTCGCGATTGCGGTGGACGCTGCTGCGGGCAGAGACGACATCATCTGCGTCACGGCAGACGAGGCAACGGCTTGCGCTGCAACGAGGAGCGTCTCAAGTGCGCCGTCGACTTTCGGGTTGTGGTCGGATCGATCGATCTTCTGTGTCTGTAAAGCGGTGGCTGTTACGATGGAAGCAGTAGATGACGACGTACCGCTCGTTGTCGATGTACCGGTCGCAGTCGACGTCTGGCCGCCTGCTACAGCAATGAGGAATGCTACGGCAGCATCTCGATCGTCCGGCCAGTCGAGAACGGCAAGGAACCAGCCGTCCGCAAATGGGATCGGAACGCCGAGTGGCGTGCTGCTTACGTAGACTGGGTCGACTCCTGCCGCAACCAACTCGCCAGCGACCTCGGACAGGTTTTCGACGTAGCGCATCAGGCTGAGTCCCCAGGTTTCGGGGATCATGGCGAACTGCAGCGTCGAGGTTCCCGCCCATGCCTGGTACACGACTTGCTGGGCGATTGTGTTCTGCGTGTACGGTCGGAACGTGATCGACGTTCCGGATGCGTGTTCGAGCGTTTCGGAAACGGCTTGCCAGTCGCTCCGCGTCGATTGCTCGATTGCAATTGACCACGGACTTGCCGCTACAGCGCAAAGCCCGACGAAGAGGAGTCCGAGACCGACTAGAGCGATGCGTCGTTTCATCTCGACCCCCTAGGGCGCGACGGCTGCGTACGCAGGTCGTACGTAGCCGACGCCTTCGCTTCGCGCGAGCGCGACAACCTGCTCGATCGGGAGCAACAGCTTGCTCAGGCTCTCGGTATCCGACGTGACGTAGGACTGGTATTCTGCAGGGACAATGCCATTGGGCAGTTTCTCCGCAACGACTTCCACACGGAGCCCGACGAGCGTGAGTCGATGAGAATCCGCGTATGGGAACCAGTTGTTGCTGACGAGAAGCCCGTACAGATCGGAATCGATCGGTATACCATCCGGCGCCGCCGGTCCCTTGACCGCATTGCTTGCGTAGGAAGGGATTGCCGTGAGATCGACGCTGAGATCGATCCCGGCTACGCCGATATCCTGTAGGTCCGTAAGCAGATCGACGAGTGTGGTCATGCGGTCGAGGCTTTCCGTTGGCTCGATGACGACTTCATACCCGTCCTGCGCTGGGCGAACCGTGTACGTGAAGCCCGTCGCTGTCGATCGGAACACAATGCGGTCTCCGTCGACTAGCAGTAGGCGATCGCTCGCGAGGAGCTCGTCGATCGCCACATCCTGTGTGTCTGCCGTAAGGCTGTTTCCTTCGACGCGAACGACGGTGATCCCGTCGGCGCGAGCGGCGGCCTCGAATTGCGATACGTTTATCTGGGCGTTGCCGATTGATACGATGTAGTACTCCGTGGGCAGGAAGTCCCCCGCGTTTGCGAAAACGATGAGCGCAACGGCTGACGCGATGGCAAGACCCACCGTCAGAAGCCGTGCAGAGCGTTTGGTCGTCATGTGTTCCTCCTTCTCCGTCCTAGACAATTCTAGCTACACCGACGGAGAAAAGAAGTTCCGCCTGTCTCTACGGCTGTCGTCCCACACCGTACTCGGCCATCGCGGTGAGAATGTCCGGGTTCTCCAGTTGAAGCAGAAGATCGACGAGATTGTCCGAGGACGCGATGCTTCCAGCGTAGGACTCGTAGTACGTCTGCAACAGAGAGAAGAACGCCGCATCGCCGAGAGCGGAACGAACTTCGTCCCAGAACAGGGCGGCCCCGGCGTAAACGAACACACGATACGCCTCGGCGGTTGGGAATGCGCAGCTGGCTGTTGCGATGGATAGCATCGGGTAGTCGAGTCGGGCGGCGGAGTACTCACGGATCCAGTCGGTTCGATACGACGCGGCGGCCGGCGGTGCGGCGTACTCCTCGAGGTACACGTAGGAGAGGTACGTCGCAAGACCCTCGTCGACCCACGGCGCCGCCGCCGGGTCACTGCCGACGACGGAGTAGAACCACTGATGCACCGTCTCGTGCGACACCAGGATATCGAAAAACGTACTGCCTGGATGCGCGCAATACGACGAGGAGAGCAGAATCAACCCACTGAACTCGACGCCCGCGGCTCGGTCGAGCGGTACTTCTACGAGATCGATCTCCGCGTACGGCAGCGGGCCAATCCGCTTGGCGTAGAGACGTTGCGTTGCCTCGGCGATGGAGATTGCGCGAACGGCGGCGTCCGTGTGTTCCGGTGTGAACCAGGCGTCCAGTACTCGGCCTCCCGATTGCAGCCTGACCTCAGAGAGACCGCGGGTCAGAACCAGAGCGAAGTCACGTGCGCCGTCAGCCTCGAGGAGATGAAGGGCGGCTCCTTCGTCGGATGTGGTGCAGACGAGGTGACCGGTGGATGCGACATCGAGGTCGCGCCCAGCCGTTACGCGAACAGAATAGTCCGAGGCTTCGCTCCACAGTGTGTCACCGAAACCGCAGTCCGGGCTTACGATCGCTCCGTCTTCGCCGAGCGGTGCGAGGAGAGGATAGAACGCGGTGAGAACGAGGGAGTTGTCGTTCTTCGTCAGGATGCCGTATCCGGCGGTGCCGGACGGCGAGGTCGCGGTGGACGGGCCGGCGGTTCCGTGAAAGCGAAGCGTGACACTTGTGGTCTGTGAAGGCTGGAGCGGTTCGAGAAGCGCGACGGTGAGGACGGTCGGATCGCTGTCGTCGAGCGACACGGTGAGGGAGACGCCGGCCTGAGCCGCGCCGTCGACCTCGAGCGATGCTCCGCGGTACGTCGCCACCGCGTTGGGAAAGAGGCGGAACGTCAGGGCGTCGTACGTATGTGAGCTTGGATTGGGCGCAAGCACGATCAGTGTGCCGTCGTACGTCCCACTCTCCCAGTCGATGGCGAGGTCCATTTCATACGACGGGCGCAGGTCCGTTGCGGCTGCGCATAGGTTAACGGTGAGCAGCGTGCAGGCAGCTATCCAGAACATGGTGCGAGTGGCTTGTCTCGTCATGCGTTCGTCCTTCCTCGGTTCGGCGTCATCGGATGTACACGCTGCGGACGGGATACGATCCATCGGCGCAAGCTGTTCACCGATATCGAGCGAGCAATGCGCTGCGACCGCGAGAGTACGAATGTCCGTACATTCTCTTCGGCGTGTCGGGGAAACCGGTCGGTATGGCCATTCTACGGGACTGTCCCGTTGCAGATTTCGGTTCATCATTTGTCAGAAGATACAGGATAACGTATAAGAGTGTACGGCAGTATCGGAAAAAGGAGGTCGAACAATGAAAACGAGGATCGTCATCAGCGCATGCGTTCTTAGCCTGCTGCTTGGCGGCTGTGTGTACGCCAACGTGCTGATCAATGAAATCGCCTGGTCGGGGACAGCGGCGAGCTCGAGCGACGAGTGGATCGAGCTCTACAATCCAACAGACGAAGACGTCGATCTGACAGGATGGATCCTCCTCGTGGGCGATGCGGAGATCCACTTGGGCGATGTGGCCGGTTCCACGAGGGAAGTTCGCCGAACGATGATTCCGGCAAGAGGGTACTTCCTGCTGGAGCGAACTGATGATACGACGGTGGCCGACATTGAAGCCGACGTGCTGTATCGCGGAGCCCTGTCGAATGATGGGGAGAACCTGGAACTACTCGACGCCGACGGAGGTACTGTGGATCAAGCCTTATTCGCGGAAGCCGGTTGGCCGGCTGGATTGCCCGCGGACGAGGTGCTCCCGTATGCGACGATGGAACGTCTCTCGGAGCCGGTGGACGGCGCCCATTGGGGCACATGTGTGCCCGGCGCCGCGTGCAACGGGACCGGAGCAAACGGCGAGTCTATCTGCGGAACACCGAGGCAGGAGAATTCGGTTGTCGTGCTCGCGGCAGGGTGTCCGACGGTTGAGTTGACGGAGCCGTCCGCCGGAACGGTTCAGGACACGGTGATCGTTCGCTGGACGGCAGCCGATCCGGACGGCGACGATGAAGCGCTCGCGGTGCGTCTAACGCTTGTCGCGGCCGACGGGAGCAGCGTTCTGCCGCTGATCGAGAACCTGACCAACGCAGGAAGCTACGCGTGGGATACGACGGAGCATCCCGACGGCGAGTACTCGCTACGGATCACGGTATCGGACGTAGATGACTTCGCCGGGTTCGATCGAATGGAGGGGATCGTCATCGACAACGGCTTGCAGTCGTAGAGCTTAGAGGAGTTGGCGGACGTCGTCCATGCGGGCCTCTGCGGCATCGATCCCCGCTTGGACGGCGTCGTCGACGTGGTCGAAGTCAAACATCTTGATCGGGCCGACGTCGGGGCGGAGTAGTACTAGACGGCCGTCAAGACGGGAGCGGGCGAGGCTGGTTTGGAGCGTAGTCAGCGTTGTCGACGTGATGCGCTGGCTTTGCAGGATGGCATCAAGCGCAGTGTCGATATTGCGTGTCAGCGGCGCGGCGGTATCCACGGCGATTGCCGCGGTCGCGCCCATTTCAATAGCAACGTCGATTGGGAGCTTCTCCACGATCCCGCCGTCGAGCAGGTAGCGACCGTCGCTGTACACCGGGGTGAACACACCGGGGACAGCCGTTGACGCGGTGATCGCGCGCGCGATTGCGCCATCGCGGAGCACGACTCGGTCGCCGGTGGTCATGTCCGCGGCCACGACGGCCAACGGGATCTGCGCGTCGGCGAACGTCTTGCCTGCGGTTAGCAGCCTGAATAGCTCGTCGAGTCGCTTGAGATCCTCGGGACGGGCGTCGTCTTCCTTCCACGTTGAACCGCGAACGTACTCGACCACGCTTCTTCCGATCAGCTTCTGCAGCTCGCGAAGCGTGCTGTCTGACACCTGCAACAGGTCGTTCAGTCGAAGACACCGAACAAGAGTGCGAACCTTCTGTAGGTCGGCTCCGATGGCACGCAGTGCGCCCATGGCGGCTCCCATGCTGGTACCGGCAATCGCGTGAACGGGGATTCCCGCCTTCTCCAGCGCGATCAGCACACCGAGGTGAGCGAATCCGCGGGCGCCGCCACCACCGAGAGCCAATCCAATGCGCTGCGTCATAGCAAGAGAAAACCCCTTCCACCGGAGGATATCCGGCGGAAGGGGTGCCGTACAACTGATCTTGCTACTAGGCCTAGTACATGCCGCCCATGCCGCCCGGAGGCATTGCAGGTGCGGGTGGCTCGTCTTCCTTGATCTCGGCGACGAGTGCATCGGTCGTTAGCAGCATGCCGGCGATCGACACGGCGTTCTGCAGAGCCGAGCGGGTGACTTTGGTCGGGTCAATGATTCCGGCGTCGAACATGTCCCTGTATTCTTCCCGGGCCACGTCGAATCCGTGGCCGGCTTTCTGGTCGCGCACCTTCTCGACGACGATTGCGCCTTCGAATCCGGCATTCAGAGCCAGCTGGCGCAGCGGCGCCTCCAGGGCGCGGCGAAGAATGCGGACCCCCACGGCTTCGTCACCGGCGACATCCAGTGCATCCAGTGCCTTCGACGCGTTTACGAGGGCGACACCACCACCGGGCAGAATGCCCTCGTCCACCGCTGCCTTCGTCGCCTCGAGGGCGTCCTCCATGCGATGCTTCTTCTCCGACAGCTCGGTCTCGGTCGGGGCTCCGACCTTGATCACGGCCACGCCGCCGGCAAGCTTTGCTTTCCGCTCTTCGAGCTTCTCGCGGTCGTAGTCGGAGTCAGTGGTCTCAATCTGAGCTTCGATCTGCTCGATGCGGCCGTGAATGGCCTCGGCCTTGCCCTTGCCGCCGATGATCGTGGTGTTGTTGTTGTCCACCTTGATCGTTTCGGCGGTTCCGAGCATGTCGAGGGTCGCGTCCTTGATCTGCATCCCCGCGTCTTCTGCGACGACGGTTCCGCCGGTCAGGACGGCGATATCCTCGAGCATCGCCTTGCGGCGGTCGCCGAATCCCGGTGCCTTAACCGCACAGCTCGTTAGGGTTCCCTTCAGCTTGTTCAGCACCAGCGTGGTCAGCGCCTCACCGGTTACATCCTTTGCGATAAGCAGGATCGGCCGGCCGGCCTGTGCAACCTTCTCCAGCAGCGGCACGAGGTCTTGTGCAGCCTTGATCTCCTGGTCGGTCACGAGGATCAGCGGCTTCTCGAGCAGGACTTCCATCTTCTTCGGGTCGGTCACGAAGTACGGAGAAATGTACTCGCGGTCGAACTGCATTCCCTCGACGACGTCGTAGTACGTCTCGATCGTGTCGGAATCCTCGACCGTGATCACACCGTCTTCGCCGACCGCTTCCATCGCGTCGGCGATAATTGCGCCGATCGACTCATCGTTTGCGGAGATGGCACCGACCTGCGCAGTCTCTTCCTTCGTCTTGAGCTCACGGCTCATCTTCTTCAGCTCGTCCACGACGACGTTCGAGCCCTTCTCCAGGCCGCGTTTGAGCTCCATCGGGTTTGCGCCGGCAGCGAGGTTCTTGAACCCCTCTTCGATCATCGAGTGCGCGAGGATCGTCGCCGTTGTCGTTCCGTCGCCGGCGATGTCGTTCGTCTTCGACGCGACTTCTTTGACGAGCTGAGCGCCCATGTTCTCGAATTCGTCCTTGTACTCCTGCTCCTGGGCGATCGTAACCCCGTCGTTTGTGATGTCCGGGCTACCGAACTTCTTGTCGATGATGACATTGCGCCCGCGGGGGCCCAGCGTGATGCGAACCGCATCGGCGAGCTTGTCGATCCCCGCCTTCATCTTGCGGCGTGCTTCTTCACCGAAAATGACTTCTTTGGCCATGCTTTGTCTCCCCCTTTGCTACTTCTCAACGATAGCGAGAACGTCGGTTTCCTTGACAAGAATCAGCTTGTCCTCACCCTGCTCGAGTTCGGTTCCGGCGAAGCTACCCACGATGACTTCGTCGCCGACCTTCACCTCGAACTTCTCATCCGTACCGATGGCGAGGACCTCCGCGCGAAGGACTTTCTCGTTCTTCACCGTGTCGGGAAGGACAATGCCACCAGCGGTCTTCCGCTCTTCTGGCTCCAGTTTCTTCGCCAGAATGCGCTTTCCCAACGGCTTGATCGTCATGTTGACTCCTCCTTTGAGGGGTTGTTAGCACTCAAGGCTACAGTTTGCTAACGGATTGTACACAGCGGTTCGGGCCGAGTCAAGCGGCTGGAGAATGTGATACGATCTGGAGGAGAACCGACATTTGGGCGGTGAACGCACATGCCATCCGGAAGAGCTCATCTGCGAATCGAAGCGGTTCTCCTTGTCGTGTTGGCTGCGGTAGGCGGCTGGCTTGCTTTCCGAGAGCGCGTGGCGATGGCCACGGTTGCCGTGTTTGTCGGCGCCCACGCTTTTTCGATGCTCTTCCTTAGTCCGGATCTTGATCTACGCCGTAGCCGGGCGTTCGGCCGCTGGGGTGTCTTTCGCTGGCTGTGGATCCCGTACGCGGTGATGTTCCGGCATCGCCGGATTTCGCATCACCCAGTGGTTGGGCCACTGACGCGGATCCTGTACTTGCTGACGATCGTTGCACTGTTTCTCGTTGCGCTGTGGGCGACGACCGGTCGGCGGATACCGCTTGGCCTACCCCAGGTGGAGATCCTCATGGCACTCGTCGCCGGGCTGTACCTGCCGAATCTGGCGCACATCGTCGCGGATCACGTATACAGTGGGTGGAAACGGCGCCGGGCAAGGCAGCGTTTGTGAGCCTCAACTGTTGGCCCTATACTCGGTTGCATGCGCGAATGGGTGTACTATCTGCTGGGATCCGTGGCGCTTGTTGGCGTGGCTCTTCTCTTCTCGTTCTACGGTCCGTACTACGAGACGGGAATTGCGTCGTGGTATGGCCCGGGGTTTGACGGGAACTACACCGCCAACGGAGAGGTCTACGACATGAACGGCATCAGCGCTGCGCACAAATCACTGCCGTTTGGGACCATTGTGCGCGTGGTGGATCTGGAGACCGGAAACAGCATCGTGGTATGTATAAACGACCGTGGCCCGTTCGTCGAAGGACGGATCATTGACTTGTCGAAGGGCGCGGCGGAGGAACTTGGGATCATCGAACGGGGCATCACACAGGTCGGTCTTCGGATCCTCCGGTGGCCCGATGACGTCTAGCCACAGAACGATCACGAGTGGCTCGATCGCCTGAGATCGAGGAAGCGAGAGGAGCAACAGCGGATGAGTCTTGCAGTGAGTGACTTCCGAAGAGGGATGACCATCGTCTACGACGGCGAGCTATACGAAGTGGTCGAGTACGAACACTCGAAGAAAGCTCGGGGCGGAGCGGTTGCTCGAACCAAGCTCAAGCATCTCAAGTCGGGGCGTGTTTCAACGGTTGCTTTCAAGGGATCGGAGAACACCGAGTCCGCGTTCCTGGAGTCGCGAGAACTCCAGTACATCTTCCACGACGGGTCAAACTACGTGTTCATGGACACCGAAGCGTTTGACCAGTTTCCGATTGCCGATGCGGTTCTCGGCCCGCAGGCTGCCTACCTGGTGGAAGGAGCCAAGGTCATCGGCTACTACCACGCGGGGGAGTTGGTGCGCGTGGAGCCACCGACGTTCGTCGAACTGAAGGTGACGCAGACTGAGCCTGGCGTTCGCGGTGACACAGTATCCAATGTCGAGAAGCCGGCGACGCTGGAGACGGGCGCGACGGTTTCGGTGCCCTTGTTCGTAAAGGAAGGCGATACGCTCAAGGTCGATACCCGTACGGGCACGTACGTCGAGCGTGTGTAAGGAGGACGGATGGCCGAGAAGAGAGTAGAGATCATCGATGAAGATGGTCGGATCACAATAGCCGAGGACGTGATCGCGTCCATCGCCCGCGCGGCCGCAGAGAAGGTCGATGGCATTGCGCGATCTTCGGGTAGTGGGTCCGGCGGTCTGATGAGCATCTTCGGCGGGGAGGACGTTGCGTTGAACATCAAGACCGACCTGGTCGGAGATCAGGTTCGAGTCGAGCTTCGGATTTCCGTCGAGTACGGCTACCCCGTTCACGAGGTCGCCGGAGGTGTGCAGCAGAACGTCGAGCAGGACATTGTGAAGTACGCGGGCGTGAATGTGGCGAACGTGGACGTGTACGTCAAGAAGGTCGTACCACCGCACACGCACGAGCTGGAAGCTGAGTAGAGGAGGGTGGCATGGCCATCGGAGACAAGGGAAACGTGGGTATCTCCAAGGACGTCGTTACGTCGATTGCGGGAATAGCGGTGTCCGAAGTTGACGGCATTGCCAACCTTCGTGCGGGGGATTCGACGTTCCGTCGGGGCGAAGGAATGCGGCGGTACGTTGACACCGACGTGGAAGACGACGTTGTCACGGTAAACGTTCGCATCGCTGTTCTGTACGGGAATCCGATCCACACGGTCGCCAAACAGGTGCAGACGCGCATCAAGGCGGAGATCGAGCGGATGACCGGCCTACGAGTCAGTGCGGTGAACGTCGATGTGCAGCGCCTCGTCGAGAGCGTCGAGGCGGCGGAAGAGGAAGAAGAATGCGATACCTCAGACACCTAACGGCACTCGGGGCGCTGATCGTAACCGGCGGCCTCGGAATCATCGGACTGTTAATTGGTACGGGAGCCCTCGATGCAGCGGGAACGGGCACGTTCCTCGCGACGGCGGCAGGAACGGTTGTGGTCCTTGTGGTCGGGGTCGCCCTGTTGTTGACCGCAATGCACTACGTGGTGATTCTGGCGGATCGGCGCGTGAATGCCGTCACCTACGTCCGCGAAGCGGAGTTGGGGAAGATCGAGGTCACGCCGCACGCGGTGAAGGAACTCATTGCCGGGATCCTTCGCGAGGAGGTTGGCATCGAACGGTTCCGTGTGGTACTGCATCATGCGGGACAGGGTGTGGCAATCACGGTGCGCACGACGCTGGCTCCGGACCAGCGCGTAACGGAACTCGGCGAACGGATTCAGCGCCAACTCACACATCAGGTCGCGGAAAGAACGGGCGTCGAGGTTCGGAGCGTTTCTGTCCAGGTGCGAAGCATCCGTCGCAGCGTGGCCTCCCTTCACAACGCGGGTGGTAAAGAAGATGCCGAGTAGAGGAAAGGCATTGGAAACCCTCGCTGGGCCGCTTGCCCCCTAGTGTCGATGCAGCGGCGAGAAGCACGGGAGTTCGTATTGACGGCGCTGTATCGCCGCGAGTTCATTCCCGCTTCCCTCGACGAAATGCTCGAGGACGAAGATGCGGGTGAGCAACGGTTGTACGTCGAATCCCTATTCAACGGAATCCTCGATCGTCGGGACGACCTCGATCGCATGATCGGCGATCGAACGGTGGGGTGGCGATTCGAACGACTGTCCCTGATCGATCGCAACATCCTCCGGATTGGGACGTACGAGATCCTGTACGCCGCCGACGTCCCACCGGAGGTGGCCATCGACGAGGCGGTCGAATTGGCGAAACGATACGGAACGGATCCGGCACCGAGTTTCATCAACGGGATCTTGGATCGAATCTGGAAGGATCAACGAGATCCATCTGCAGGGAGTACGGAAGAAACGGGGTAGTACGCGATGGCGAAGGGCTTTGTCGATCTGCACATGCACACGGTGGCGTCGGACGGGACACAGACGATTGCGCAGCAGGTTCGGCGCGCGAAGGAGCGGTCTCTGTGCTGCATTGCGATCACCGATCACGACACGATCTCGGCCGATCTGTCGGCGCGAGTCGCCGACTGGAACGGCGTCGAAGTCATCTGCGGGGTGGAGATCAAGGCGGATTTCGACGGTGTGGCTGGCGAGGTGCTGGGGTACTTCGTGGATCCTGCGAACGGACCACTGCAGGAGTTGCTATCCGGAATGGAAACGGCGCGCACAGAGCGGATGGAGCAGATGGTGGCGCGGTGCCGCCGGCACACCGGCGCTGACATAACGATGGATGACGTTCGCGCGCTGGCCGACGGGAATCTCGGCCGGCCGCACCTGGCAAAGGCACTGGTTGCCAAGGGTGTTGCCGTCAGCCTACAGGATGCATTCGACCGGTTCATCGCTCGCGGGACGCCGTGCCACGTGCCGATCGAGAAGTCAAACTACCGCGATGTGGTGAACACTGTGCACCAGGCGGGCGGCGCGGCCGGGATTGCCCATCCGTGCTTAATGAAGGTTGAGGACTGGGCGGCGTTCCTGGATGCGGCGCGGGGCGCCGGAATGGATGCGGTGGAGGTCTTCTATCCGTACAACCACGCCGGGCGGGGCCTGTCAATCGATCCTGACTTGTTCCGTACACTGGCCGACGCGCGCGGATTTCTGCTCGCCGGGGGTTCGGACGACCACGGACCAAACTCCACGAAAGAGAGCATGGGCGACATCCGGATTCCGTACGAACGTGTCGACGCGTTGAAGGCCGTGCTTCCCATACCACTCCAAACAACCTGACCGTTTGTCGGACGTTGGCGAAACGTTGCGATGCCAGATCGAGGGAAGGTTGTGTAGTGTCGCACTCTGTGTGCGCCGTTGGGAACGAGTTCCGACGCTACAGTGGCCAACCAACCGATCACAGATCGGTTGCCACACGTCGGAGACGAGGTTCGACGCTACAGATACCCCCGCCCGTGGGTTCTATCGTACGCAATCTTGCCCCGGCCCCGAAGTTGCACTGGGAGGGTCGAGGCTTTAGGGCGCCTTTCACGACGTGCGAGGAATGCGAGTAGCCCGATCGATCAAGCCGCGGGCGACTCGAGCTATTGCGTCCTGTCGTCCGCGATCTCTCCGTCGATAAGCGTAACCAGCCGGCTGACGCGATCGAGCAGTCGATTGTCGTGGGTGGCGAAGAAGAAGGTGGCTCCCCGTTCTTCGTTCAGCCGGCGCATCAGATCGATCAGGTCGAGGCTGGTTGCAGTATCCAGATTGGCCGTTGGCTCGTCGGCGAGCACGATCGACGGCTCGCTAACCACGGCGCGGGCGACGGCGACGCGCTGCTGCTGCCCACCGGAGATCCGATTCGGGAATTGGTTGGCATACTCGGCAATCCCAAGCTCGCTCAGGATCTTCTTTGCGCGGGCGATTCGCTCGCTACGCACGATGCCTTGGAGTTCGAGCACGAACGCGGTGTTCTCCAGCACGGTGAGCACCGGGATCAGGTTGTACGCCTGGAACACGAACCCGATCTGCGTCAGGCGAAGGTGCGCGAGTTCGTCTTTCGTCAGCCCGGCCAACGGCGTGTCCTGAAGGTAGATCTCCCCGCCGGTGGGGCGATCCAGCCCGCCGAGCAGGTGAAGCAGCGTCGACTTGCCGGATCCGGACGGGCCGGCGACGGCGGTGAATTCGCGCTTGTGCAGCTCGAAATCTACGCCGCGCAGCGCAGGGGTTTCCAGCGTTCCGGCTCGGTACACTTTCTGTAGATTGATCGATCGAAGAATCGTGCTATTCGACATAACGCATCGCCTCCACGGGTTCAAATCGTGCGGCACGCCACGCTGGAATCAGCGCTGCGAGTAGGGCTACGCCCGCCATGATGGCGGCGGATATCACAACGTCGCCTGCTCGGACCGAAAGGTGAATCTCGCCGGAGAGTCCCAAGCTGCGGAACATCTCGGCGAATCGAGTGGGCAGCGGGATCCCACCGAATGCTTCGACGATCCACATGAGTACCACACCGAGGAGCGCGCCGTACGTCGCGCCGGCTGCGGTGATCAACCCCGCCTCGATCAGGATCATTCGCATCACGCGAGCGCGCGACGCGCCGAGCGCCAGGATCAAGCCGAGCTCGCGGGTGCGCTCCATGACGGACAGGTACAGCGTGTTGGCCACGACGAGTGCGCCAAGTACGAAGAACGACGCGGCGAAGATGAACAGCACCGGCCGCATGATGTTCATGTAGGTGAGGACCAAGGGCGCCAGTTCGCGCCAGTCGACGATCTCGAACCCGTCGGGAAGCTGCGCGGTCAGTGCGGCGGTGACGGCATCGATCTTGTCGACGTCCCACGGGCCCGCGACATCTTCGACCATGCAGAGGATTGCGGTGGCCGCCGTCGGACGGCGAACCAGGGAACGAGCGGACGAAAGGTCGACCTGAATCAACGACCGTTCCATGGACTCATCAGGAGCCTCGTAGATCCCGACAACCGGAACCTTAATCACGCCCATTGCCGCATCCGGATGGACGCCGAGCAGGACGATCTCGCCGCCGACGCGAACGTCGAGGAGGTCTGCTAGGCCTTGTCCGAGGACCGCGCCGTTTTCGCCGCTTGTGAGGTACTCGCCGTCCACGATAAGTGTCTCGATCGGGGTAATCCGCGCGACGGTGTCGGGCTCGACGCCCTGCACCAAGATGGTCTCCGAGCGATCGCCGACCGAGGCGAGGGCGGGCACGTCGAGGCGGACGGTGTGCCACTCGACGCCGTCCGTGGAATCGAGGGCGCTGAGTACGTCGGATGTGTCGTCGATCAGCGGGAGGGTCGAGACGGTCTCGTGTTCGGAAACCCCGCGAACCTGGAAGTGGCCGGATTCGAGGCGCGTTGCCGTCTCGAACATGTCCTGCAGGTTGGCTGACGCGAACCCGAACATGAAGACGAGCGTGTATACCGGGATCAGCACGGCAAGCAGCGTAAGCAAGCTGCGGCCCTTGTGTCGCTTCAGGTGACGGAGAGCGGCTTTCATTCCGTGTCGCCTCCTCCGACGAGCGTCTCCAGCGTGAAGAACGATGCGTCAAGATCGGGGTTCAGCTCAGGGCCGAGGATGTGCTCGATCGTGCGGTCGCCACCGGCGTCGGCGATCTCGACCGTCGTCGGCATCCGGTATCCGTCGATGTCCACGACGTCGCGGAACGTTGCGGTCTGAAGCACGTTGCCGCGTTGGTCGTAGTAGACGACTTCTTGGATCACGAAGTCTGCGGACACAAGGATCTCAAGCTTGCCGTACACGACCGGGGCGTCGGCGTGAGGGATTAGGATCATCCGATAGAGGGCGTCATCGTCGGTGGACGCATCGAGCGTCTCGACGCTGGTTTCGTAGTCATCCGACAACGTTCCGTGCGACAGATCGTCCAGCGACGGGCCCGAGCCGAACAACGCATCGGAGAGCGCTACCGCGGGCAGTTCAATGGGCGACCCGACCAGAGGCGAGTAGTAGTACAGCTTACCGTCGGCCTCGAGGTATCCGGAGCCTGCGTCTTCTTCCGGCTCGTGTACGCGGATCAGGGATAGATCTTCTCCGAGCGTCCACACTTCGAGCACGTGGGACTTGGTCTGACCGGACAGCACGATGTCGAGGCTGAGCGTGGCGTGGAAGCTGTCGGCCTGCCACGTCTGCCGGGTGCGGTCGAACACCTCGTCGGCGGTAAGCGGCTCGGACTGCGCGAAGGCTAGCGTGCCGATGCACAGGAGCAGGCCGGCGGCGATGAGTAGTCGATGTCGTCTCATGAGGATGTCCTTTCCTACCCTTCCCGAATGGCGGTTACAGGTTCCAACCGGCTGGCGCGTCGTGCCGGATACCACGCGGCGATCAGGCCGGTGAACACGACAACGGAGAAGCTAGCGATCCAGTAGAGGCCGGATGTGGATGCGTACAGCACATTGGGAATGCCCATCGTCGCGCCGATGTCTCCCAGCAACGCGCCGAAATTCATGCCTACGCGCGACAGGTACAGGAGCACCCAGTAGCCGAGTCCACCGCCGACGGCGAACCCGACGGCGGACACGTAGATCGACTCATACAGCACAACGCGTGCGAGTTGACGCGTGCTCATGCCGACGGCGGTCATCATGCCGAACTCGCGTGTGCGTTCGAGCACGGAGTAGAAGACGGTATTGGCCACACCGAACCCGGCGAGAAGCGCCACCATGATCACGAATGGCGTGAGTTTCACCGCGCTTCCGCTGAGCATCACGCGGATCATTGGATTGAGCTCGAAGTACGTCTCGACGGTGGCGTCAACGTGTGCGGCGAGCGCCGCTTCAAGGCGGGTTGCCGCACGGTCGCGGCTGGTGCCGTGCGGGATCGACACGGCTACGCTGGTCGCACCGTCCCAACCGGTCAGCGCTTGGGCGTCGGGCAGCGTGACGAAGACGACGCTGTCCATCGTAGTCAACGCCGAGTCGAGGATTCCGACGAGGGTGAACGCGCGCGACGATGAGTTCCCTTCGGTGAACGACAGGAGAACAACGCGCTCGCCGATGCGAACGTCAAGGTCCGTTGCGGCGGCACGGCTGAGGACGATTTCGCCTGGTGCTTCGAGGTAGCGCCCTTCACCGACCGACTCGACTGTTACTGTCACGGTTGGTTCCCGGATCGGGTTAACACCGCGAACCGACACCCCCAGCACACCGTACGCGCTCTTGAGCATCCCGCTGGTGTCAAGACGTGGCGCGTACGTCCACGTGTCAGGAAACTCAGCGGCCAGTGTGGATTCGACGATCGCTACGCTCTCCGAGGGGAGTCCGTTCTTCGGAAGGGGATCGTCGGCGTACCCGGTGGCGCGGACCTGGAAGTCGCCGCTGTCGTAGTCGATTTGGGTGGAGATCATGGTCTCGATGAATCCATCGGTGAGCCCCCACATCAGCAGGATCAGGCCACTGCCGAATGCCACGATCGCCATCATCAGGATCGTCCGCTGTGGATGCCTCCAAAGGCCGCGCCATGCGATTCGAGCTAGAGTGCGCTTCATGAGTGCTCCTGCCTCCAATCGGAACAGTTGGGAACGATGAAGGCTGTTCCTACCCTCCAGGCTATTCGGGCTAGCGTTCTCTTCACCACTCACCCCTTTCGCGGCCTTCTTCCACACGCGGTGCTGCGTGATCCTTCTGCTCGCGGCGTGCCGAATGCTTGTGAGTATGATCGCACGCCATGCACAGCAACTGCTGCTCGTACAACGGCGAGAAACGCCACCGGTGTTTCTCGCACCGATGGACTCACTTGCCTGCTTTTCGAGCCGGGCAAGTGAGTCCATCGGCAATGATGCACGGCACCATGTCAATCAACGTGTCATACAGGTCTTGCGGGATACGGTCCCGGCTCACGGGGAGAAGCTTGATCAGTCCCAGGGAGTACGTGAGCTGCAAGGGGTCGCCGGGGATGATCTGCCCCCGCGCTTGTGCATCGACGATCGCTTCAAGGAGTGGCGCGAAGATCGTGGCGCTCTGGGCGAGTATGGCCGGGTAGTCCAGGCCCGCCGCCAGCTTCTCCAGCTCGGATGGATCGTCGAGCATGATGCGACTCATGTCGTTGGTCTCGATCTCGTGAACGATCGCTTTCATCAGCCGGATCAGCGCTTCGCGCGCGTCGTCGGTGGAGCGGAACGAGGCGTCCAGCAACCGGTCCATCATTGCCGGGATCTCCTCCAGAAACACCTCGACGAACAGCTCTTCCTTACTGTGGAAGAACAGGTAGAAACTCGCCTTGGCGATCCCGGCCGGCTTGGTGAGATCCTCAATCGTGGTCTTGTACACGCCGTACCGTAGGAAACAGGCCCGGCCCGTCTCCATCAGCTTCCGGCGAATTGTCTCTTTCTCTACGTCCGTAAACGCTCTTGGCATGATCGTATCCCTGTGAATCGATAACGTACAGAGTTACAGGGTATCCATGCTGGGCTATCTTGTCAAGAGTACGACGTCTTGTCAGTCGCCCGGAAGTGACGTACACTCGCAAGCGAATCGATACGTCGGGTGATGCGCGATGCACACGAAACTAACGTTGCGACTTGATGACGAGTTGATTTCCAAGGCCAAGGAGTACTCGGCCCAGTCCGGTAAATCGGTCTCCCAACTTGTGGCCGACTACTTCGCGCTCATCGAAAGCAGTGATGCGCCAGGAGACGCACGGCTAACGCCGCGGGTACGAGCGATGGTCGGTTCGCTCAAGGGGGCCACGGTGACGGAAGCCGACTACCGGCGCCACCTCGAGGCGAAGCATCAGTGAAGATCCTGTTCGACACCAACGTGGTCCTCGACGTTCTCCTCGATCGTGCGCCGCACGTCGATCCCGCGTCGAAGCTGTTCTCGCTTGTGGATGCGGAACGAATCGATGGCGCAGTCTGTGCCACAACGATCACCACGATCTACTACATCGCAGCGAAGAGCTTCAGCGCGGCGAAAGCGAAGAAGGAGATTCGCAAGCTTCTTGCGCTATTCGAAGTAGCGCCCATCGACAAGCACGTGCTCGATGCCGCGCTGCAACTCACGTTTCGCGACTACGAGAACGCCGTACTGTACGAAGCCACGCAGGCCGTCGGCGCCGATGCCATCGTCACACGCGATCAAGCCGGGTTCCCCCGCGCGAAGCTCCCGATCCTCGCCCCCGCCGAGCTCCTGGCGGCGATCGCCGCAACGGAGCAGTAACGGGAGCGTTGGACCATCCGGCAACTCATGACTGCGCCAGACCGAGTTATGGTATGTGTCCCCCGATTTCGCAGGGCGATCTGCGCTGTCCGAACTGCGGGCAGGAGTTCGCGCGGGAGACGATGGCCTACGGCCGCCCGGCGAACAAGATCATCCAAGGCAAAGTCACCGTCAGACGCT
>Ga0272442_10001869_pt1 | contig 31246 bp, 26 predicted proteins | sample SSMForm2O_FD_200262 | JGI IMG/M metagenome (GOLD analysis project Ga0272442, IMG submission 200262) | Marine sediment archaeal communities from Little Sippewissett salt marsh, Falmouth, MA, United States - SSM-Form-2O | ecosystem: Environmental > Aquatic > Marine > Wetlands > Sediment ... | reverse complement strand
CTGGATTAAACCACATCCCTTAACGAACTTCCTGGATATATTGCTTTCAGCGTCAAGCGATATTAACGTATTCTGTTCAAAATAGGCGTAGAAGCCGAGCTTTTTATGTGCATTGTTCAATTTCGAGATAAGTATATTCTGTGGTACCGCAATGATAATGAGATTGCTATTTTCTTTTGCTTCATTGGACAGCAGGTCATAGGATATAGCCGAAACTTCGGTAACGCCGTATCCTTCCAGCTTTTTAACCAGGGCTTCAGCCTCTGCGGAAAAAACTTCTTCATATACCACCAAAGTAGGCTTAAGTTTATCCTGGTATCCGCTGTGGAAGGGTTGAGGAAAATCGCCGATGATAGCCGGAATAAACTGATGATAGCTATAGTCCCGGAAGTCCCAATGCTCCACGTCACCATCCCGAAGAATATAATCTCTGGCGCCTATATTGCTGGTGATGCCATTGATATAGAAAAACCAATCTTTCTTGCTCTGACTCGCTCCTTCGCACTCTGAACTAATGCCGTTGATGGAACTGACAAAGCCACCGCCGTATTTGGTTTCCACATCAGCAACTATCTGTAACGCAGCCATAGCGCTGGTATCAGCTCCGCTCTCGATTTTTTGTTCAAGAATCAGATCTCTACCGAAGTCTTGCGTTACCACTACTGTCACTTTTGTCTTTGCCAGTTCGCTATTCGTCGGATTATCATTTTTCGGCGATGAAAGTTGAGTTGAACAGCTACAAAGCAAGGATGCCAGCAGTAATGCTACGATGATATAATGCGCTCTCTTAAGCATGTCGCGTCTTTCGCCTCCACAAAGCTAACAGACCTACGGCTACTATCGCGAGAATGACAACGGAAGCTATCCACCACTGGATTGCCATGGAAGGTAGTCCTGTTATTTGTACATGTGCAGGTATTTTTATACCGGCGCCGATGCTCAAATCTAAGCTAGTCGGTACTGATACAATACAAATCGTAAAATCGTGCTCTTTCGGGGTCGTCATTAATGGTGGAGCAAACAGGATTTCCACGTCTTTGCTTTCCTGGGCGGTCAGAACCAATTCACACGGCGTAATTGTGAACCAGCCTGCATTCCCACCTTCAACATATACCTGGAATTCTGATTTCTGATTAGCCTGGTTAATAACATGCAGTGTTTGCATTTCCGTGCCACCAGGGCGAGTGCTGAACTCCATCTTGCCCGGTGCTACTCCTATGCCGAATGCCAACACCGATGAAACCGACAACAACAAGGCCATGACTGGCAGTATTATTATCAAGGCCTTAGTGGGTAACCTGTGCAGCATAATAAACCTCCTGTATTGTTCCAGCTGGGGAGGAGTTGAAGCCCCTCCCCAGCATTTCTATTTTGTTAGTATCGGTTATCCGGCATCGGTTGCCCAGAATATGAGCGTGCCGTCCTGTCTTCCTGTCAGGGTATAGTCCTCCGGAACGGTAAGCGTAGCTATGCAGTTGGTAGTATCATCTCTCATAACCGTTGTGCTGAAGATATCCCACTTCACACTATCCAGTTTGAGGCCTTCCACGTAGAGGCCCTGTGCTGTATCTGTTACAGTGGTCGTGATTAAGAGGTTCCAGGCCCCTTCATTGGTCAGGGTAACTGTGACTGGGTCACTGGTGTCTCGAGGTCCCAGGTCGCCGAAGTTGATGCTGCCGGGACTGATGGAGAAGCTGATAGCGGGGATGATATCTACCTCCATGCCAAGGGCTTTATTATCCCCGGGTTGGGCACTGCCCTCTCCGACAACAACGGTAACGCGGTTGCTGCGGATGTAGCCGTCTTTTTCGGCATAGACTTCAACCGTCATGTCGCTGTTGATAGTGATGGCTGCCGTGCCATCCTGGCCTGTGGTATAATTCTGGTCGGCGTGGACGGTTGCGCTAGCCGTCGGCGACCATGTACTCGTGTCATCGTCGTACTCGGTCACAGTGACGGTGAAGGTATCGCCCACGCCCGGATTTGCATTGTCCACTTCAACTTTCAGGGGTGCCTGCCCCCACTCAGAATAGGTAAACAGAACCTCCTGATGTGGTGGGTCAGGTGGTGTCGTCTGGTTAAGGATGAAGTCAGCAGCGCCAACCATCGAGCTAACATAGTCCACACGGTACATCCATCCTGCCATGCCTGCCGGCTCTTCCCCGTTTATCGAGTATATGTAGAGACCATAGGCAGTGTCCTGGACTACGTAGGGAAAGCCTCCCAGTTGTGAAGCCTCATCCAGAGCGCCGAGCGCCGTCGGCTCAGCAAAGTAATGCTGCCCACCCTGGTCGTCAATGATGGTGGAATCATTAACCGTCACTGTATCGTTCCAGACTGTGCCGCTTTGTCCTTCAATCCGTACATTAACAGTTACCCCCTGCTGGGGCTGCAAAACAGCTACGGGATAGGGAACGCCCAGCAAAGCTGTGATGGCATATGAGGTCATCAACTCTATGTTGGAAGGTGTTGTCTGTGTCCAGTTAAAGGAGCCGTCTGCATTCTGGAAGGTAAGCAGATCGTCAACTGGGTCATTGCCGAGCCCACTCTGCCAGCCAGCGCTGGTGGGGTCTTCTCCGGCGGCAGCTATGCTATCTATACCCCAGGAGTCGGTGGCAGAGTTAGTTGAACCCCACGACTCAAAGCCACCATTGTCTATCTGGGTGGATTTAATGTAGTCGAGAGCATCAGTTACCGGAGCTGAACTTGGCGACTGCCCGCTAGCGATGAGTGCCATTATGGCGGTGGCTGTATCGTCCACATCGCTGGCTTGGCCAACGCCCCAGCTCCAGCCCCCGTCGCCGTTCTGGTTAGTGAGAATGAAGGATATACTATTCTGGATGATGGCTGAGGTGGGATCTTCACCACCGGCAACCAGTGCCATGATGCCCCAGAAGTCATCGTTAAGGAGTGAGCTATCGCCGATCTGTCTCCCGTCATAGACAGACTGTAGCAGAGATAGAAAATCTACACCGCCGAAGTTAGTCGGGTCTTCGTTAGTAGCGGCGATGGCGAGTATCATCCGTGAATAGTCATTTGTGGATGAGGCGCTGCCGGCGTTGGTGGCCAGATAGTCAACTATGGTGGGATTGGAGCCGACCTGCCAGCTACTCGGGTCCTCGCCGGCAGCGGCAATTGACATCACCGTCCAGGCAGAAGTAGCAAAATCGCCAATGCTGCCGTTGCTACCCTGCTGCCCGCGTAAGTAGTCAAGCGCATTGCTGACTTCAGAATCAGCGGTGGAGTACGGGTAGGGCCCTGCCGCCATGACTGGTGTTGTAGCCAGACAAGGCAACAGCAGAGAGAGAACCAAGAGTAAGCTTAGAAACCTTGATTTAATAATTTTACCTATCAAGACTAGTTATACCTCCTTTTTTATCGTTTTTGCCGAGTTTATGGGAAAAAAAAACTTTATCTAATAGCAAGCACCTCCTTTTAAATAATAAAGTGCACTTGATAATATACAAGTATAGTTGATTATATAGGAAAAAGATATCGCTGTCAAAGGTAGTATTGGGGGTTTGGGTGAAGTTGGATGAATAAATACGAAACGGGGTGAGTCTATATCGAGAGATGGTTATTATTCTTTTGGGACTTTTTCTTTCGACTAAAAAAGAGGGATGATCAGTAGAGCTGTAATGGAGAAAGCGATCATGGCCGTCCACATGAGCACGGCCACCTCCTGGTGGATTTTCAGCGGTTGGAATAGAGAGAAAGGTTGTCCATGAAGTGGCTGAGGCTAGGCGTTATGTCGTTGTCTGCTTCAACTCACCCACATTCAGATCGTCAATCTTAGGTGCCTTGCGCGTCTTAGGCGTGTGTATCTTGGCGATTTTTTCGGCAACCTTGCGAAAGTGGAATCCCATTATGGAGAGGGTTATAGATAAAGAGAAAAACCTGGGCTTTTTCAGTAATGTCCATGCAAATAGCCTCCAGTAATACACTCTTCCCTTTTCCTTGATGCCCAGAACCCACATGGATTGGAGCAATGCCCAGATGTAGCGAGGGCTATAATTGCCTCTTATCTTGACTTGAGGTTTGTACTCTCTGAGAAGAACTTTGACGCGTTCAAAATATGGTTTGGGCGCATAAATGGTGCTCACGATGTGCTTGTAGCCATTGGCAAGCGCTTCGTAACCCATTTTAGGCGTGAAGTTGGTGGACCCATCGGTATTGTCTCCAGTGCCCCCCGGCAACAGGCGGTTCTCTTTTTTCAAACGCTTGTACAGTGCTGTTCCCGGCGGAGCCATAAGCACGCCGACCATGGCAGTAACGATGCCGCTCTTCTGAATGAAATTTATCTGGCTCTTGAAAATTGAAAGCGGATCACTATCGAATCCGACGATAAATCCCCCGAATACCTGGAAACCGTGGTTTTGAATCTTCTTGACCGCCGCCAGCAAATCGCGACCTTTATTCGGCATCTTGTTACATTCGACCAGGCTTTCCTCATTGGGGCTTTCAATGCCAACAAATACCTGGTCAAACCCTGCTGCCGCCATCAATCGCATCAGTTCTTCATCATCGACAAGGTTTATAGATACTTCCGTAAGGAACGAGAAGGGGTATTTCCGCTCTTCCATCCAGGTGATTATCGCCGGCAGGATCTCCTTCTTCAGCTTCTGCTTGTTGCCGATGAAGTTATCATCGACGAAAAAGATGGTGTTTCGCCAGCCCTGGTTATATAACCTATCCAGCTCAGCTATTATCTGGCTCTTGTTCTTGGTTCGCGGCACATGCCCATTCATCACGATGATATCGCAGAATTCACAGTTGAAAGGGCAGCCTCGCGAATACTGTATGCTCATCATTTGGTATTTCTTCTCGTTGATAAGGGACCACAGAGGCACAGGAGTTTTTGTTATATCCGGATGCTCCTCAGCCGTGTAAATATGCCTGGCGCAACCCTTTTCCAGGTCTTCCAAAAACTGTGGCAGTATATTTTCAGCTTCACCGAATATAAGATGGTCTATGTCATCGAAACCAAATTCCTCGTACCCTGTGCTGAAAAGGGGCCCACCGGCAACAACCCTGGTGCCGAATGCATTGCACCTGTTAATCACTTCCCTGGCCGAATCTTGTTGCACTACCATGGAGCTGATGAACACGTAATCGGCCCACCTGATGTTCTTATCGGTCAGGGTTTTTATGTTCATGTCGACCAGCTTTTTCTCCCAATCATCGGGAAGCATGGCGGCCACGGTCAGCAGTCCCAGTGGAGCAAAACTGGCTTTTCTGGAAATGAATTTCAAAGCGTGCTTGAAACTCCAGAAGGTATCCGTATACTGAGGATAAACGAGAAGCGCTTTCAAATTAACCTCCTCGGTCAGGATTTAATTGATAATATCACAGCGCACCTTCACTTTCCAGCCGCAGTCTCTTCTGCACGGAACAAGACATACAACACGCAACGCTTTCGCACAGGCCTTTGTCCTTTGCTGCTTCAATTACTGGCCTGCTCAGCGCCAGGGTGGAAACTGCAGACGCGGTTTCTGCCCGACTGCTTGGCGCGGTAGAGCGCCGCATCCGCTGCCTTCAGCAGGCTATCCCTGTCGCTGGCATCCATGGGGAATCCAGCGACGCCTATGCTCACGGTTACTCTGCCACGGGGCTGGCTCTGGTTCTCCCCCTTGAAGGGCTCCAGTTCGACTGCCCGCTGCAACCTGCGAGCGATGATAAAGGCACTGCCCCTGTCAGTTTCAGGAAGTATAACGGTGAACTCCTCGCCTCCATAACGATAAATCCTGTCCATGGGCCGTACGTTGTTTGCCAGTGTAGTCACCAGCTTTTTGAGCACTGTATCTCCGTCGACGTGCCCATGAAAGTCATTGTATAGTTTGAACCAATCAACATCCAGCATCAGGAGTGTCAGTGCCCCCTTGTACTGTCTGATACTGGCGAAGTCGGCCACGATGTCCACATCGAACTTCCTGCGGTTGAAACACCCCGTAAGGCCATCCCTGATGGAGAGGTCTACAACCCGGGAATATATTAAAGAGCGCTCTATACTTATGGCGACCTCATGAGCCAGAGATTCAATGAACTCGACATCCTCTTTGTTGAAGGCATCATTTTTCAGGGAGTCGAGGTGAATTATTCCCCGAACTTCATTGTTCACCATGATGGGTATGCATATCAGCGATCGCACCGAACATTTTTCGGGAAGGCAGCCGGCGACAGGGCTGTTGGCGACATCACCTGTTACGATGGATTCCGCGGTATCAAGTACATGCCGTATTGAGGGCATGTCTGTATTGAACTCTACCTGCCCCAGAGAGTTGAAGAAACCTCTCTCGGCCAGCACTCTCACCTGCTTGCCATCGATGAGGAGTATGGCACAGCCATTACACTTCAGCACCTCCGACAGTTCCCTCACCAGGATTCGCGACACTTCCCCTGGCATGACGCTGACGCCTACGCTGTGGTGTATCCGCGTAATAGCCGTCAAGCGCCTCAACTCTTTTTTGGCTACAATTCCTGCCATTTTACCTCCTTTATATCGGGCGTCTCACCATGGAGATACCCGATAGTCCTTCCATGCTGATTCTTTTCTTCCGTAGCTCTTACTTCCATTATATACCTGGAAATATCATGTGTGAATAGCCAGTTTCTTCCAATACAAAATGGGCCTGAGAGGATGGACAGCTCGTTTGTGATTGGGGCATGTGATTGATGGTGAACAATGTGAACCTGCAAGCAATAGAACAGGCCTGGCAATTTCTGGGGTGTGTGTGAGGCACTTTGCTTCGGGACGTTATCTGTGGGAGACAGATACAATGGTTTTATTCGTTTCTATTGGGCATGTACCAAGGTTAAATGAAGTGAATGCCATAATTGGGAGAATTTAGTTGAGGTGTGTAGATGAGTGGAATAAGAATAGAAGTAAAATTGTGGATTTACATGTGAGTAAATTGAGTAATGTTGGGGGCATGAAGCATATGACAAGTATGGTTGGGTGTAGTAGTATACTCTTACCACTATAACGAGGTATCGGGATCAGATGTGGGATACGTTATCAGTTATACTAAAAGTGTTTGCGGAGATTGAAATGAGCGTTTAAGAGATTTGTAGGGATGTGATGAAGGAAGGGGGAAAGTGGTGAAGCTAAAATTTAAGGAGACGGCCTGGCAGTAACAAGGGGAGAAGACCTTTAAGAAGAAATGCAGGGTAATCAAAATCCTAGGGCACGTGGACAAAACCAATCAAAGAATTAAGGAGGTATGACTATGGCAAAAGGGAAACCGTTTGTTCACCCGTATATTCCGAATTCCGTCCCAGAAATAAGAGAGGAAATGCTAAAGGAAATCGGTGTGCAGAGTGGCGAGACACTTTATCAAGAAATCCCAGAGAGACTTAGATTCAGACGAAAATTAAACTTGCCAGCGCCTTTCCCTGCTGAGAGCGATCTAAAGAACCATGTAAAGAGCATACTTTCAAAGAATAAGACGTGCGAGGAAAACTTGAGTTTCTTGGGCGGGGGTTGCTGGCAGCATTATGTCCCAGCAGTTTGCGACGAAATCATTGGACGGTCTGAAGTGCTGACTGCATATGATGGACAAGGATATTCAGATCTGGGGAGATGGCAGATATTTTTTGAATACCAGAGCGAATTAGGTGAGCTTGTTGGAATGGAGGTAGTGTGTCTTCCCGTCTATAGCTGGGGGAATGCTGCTGGCTATGCTATACGTATGGCTTCAAGAATAACTGGTAGAAATGAGGTATTGCTTCCGAAGACAGTTAGTCCTGAAAGGCTGGCAACGATAAGGACTTTTTGTCAGCCTTTGAACATGGCGGGCCATATACATGTCAGGACGATTGGTTATGATACTAAGACTGGTTTACTTGCCTTTGAGGATCTGAAGCGCAAGATTTCATCCAAAACGGCGGCAGTTTACATCGAAAATCCATCATATCTTGGGTTCATTGAAACTCAGGGCAAGGAAATATCTGCGATAGCTCGTGCCAATGGGGCACTGAGCATAGTAGGCGTCGACCCTATCTCTTTGGGGGTATTATCTGCGCCAGCTGATTATGGCGCAGATATAGTAGTGGGAACAGGACAGAGTCTTGGCGTTCACATGAATTGTGGGGGTGGCACTTTCGGGTTTATTGCCAGCAGAGATGAAGAAGAGTATGTAGCAGAATATCCGGCGTCTCTAATAAGTATAACAAACACTATAGAAGAGAAGGAATATGGATTTGGTGAGTGTACATCTGAGAGAACGATGTATGGGAAAAGAGAAAAGGGCAAAGATTTTGTAGGCACTACTTCCAATCTGTGGGCCATAGCCGCTGCAGTCTACATGGCACTAATGGGTCCTAACGGTCTTAAAGAAATTGGAGAAGCTATTATACAGAAATCGCACTATGCAACTAAGTTGCTGTCTGAGACAAAAGGTATCGACATTCGCCTTACGCCCAATAGCTTCAAGGAATTTGTCGTGAATTTTGATGAGACAGGTAAAGCTGTGAAAGATGTGAACAAGGCTCTTTTGAACTATAACATCTTTGGAGGGAAAGATATCTCAAAAGAATTTCCAGCACTGGGGAATAGTGCCCTGTATTGTGTTACAGAGATACATAGTAAAGAAGACATTGAGAAGCTTGCCAACGCATTAAAGGAGGTGCTTGCTTAATGAAGAAAGAGGTGAAGTTAAGGAAATACCATGCTCCTGTTTGGAGCGAGCCGGTTATTATGGAAATGGGGCATAAAGGAGAAAGGGGTATTCTTGTCCCAGAGGTAGACGAAGAAGTACAGGCAGCAGTCGGCAATGTTGAATCTTATATCCCGATAGAAATGAGAAGGAAGAAGCTTCCGGAACTTCCCGAGCTTGCCCAACCACAAGTTCTAAGGCACTATGAACACCTGACACAGGAGACACTTGGCATGGAAGAGACCATCGACATAAGTTCAGGAACTTGTACGATGAAATATAGTCCGAAAGTACACGAAATATTGGCTAGAATGCCTCAGATGACCGAAATACATCCATTTCAGGATGAAGATACAATTCAGGGCATTCTTGAGATAGTGTATAAATTTGACCTTATTTGCAGAGAAATTTCCGGAATGGATCAATTTACTGTTCAACCAGGAGGGGGGGCCCATGCGGCATATGCTAATGCTTGTATATTGAGAGCTTATCATGATGCCAATGAAGAACTGGCACAGAGAAATGAAGTAATTACCACAATTTTCTCTCATCCATGTGATGCTGCAGCTCCAAGCACAGCTGGCTTTAAGATTGTAACATTAATGCCTGATGATAATGGCTACCCAGCTCTTGAGGCTCTAAAGGCTGCTTGCTCAAAACACACAGCTGGTTTGATGATAACAAACCCAGAAGATACAGGTATTTATAACCCCAGAATTGAAGAATATGTGAAGACTGTTCATGACGTGGGTGGACTGTGCTTCTATGATCAGGCTAACCTCAACGGCATAATGGGTATAGCACGGGCAAGGGAAGCGGGATTTGATGCGTGTCATTTTAACCTGCACAAAACCTTTTCATCACCCCATGGGGCCAATGGGCCAGCATGTGGAGCCTATGGGGTCAAAAAGGAACTGGCAAAATTTCTTCCCACGCCGATAGCAACATTTGATGGGGAAAAGTACCATCTAGATTATGATAGGTCATATAGCATTGGAAAGGTCAGAGAGTTCTTGGGAAATCTTGAGGTTGTTTTGAAGGCATATGCATGGGTAATGACTATGGGTGCTGAAGGCTTGTTGGAGGCCGCTTATACATCTGTAATAAACAACAACTATCTTGAAAAGTTGCTCCTCGCAATTCCTGGGGTAACAAAGCCTTACGCTGAAGGAAAGATAAGGTTAGATCAGGTTAGATATAGTTGGGAGAAGTTGCAAAAGGATACTGGATGTGGGACGGTAGATGTACAGAATAGGATGGTAGATTTTGGCATACAGTCCTGTTTCTTGAGCCATCACCCGTGGGTAGTCCCGGAGCCTTTCACTCCTGAGCCATGCGAAACGTATTCGAAGGACGATTGCGACTATTGGGCAGCGGTGCTCAAACAAATATCTAAAGAAGCATATACAGATGCCGAGGCAGTTAAGACAGCGCCCCATAATTCAACCATACATCAGATGGATATGGCTGTATTGAATGACCCAGGGAAATGGGCCATGACGTGGAGAGCGTATCTTAGAAAGAGGGGGGACCTACTATGAGAAGTCAATAAGCTCATAAATTGAGTACTTCTTGGCTGGTAAGGTCTTTGCTCTTTAACAAATGAATATATGTGGTTTGGTAAGTAGTAACAGACAGCTCCCACATATTCACTCTGTAATGTATGAATTGCAGGGCGAGTGAGCCAACCATACTCGATATCTGAAGAGGCAAGAGCAAGCAATGAGATAAAGAGAGGACATAATTTGGAAAGGAGAAAATTAGGTTTCATAGTAAATCCTATTGCTGGAATGGGTGGTAGAGTTGGGCTTAAAGGAAGCGATAGTCTTGAGATACTCAAAAAGGCAAAGGAATTGGGCGCTAAACCAGAATCAGGAGGACGGGCAGTTGATGCACTTGGCAAGATCGTTTCCATTAAGAATAATATTGAGCTTGTGACATATCCTTATGAAATGGGAGAGTATGAAGCTAAAGAGTGTGGTTTCAGCCCCACTGTTATAGGTTCAGTAAAAAGAGGTGATACAACATCGCGTGATACTGAAAATGCAGCAAGAGGAATGCTAGAATTAGAGGTGAACCTTTTGCTGTTTGCTGGTGGAGATGGAACCGCCAGGGATATTTACAATGCCATTGGTGACAGGATACCGGTTTTAGGTATACCAACAGGTGTTAAGATTCACTCGGCTGTATATGCAACAAATCCCCAAAATGCTGGAGATTTGGCTGCAATGTACCTGGGCAGAGAATCATCGACTATTCGTCTTCGCGAAGCAGAAGTCATGGATATTGATGAGCAGGCCTTTAGAGAAAATAGACTCTCTGCCAGGTTGTATGGCTATCTCAAAGTTCCCTATAAGAGAAACCTGGTTCAAAATCCTAAAGCTGGCAGTGTTTCTGGTGAGGAAGCTGCGACAGATGCAATTGCATCTGATGTCATAAACAGTATGCAGGATGATTACCTTTATGTAATTGGGTCAGGCACAACAACAAAAGGCATTATGGAAAAACTCGGGGTGAAGAATACATTATTGGGGATAGATGCTGTGCACAAAAGAAACCTGGTAGGCTCAGATCTGAATGAGACTCAATTGCTGGAATTGATTGAAAACCAAAAGACAAAGATAGTAGCAACTGTAATCGGCGGTCAGGGTTACATATTTGGTAGAGGGAACCAACAAATAAGCTCCAGGATAATCAAGAAAGTAGGAAAGGAAAATATCATAGTTGTAGCTACGAAAAGCAAGATTCTTTCGTTACGAGGTAGCCCTCTATTAGTAGATACTGGCGATGATGAGGTCAACAACATGTTGACTGGCTACATTAAGGTAATAACAGGCCTTAATGAAAGAATTATGCTTAGAGTTGCGTTCTAAAGCTCATTAAGAGGAAATTCAACAGCTTGTTAAAATGAAAGGAGGGAATTTTGCGAGAGAAAAAGGGAAGACTGGACGGTAAAGTTGCTTTTATTACAGGCGTAGGAGGAACTAGGGGCGTTGGTTATGCTACAGCAAAAGTGCTAGCAGGGGAAGGCGCTATGCTTGCTGTAGTTGATATTTCAGATGAGGTTAACACTAGAGCTAAAGAAATGGAGGATTCAGGTTGTAAGGTTGTAGCTTTTAGAGCAGACCTGATCAAATTGGGAGAAGTGAAGCAAGTGGTTGAGGGAGTGTTGGGGGTATATGGGAGGATCGACATACTTGTTAATGTTGTGGGTATAGCGCCGCGAGGAGAAGCAGGCCTTACTAAGAACCTTGTTGATTTGACAGAAGATGAGTGGAATCGGGACATTGACATTAATCTGAAAACGCAATTTAATTGCATAAGAACAGTGCTTCCGAGCATGGTAAAGCAAAAATATGGAAAGATCGTTAATATATCATCTACTACTGGACCTTTAACAGCGATTGCAGGTTTGGCGCCCTATTCAGCTGCTAAAGGAGGCGTTGTGGGCTTAACCAGAGCTTTAGCGCTTGAAACAGCGAAGTTAGGCATCACGGTGAATGCTATAGGACCTGGCTGGGTCGATACCGAATCTTCCACTGAAGAGGAAAAAGCAGCCGGAATGGAAACAGCTATGGGAAGGGCTGGAAAACCGGAAGAAGTTGCAGAGCTCGTTCTCTTCTTAGCGTCTGACGAATCAAGCTACATTACAGGGCAGATCATATTCATTGATGGTGGCAATTGTATTCAAGAATACAAGGGCCCAAGTGGAACTTAATCTTGTGGTTGCCATTAGTCTGAAAAGCAGCTAATACAGTAGTGCGCCCAGTGATATGTGCTGCTGGTGACATATATGACATTTTGAACGCGCTGCATGATGGTGTCTCTGGTCAGGAGGAAGTAGAAGCATGTTAGAACCGTAATGGATGATGGTTAGAAGCAATGGGGGAGAATATTACAGGATTGTCGGTAATGGAGGCCTCAGCAAAGTCAGTGCAAGCGGTAAGAAATCTGATGAAGGGAATTAGCATACCTAACCCTCAACAAGTTGGAGTTAAGGAAGGAGATATTCCCCATCTGGCTAAGATAGCTTTGGCAAACTCTGATACAGAAGGTAACCCGAGAAAACTCACGCCAGGAGATTTCGTGAACATTTTTGAGTGCGCAATCAAGGGAGAACTTGTATAGTAAATGTAGAATAGAAAGAAGCCTTAGAGTGCGAATCTATTCTAGTTGAAGAAGGAGCCTGAAAAACAGGGTTTCAGGCAACTCTGTTTAACATTAATAAATCTTGAGATTTGTTGCAGGAGATTGTAACGAGCATTCACCATCCTTACTGCAAGAATCCGCGAGTGGTAGACATATGACAAAGCTAAAGGGTATGCGATAAATTGCCACCTGAAAAGTGAAAGACATGAGAAAGAGAAGTACATTAGGGGTTACACTCACTGCAGGGCTTGATGAGGAAGTAACGCCATAGGTGGGGGGATTTCTGATGACGCTATCGCTAAATTTGTGAGTTAATAAAATTAGGGGCAGTATTAAAAAATGGCAACCAACCACCATAAGATAAGCTTTTTGTCAGCAGATTAAGCAGATATTCTACTCAATCATAATGGAATAAACCCCTAAGGATTTTATTAGGAGAAAAAGAAAAGACACTTACTTTGCTCGCAGGAAATCAACAGCATTAAAGGAGCTACGCACAAGCGGCCCCGACGCTACTTCTAGGAATCCCATCTTCCTCGCAATAAGATCGTATTGAGCAAACTCATCAGTAGTAATATATCTTACCACCTGGTGATGTTTTAGGGAGGGTCTCAGGTATTGCCCTAAAGTTATACAATCGCACTCAGTCTCCCTCAGGTCCTCCATAACCGTTATTACCTCATCTTCCTTTTCTCCCAACCCCAACATAAGCCCTGATTTAGTTAAAAGCTCCTTATCTAAAGTTTTCGCCTTCTTTAGAACTTCCAGGGAGCGGAGGTATTTCGCCTGGGGTCGTACCTCTGGATAGAGTCGAGGGATTGTCTCTACATTGTGATTCAAGACGCTGGGCCGGGCAACAACGACTTTCTCCAGTGCCGATTGCGAACCTTGAAAATCTGGAATAAGAACCTCAACGCCGATACTTAAGTTATGGTGGTGCAGAACATGTATAGCCCGAGCAAACTGTGACGCGCCTCCATCAGGGAGATCATCTCGGCAAACGGAAGTAATGACCACGTATTTCAGTTCTAACTCTTTTACTGCTTGACAAAGTCGCTCTGGTTCAGCGGGATCAGGCGGCAAAGGCCTTCCCGTTTCCACTCTACAGAAGGAGCAATTTCTGGTGCATAAGTTCCCCAAGAGCATAAAGGTAAGCCTTCCTTGAGAATAGCAATCCTGACGATTGGGGCAGGCAGCACTCTCGCACACAGAGTGAAGACCCCAGTGTCGAACCACACTCCGTATTCTTCTCACTTTTTCTCCGCGAGGAATAGGTCTCTTCACCCAGGAATGAGTCCTTAGTTTGCCTATACTTTCAACCATCATTCTCGCTTGATATCATATTGCAGGTTATAAAACGTTCTATGGGGAAACTATGTTTCGCCTCCTTTTCCATCTAACTAAAGCCGCATCTACAGCCAGGGTCATGCAATCCAATGTAGGAGCAGCCGGCGGCGCATAGCATGTTTCCAATTGCATAAAATCCGCAAGAGTCATTTTCTCTAGGATCGCTATAGCAAAAACATTGATACGTTGATGCACATCTTCCTCTCCAACAATCTGTGCAGCCAAAATTTTTCCGTCATTGGGGTGAGCCATAACTTTAACAGTAATAGCTTTTTTGCCAGGGAAATAATTCGGCAGTGTTACGCCACTCATCTTGCCCACAATGGGCTCAATTCCTGCTTTTCCCAGGTCCCTCAATATAGGGCCTACAGCAGAGATTTCTAACCCAAACAGCTCTGTTGTTCGAGTGTTCAAAATACCGCGGGCCATTTCTTCCTCCCCTCCAACAGCATTTACTCCAGCAACTCTCCCTTGTTTAACTCCAATACTGCCTAAGCCTATTAAGCTTGGTTTCCCAGTAACAAATTCTGGGTATTCCGTGCAGTCACCAGCAGCATAAATATCTTTGACCGAAGTCTTGCACTTCTCATCTACCACTATTCCTCCAGTTGAACCAACCTGGCACCCTGCCTTTCTCGCTAGTTCAACACGTGCCTTACTTCCCGCAGCTATGATCACAAGATCCGCAGGATATTCATATTCCTCCTCCGTATCTAAATTTCGCAGAATCACATATTTGACCTCCTTCCCATCACCAATTTCTGCGACAGTGGTCCTTGGTATGAAATGTATACCATGTTCCCCTGCATTTCTCTGCACGATAGCAGCCATATCTTCATCTATCATACCTGCAAGCAAATGAGTTCTCAGCCTAACATATGTTTTCATTCCCCTGCGGGAAAAAGCTTCCGCCATTTCCATTCCAATGAGACCAGACCCAACAACCATAGCTGTTTTACCCTTTTTCACACACTTATGGATTTCCTTTGCATCATCCATAGTTCGAAGCGTGAACACCTCTTCCTTTAGCCTCATTTCATCCAGGAATGCACCTTTAATTGGGGGAACCCAGGAACTTGAGCCAGTGGCAATTATTAAAACATCATATTGGTATTCGTCTCTACTACCATCTTTCAAAGATATGGATTTCACCACCTTAGCTTCTGGTTGGATATCACATACTTCGTTCTGCAATTTTAGATTGATTTTGAACCGTTGGAACCAGGACATTGAGAATTCCGTTAATTCATCAAAACTTGGTATAATTCCACTGACCGCATATGGCAATCCACATTTTGCATATTCACTGTAACTCTCATTGCCCAGTATCGTTATCTCCGCCTGCCTATTTGCCTTTCGTGCAAATTGCGCAGCTGTTGAACCTGCAGCGCCGCCGCCTATAATCAGTAACTTCATAAGAAGACCTCAATGAGATTAATTGATTCTGTTTCAGACTCAGACATTTTTTTATCCTCCTAATCTCGCCCAAGAAAGAGAAATCGCCCTCCTTTATAGTTCCACTCCCATTTCTCATATTTTTCTTTGGCTAGTTTCTCTGACAATGAAAGTTCTGCCTCAGTCAATTCTTGCTGTTTTAATTTTATCTGAAAACTTCTCTCAAACTTTTCAATTATCTTCGCTTTGAGACAATTTCCATCCATCCCTTCAGGCAAGGAGATACAACCATGCTGCAGCAAAATTTCTCTAGTCACTTTTTGAGCACTGCCTCCTATTTTACCTTTACCCCTGAGGATTATATCGTAGGTAATCTGGCTGGAAGAGCAAAACGTTTCCTTATTCCATGGGTCTTTCCCATGGTGCAGATTCACTTTAAAACCGAAAGCACTCAAAGCCTCCTTTATGCTTTCATGTGCTTTTTTGTAGGCTACTTGTCTGTTCTCAGGGAAACCATCTCTGGCAAAGGTCCCCACAATGGAATAACTCATTTCATTTTCATGTAGCACGGCTAATCCCCCTGTAGGGCGCCTTACCAAGGGATACCCCTTTTCTGCATACCGCTTTATCAAGGGAGATTCCGTATCCTGAAAATAGCCAATTGAAAGTGCCGCAGGATTCCAGGTATATAGCCTTAAAATCGGTGGAAGCCTGTTTTCTACCATGAGCTGGAATATAGCCTCATCTATTGCCATATTTAATGAAGGGGTATAAACCCCAAAAGGAATTAACCTCCATTCTTTTGCCAGCTTAAAATTTCGTTCCAACATGAAAATAGGAAATCACTAAGATGCTCTTCTAAGATAACCTGGATTTTTCGAATAAATAAGGATTTAGTTCCCCTTCTCCTCCTCAACAAACTTCTCATAATCCTCGGCATTCATGAGGCCTTTTAACTCTTGTCTTTCCAACGGCATGAGTTTGATTACCCAACCTTCTCCATAAGGATCTTTATTTAACAACTCAGGTTGATTTTGGAGCTTAGAGTTAACTTCGCGTATTTCTCCTGAAACCGGTGAATAAATGTCTGAGACTGCCTTAACCGATTCCAAAGTTCCCAGGGAAGACCCTTTCTCTACCCTTCCTTCCCCGGACGCCAATTCCACGTAAACTATATCCGAGAGTTCCTCAGCTGCAAAGGATGTGATGCCAACCAGTACGAACTCTTCGGTCTCCCTTACCCATTCGTGAGTCTTGGTGTAGTTCAGTTCTCTTGGATACATTTTCCCCCCTTGATTTTGTAAAATTCTCTTACCTCTTACTGGCCGGTTTAACAAAAGGCATATCAACAACCTCGGCCTTGACATCCCTGTTTCTAATAATAATATCCACTTTAGTTCCTTTCTCAGTATATGGAACATTGAGAATAGCCATTGCATATACCTTCTTCAAAGAAGGACAATAATTCCCCGAGGTGATATAGCCAATCGTCTTTCCGTCTTTTTTTACATCCATTTTATGCCTTGGAATGCCTCCTGTAGCAACATAGAGGCCGACAAGCTTCCGGCTAATGCCCTTCCTTTTCATTTGAAGAAGTGCTTCTTTTCCAATAAAGTTATCCTTATCAAACTTTACTGTCCAGCCCTGACCCGTTTCGAGGGGATTGATTGTCTCATCAATGTCATTGCCATAAAGCCAGTAGCAAACCTCAAATCTTGTTGTATCCCTCGCCCCCAACCCACATGGTTTTATGCCAAATTTTTTGCCTTCCGCTAGAATAACATTCCAGACGTATATAATATCTTCTGCGTCAGAGAAGATTTCGAAGCCATCTTCCCCTGTGTAACCTGTACGCGAGATAAGAATCCTTTTCCCCAGAAACTCCCCATACGAAGATTTGAAGCGTTTCAGTTCTTTCAAAGATATTCCCCCTTCTAATTTGACCACAAGCCCCATGAACTTTTCTGATATAGGCCCCTGTACGGCCACCTCTCCATAACTCGGGCTCTTATTCGAAATTTCCACATCAAAAATTCCTCTGTTCTGTGAAATCCAATTGAAATCCTTTATGGAGTAATCGGGTGATGCATTTACGACGAGCAATACGAAATCATCTTCTATTTTGTAGATAAAGATATCGTCCACCTGCCCACCGTGGGGATAGCAAAGTTGAGAGTATTTTATATCACCATTCCGCATATTCATTACCGAATTCGGTACAAGATAATCAGTAAAAGAGAGCGCATCGTTACCTCGCAATTCGATTTCTCCCATATGTGACACATCGAAAATTCCTGCCTTTTCTCTTATAGCGAAATGCTCTTCAATAATACTTGTGTACTGCACAGGCATGTCAAAACCATCAAACGGTATCATCCTTGCCTTCAGCTTTAGATGCTCCCCATGTAGGGGAGTCAACAGTAACTGCTTCATTTCTAACCCCGCTAACTAAAAATTAATATCCTCATTTCTGTATTTCAATTCATCTCTAAGTTTTAGCTCATCGTCATAATTTAAGATTGGTCGCCTCACCGCGAGCACATCATCTGTTCTTCTTATAGGAGTATTATGTGGTGCATCTTTTAGTAATTCAGGATTTGTCTTTGCTTCACTGGAAATTCTCACCATCGCATCAATGAATTCATCAATCCCTTCCTTGCTTTCCGATTCAGGTGGCTCTATCATAATTGTTTCCTCAGCATAAGGCTCAAAATGAGGAAAATAGATTGTTGGCGGATGAAAGCCATAATCCATTAATCTCTTAGCAATATCCAAAGTTTTTATTCCATATTTCTTATAGTCTCTTCCTGTAAGAACACATTCGTGTCCGCAATAACGATCATACGATGGCCTGTAGTACTTCTTCAACTTAGCCAGTACGTAGTTTGCATTGATAATACTTACTTCCGAAGTATTGTGGAGTCCATCGGCGCCCATAGAAAGAATCCAGGCATAGGTTTTGACCAGCACAGAGAAATTAGTCCAGAACGCCCTTATCCTCCCGATGCTTTTATCTCCCACATCCATTAAGTGATATTTAGCGCCATCGAAAGTGACTATGGGCCTGGGCAGATACGGAGTAAGAGCATTCTTCACTCCGATAGCTCCCCCGCCCGGGCCACCGCCTCCATGCGGAGTAGAAAATGTTTTGTGTAGATTAAGATGGACTATATCGAAACCCACATCCCCAGGCCTCATAATACCAAAGGAGGCATTAAGATTCGCACCATCGTAATAAAGCAGTCCTCCTTTACCATGCACAATTGTCTCTATATCCTTTATTCCTTCATCGTATAGCCCCACAGTATTAGGATTTGTCAGCATTAACCCTGCGGTATTTTCATCCATTAGTTCATGAAGTTGTTCAACATCAACTGTTCCCTTTTCATTTGACTTTACTTCTACCATTTTAAAGCCACTCATTGCAGCCGAGGCAGGATTCGTGCCGTGGGCAGAATCGGGGACTAACATTTTGTATCTTTTTTCATCGTGATCCACAAAATACTTCCTCATAATGAGATTGCCAACCAATTCACCATGTGCTCCAGCTGCAGGAGCCATAGTGTATTGATCCACGCCTGTGATTGCACAAAACAGATTATTCAAGCCATGCACGATTTCCAAACAACCTTGAACAGTCTCTTCGGGAGCTAGTGGATGAGCATAAACAAAGTTATTGAGCACTGCCACTTGTTCATTAACTTTTGGATTGTATTTCATTGTACATGACCCCAGTGGGTACAAGCCGTCATCAATGCCATGATTGAACTTGGAAAGTTTCGTGAAATGTCGAACAACATCCACCTCGGAAATTTCGCTAAGATCCTTTCTAGTAGCAATAATAGCGTAATCAGGTATACAATCCTTGATATCTACCTCATCAAATGAATCTACGGGCAAGGAATAACCATCTCTGCCCTTTACGCTTTTTTCAAATATCAATTTCATATTTGTACTCTCCTATTATGAAAGAATCTCAGCCACTTTGTTTAAATCACCTTTGTTCAATACCTCTGTTACAGCAAAAAGCAGAACATCTTTGAATTCTTCCCCTCTATAGAATTTGCCTATTTCTAAGGGGGGGATGAAATTGTTCTGTAACAGTTTCCTGTTTACAGTAGGCACACTATTTTTACTCTTCATCAAAAATTCATTGTAGAAAGCATAGTCAAAAACTCTTTCAAATTTACCTGTTTCCAGAAGCAATTTTTCCAGATAATGAGCAGCCTTCGTGTTGAGGAGAGAAATTTCGTAAAGGCCATCCGTTCCCATAAGAGAAAGATAAATGTTGGAGGCCAGAATATTTAAACCATGATTACTACAAATATTAGAGGTTGCTTTCTCTCTTCTTATGTCTTGCTCTCTGGCACGCATTGTCATAACGAAAACGCGCTTACCGTCCACGTCTACCGTCTCTCCAGCAATCCTTCCCGGAAGCTGTCTGAGGAATTGTTTTCTTGCTGCCAGGTAACCATTATAAGGACCACCATAATTTAGGTCTATGCCGAATGACTGAGCCTCCCCTGCTATAATATCAGCCCCCATTTCTCCGGGAGATCTTAAAACCCCTAGTGACATGCTCTCAGTAATTGCATTTATTAATAAAGCATTTTTGGAATGAGTAATTTCGCAGATTTGAGCCAGGTTTTCTATTCCGCCAAAGAAATTAGGATTTTGAACAATAACACAAGCAACGTCATCACTAATTAATTCCCTTAGTTTTTCAACATTGAGCAAAGTATCCTTGTGCCACACCTCAATGATTTGCGTATCATGTGGTGCTATGTATGTCTTAATCGTTTCTCTATAATGAGGATGAAGCAATGACGAAACAATAATTTTGTTTTTATGTGTTAGCCTTAAGGACATCAATGCCGCTTCAGCAGTTGCCGAGGCACCGTCATAGATAGACGGTATTACGACATCCATACTCGTAAGCCTGGCGATATATGTCTGAAACTCAAACATTGATTGCAGGGTGCCCTGGCTAAATTCAGGCTGATAGGGTGTATAAGCGGTCCAGAATTCTTCTCTTTGCAACAGGGACTTTTCTGCTTCAGGAACATAGTGTCTGTAAGCACCTGCTCCGATAAGGGGTTTCATGAGGAAAAAATCAGCATTTCTCTTGCTAATCCTGTAAATTTTTTCTTCAAGCTCACTTTCAGAAATTGCCTCAGGGACATTTAACTTTCCTTCAAACCGAACATCAGTAGGAATACTTCCAATTAAATCCTTGAAAGAAGAAACCCCAATCTCTTCAAGCATTTCTTTTTTCTGCTCCTCAGTTGTAGGAATGTATCTCATATTTCACCTCTACCTCTTAATTTCACGAACACGCCGACTCATTATGTTGCTACGGTGTTGCGAGGCTGCAATCTTTCTCCAGTAGTAACGAAATCAATTATTTCCTTTGTTTGCATACCAGTGAGCCCATTTATTGGAATGTTCTGCATAGCTCTTGATTGCTCCCACGACCTTTGGATGGCAATAAGCAGTATTGGCTAGGCAACCTGGCGCTCCAATTTAGGTTTCATAACGCTGTTGCTTCCTTCTGATAGAAATTCTTCGAGCCGCTTTTACTCTCGAATCCTCAATGAATTTCATTTCCATACTTCCTTAAACACCCGCAGGAAATTCTTGCCTAGTATGAGTTCAATTTCCTCGTCACCATATCCACGTTTCATAAGTCCTTCAGTCACGTTAGGCACCTCTTCGTCTCCAGCAAGACCTTTCAGAGCTGCGTCACTTGGAAGCTGTTCTTGTACGTCCTCAGCTGTGTACATATAATACTTAAAAGTGTAATCAGTAAAGTCAAAACCTAATCCCACATTTCTTATTCCACCTAATTTCACTATGTGGTCAACGTGGTTCAAGTAATGTTCGAGATCTATGTTTTCGTCATCCACAAAGGCGCTATAGCAATTCATACCAATGACACCATCTTTATCTACTATCGCCTTAATCTGGTCATCGGTGAGGTTTCTTGGGTGATTGGCCAATGCTCTGCAGTTAGAGTGTGAAGCAACTACCGGAGCTCTGCTGAATTTCATGACATCCCAAAACCCTGGGTCGTTAAGGTGAGAAACGTCAATTACAATGCCCAAATTGTTACACCCCTCAATGACCTTAACACCGAAATCAGTAATTCCTCCAACATTGCCCTCTTTCTGCGGCAGGAAGTGAGCCCCATCCCCTACATAATTTCTCAGTTCATGGGTTAGGGTGAGCATGCGCAAACCAAGGGTGTAAAATACTCGCAGAAGATTAATATCATTGCCCAGTGGCTCAGCCCCTTCCATTCCGAGTATCAGCCCTATCCTTCCAGCTTTTTTGGCCTTCTCAATATCCTCAAATTTGGTAATACGGGATATGCTCGGTGATTCATCGAATTCTTCATTCCATACTACAGCCATATCTAATCCACTTTTCAACGTAAGCTCAGGAACATACTCAGCCTCATGGAAAATTACTGTCACTCGTGTATCTATCCCTCCCTTCTTCATCCTCGGTACCCAGTCTTTCTCCATGACTCCTTTTCTACCTAATCTATGCTGCCACAACACATCACAAGCCAATAAATCGGAGTGAGCATCCACCACGTTACAGCGATTGTGCAGTTCTTTTGCACCCTTATTTCTTTGGTCCATTATATTACGATAACCTCCTTTTAAATCCCCCGAAACAAAAAGGGGCAAGCTTGAATAACCAAGCTTGCCCCTGTCCTTTCACCTGAGAGATCTTCCCTTTACAGGATTACACCTTCGGTGACCTTCTTCAAAGGTCTCTCCAGGGGGGTTTTTCCTAACAGCAATCCTTTTACCTGAGAGTTTCAAGACCTGGAGCTTATCTCCGGTCCCTTTCCCCTTCGGCGCCTTAAACAGGCTTCTCTTGCTATTAGGCTACCTTCATCTCTGGTTCAATTATAATTATACTTTGCTGTTATTGTCAACTCTCTATATTGACAGAAAATGGGTAACGGGAGCAAAGTGGCTATTGCGTGTTGCGTCAAAATAAACTGTTGCCGAAAGAGCAGTTATTGCAGTATAAATTATTGTTGCTTGTGGAAAATGCAGATGTTATTATACAGAGACAGATGGAGAGAAGTGAAGTCAGCAGGAAATTACAATAAACTTTGTAGCTGAGAGTGGGACCACAACTTTGCCTATTTATGTTTTTTCACAGCTTCGATATGGTGCAACTTCTGTAATCAACACCATTGGCACTATTTTCGTAGTACTTCCGATTATTGGATTGTTGCTTATGAATTTCTTGCAGAAGAAAGAGGTGACGTAATAAGGTATAAGGAGAAAACGTTGAGAAATAAAGAAAATACGCCCTGTGTAGAGCTAAGAGGAGTGGTCAAGAGCTTCCCTGGAGTGCTTGCGGTGGATCATATTGATTTAGAGGTGGCACAGGGGAAGGTATTTTCGCTTTTAGGCCCCAGTGGCTGTGGGAAGACCACGACTTTGAGGTTAGTTGCGGGACTGGAGACGCTGGATGAAGGTGATATTTTAATTGACGGCAAAGTGATTAATGATGTTCCAGCATACAGGAGAGATTGCAGCACGGTATTCCAGACGCTGGCTCTTTTTCCTCACATGACGGTAGATGGCAATATAGCCTATGGTTTAGAGCGCAGGAAAGTCGACAAGGGCGAAATAAAAGTAAGGGTAGGAGAGATGGTGGAGCTTATGGGACTTGGGGGGATGGAGAAGCGCCATCCGTCTCAGCTCAGTGGAGGACAGCGCCAGCGGGTTGCCCTGGCGAGGTCTTTAGTTTTAAGGCCGAAGATTCTGCTTTTAGATGAGCCGTTAGCTTCACTGGACAGGAAGTTGAGGAAGGAGATGCAGGTAGAGTTGAAGCGGATACAGCGAGAGGTGGGGATAACCTTTCTTTATGTGACACATGACCAGAAGGTAGCGCTCAGCATATCGGACATAATAGCAGTAATGGCAGAGGGAAGGCTGGAGCAAGTTGGGAGTGCCAGAGATATCTATGAGACACCCAGGACGAAGCTTATAGCTGATTTCATGGGTGCCAGCAACATTTTTGCTGGGAAAGGGAGAAATAGGGCTGGGAAGAATGTGGAGATAGAAACAGAAAGCGGATTGAAGATTATTGCTCTCAAGAGGAAGGATGCGAGTGGCAAAGAAATTACAGGTGTATCGGTTCATCCTGAGTTGATAGACATTTTAGCTAAAGGTGCTGATGTAAAGGGAGGCAACAAGTTTGAGGGGAAGATAGTGGAGATGATTTACCAGGGTGATTTTATTGAGACTAAGGTTCTTATGGGCAGTACAGGTGAAGAGGTAACTGCGAATTTGAGCAGTGAATTTGGGCAGGAAACACAGTTTTCGCCGGGTGAAGAAGTAGTATTACACTGGAGCCCCGCGAGCAGCAATGTTTTGCTCGGCTAAGGCGACTGAGTAAAAACCTGGTATGCTAATATGGTGATTTGCCTGGTTGATTGACATTGTGGTGTGGTCGTAAAACCCAGTTTCTAAAAATATTGAAAGATGTCTTCTATGAATAAATAGGCGATATTTGAAGACTTGTTCAGTGCTACTGTGGATGTAGAAGCAAAGAGAGGAAATGGTTAGTTTCATAGATGTTATTAATCGGGCATGGACAGGGCCTTATTACTCCGAGAAGGATTATAATTTAAAGGTATTTGTGCCGAAATTAAGAGAAATAGTAAAGAAATATGAAATCAAATGTGACCCTGAAAACGTTGTACCTTGTGATGATGATTTAGCTGACAGGGTATTTAAAGCAGGGATAGAGCTTTATGCCAGTGTGGGCACATATTGTGTCGATACGCAACGTATCATTCAGTTTACAGAGGCAGAGCTTCGAGAGGCACTGGCGGGAGCGCCTTTGGCCCCGGTATTTGGTGAAGGCAAAGATGCTAAGGAACTGGTAGCACGCAAGCCGGAGAGTAATACTGCTCCATGGTGTTTCCTTGGAGCTTGCGGAGCTGGAGTTTCTAACGAGGAGATATTTGAAAGCATTGTACAGGGTTATGGTGAAATTCCGCTTGCGAATTCAATCACCGCTCCGTCTTTAACCACATTAGATGGCACACAGGTCCGTGCTGGCTCGCCGTTAGAGATACTAGCCTGTATTAAAAGTGTAGTTTTATTGAGAGAGGCGCTTGAGAAAGCAGGGAGGCCCGGGTTGCCTGTGATGAATTCCATAGCCACAGCGGTGTCAGATCAGGGGAAGATTGCCGGCAGCCAATTTGGGCTCAGGCCCTCGGATGGCTGGCTTATCGGGGCGATGGCAGAGATGAAGGTTAATTTTGAGAGGTTGAATGAGATTGCCTATGTTACCAGCCTGGGTGGGCATGTTGTTGCAGAGACTACTCCGATTATAGGTGGATATTGTGGTGGCCCTGAAGGGACTGCTGTAACTGTTGTGGCTGACCATATACAGGCAATACTCGCATTCCGCGGCTCGTGCCAGGATAATGGCACACCGCACGCCATGTATTCTTGTGAATCGCCGAGGGTATGTTTGATGGCAATGACCCTGGCAACCCAGGGAATAGCCAGAAATAGCCACTTCCCGTTAATTAATATTTCTAACATAGCTGCAGGACCTGAAACTGAGATGGAGTTTTATGAAAATGCTGCTCGTGTAATTGCAACTGTTGTTTCTGGTAGTGCCGGTGTGGAATCGCCTGGTGGTGCTAAAAATGCCATTATAGACCATCTTAGCCCGCTGATAGCCAAATGGACTGCAGAAGTTGCTCACGCGGCAATTGGGATGAAAAGGGATGAGGCGAATGAGATAGTAAAAAGGCTTTTGTTGAAATACGAAGGCAATATTGATAATCCTCCTCAAGGCAAGAGATATCAGGATTGCTTCAACATAAAGACGAGAGAACCCAGCAAGAAATACTTAACACTATATGAAAAAGCTAAGGAAGAGCTTACTGGTTATGGATTAAATTTCAAACGCTAATTTTCCATTTTGAGAAGGAGGTAATAGTTAAAATGGCCATGAAAGTTAGAGCAGTGCAATTTGGGTGTGGCCCTATTGGGTGTAGTGTAGCCAGGTTTGCGGCGCAAAGGTCTGATATTGAAATTGTTGGTGCTGTTGATATTGATCCGAGCATAGCAGGGCGCGATTTGGCTGAGGTTGCCGGCCTCCGCAAGGAGCTGGGTGTTAGTATTTCTGGCAAGGCTGATGATGTTTTGTCTCAGACCAAGTCTGATGTTGTTTTCCTTACTACTGTCTCTTCCTTGAAAGTCGCTTATCCACAGTTGGAGAAGTGCATAAAGGCTGGGGTTAACGTAGTGTCAAGCTGTGAAGAGCTGTCTTACCCATACAGGGAGGAACCGCAACTGTCAACTGAGCTTGATAAGTTGGCTAAGGCGAATGGTGTTACGGTACTGGGGACAGGAGTGAATCCGGGATTCCTTATGGACGTCTGGCCGCTATTTATGACTGGAGTATGCCAGCAGGTTAAGCAGGTCAGGGTGGTCAGAATTCAAGATGCTTCTACACGCCGAGGTCCTTTCCAAAAGAAAATAGGAGCGGGATGTACAAGTGAAGAATTTAAGAAGCGAGTAACTGCAGGGACTTTGAGGCATGTTGGCCTGGCTGAATCTGTAGCAATGATTGCTGGTGGTTTGGACTGGGAATTAGACGAGATTACGACTAGCATTGAGCCAATAGTTGCCAAAGCTCGGGTGAAGACCAATTTCGTAACAGTGGAACCAGGACAAATAGCTGGTGTTAGACAAGTAGGCAGAGGAATCAGGGCAGAAAAAGAGTTGATAATTCTGGAGTTCGAGGCATCTGTGGGCGCTCCCCAGTCTTATGATGCTGTATACATAACAGGAGTTCCAAATATGGAAGTGACTATCAAAGGAGGCACTCATGGCGACATATCTACTGCAGCCATGATTGTCAACTCCGTTCACCGTGTTGTTAAGGCTCCGCCAGGGCTGGTAACTATGAAGGATTTACCGGTGGTTTCAACTCTAGGGGTCAATATATAGGACAAGTTAATAAATTTATAGATATGGAGGCATAAAATGTTAGCTGGAGAGAACTTAATCAAAGAATATAAGAGAACCCACCCAGGGTCGCAGAAGTTGCATGAACGGGCAGTAAAAGTCTTTGCTGCTAATGGTGCTACCCACCAGTCACGCATTCTTAACCCTTTTAGGCCCTACATTACTCATGCTAAGGGCTCGCGAAAGTGGGATGTAGATGGTAACGAATACATAGATTTTGTGATGGGGCACGGGACTCTGATACTGGGTCACAGTCATCCCGCAATAGTGCAGGCAGTGCAAAAGCAAATGGCCAAAGGAGTTCATTATGGTGAAAACCATGAGTTTGAGGTGGAATGGGCTGAACTGATAAAGAGCATGCTGCCTATGGCAGAAAGAGTTGAGTTTTGTTCTTGTGGGCAGGAAGCTAATATGATGGCGATAAGGCTGGGCCGAGCCTTTACTGGCAGGCGGAAGCTGCTCAGATTTGGAGAGAATTATCATGGTTGGGCTGACGAATTGGCACAGCGAGGTTGTGCTGGGGCTGTCGCGGATCAGGTGAATGTTATTCCTTTTAACAATCTTAACAGGCTGGAAGAAGAGCTGGCCAAAAAAGAATATGCTGTCCTCTTGAGTGAAGGGGGTGGTGGCCATATGGATGGGCAGGTCCCAATAGACACTGACTTTGTTCGAGCGTTGTCTGACCTTGCGCATAAGTATGGTACTGTTTGGGTTCTTGATGAGGTGGTCACTGGCTTTCGGGATGCCCCGGGCGGCTGGCAGTCTTTGGTGGGCGTCAAGCCAGATTTGACTACCCTCGGCAAGTGTGTGGGTGGTGGACTTCCCGTTGGTGCTGTAGCGGGTCGAGCTGATATTATGGAAGCACTCAACCCCGAGACTCCCTATGAGCGACGCGTCGACCATCCAGGGACATGGAATGCTAACCCACTCTTAAGTTCAGCTGGTGTCGCTGCCTGCAAGCTCTATCAGGGTGGTAAACCACAAAAAGGAGCTCGCCAGCGAGCTGATTACCTTCGGGAGAAGGGGAACAAAGTTCTGAAAGAGCGCAACGTTAATGGTCGTCTCTATAGTCGGACTATAGTTCATTTCTATCTTGGACCGATTGATTATGAACCGTCTGACGATACTATGCCACCTACCAGGGATATCAAGAAGATTATGGCTCCAACGGCGGCAACCATGCAGAGCCGATTATGTCTTCACCTGCTTCAGCGTGGTGTTGCTACCATGGATGGGGAAATATTTATCCTTTCGTCAGCGCATACCAAAGAGGATATTGACCAAACAATAAAGGCCTTTGGCGACTCCCTTGATGCCATGATTGCCGAGGGCACCCTGAGCCAGGCTTGAGAAGAATGAATATGAGTGATGGTTAAGTTATTCTGGAACACATCTGGCTTGGTGAATAACATGATGTATCACGTATTTAATCTCCAGGCAAAGAAGATAAGAAAATTAGTAGGAGGTATTAGACATTGAAGAATTCACTTAAAGAAAAATTGAAGGAAGGCAAGGTAGTCCATGGGACTTTCGTTGGTATTGGGCACCCAGATGTGACTGAGTGGCTATCCCATCTGGGGTTTGACTGGCTTCTGCTGGATGCTGAGCATGGCCCCCTGGACTTTCAGACATTGCAGCGGCTTATGCAGGCTATGAATGGGACCAACTGTATTCCTATTGTGAGGCCACAGTGGAATGATGGTGTTATTATCAAACGCGTCCTGGATATAGGTGCCTACGGTGTCCTTGTTCCGTGGGTCAACTCGAGAGAGGATGCAGAAAGTGTGGTAAGGGCGTGTAAATATCCACCTGAAGGGCTTAGAGGAGTTGGCCCTAGGAGGGCTGCAATGTTCGACCCGACGTATTTAGATACAGCGAACGATGAGATTCTAATAATTGTTCAGGTTGAGACTGCGGAGGCGATTAAGAATCTGGAAGAGATTCTGTCAGTGCCGGGGATAGATGCATGCTATATCGGCCCCTGGGATCTTTCATGCAGCCTGGGATTCGGTGTCCCTCCAAAATGGGATGACCCTCGGTATTTAGAGGCTTTTGATACAGTGCTAAAAGTGGCTGAGAGGTGTGGTAAGCCAGCTGGTATGTATGCAAGTGTAGATAATATCAAGTGGGCTATAGAAAAGGGCTTCAGGCTCAATACTATAAGTGACGATGATTACTTTCTGATCAATGGAGCACAAATGGCACTGGATAAAGCACGAGAAGCAGTCAAATAGGTGCAATCTTGAAGATTGCTATTGTGACGTGAAGTGTGAAGATGAATGAATTGAATATGGTTTTTGTTGCGTCACAGAGATCTAAAAAACAAAGCAGAAGAACTGAGATGTGGTTAAGTGAATTAAAGAAGCGTATGAAGGGAGTGAACGTCGTGCAGGTTACGCTGTTCAATACGGACGGTAGCGTTGATTTACATGGTATGCGGACTAATACACGTTGGTTGGCTGAATATGGTGCGGGTAAAGATTTTATTATTACGCCGGTAGGGAGCACGGGGGAATTTTATGCTGCAAGATAAATTACGAGTAGAATTTTATAAGGAAGGTGAAAGAATTAAGTAAGATGAATAAGGTTAAAACGAAGTTTGATTTTGGTGAAGCTATTGGAATGCTTGTGGGGAAGTGGTGGTGTTCGGCCGTAGTACAGGGGCATCACCAATATGCACCCACCTATGATTTTCCTGTGCGAATCAAATTTATTGAGAATTACTGGATACAATCTAAAGGGGAATTTAACGTATCAGAATATATCAGGTGTGCAAAGGAGTTAGAAGAAGAAGGGGTCAAGGCTATTGTAGGCAGTTGCGGTTTGATTGGAGGTATGCAGGAGGAATTAGCAAATGCAGTAGATATTCCCGTTTTTTCCTCAAATTTACTGGTAGTACCACTAGCGTTAAGTGTGGTTGGAAAAGGTAAAAAGGTTGGTATTCTAACTGATAGCTCTGAAATTTTATTGAAAGACGATTATAAAGTACTAAGAAAGTGTGGGATACAACCGGAATCTCCTCGGATTACGATAAAAGGAATGGAGGAATCGGAATACATGGATATATGGATTACACAGTTTGGTGGTGGTGAAATAGAGAAAGGGAATTGGTGGGATTTAGATGAGGGGGGAGTTGCTAAACTGGAGCTTGGAGAATTTGACATTCAAAAAGTTGAAGAAGCGATTGTTTCAGTAGCAAAAAAGATGGTCGCTGAAAATCCTGATCTTGGAGCAATCATTCTTGAATGTACAGAAATGCCTCTTTACGCAAAAGCAATAAGAAAAGCGACTGGGTTACTGGTTTTCGATAGCGTGAGCCTGGTAAAGTACATTTATAGCGCTACAGTGAGTGTATAATAATTGGATAATATCACCCAAATGACTGAAATAGAGGAGGAACATGGCATGGGGAAATTAGACCAAAGAATAGCTATTGTTACCGGAGGCAGCACTGGAATAGGGCGCAATATCGCCATGGAATTTGCTAAAGAGGGGGCCAAAGTGGTAATTGGCAGCCGAAACGTGCCTAACCTGGAGAAGGCAGTTGAGGAGATTAAGGCTCTTGGAGGGCATTGTATAGGCATATCCACTGATGTTTCTGTGGCCGAGCAGGTGCATAACCTCGTCAAACAGACGGTGGATAACTTCGGTAGGATTGATATCTTAGTGAATAATGCCGGTATCTGCCATAGCGCAACTTTGCTTGAAATGACCGAACAGTATTGGGATGAGGTTTTGGATGTAAACCTTAAAGGGGTTTTTCTGTGCACCCAGGCTGTTGCCAGGTATATGGTGGAACAAAAATACGGCAAAATTATCAATATATCCTCAAATTCTGGACGGGGCGGTGGCCTCGATGATTATGCTAATTACTGCGTGTCCAAGGCTGGTGTTATCCAACTAACCAAATCTTCTGCCTTTGAGCTAGGATCTTATGGAATAAATGTTAATGCTATTGCTCCAGGAGCAATCATGACCGATATGGACAAAAGATACATGACTCCAGAACACTACAAACAATACAAGGAAGGCAGAAAAGCGATGGCAGTCCTTGGCAGGATAGGCAGTACTCAGGATATAGCCAACCTGGCCTTATTCCTGGCCTCAGATGATTCCTCTTTCATATGTGGAGAGACTGTCGCCATAGATGGTGGCAGGTACGACCGAATGTAGTCTGACTATTATTGACAATCGTGTCGACAGCGATGATAAATCCTGGTGCCTATGGCATGGTTTTAAAACGATTTCATGACAGTTTGGAATTCCCAGGAAGTAAAACAAGAGAAGTGAAGGAGGAATAAATTGAAAACACTTTCTACTCAGGAACTTAATGCTCTGCGATCTATTAACACTCCTACTGTTTCGAATGCCATTGAATCTTTCAACGTGCGCCCCAAAAACGAAGGATTCATGTCGGGGAAGTAAAATGTACTTTTCCTGACATTGGTGCGATGGTTGCCTATGCTTGTACCGCAGTTATGATGGCCAGCTGGCCAGATAAAAAACGTGAGGAGCCACTTGATTTTAAAATGTGGGAACATATACTTCAAATTCCAGCACCGTGAGTAGCTCTTATTCAAGGCATTGACCAACCGCCGTGCATCGGTTCCCTTTGAGGTGATGTTAATGCCAATATGCATAAGGCTCTGGGTTGAGTGGGTGTAGTCACTAACC
>Ga0272442_10001868_pt1 | contig 31257 bp, 39 predicted proteins | sample SSMForm2O_FD_200262 | JGI IMG/M metagenome (GOLD analysis project Ga0272442, IMG submission 200262) | Marine sediment archaeal communities from Little Sippewissett salt marsh, Falmouth, MA, United States - SSM-Form-2O | ecosystem: Environmental > Aquatic > Marine > Wetlands > Sediment ... | reverse complement strand
GTTTATCTGTTTCGACCCGGGCGGGGAGACCCCGCCCCTACACATTTGTATCATTTCTCATCTCTCCTGTCTCCCTTCTCATTTCTTGACTATCGACCATAGACTATCGGCTATTGACTAATTAGAACCCTTTTTCTGCCGGAGGCACCTTGTGTCTGCCTGGTCTGCTTTGTGAGGTCTGAGAAGGGCATATGTCGTTTTTATCCTGTTTATCTGTTTCGACCCGGGCGGGGAGACCCCGCCCCTACACATTTGTAATTCACCATTTAAAATTCAACATTCAACATTTTCCTTCGCCCTGTCCTGTTTCCCCTTTTTTTAGTCTATATCTGTCATTTTTTCTGTTTTTTTTGCTGTTTTTGCTGAAAAAGTAGAAAACGGACAGTTTAAAGTGGTTTCTGGACATTGATTTCGTTACTTTATGCAGATACAATAATTTTGTAGAGGTATCTGAAAGGGAAAAAGGGGGAGTGCATATTCTTAGCTCCCCCGAATAATTAAGGGTATGATTTGAGACCGAATGTGCGCGCCTGCATGGCCTATATCGCAGCTCGCTTAATAACTAAAAGGGATTTTATTTTTTTGTTTGACTGTCAGCGCAATGTTCAGCTGAAACTGTGCGGCCGCTGTCATGAACAGAAAATAGCAGTCACAGATCATGAAGACAAAGCAGAAATTACAGGCAGCACGTCGGGGGACAGTATTACCCTGTATCATCACAAGGAATGCCATTATATCGAAATGAATATTTTTCAAAACAGGTTCGGCGGTTATGACCACGGTACTTGCTGCCATTTTTCGGGAGAAGTAAAAGAGGACGGAGTCTTTGTCTATGATTTTTCCGAAACCGGACATTTTGAATACAAATTCTGCCCGTAAAAGACAGCGGATAGCGATTAGCGGATAGGGTCGCGACTTCGTCGCAAGGAAAGAATATTCTATAAAACAGCCCCTACGGATTATTTTTTTACAATTCAACATTTAGTTACATTTCCCTGCATTCCCATGAGCCATGAGCTATGAGCAATGAACCGATCCTGCGCCGTCAGGCGCTATCTCCTGTCTTTCTTACTATCGCCCATAGACCATCGACTATTGACTATTTATAAGTGTTCATCTCCTTTACTCTATTCACAGCTTTTTCCGATTTTCATCTTTACCCCTGCATTTCAGCTCAGTTTTATTGTTCTTTTTTTCCCGGACAGGGAATTACTGCGAGCCGGGCTTTTGTGGTGGGGGCCAAGGCAAAGTATCAGGTATAATTGTCAATTACAAGAAAAAAGTATATTCACAGGCTTTTTCAGGTCTTTGTCTGTAACCCGGGGTATTGAGTGATAAAAATCTTAAGATTTGTGTAAAGTCTGGGGCGAGACAGTTTATTGCAAAAAAGGAGCGATCTGGTGTTTGACTTGTTAACTCCTTGATTTTAAAAGCTTAATTGAAATTTCTTTCAATTTTAATCTGTCTCTGTTAAAATAATTTGATGCCGCAGAATAAGAAGACAATGGATTTTTTTTCAGACCGGGATTTTCTTGTTAAATTGGCTAAGGCAGTGATGCCTTATGGCAAATATGCCGGCAGATTGCTTCTGGATCTGCCTGAGCATTATCTGGTCTGGTACAGACAGAAAGGTTTTCCGCAAGGAAGCCTGGGCCTGATGATGGAAAGTATTTATGAGATAAAGCTTAACGGATTAGAGTATCTTCTGAAACCATTGCGTCGTTGATAATACAGAAAGGGAGGTGTCATGAATAGTTTTCAGGAAATGGCGAAAGTGTTTGCCGAAATAGATAATCCTAAAGTTATCGGTAAACTGTTTACGGAATTGTTTACGCCTTCGGAGATAAAGGCTTTGACTTTGCGCTGGCAGCTGATGAAAGATATCCGTGCCGGAGTTACTCAGAGAAAGATAGCTGCTAAATATAAGATGAGTTTATGCAAAGTGACCCGCGGGTCTAAAGTGCTGAAAGCAAAAGATTCTGTGTGTGCCAGAATATTTTCCCGCATTGTGCCTGTTTCCAAGGAAGGTAAAAAATAAATATGTCCAGATCTTTCCTTTTTTCTTTTTCCAGAAAAAAAGCGGAAACAGCAGTTAAAAAAGCTTTGTCCGGGACCAAAACAGTTCTGGATGCAGTCAAAGAAATAAATAACGGGCTGGGCCTTAAATACAGCGGCCTGCATGACGGTTTCCCTTTTTCTTTTGTTATGTATTTTAATAAAAAAGGATTTTCTACCCGTATTGTCCTGGAAAAATCAGGTGAGTCTTTTTCCGCTCTGATCTCTGAGCTTACGGGAAGTTCCTTGTCCGCAGGGCCGGAAACTAAAGATGACGATAATCTTTCTTTGCTCAAAACTTTGATCGGCAAGTCACGTATCGGTACTGATGAATCGGGTAAAGGAGATTTTTTCGGGCCTCTGGTAATCGCCGGTGTATATGTCAATGCTGAAACTGAAGTCAGGCTTGAGGCTGCCGGGGTTAAAGACAGCAAACTGCTTAAGGACATCAATATCTTTTCTTCAGCCGAACAGATCAGGCAGATACTGGATAAGGACGATTATGAACTGGTGGTGATCGCGCCGGAAAAATATAACCGGATGTATGCTTCGATTAAAAACCTTAATAAACTTCTGGCCTGGGGCCATGCCCGGGTTTTGGAGAATATTTTGTCCAGGCATAGCTGTGACTGTGCTCTTGCCGACCGTTTCGGTGATGAGAAAAGAATAAAACAGGCTTTAATGGAAAAAGGGTCAAAGCTTTGCCTTCATCAGGTCCACCGTGCCGAGCGGGATACAGCAGTAGCTGCTGCCTCGATTTTAGCCAGGGACAGGTTTGTCCGGGAAATGGAATCTCTTTCTCAGCAGTTTAAGATCGAATTGCCTAAAGGCGCTTCTTCCCGCGTGGAAGCTGCCGGGCGCAGTTTTGTTAAGACTTACGGGCCGGAAACATTAAAAAAAGTTGCCAAACTTCATTTTAAAACTGTTTCGCGGATAACGGCTTGATATATTTGCATTGCACGTCAGGTTTTTATTTATTATAATATTTTTCTATTGATATCTTAAATAAGGAGTTTCTTAAGATGGAAGAAAAAAAAATGATACAGGTCCTGGCTATTGAAGACGATCCTTTTTGTGTTTCTATCTACCGTCATTACGGGGATAAAATGAAACAGTTTGCCCTTAATGTCCATCATTCCGTAACTTTGCAGGATTCTCTGGCTTTTCTTGACGAACATCGCGACATGGACATCATTCTCCTTGATTACCGGGTGCATTCTACTATTACCGGTCTGCAGATCCTGCAGCATATCAGAGCTAAAGGAGTGAGCGTGCCTGTGATCTGTGTTACCGGAAGCGGCAATGAGGAAGTGGCAGTGCAGATGATGAAAGCCGGGGCCAGTGATTATCTGGTCAAAGGGCATCTCAGCCCTGATATCCTGGAAAAATCTATTGCCTATGCTCTGGACCGTTTTCAGGAAGAAAAGAAAGTAGTGGAGCAGGAAAAGACTTCTGTGCTTAAGGAAATGGCTATTAAGTCTTCTTTGAACGCTCTTTGCATTATGGACCTTTCGGGAAAGATCACTTATATTAATCCTGCTTTTCTTAAGATGTGGAAATATGAAGATGAATCAGAGGTGATTAATAAGACCTTTAAGGAGTTTCTCGGTTCAGAGGAAGAATTTAAAATGGTCCTGGATTCTCTGCAGGGTAAAAAGAACTGGCTGGGTGAGCTTTCCGCTAAAAGGAAAAACGGAGAAGAGTTTTTCCTTCAGGCTTTGTTTTCCCGTATTGAGCTTCAAGGTCAGCATTCTCAGGAATTGATGGCTTCTTTTATCGATATTACTCAGATGAAGAATGTGGAGACAAAACGGGAAGCCCTTTATAAAGGTATTATGGAAGTTTTTGCTTTGCGCGCTGAGGAAGTCGGTAATGTGGAGACTGCCGGACATATCCACCGGGTTGCCGAATACACCAGGCTGATCGCTGCTAAATTAAAAGATATTGATGCATTTAAAGATTATATTAATGAAAAATATATCAATGACGTCAGTTATGCCAGTATGCTGCATGATGTGGGAAAGTGGCGCACACCCAATGAAATCCTGCTTAAAGCCGGTAAATTGACCCCTCCGGAATGGGAGATAATGAAACAGCATCCTTTGCTGGGTGCGGAAATGCTGACTCCTTTGCTTAAAGATAAAGGTTCTAACCAGTATCTGAAACTGGTGGAAAGTGTGGTTAAATATCATCATGAGAACTGGGACGGTTCAGGTTATCCGCAAGGACTCAAAGGCGAGGATATACCTCTTTCAGCACGTATTGTGTCTCTGGCCGATGTTTACGATGCTTTGACTTCAAACCGGGCTTACCGCAAAGAGCTTACTCATGAAGAAGCGGTGGGGATTATTGAACAGGAAAAGCATAAATTCGATCCGCGCATCTTAAAAATATTTCTGGAAAGTCATTGGGAATTCAAAACCATCAGGGATAAGATCACCTGAGCCTGTTTTTTCGGGCGGTCCCGGCAGCGAAGACACAGTTACCATAACAGACGGGAAACAAATGAAAAAGCTTAATTGTTCCGGGTGCCGGGAACGGAAAAATTGCCGGGATTCCTTTGTCTCCTGGTTATTTTTTATTATCGGACTTATAGCCACGGTTGCTGTGCGCGTGGTTACGGTGCTGATTCATCTTGATCCTTTTTACGCCAAAATTGCCTGGTATCTGGGGGTAGGCGGTTTCTTTATCTTTTTTGTCTATAAATATAAGGTAAGCCAGGCCCGGTCCCGGGTTATCAGAGAAAAAAATCTGCCTGAAAAGATAGAGTCGGGAAAAGCTCTGGATCATGATGATTATGCTTTTCTTTCCGGTCTTTTCTGCGCTTTGCAGTCGAAAAAAGAACGGGTCAATTACCTGTTCATCTTTATCCTTTCAGCCCTGGCCATAGTTCTGGCCGTTTATATGGATTTTTTGCGTTAAATGCAATTAAGCATTTAACGGTCCACGGACGACGGACCACCCCGATGCTTCGAGCGGGGCGGGCCCCGATGCTTCGTTCGGGGCAGGCTGACCACGGTCGCGCCTTTGCCGCAGAATATAGAGAGTCTGACTTCTGATTTCTGACTTCTGACTTCTTTTTGGCTTAGGACTTATGACTTACGGCTGTTTTCACTTGTGACTTGCCTGTCCCGAGTATTGCCTCGGGGTGACTTGTGACTTTTATAGTAAAAAATCAAAAACTTCCTTGCTATTTTTTCTGGCCGTGGTAGAATTTTTGACATTGGCACTTCGCTTTTTTGATATTATAATTATTAGCATCCCGAAGTTAGGTTCGGGACAGGTCTATCATCTAGTTCGCTGTTTTTTTGATTTTGCGGTTATATTTACTTTTTCCTTTATCCTTTTGCCTTTTTACTTGATGCGCATTGCGCATCCTGCGCCCGTGGCTCAATTGGATAGAGCATTTGGCTACGGACCAGAAGGTTGCAGGTTCGAGTCCTGCCGGGCGCATGTTTTTATATAGCGCGAATTTTTGCGAATGAAGAAGACGCTGATTACCGCGGATAAAAAAACGCGGATGATTGCGAAGGTCTTCATCGTTGAGGTTATTCCTCAATAATATAAAAGTAAGTTGGGGGAGGTAGATTATGAAAGCCTTAGTCGTTTATTATTCCCGCGGCGGCACTACCAGAAAAATGGGTGAGATCATTGCCGAACAGATCACAGCCTCAGGTATCGAGACTAAATGCTGTGCTGTGGATGAGATCAGCCCCAAGGAATTGCTTGATTATGACGGCATTATTGTCGGTTCTCCCACTTATTACGGTACCATGGCTGCTGAAATAAAAAAAATGCTTGATGAGAGTGTTTCTTTTCATTCTAAATTAGACGGTAAAGTAGGGGCTGCTTTTTCCTCCAGTGCCAATATCGCCGGAGGTAATGAAACAACAATAATGTCTTTACTTCAGGCTATGCTGATACACGGGATGATCGTGCAGGGCGATGCCCAGGGAGATCATTACGGTCCCGTGGCTATTAATAAAGTTGATGATAAGTGCCGGGAAAAATGCTTGCGTTTTGCTTCCCGGTTTGCTGATTTACTGAAAAAAGTTCAGGCTTGATCAAACCGGACCTGTCTGAGGCCTCAAGGGCAGGGTACGGGAGGGTGTGAAAGCTTTATGGCCGGCCCAGGCTGTAGAGACTTTCCGGATACTCGACAAGAAAGGCCGGGAACCTGGGATTAAGGGACAAGTTTTCAAGTTCAGTCTTACCCTTTAATTTTATGGTTTTTTTCTTGACAAAAAAATTTTTTATAGTATTATGCTATTTATTCTCAATCCCCAATTTGCCCATGTAGCTCAGTCGGTAGAGCACCATCTTGGTAAGGTGGGGGTCACCAGTTCAATTCTGGTCGTGGGCTTAATAAGATGGTGAATCGTTTTTTAGACAGGGGTCGTTTGGCCTCTTTAGATTTTTTTTAAAAGAGAAAAGATTATGAGAGAATTGATCGCCTTAAGATGTGAGTCCTGTAAAAGGAAGAATTACACGACGTCCAAGAATAAGCGGAAGCATCCCGAGAAATTCCAGATCAAGAAGTTTTGTCGCTTTTGCCGGGCTTATACCGAGCATAAAGAAACAAAAATTTGAGAAATTCCGGATTTGTTTGTTTTCTGCTTAAGGCCGGCTGTTGTTCTGAAATTGAAATTATAGGCCTGTAGCTCAATTGGCTAGAGCACTGGTCTCCAAAACCAGGGGTTGGGCGTTCGACTCGCCCCGGGCCTGTTTAATAGGACCGGAAAAAAAAGGAAAGCGTATGATCGGAAAAATTAAAAAATTTCCCAAGTTTCTGGGTGAAGTTCAGAGCGAGCTGAAAAAAGTCAATTGGTCGACAAGAGAAGAGCTGATCAATGCCACTGTGGTAGTGATCATTGTTTCTGTCCTGTTTACGGCTTATATTTACGGCGTTGATCTGCTTCTTTCTAATATTATCCGATCCTTTTTAAAGTAGAAAATTATGAAAAACTGGTACATAATCAATACACTCAGTGGTGCGGAAGAAAAAGCTAAGGCGAATCTTGATTCCCGGATCAAGGCGTTCAACATGGGAGAACTGATCGATAAGGTGGTCATTCCCAAAGAACAGGTAACTGAAGTCCGTCTGGGCAAGAAGCGGGTTTTGGAAAGAAAATTTCTGCCCGGGTATCTTCTGGTCCATATGGAGGTCAATGATGCTACTTGTGTTTTTGTCAAAAAAACTCCCGGTGTGGCAAGTTTTATCGGGCCCGGACGAAAACCGGCTCCGATTTCTCCGGAGGAGGTAGACAAGATATTGAAGAAAGCCGAGGAGAGTAAGTCCAAACCGGCACCCAAAGTCTCTTTCGAGAAAAATGAGAGTGTAAGGGTAATAGAAGGTCCTTTTGTTAATTTCACCGGTGTGGTCGATGAGGTCAATACGGAAAAAGGCAAGCTGAAAGTAAGTGTTTCTATTTTCGGCAGAACTACCCCGGTTGAATTGGAATTTTGGCAAGTGGAGAATATCTGATCATGGCAAAGAAAAAGAAAAAACCTACTTCACAGATCAAGTTGCAGATACCGGCAGGAGCGGCTAATCCTGCGCCTCCGGTGGGCCCGGCGCTGGGTGCGCACGGGGTTAATATTATGCAGTTTTGCAAGGCTTTTAACGATGCCACCAAAGGAAAAGAAGGTCTGATCCTGCCTGTGGTCATCAATGTATACGAAGACCGTACTTTTGATTTTGTGCTTAAGAGTCCGCCGGCGGCAGTGCTTTTGAAGCGCGCGGCTAATCTGGCGAAAGCCAGCGGCCAGACCGGAAAAGAGATCATCGGCGAGGTTACTCTTGATCAGGTCAAAGAGATCGTAGAGATGAAAAAGGCTGACTTGAATACTGTTGATATGGACCAGGCAGTAAAGATAATCAAGGGAACCGCACGCAGCTGCGGGATCAAGGTAAAGGAATAGAGATGAATAAGAGCAAGAATTACAAGGCCTCGGTAAAAACGATTGACAGGAACAAGGTCTATTCGGTTGATGAAGCTGTGGATCTGCTGAAAAGCGTTCCTCAGCCGAAATTCGATCAGACAGTGGAGATTTCCTGTAAATTGAATATCGATCCTAAAAAGTCGGATCAGATGGTGCGCGGCTCGACTATTCTGCCGCACGGTACAGGTAAAAAGATCAAGATCATGGTTTTTTGTGAACCGGATAAAGAGGATTCGGCTAAAAAGGCCGGAGCTGATTATGCCGGAAGCGATGATTATGTGGAAAAGATCACTAAGGAGAACTGGCTTGATTTCGATTATTGTATAGCTACTCCTCAGATGATGAAAGTTGTCAGCCGTCTGGGTAAGGTCCTCGGCCCCCGCGGTCTGATGCCTTCGCCGAAAACAGGAAGTGTTACCGATAATATAGAGGCTGCGGTCAATGAAGCAAAAAAAGGAAAAATAGATTTTCGTACTGATAAAACCGGCTGTGTCCATGCCGGAGTCGGCAAAGTGTCTTTTTCCAAAGAAGCTTTGTCGGAAAATATCAATGAGTTTATTAAAGCTCTTAACTCCAGCCGGCCTGCGGTGGTCAAAGGCGATTTTTTAAGATCAGTTTATCTTTCCTTAACTATGAGTCCCAGTATAAGAATCGAGGGTTAATGCTATGAAACGATTAGGTGTAGCCTGTAGAGAAAAGATTATTGATGAGATCGAACAGAGGTATTCGGGGTCGAATGCCTGCCTTTTTATCGGTTTGAACAAACTTGGTGCTTTTGATGTCAATCTGCTGCGCAATGACCTGCGTTCTATGGATACGCAGATCATGCTTTCCAAGAATACTTTGATCAAAAGGGCCATGGAGAAGCTCGGCCGGGAAGAGGTTGATGAGTTTTTGAATGAATCTACCGGTATGGTCTTTATCAACAGCGATGCCATTGCTGAGGCCTGTAAAAAACTGGTTGATTTTTCCAAGGAAAAAGAAGGGGCGATCACAGTTAAAGGCGGCTATCTTGATGAAAAGAAGCTGGCTGAAAGTGATGTGGTCAATTTGGCCAAGCTTCCGCCGAAACCGGTGCTTTTGGGTATGGCTGTTTCAGCTATTGCTTCTCCTTTGACCGGTTTCCTGTCTGCGATGAAGCAGGTCCCTCAGAAATTTGTCTGGGCAGTTGAAGAAATTAAAAAGAAGAAATCCGAGAAAGAATAAGGAGGTCATCATGTCAAAAGTAGAAGATGTCTTAAAAACACTTGAGGAAATGACAGTTCTTGAGTTATCAGATCTGGTTAAACAGTGCGAAGAAAAATTCGGTGTTTCTGCCAGCGCTCCTGTGATGGCTGCCGGTATGATGCCTGCTGCCGGTGGAGCTGCCGAAGAAGCTGAAGAAAAAACTTCTTTCACTGTTGTGCTTAAAGCAGCCGGCGGTAACAAGATCGCGGTTATCAAGGAAATCCGTGCGATTACAGAACTGGGCTTGAAAGAAGCAAAAGAGCTCGTTGATTCAGCTCCTAAGGAAGTAAAAGAAAATATTTCCAAAGAAGATGCCGAAGAGCTTAAAAAGAAACTCGAAGCAGCAGGAGCTGAAGTCGAATTAAAGTAAGTCGATAACCAGGAGATGTAAATTATGAAGTGGGTGAAAAGAGAGCTCTTTTCCAAAACGAAAAAAGATCACCCTATGCCCCATCTGCTCGAGCACCAGTGGAACTCGTATAGACAGTTCCTGCAGATGGATGTGGTCCCGGAAAAAAGAAAAAATGTCGGTCTCCAGGAGATATTTACCGAAGTTTTCCCTCTGGAGTCTCCGGATAAACAGTATCAGCTTGATTTTATTTCTTATTCTTTGAGCCGGCCCCGCTATACCGCCGAAGAATGCAAGCGGCGTTCTCAGTCTTTTTCCTCTCCTTTGAGGGTAAGGCTGCGTTTGACCGGCGGAGAAGATAATATAGTCAAGGAACAGGAAATCTATCTCGGTGATATTCCGCTGATGACCGATATCGGTTCTTTCATCATTAACGGAGATGAACGCGCCATAGTCAGCCAGCTGCAGCGTTCGCCCGGTGTGTTTTTTGAGGAAGAACTGCATCCTACGGGGAAACGCCTCTTTTTTGCCCGGATCATACCTTACCGCGGTTATTGGCTTGAATTCCGCTGTGATGTTAATGACACTCTGACTGCGATCATTGACCGCAGAAAGACTTTTCCCGCTACTCAGGTTTTAAGGATTTTAGGACTTTCTACTAATGAAGATATATATAAACATTTTTCCGATAAACCGTATCCTGAAATCGTAAATACGGTTAAAAAAGATACTTCTAAAAACAAAGAAGAGGCTTATCTTGATTTTTATAAAAAGATGCGGCCTACTGAACCGATAACCCTGGAAGCGGCCCAGGAAGTATTTAAACGCATGTTTCTTGATAACAAGCGTTATGACCTGGCCCGGGTGGGACGTTATCTGATCAATAAAAAGCTGAATCAGAAGGTTGTTCTTACCAAACGGGTGCTGGACCTGGAAACCGTGGTCGAGATCATTAAGAATCTGCTGAAAGTCAAGAACGGAGAAAGAGAAACCGATGATATTGACCATTTGTCCAACAGAAGGACAAAGCTGATCGGAGAACTGCTTCAGCATCAGGTCCGTATCGGACTTTTGCGCGTGGAGCGGACTTTTTCCGAACGCTGTTCTCTGGTTTCCAATACTGATTTTTCTATTCAGCATTTAATCAATTCGCGGGCTTTTTCTGTTCAGATCCATGATTTTTTTGCCCGCAGTCCGCTTTCTCAGTTTATGGACCAGACTAATCCTCTGGCAGAGATCACACATAAGCGCAGACTTTCGGCCATGGGTCCGGGAGGACTTTCCCGGGAACGGGCCGGTTTTGAAGTGCGCGATGTGCATCCTACCCATTACGGCAGGATCTGTCCTATTGAGACTCCGGAAGGCCCCAATATCGGTCTGTTGACTTCTCTGACCAGTTATGTGCGTATCAATCCCCTGGGATTTCTTATCACTCCGTATAAAAAGGTGGAGAACGGTAAAGTTCTGGATAAGGTTGATTATCTTACTTCTGATGAAGAAGAGGATAAGATGATAGCCCAGGTCACTGCCAATCTTGCCCCTGACGGCAAGATCCTGGATAAAGGTGTTTATTGCCGGTTTAAAGGAAAATTCCCTAAAGTCGATCCTAAAGATGTCGAATATATGGACATTTCCACTAAACAGATCATTTCCGTGGCTACTGCCTGTATCCCTTTTCTGGAGCATGACGATGCTAACCGCGCCTTGATGGGTTCGAACATGCAGCGTCAGGCAGTACCTTTGCTTTTTCCTGAAGCACCTCTGGTTGCTACCGGTATGGAAGCAAAGGTGGCAAAAGAATCCGGGGCTGTGGTTGTAGCCAAAGAAAGAGGTACTGTGGATGAAGTCGACGGTAATCATATCCGGATAGGTAAATTTGTTTATAATATGAAAAAATATCAGCGTTCTAATGCTGATACTTCCATTAACCAGAGGCCTCTGGTCAATAAAGGGGACGTGGTTAAAAAAGGAGATGTCATTGCTGACGGGATGGCTGCTGAGAACGGGGAACTGGCCCTGGGCCGTAACCTGCTGGTAGCGTTCATGTCCTGGCGCGGTTATAATTTTGAAGACGCGATCGTACTGAATGAGCGTCTGGTAAAAGAAGATCTGCTGACTTCCGTTCATGTGGAAAAATTTGAGATGGAATCGCGCGAGACCCGTCTCGGCAATGAAGATATCACCCGTGATATTCCCAATGTCAGTGAGGAAGCTCTTAAAGACCTTGATGAAAAAGGGATTATCCGCGTCGGTGCTGAAGTCATTCCCGATGATATTCTGGTGGGAAGAGTCACGCCTAAGACAGAAAAAGAGCTGTCTCCTGAAGAAAGACTGCTGCGCGCTATTTTCGGTGAAAAAGCGGCTGATGTTAAAGATTCTTCTTTGCGCGTACCTCCCGGCATCAATGGCGTGGTCATTAATGTCGAGGTCTTCCAGCGTAAGGAACGGGGCCGCAAGTCTAAAAAAGAAAAGACTGAAGAGCTGCGTAAGCTGCGTCAGATAGAAAAATATTATTCGGAAGAAAAAGACCTTGTCGAAAATGAAAAAATGGCCAGATTGGCCGCTATTTTGAAGAAAAAAGAAGATAAGATCACGGAAAAAGATATAGAAAATGACGAAGATGCCCGCGCTTTGAACACTATTTACGGGGACAGACTTCAGGAACTGGATATGGAAATGGACTTGGAGATCGCCAAGATCAAAAAAGGCGACGAGCTTCCTGCCGGTGTTTTGAAACGGGTTGTGGTCTATGTGGCCATGAAAAGAAAGATCTCAGTGGGAGATAAGCTTTCCGGACGTCACGGTAATAAAGGTGTTATCGCCCGGATTTTGCCGGAAGAGGATATGCCTTTTCTTGAGGACGGTACTCCGGTAGATGTTGTGCTTAATCCTCTGGGTGTGCCTTCCCGTATGAATGTAGGCCAGCTTCTGGAAACTCATCTGGGCTGGGCTGCCAAGCGTCTGGGTATTAAAGTGGCCACTCCTGTATTTGAGGGTGTGACTGAGGCCAAAATGATCGAGCTTCTGGAAAAAGCCGGTCTGCCCGGTGACGGAAAAGTCAAACTTCACGATGGTTATTCAGGAAAGGAATTCGACCAGAAAGTAGCAGTAGGATATATGTATGTATTGAAGCTGGTGCACATGGTCGATGATAAAATACATGCCCGTGCTATCGGTCCTTATTCTCTGATCACTCAGCAGCCTTTGGGCGGAAAAGCTCAGTTCGGCGGACAGAGATTCGGAGAAATGGAAGTCTGGGCTTTGGAGGCTTACGGCGCTGCTTTCTGTTTGCAGGAAATGCTTACTGTGAAAAGTGACGATGTCGAAGGCCGGACCAGGATCTATGAAGCGATCGTGCGCGGAGAACAAAAATTCAAACCTTCGGTTCCTGAGTCTTTTAATGTATTGATGAAAGAACTGCAGGGTTTATGTCTGGATGTGCGTGCAGAAAAGGAGACTAAGATATGATCGATGAGGCTACCTTTTTTGATAAGATTACGATAAGACTGGCTGCTCCCCATGTGATCAAGAGCTGGTCCAGCGGAGAAGTGAAAAAAGCGGAAACTTTGAATTACCGCACTTTAAAGCCGGAAAAGGACGGTCTGTTCTGTGAACGGATCTTCGGACCGGTTAAAGACTGGGAATGTCATTGCGGAAAATTGAAAGGGATCAAGTTCAAAGGAATGAAATGCGACCGCTGCGGAGTGGAAGTGCTTCATTCTTCTGTACGCAGGCAGAGAATGGGCCATATTGATCTGGCTGCGCCTTGTACCCATATCTGGTTCTTTAAAGTAATACCTTCCCGTATCGGGGCTATCCTTGATATAGGGGTCAAATCTCTGGAAAAGATCGTTTACTACGAAGAATATGTGGTGACTGATCCCGGAGATACGGGGTTAAAGCTGCATCAGCTGATGAACGAAGAGGAATACCGCAAAAACAGAGAAGAATATAAAAACGGATTTAAAGCCAATATCGGAGCAGAAGCAATACGGGAAATGCTGCAGAATACTGATTTCGATAAACTGGCTAAAGAGATCAGGGAAGATATCGCTACCAATAAGACCGCTGCTCACAATAAAAAAGTGCTGCGCCGGCTTAAAATAGTAGAGGATTTTCGCCGTTCTGACAATAAGCCGGAATGGATGATCCTGGATGTCATGCCTGTGATCCCGCCTGATCTTCGTCCTCTGGTCCCTCTGGAAGGCGGCAGATTTGCTTCTTCCGATCTTAATGATCTTTACCGCAGGGTGATCAACAGAAACAACCGTCTGAAAAAGCTGATGTCTCTGGGTGCGCCCGAGATCATTATCCGTAATGAAAAACGCATGCTTCAGGAAGCGGTTGACGCTTTGATCGAGAACGGCAGGCACGGCCGTCCGGTTATGGGACATCAGAGCCGTCCGTTGAAAAGCCTTTCTGACATGCTTAAAGGCAAACAGGGCCGTTTTCGCCAGAACCTTCTGGGTAAGCGTGTCGATTATTCCGGACGCAGCGTAATCGTGGTCGGTCCCAAGCTTAAACTGCATGAGTGCGGTATACCCAAGCAGATGGCTCTGGAACTGTTTGAACCGTTTATAATCAAAAAATTACGGGAAAAAGGATTTGTCCATACTATCAAGGGTGCCCGCCGCATGGTGGAACGGGCCAGGGTTGAAGTATGGGATATTCTGGAAGAAGTTATCAAAGGTCATCCTGTAATGCTCAACCGTGCGCCTACTCTGCACCGTTTGAGTATTCAGGCTTTTTATCCCAGATTGATCGAAGGAAAAGCAATTCGTCTGCATCCTTTGGCCTGTGCTGCGTTTAACGCTGATTTTGACGGAGACCAGATGGCCGTACATGTGCCTCTTTCTCTGGAAGCTCAGGCTGAAGCCAAACTGATCATGCTTTCCATTAATAATATCTTTTCTCCTGCTGACGGCAGGCCGATCATCACGCCCAGCCAGGATATGATCCTGGGCTGCCGCTATCTTACTGTGGAAAAAGACGGCGGTATCGGAGAAGGCCTGATCTTTTCTTCGGCTGAGGAAGCAATAACCGCTTATCAGGACGAAGAAGTCGAGCTGCATGCCAAAGTCAAGGTGAGGATCAAAGAAAAAGACGAGACTAAGATCGTGGATACTACCGTAGGCCGCATTATTTTTAATGAAGTGCTGCCTAAGGATTTTGGCTATGTCAATGATATTCTGAGTAAAAAACGCGTGGCTCAGCTGGTCGATGAATGTTATAAACGTTTCGGCCATTATGAGGCTATCGTGCTTTTGGATAAATTCAAAGAAATCGGGTTCGAGTATGCTACTAAAGGCGGAGTCAGTATCGGTATCGATGATCTTAAGATCCCGCCGCAGAAAGAAGACTGCATTAAAGAATCGACTGCTGAAGTGGCCAAGGTGGAAAGCCAGTACAGAAAAGGTATTATCACCGAGCGTGAACGTCATAACAAGATCATAGATATCTGGACCAGGACTACGGACAAGGTCTCGGAACTGGTCTTTAAGAATCTGGAAAATTTCAATCCTTTGTTTATGATGGCGGATTCAGGCGCGCGTGGTTCTAAACTGCAGATGCGCCAGCTGGCCGGTATGCGCGGATTGATGGCTAAACCTTCGGGAGCGATCATTGAAAATCCGATCATTTCCAATTTCCGGGAAGGACTGTCAGTGCTTGAGTTTTTTAACTCTACTCACGGTGCCCGTAAAGGTCTGGCTGATACTGCTTTGAAAACCGCTGATGCCGGTTATCTTACCCGCCGTCTGGTTGATGTGACTCAGGAAGTGATCATTGTCGAAGAAGACTGCGGTACTGTAAAAGGTATCACTGTGTCCGATATCGTAGAAGGAGATGAAGTGGTTGTGCCTCTTAAAGAGAGGATCGTGGGCCGCTTTGCTCTGGATAATATTGTGGATATTGTTTCCGATGAACTGATCGTAAAATCAGGAGAAGAGATCACTGAAGAAAAGGCTGATAAGATCGAGCGTCTGGGCCTGGAAACGATCAGGATCAGAAGCGTGCTGACCTGCGAATCTGCGCGCGGTGTGTGCGCTAAGTGCTACGGCCGTAATCTGGCCAGGGGTAAACTGGTGGAATTGGGAGAAGCAGTGGGAGTTATTGCTGCCCAGTCGATCGGTGAGCCGGGAACACAGCTGACTATGAGAACTTTCCATATCGGAGGTACTGCTTCCCGTGTAGCTGAACGTTCCTTTATTAAAGCTAAAGATAACGGTGTGGTCAGATATCATAATTTGAAGACTACGGCCAAAGAAAAGATGTTCGTAGTTTTGAACCGTAACGGAATGATCTCCATCAATGACGAACGGGGGATCGAACTGCAGAGAAATCCTGTACCGCAAGGTGCATATTTATATGTGGAAGACGGAGGCAAAGTGGGGAAAGACAAGATCTTTGTCCGCTGGGATCCGTATTCTTCTCCCATTCTGACTGAAGTGGGAGGTAAGGTCCGCTATGAGGATATTATTGACGGAGTTACAATTCAGGAAGAATTGAATGTGGCTACGGGAAGAAAAGAACGGGTAGTCATTGATTTTAAAGGTGAATATCATCCTCAGATCCTGATTTTGTCCGAGGACGGCAAGGAAGTTCTGGGTATTTATCCTTTACCTACCGGTGCTCATATTATGGTCGATGAGACAGACGAGGTGATGGCCGGGGATATTGTGGCTAAGACTCCCAGACTGGTGGCCAAGACCAAGGATATTACCGGAGGTCTGCCCAGAGTTGCCGAATTGTTTGAGGCCAGGCGTCCTAAAAACCCGGCAATAATTTCTGAGATCGACGGATTTGTAGAATTTTCCGAAGAAAAAGGAGAGAGGAAGATCCTGGTCCGCTCCACTACAGGAATGCAGCGTGATTATGTGATCCCTTCGGGAACACATCCTATCGTTTATAAAGGTGATCAGGTTGTAGCCGGACAGCAGCTGACCGAAGGCCCGATAGTGCTTCAGGATATTCTCCGCGTCTGCGGGGATAAGGTTTTGCAGGAATATCTGGTCAATGAGGTTCAGGAAGTCTACCGTCTCCAGGGTGTGACCATCAATGATAAGCATATTGAGCTGATCATCAGGGAAATGCTTAAAAAGGTCAAGATCACGGATGCCGGAGACACTGAACTCCTTCCCGGTGAAGCAGTCGATAAATGGGATTTTAAGGATGCTAATGAAAAAGTTTTGAAAAAAGGTAAAAGACCTGCTACTGCACAGCCATTGCTTCTGGGTATTACCAAAGCGTCTCTTTCTACCAGCAGTTTTATTTCTGCTGCCAGTTTCCAGGAGACGACCAGAGTCCTGGCCGATGCCAGTGTCAGTGCCAAGGTAGACGAACTCAAAGGGTTAAAAGAAAATGTAATAGTGGGACACCTGGTTCCGGCAGGGACCGGATTGATGCACTACAGGGAAGTAGAGGTGGAAAAATGCCAACAGTAGCTCAGTTAATACGTAAGCCGCGCGAGCCCAAGAAAAGAGGGACAAAATCTCCCGCTTTGAAACAGTGCCCGCAGAAACGCGGTGTCTGCATCCAGGTCAGGACAATGACTCCTAAAAAGCCTAATTCTGCTTTGCGTAAAGTAGCCAGGGTCAGGCTGACCAACAGGGAAGAAGTAACTGCTTATATCCCGGGTGAAGGCCATAATCTGCAGGAGCATTCGATCGTTCTGGTCAGAGGCGGCAGGGTCAAGGACCTTCCCGGTGTGCGTTATCATATAGTACGCGGCAGTCTGGATACTCAGGGAGTACAGAACAGAAAAAAATCACGTTCCAAATACGGAGCTAAAAGACCGAAAAAGTAAAAGTAGTAAGGAGTAAAAAGAATGAGAAGAAGGAGAGCGCAAAAAAGGGAACCCTTAGCCGATCCGAAATACGATTCTACGGTTATCGGAAGATTTATTAATGTCACTATGTATGACGGCAAAAAAATGCTGGCTCAGAAAATAATCTATGATGCCTTTGATATTATTCAGGAAAAGCTTAAACAGGATCCTTTGAAAGTTTTTTTTGATGCTCTTGAAAATGCTCGTCCCCGTCTGGCAGTTAAGCCGCGCCGTATCGGAGGAGCTACTTATCAGGTCCCTGTGGAAGTTCCCAAAGACCGCGGTTTTTTTATTGCCCTGCGCTGGATCCGTGATGCGGCCAGAGTAAAAAAAGGAAAGCAGATGGCCGGTAAACTGGCTGATGAGATCATTTCCGCGTATAAGAATGAAGGGGGAGTGATCAAGAAAAAAGACGATACCCATAAAATGGCCGAGTCCAACCGTGCTTTTGCTCATTTTAAGATGTAATCTTTTTTTTCAAACGGTAAGCCTGTGTTAATAAAGAGAGTAGAATTAAGTGAGTGCAGTACAGACAATGAGTAAAGATGATCTTGACCTTATCCGTAATATCGGGTTTGTGGCTCATATCGATGCCGGTAAGACTACCACTACGGAAAGAGTGCTTTTTTATTCGGGAGTGGTCTACCGTATCGGGGAAGTAGATTCCGGTACTGCTACCACTGACTGGATGGCCCAGGAAAGAGAACGCGGTATAACCATTACCAGCGCTGCTACTCATTGTTTGTGGAAAGAACATAAGATCAATATTATAGATACTCCCGGGCATATTGATTTTACCGTGGAAGTGGAACGGGCCCTGAAAGTGCTTGACGGGGCCGTGGTCATTTTCTGCGGAGTGGGCGGAGTGGAACCCCAGTCGGAAACAGTCTGGCGCCAGGCCGATAAGTATAAGATCGCCCGGATCGCTTTTATCAATAAACTGGACCGGATGGGAGCTGATTTTTACAATGTGCTGGAAGAGATGAAAGATAAACTGGCTACCAGGACGCTGCCGGTACAGATACCGATCTATAAGGATGACATTTTTTCCGGGGTTATTGATCTGATCAGGGAAAAGGCGGTTTATTTCGAAGGTAAAGAAGGGGAAAAAGTGGTATATCAGGAAGTTCCCCTGGATTTGAAGGAATTGACTGAAAAGTACCGCAATAAAATGATCGATGTCCTTTCCGAACTGGATGATGACTTTATGAACAAATATATAGAAGGCACTGCTTTTACCGAACAGGAAATAAAAGATCTGATCAGAAAATATGTGCTGGCTAATAAAGTCACTCCTGTGCTTTGCGGCTCTTCTTTGAAAAATAAGGGGATCCAGCTTTTGCTGGACGCGGTCTGTGACTGGCTGCCTTCGCCGCGCGACCTGAAAATAGTCAAAGGACTGACTAAGGACGGAAAGGATTTTGAGGAACGGGAGATCTCGGAAAAAGCTCCGTTTTGCGGATTGTGCTTTAAAGTGTTTACAGATCCTTTTGTCGGCAAGCTTTTTTATACCCGTATTTATTCCGGTAAAGTCGTATCCGGCAAAGAAATTTATAATGCTTCCAAAAAGATCAAGGAAAAAGTCAATAAGATCGTACGTATGCATGCCAATAAACAGGAGATCGTCCCAGAGGCTAAAGCCGGGGATATTGTCTGTCTGGTGGGATTGAGAGAAACTACTACCGGTGATACTCTTTGTGATTTCAAACAGACCATGCTGATCGAGGAGATCAAGTTTCCGGAACCGGTTGTTTCTCTGGCCATTGAGCCCAAGACTCAGCAGGACCAGGAGAAATTGTTTTCAGCTCTGGAAAAATTGGCTGATGAGGACCCTTCTTTCCGTATTGCTTACAATAAGGATACAGGCCAGAACGTGATCTCAGGCATGGGCCAGCTTCATCTGGAAGTGGTAGTTGACCGTCTGGTAAATGATTTTAATGTCAAAGCCAAAGTGGGCAAGCCCTGCGTGGCTTACAAAGAGACGATAACTGTTCCGGCCGAGGCGCAAGGCAGGTTTGTTCAGCAGGCCGGAGGCAGGGGACAGTACGGGCATGTGGTGCTGATGGTCTCGCCTCAGCCCAAAGGCACAGGTATTGTCTACGAGTCTAAGATCAAAGGCGGGGTCATACCCAAGGATTTTCTGCCTGCAGTCAAAGAAGGGGTGATGGAAGCTACCGAAAGCGGTATACTTTCCGGATTTCCTCTGACTGATGTTAAATTCACTTTGATCGACGGATCTTACCATGACGTGGATTCCACGGAACTGTCTTTTAAGATCGCTGCGGAAATGGCAGTAAAAGAAGGTTTGCGTAAAGGCCGTTCAGTGCTTCTGGAACCGATCATGGGACTGGAAGTAATGACTCCCGAACAGCACTTAAGTCAGGTCATTGCTGACCTTAATACCAAGCGTGCTAAAATAAATAATATAAGCGAAAGAAAAAATATCAAGATTATTCGTTCGGAAGTCCCTCTGTCAGAGGTATTTAACTATGCAGACATATTAAGAAACTTGACACAGGGCAGAGCTTCATATACAATAGAGCCTTTCTATTACGAAAAAGTGCCGTCAGAATTGATGGTTAAGATAATTGGGTTATAATATTTAGGCAAGAAATAAGTCTTTAGTAAGGAGGTGACGAATGGCAAAGGAGAAATTTGTAAGGTCTAAGCCTCACGTGAACATTGGAACGATTGGGCACGTTGACCATGGAAAAACTACTTTGACTTCGGCTATAACACAGGTTCTGGCTAAGCATGGTAAGGCTTCGGTTCTTAATTATGAAGATATTGATAAAGCTCCTGAAGAAAGAGAGAGAGGAGTAACTATTAATATTGCTCATGTTGAGTATGAGACCGATACCAGGCATTATGCGCACATCGACTGTCCCGGTCACGCTGACTATATTAAGAACATGATCACCGGTGCTGCTCAGATGGACGGATCTATTCTGGTGGTTGCAGCCACAGACGGTCCTATGCCTCAGACCCGCGAACATATTCTTCTTTCCCGTCAGGTAAACGTACCGGCTATAGTGGTGTTTATCAATAAAGTAGACCAGATGGATGATAAAGAACTCATCGAACTGGTAGAAATGGAAGTAAGAGAACTTCTTTCCAAATATGATTTTCCCGGAGAAAAGACTCCGATCATTAAAGGTTCAGCTTTGAAGGCTAATGAATGCGCCTGCGGCAAGGCAGATTGCGAATGGTGCAAACCGATACTTGATCTGATTCAGGCTGTAGATGATTTCATCCCCACACCGAAACGCGATGTTGATAAGCCGTTTCTGATGGCTGTGGAAGATGTGTTCTCTATTTCCGGACGCGGTACTGTTGTTACCGGAAGGATCGAGCGCGGCGTGGTAAAAGTCGGCGAAGAGATCGAATTGGTCGGTCTCCAGCCGGAAACTACAAAGTCTATTGTCACCGGAGTGGAAATGTTCCGCAAGATCCTGGATGAAGGTCAGGCCGGAGACAATGTCGGACTTCTTTTGCGCGGTACTGCCAAAGAAGCGGTGGAAAGAGGAATGGTTACCGCAAAACCGGGATCGATTACTCCTCATACTAAATTTAAAGCTCAGGTCTATTCTTTGAAGAAAGAAGAAGGCGGACGTCATACTCCTTTCTTCGGCGGATACAGGCCTCAGTTTTATTTCCGGACCACTGATGTGACCGGAACCTGTCAGCTGCCTGAAGGAGTGGAAATGGTCATGCCCGGGGATAATGTTGACCTGGAAGTGGAATTGATTATGCCGGTAGCTATTGAAAAGGAACTTCGCTTTGCTATCCGTGAAGGTGGAAGAACCGTTGGCGCGGGCGTAGTAACCGATATTATTGAATAGTACGTTTTCGGGGAAGAGGATCGATCCTCTTCCCCGTTCGTTTTTTAACAGGATTAACAGGAAATAAAGTTATGCTCAAGATTAGAATCAAACTTAAAGGATTCGACCATCGTCTTCTTGATCAGTCGTCAGGCGAGATCGTGGACGTTGCTCTGCGTACGGGAGCAAAGGTCAACGGACCGATTCCTCTGCCTACGCTGAAAAAAACGTACACGGTAAACCGGGCGACAAACATTGATAAAAAATCGCGCGAACAGTTTATGCTTGCCGTTCATAAGAGGATTATTGATCTCGACAATCCTACCCCAAAAACGATCGATGCCTTGAGGAAACTCAACTTGCCCAGCGGGGTCAATGTTGAAATCAAGCAGGAAGTATAGGGGAAGAAAGTAAATTCGGATAATCACTCCGGGTCGGAGGATTTGTCTGAGTATAGAGAGAGGATTATGATTAAAGAAATTATCGCAAAAAAAATCGGGATGACGCAGCTTTTTGATGAAGCCGGTAACTGTACCGGAGTGACTCTGGTCGAGATCGAACCGGTATGCACTCTGGAAAAAGTAACTTACCCTACAAAAGAAAGGGTCAGGATCGGTGTATTTAAAGTCCCGGAAAAAAGGCTGTTCAGGGTGAAAAAGCCTCAGGCCGGTTATTTTAAGAAACTGGGCTCTGAGTCTTATAAGATGATCAAAGAGGTGCTTCCTGATCCTGCTCAGGAATTTGAATCTCTTAAAAAGATCGGCATCGAACTTTTTTCTGAAGGGGAGAAAGTCGATATTCAGGCTACAGTCAAAGGACGGGGTTTCCAGGGCGGCATGAAACGGCACGGATGGTCCGGACAGCCCGGTGGTCATGGCTCTACCATGCATCGCCGTCTCGGTTCTGCCGGTGCCTGCGCTACTCCTTCTAAAATAATCAAAGGAATAAAAATGCCCGGTCATATGGGCAATTGCCTGCGTACTATCAAGAATATTGAAGTGCTGAAAATAGATAAAGAGAGAAATATTCTTTTTCTCAAAGGTTCGCTGCCGGGGTCTCCCAATTCAGTGATAAAAATAAGGAAGAAATAACATGGCGGAAATAGATATTCTCAATCCCAAAGGAAAAGTCGTTGCTAAATATGGTCTGGATGATAAGGTCTTTGACGGTAAAATAAGTGCGGCTTTAATGCACCAGGCAGTGGTTACTTATCTTGCCAACCGCAGACAGGGAACGGCTAAGGCAAAAACCCGGGCTGAAGTCAGCGGCGGAGGAAGAAAGCCCTGGCGCCAGAAAGGTACCGGACGGGCCCGCGTAGGATCAAGCCGTTCACCTCTCTGGAAAGGCGGCGGTGTTACTTTCGGTCCCCGGCCCAGAGACTTCCGTAAGGATTTCCCCAAACGGATGAGAGCGATGGCTTTGAAAAGCGCGCTTAATGCTCAGCTGAAAGAAGAGGCTTTGATGGTCATCGATGACATAGATCTGAAGCAGCCTAAGACCAGAGAGATCGTTCAGATTTCGAAAAAACTGAAAATAGATGCGCAGAAAATACGTTTGATAGTGGAGGCGGCAGATCAGAAATTAAAACAGGCTTCGGGTAATCTGGAAAATTTTTCTGTGGAAAGCGCGGATAACCTGACTACCTATACAGCTCTGGACTGCTCCCGAATAGTGTTTACCAGACAGAGCCTGGAAAAAGTCGAAGGAAGAATAAAAAAATGGTTGAAGTAAAAAGTATTTATACTATAATCAAATCTTTAGTCCTTACTGAAAAAAGTTCGGCACAGATCGCGCAGCGCCAGTATGCTTTCTGGGTCGATAAAAAAGCCAATAAGATCGAGATCAGAAATGCGGTCGAAAAGCTTTATAATGTGAAGGTCGAAAAAGTTCAGACAATGACCGTTAAAGGTAAGACCAAGCGTCTGCGCTGGGGCCAGGAAGGAAAGACTGTTGATTGGAAAAAGGCAGTGGTCACTTTGAAAAAAGGTTTTGAGATAAAACTGGCATAAGCAGAGGAATAAGCAATGGGAATAAAAAAATATAAGCCGATAACACCGGGATTACGCTTCAGGGTTACAACTGATTTTGCTGAGATCACGAAAACCAAACCTGAGAAATCATTGACTGTTGCTTTGAAAAAATCAGGCGGACGCAACAGTGACGGACGCATAACCATGCGCCGCAGAGGCGGGGGACACAAACGCAAATACCGTATTATTGATTTCCGCCGTAATAAATTCGATATGGAAGGAAGGGTTGCTGCGATTGAGTATGATCCTAACCGTTCCGCACGTATTGCTTTGATCGAATATGAAGATAAGGAAAAACGTTATATTATCTGGCCGAACGGACTGGAAGTGGATGCCAGAGTCGTCAGTTCTTCCGATTCCCGGGTCGATATCCAGCCCGGTAACTGCATGAAGCTGACTCATATTCCTCTGGGTACTATTGTCCACAACATTGAACTCCATCCCGGTAAAGGCGGAACTTTTGTCCGCAGCGCCGGAGGTTCGGCTCAGCTTATGGCTAAAGAAAAAGGTTATGCTCAGATGCGTATGCCTTCCGGTGAGACCCGCATGGTAAAACTGGAATGCCGGGCTACAGTGGGACAGGTCGGCAATATCGAGCATGCTTCCGAGGTGGTGGGTAAAGCCGGTAAATCACGCTGGAAAGGCCGCAGGCCTAAAGTGCGCGGTGTGGCTATGAACCCGGTCGACCATCCGCACGGCGGAGGTGAAGGCAGGGCCGGGCAGGGTAATCCTCATCCGGTTTCTCCCTGGGGTAAACCGGCTAAAGGCGGAAAGACCCGTAAACCGAAAAAAGCAAGTAGTAAGTTCATTATCAGCAGGAAAAAGAAGAGGAAATAGAGGTAAATTATGTCACGATCATTAAAAAAGGGCTTTTTTGTTTATCCGAAGTTGCTGAAAAAAGTACAGAAAGCAAAAGAGAGCGGAGACCGCAAGCCGATCAAGACCTGGTCCAGGGCCAGCATGATCATACCTGAATTTGTCGGTCTTACTTTTGCCGTGCACAACGGAAAAAAACATATCCCTGTATTTGTGACAGAAGGAATGGTCGGACATCGTCTGGGAGAGTTTTCTCCTACCCGGGTTTTTAAAGGACACGGCGGTATTAAAGCTAAAAAGGCATTGCAGAAAAAGTAATATATAAACTTTTCGGATAATTTTTCCGAATTTTAAAAGGACTGGATAATTATGGTAGCAAGAGCTCAAGCAAAATACATCAGGATCTCACCCAAGAAGATGCGTATTGTTCTGCCTCTGGTAAAGGGTAAAAATGCGCAGCAGGCAGCAGCGATACTTCATTTGACCAAGAAGCGGGGGGCTCAGATCCTGGAAAAAGTATTGAAAAGCGCTATAGCTAATGCCAGGAATAAAGGATATGACGAAGAACAATTGGTAATTTCCAGACTTTCCGCTGACGAGGGTCCGGTTTTGAAAAGATACCGGGCAGCCAGTTTCGGAAGAGCTACTGTTATCAGAAAAAGAACTTCTCATATTTCGGTGGAGTTGAATACTCCCGAGAATATACGCAGTAAACAAAAGCAAGGCAGGTGATATGGGACAAAAAGTACATCCTTACGCAGTAAGAATCGGATTCGGGAAAGATTGGCTTTCCAAGTGGTTTACTGCTAAAAAGAGCGAGTATGCCGATTTTCTGGAAGAAGATCTTAAATTGAGAAAATTGATTAAAAGCAATTATCCTTTCGGTTCCATATCGACCATTGTTATCGAGAGAGTTTCTCCTACTTTGATCAGGATCAAGATCCGGACTTCCCGGCCCGGGGTCATTATCGGACGGCGCGGTCAGGATATTGAACGGGTCAAAGCAGCGATCAGTAAGATCAGTAAAAAAGAAGTTATGATCGATGTCCTGGAAGTGTCCGATCCTCAGCTGGATGCTCAGCTGGTTTCGGAGATGATCGCTTTTCAGCTGAAAAAAAGAGTTAATTTCAGAAGAGCGATGAAAAGAGCTCTGCAGCAGGCCGGTAATTCCGGGTGCGAGGGTATCAAGATCCGCTGCAAGGGACGTCTTGACGGAGCTGAGATCGCCCGTCAGGAAATTTATAAATTCGGTAAGATCCCTTTGCAGACTTTCCGCGCTGATATCGATTACGGCTTTGGTCTGGCTCAGACAACTTACGGTACTATCGGGGTAAAGGTCTGGATTTACAAGGGAATCAAGAAACTTGGTTATTATATGATTAATGATCAGATGAAAGCGCAAAAGGAAAACAACTGATGCTTTTACCAAAACGAGTTAAATATAGAAAAACGCAGAGGGGAAAAAGGAAAGGTCCGGCAGTAGCCGGTTCAACAGTGGCTTTCGGAGAATACGGGATCAAGGCTCTTGATCACGGCTGGCTGAAAAACACGCAGATAGAAGCCTGCCGTATCATCCTTACCCGGAGACTGCGCCGCGGCGGTAAACTGTGGATCAGGGTTTTCCCTGATAAGTCATATACCAAGAAATCTTCCGAGTCCCGCATGGGTAAAGGAAAAGGTGAAGTGGAAGGATGGGTTTCAGTGATCCGTAAAGGCCGGGTTCTTTTTGAGATCGGCGGTGTGCCGGAAGAATATGCCCGGGAAGCCTTTAAGCTGGTAGCTTATAAACTTCCTTTTAAAACACGTTTTGTTAACAGAAAAAAATAACAGGATTACAATGAAATATCAGGAATTAAAAAATCTCTCTTTGCAGGAACTCCAGGATAAAGCGGAAGACCTGCGCAAACAGCTGATGGAGTATAGTTTTAAACGTAAGACCGGACAGGTGGAGAAACCGCACAATTTTGTCTTGATCAAAAAAGATATTGCCAGAGTGCTGACGGCGATACGGGAGAAGGAAAATGGAGAAAATTAATACCAGAAAAAGGATCATGGAGGGGATTGTCGTTTCCGATAAAATGGAAAAGACCCTGGTTGTGCAGATCGAAAAAAGGATCCGGCATTCCACTTATCATAAATTTGTCAAAAGAGTAAGTAAATTTAAAGTACATGATCCGGAAGCAAAAGCTAAAACCGGGGATAAGGTGCGGATAATCGAATCGCGTCCTTATTCCAAAGAAAAAAGGTTTCGTCTTCTTGAGGTGGTAAAATGATCATTCTTCGTACACGTTTAGATGTTGCTGACAACAGCGGGGCAAAAGTTATTTCCTATATCTGTACTATCGGCAAAAAGAATAAGATGTATGCCGATGTCGGGGATGTGATCACCGCCAGCGTGAAAGAGGCCATACCCAATGCGCAGGTTAAAAAAGGTGAAGTTGTACGCGCGGTAATCGTTCGTACCTGTCAGCCGATCAAAAGAAAGGACGGCATGTCTATCCGTTTTGATAATAATGCCGCAGTTATAATCGATAAACAGGGCAATCCCCGCGGAACTCGCGTTTTCGGGCCCATTGCCCGGGAACTGAGAGAGAAGTATGCCAAAATACTCTCTCTGGCACCTGAGGTGATATAAGATGAGTATGCATGTAAAAAAAGGTGATAAGGTGATAATTCTGGCCGGGAAAGATAAGGGAAAGTCCGGCAGAGTGCTGAAAGTGTTTACTAAAACCGATAAGGTAATAGTAGAGGGAGCTAATCTGGTGAAAAAGCATGTGCGCCGTAAATCCGAGGCTGAAGCCGGAGGTATCCGTGAGGTGCCTGCTCCTCTTCATTGTTCTAATGTGGCTCTTTTCTGTTCTCAGTGCAACAAGGGGACAAGAGCAGCTGTAAATGTAATGTCAGATAAGAGTAAAGTAAGGGTGTGTAAAAAATGTCAGAAGGAACTGTAAACGAAAAATATATTCCTAATCTTCTTAAGTTTTACCGTGAGACTGCGGTAAAACAGCTGATGAGCGAACTTTCCAAGAAAAATGTGATGCAGGTACCCAAGATCACTAAAGTGGTGATCAATATGGGGCTGGGCCAGGCTACGCAGGATCCCAAGATCATTGAAAAAGGGGTTAAGGACCTGACTACTATTGCCGGACAAAAAGCAAAAGTGACCAGGGCCAGAAAAGCTATTTCCAATTTTAAATTGCGGGAAGGCGTGGCTATAGGCTGCTGTGTAACTTTACGCCGGGCCCGTATGTATGAGTTTCTGGAAAGGTTTATTACCGTAGCTGTCCCCCGGATCAGGGATTTTCGCGGTTTTTCCGCCCATTCTTTTGATCATCGCGGTAATTATACTTTCGGGATCACTGATCAGACTATATTTCCTGAGATCGATATTGATCGGGTGGAAAAAACTCTGGGCATGAATATTACCATCTGCACCAGCAGTGACAATGACAAGGGTGCATTTGCTTTATTGAAAGTTTTAGGTTTTCCTTTTAAGAAATAGAGGAGTTTATGGCAACAAAAGCAAAAATCGAAAAATGGCGGCGGGAACGGACCAAGGTTAAATTTTCTACCAGAAGAAAGAACCGCTGCAGATTATGCGGCAGGCCCAGGGCCTATATCAGGGATTTCGAATTATGCCGTATCTGTTTCCGGCAGCTGGCCTGGCAGGGGCTGATTCCCGGGGTAAAGAAAGCAAGCTGGTAGAGCGGTTTAATCGTTTTTCCTGACTGTAAATCAGTTCAGGATAGGAAATTAAAGGAGTACCATGAGCAGGACAGATTTAATAGCAGATGCCTTTACCATCGTCAGGAACGGACTGATGGTGAAAAAAGATGAAGTTGTAATACCTTATTCCAGGTCTTTATTAAGAATTATGGAGATATTGAAAGGGGCCGGTTACATTGAAAATGTAATGGAAATGGAGACGCCCAGTTATAAAACGATAAAGGTTTATTTGAAATATAACAAGAAAAAAAGTGTTATTAACGGGATCAAAAAAGTCTCCCGCCCGGGAAGACGTCATTATGTGGGAAAAGACACCATGCCCCGGGTTTTGCGCGGTTACGGTCTGGCTATTGTTTCCACTTCTTCCGGGATCATGACTGATAGTGAAGCGCGCAGCCAGGGTGTAGGCGGAGAAGTTATAGGATATGTCTGGTAAAAAAAACGGTGAAATATGTCACGAATAGGAAAAAATCCGATTAAGATCGCAGAAAAAGTCAAAATTACGGTAAAAAACCGGGAGCTTACGGCTGAAGGACCTAAGGGGAAACTTTCCCTGGATCTTTTTCCCGGTATTGAGGCCAGGATCGAAGATGATCAGATCCTGGTCCAGCGCAATTCCGAAGAAAAGCAGGTCAGAAGCATGCATGGTACGACCAGAGCTTTGATCAGTAATATGGTCATCGGAGTCAGCGAAGGGTTTAAAAAGGAACTGGAGATCGTGGGTATGGGGTATAAGTGTCAGATGAAAGGTGCGGTGCTTAATCTGAATATCGGATTTTCTCATCCGGTTGACGTGGAAGTACCTGAAAACCTTAAAGTTTCCACTTCCGGCCCGACCAAGATCATTGTCGAAGGTATAGATAAGCATGCCGTGGGTCAGTTTGCGGCACAATTAAGGGCACTTTATCCGCCTGAGCCGTATAAGGGAAAAGGTATACGTTACGCAGGCGAGGAAGTACGTAAGAAATTAGGAAAGGCAATGGCAAAATGAAAACCATAGAACGTGCGCGACGCCATAAAAGGATAACCAGAAACAAGAAGGGTACAGCCGAACGGCCTCGTTTGGTTGTTTTCCGCAGCAAAAAGAACATGTTTGCTCAGATCGTAGATGACCGCAGCAATAAAGTGCTTACCGGATGTTCTACTTTGAGCAAAGAGTATAAGGATAAAAAGATCAAGTCCAGTGACTGCAATGCGGCCCGAGAAGTGGGAAAGCTGATAGCTCAGAAGATCTCCGCTTTGGGGGTAACTAAAGTCTTTTTTGACAGAGCCGGATACCGGTATCAGGGAAGAGTTAAGGCTTTAGCCGAAGGAGCGCGAGAAGGAGGGTTAAAGTTCTGATGTATAAGAAGAGACAGGATGCAGCTGATCAAAGTCCGTTTATAGAAAAAGTTATTTTTATCAATCGGGTTACTAAAGTTACCAAGGGAGGAAAAAATTTCGGTTTTTCCGCTCTGGTAGTGGTGGGCGACGGTGAAGAAAGCGTAGGATACGGCTTGGGCAAAGCCAATGAGGTTGCCGAAGCCATACGCAAAGGTCTTAAAAAAGCACGGACAAAAATGATCAAGGTCCAGAAAAAAGATTCGACCATTGTTCATGAGTCTATCGGTAAATTCGGTGCAGCTCAGGTATTGTTAAAGCCGGCTTCCAAAGGTACGGGAGTAATCGCCGGGGCAGTGGTCAGGGCCATATGCGAGTGTGCCGGGATACACGATGTTCTTACTAAAATAATAAAAAGGTCTAATAATCCGATCAATGTGGTCAAAGCCACTTTTGACGGATTTCTTAATTTAAAGGAGTCGCGGGCATGAATTTATCCAAACTTCCCAGTCATCACGGAACAGGCCCGTCAAAAAGATTAGGCCGCGGTACCGGATCCGGACGGGGCAAGACTTCCGGACGCGGGCATAAAGGCGCCGGTCAGAGAAAAGGGACCAAACATTATATCGGACATCTGGGCGATAATGTGCCTTTGTTCCGTAAAATCCCTAAAAGAGGTTTTACTTCCGTAACTAAAAATGATTTTCAGGTGGTTAATCTTGAGGATATTTCAGCCAGGCTTAAAGACAGAAAAGAAATTACTGTTAAGGACTTAAAAGAAGTTAAGTTGATTGACAGTGTTTATAAAAAGGTCAAGATCCTGGCCAGGGTGGAAACCGAGTTTAAAGTCCCGGCAAAGATCACGGCCCATAAGTTTTCTAAAAAGGCCAGGGAGCTCATTGAAAAAGCAGGAGGCACTGCGGAATGCTTGACACAGTAGCGAATATTTTCCGTATTGAGGATCTGCGCAGAAAAATAATAATAACACTTTCTCTGTTGATCGTTTACAGGATAGGCTGTTTTGTGCCTACACCGGGAATTGATTCCGGTGCTTTGGCCGCTTTTTTCGATCAGATCGCCAAGACTCAGGGTGAAACCCTTCTGGGCCTGGTCAATATGTTTACCGGCGGCGCTTTGAAACGCTTGAGCATTTTTGCTTTGGGCGTCATGCCCTATATCTCGGCTTCGATTATCATGCAGCTTTTGACAGGGGTTGTGCCTGCTCTGGAAAATCTGGCCAGAGAAGGGAAACAGGGTTATGAAAAGATCAATCAGTATACCCGTTATCTTTGTCTGTTCATCTGTCTGGTCCAGGGGTTCATGCTTGCCCTCTGGCTGGAGAATCCGAATAGTTTCCGCGGTGTTACAGTAGTACCTAATCCGGGAATGATGTTCCGGTTTATTACTGTGATGACTTTGACCTGCGGTACGGTTTTTATCATGTGGCTGGGCGAACAGATCCAGGAAAGAGGTATCGGTAACGGTATTTCTCTGATCATTACTACCAGTATTATCGCCCGTCTGCCCAGTGCTTTTGCTCAGCTCTGGATGCTTTATTCTCCTTTTGATCCTGTTAAACGTCAGATATCCACCGTGACTGTATTGAGCCTGCTGGTGATCTGGCTGGCGGTTATCGTAGCTGTGGTATTGTTTACTCAGGCTCAGCGCCGGATACCGATACAATACGGTAAACGGGTAGTAGGACGCAAGGTCTATGGAGGTCAAAGCACATATCTGCCGATCAAAGTGGATATGTCCGGAGTTATCGCTATAATCTTTGCTCAGAGTGTGATCATGTTTCCGGCTACTCTGGCTACTTTTTTTCCGGGAAAAGCACAGTTTTTGCAGGCGATATTCAGGCAGCAGGGGTTGTGGTATAATTCGATCTATGTGCTGCTGATCATTTTTTTCATGTATTTTTATACAGCGATAGTGTTTAATCCTCTGGAGATTTCCAGCAACCTGAAAAAATACGGCGGATTTGTTCCCGGGATCAGGCCGGGGAAACCTACGGCCGAATATCTTGATTTTGTAGCTACCCGTATTGTTTTTGTGGGAGCTTTGTATATATCGATGATCGCGATCTTGCCCAGTGTAGTGATGAAGCTGCTGAGGGTGCCCTATTCGGTCACTTCGTTTTTCGGC
>Ga0272442_10001867_pt1 | contig 31259 bp, 31 predicted proteins | sample SSMForm2O_FD_200262 | JGI IMG/M metagenome (GOLD analysis project Ga0272442, IMG submission 200262) | Marine sediment archaeal communities from Little Sippewissett salt marsh, Falmouth, MA, United States - SSM-Form-2O | ecosystem: Environmental > Aquatic > Marine > Wetlands > Sediment ... | reverse complement strand
ATCAAAAGCCGCCTTTTCAAAATCCCCGCAAACAGGCTTGAACCTTTCCATCTTCCCCTGTATGATCAGTGCTTCATTCCAATCCGGTAAAACCAGATGGAGTATACGTCATGACCACCTGCACGAAAGGTACGGGATTCCTCAGGTCGGGAATCGCCCACGCCTTCCTGACTTTCACATGTTTCGGAATCACCAACTTCCTACTGGGATTCATCGTTGAACGCTGTGAAAATCCCGCGCATGCCTCTCTTGCCGCACCTGTGGTATTGTGGCTGGGGTGCGGCCTTCTGGGTATGGCTTTTATCCTTTCACCGGCGGGGAGAACCATGTTGCGGCATGCCCGGATTCGGGGTCTCGACCTGATTATGGCCATTGCGGGGGGAGTTTTCCTGGCGATCGGAATGCTGACCTTGAAACTGGGCTTTCTTTCCGATCCCGGTTCCAAGGGGCCGATCACCGCCGTTACGGCCGCCAATGCCGTACTTGTCGCCCTGTTTGCCCGTAGGCTGCTGGGGGAACGTCTGGTTGTATACCAATGGGCGGGAATTCTGATAACCATGGGCGGGATATCCGTTATGGGGCTTTCAATCGGTGGGGAAGCGGCTCTCAGAGGGCTGCTATTCGGGCTGGCGACCTTGACCTGCTTCGGTATCACCAACACCTTGCTGAAAGTACTTGGCTATCGAGGCGTCCCATCCATGCCGGCCGCGTTGATCGTGTGGCTGTCGGTGGGAGCATGTGGAATTGCAGGCACCATGATCCTGGCCATATCGGCAAAAGGAATCGCCGGTATGCAGCCTCACTGGCTGTATGGCGTCGCGCTTTCAGCCGGGGTTAGCCTGGGGATCGGAATGTGGTCGTTGAAAAGGGGCGTAACCCTGAGCCGGGCGGGACCGGTAGTCGCCATTGCCGGGTCCAACGCGGTATTGAATATACGCCCGGGAATAAAGATCACCTTGCGTAACTCGCCTTTTCCCACATGACGGCTGATGCCGGGATCCGCCAAGGCTTTCTTTAGAACTTCATCCTCTTGCGCGTTCTGGGAAACCATGATGCTGCCCCGGAATTTCCCTCTTACCTGGACACCGATCTCCACTTCATTGTCCACCAGGTATTGCGGATCGAATTCGGGCCAGCGGGCATCAATCACCATGCCGTCAAAACCGGCGCGCTCCCACAATTCAAAGGCGAAGTGGGGAACAAACGGCGCCAGAAGGATCAGAAGATCCCGAACCGTATCCCTGCCCATACCCTCCTTCTCCATAGTAAGGGCGTTGGCGAACTCCATGAAAGCCGAAACCGCGGTATTGAATTTGAAACTCTCAATTCTTTCCGTCACGTCATGAATAACCCGGTGACGCAAACGGGCTACGGCTTCACTTTCTTCCTGACGGGGTGAATCCGCTTCAATCCATGGCAACAGCAACTCCCAGGTTTTTTTGAGGAACCTGTAAACACCGACGATTCCACGATCGGACCATTCACTGTCCTGCTCGGGAGGACCGATAAACAGTTCATACATCCGCAGGGTATCGGTACCGTAGTCGGCCATGATCCCGTCCGGACTGACAACGTTGCCCTTGGACTTGGACATTTTTTCAATCCGGCCGGTTTTTTCGCTTTTTCGTGTCACCATACCGATGCAGAAGAGCTTTGTGTAGGGTTCTTCCCAACGCACCGCACCGATGTCGTATAGAAATTTCTGATAGAACCGTGCATAAAGCAGGTGCAGAATCGCGTGCTCAATGCCGCCAACATACAGGTCGACGGGCATCCATTTGCCCTCCAGCTCGGGATCCACAAGCGCCTCTTCGCAATGGGGGCTGATGTACCGCATATGATACCAGCAGGAACCCGCCCATTGGGGCATGGTGTTTGTTTCTCTTTTGGCAGGGCCACCACATTGAGGGCAGGATACATTTACCCAATCCTCGATAGCCGCCAGGGGAGATTCACCCGTTCCCGACGGTTCATAGTGTTCAACATCCGGAAGCAGGACGGGAAGATCTTCTTCCGGTACGGCCACTTCACCGCACTTCGGACATAAGATAATGGGAATGGGTTCTCCCCAATACCGCTGGCGGGAAAATATCCAATCTCTCAGCTTGTAATTCACCTTACTCTCGCCCAGGCCGTTTTCCGAGAGCTGCTCGGTGATCCGTTTTCTCCCTTCGAAACTGGAGACTCCATTGAATTCGCCGCTGTTTACCATGACGCCTTCACCCTCAAATGCGGATATCAAGCGATCCTGATCATCCTTTTCCGCTTCCGGGGAGGATATGACTTCACGAATCGGCAACTCAAAACGGGTGGCGAATGCAAAGTCCCGTTGATCGTGAGCTGGCACCGCCATGATGGCACCTGTGCCATAGGTCATCAACACGTAATCCGATAGCCACACGGGGATACGTTCGTTGTTCACCGGATTGACCGCATACGCTCCGGTAAACACACCGGTTTTTTCCTTGTCCAGGGAACTGCGCTGCAGTTCGGATTTCAGTCTGGACTGTTTTTTGTACTCTTTGACCGCATCCACCTGTTGCCGGGAACAGATCGCTTCCACCAGGGGGTGTTCAGGCGCCAACACCATGTAAGTCGCTCCATACAGGGTATCGGGCCGGGTTGTGAAAACCCGTATATCGTGTACATCGGTTGATTCGGCGGCATGAATGCGGAAAACGACTTCGGCGCCTTCACTCCGTCCGATCCAATTGCGTTGCAGCGTTTTCACCCGTTCCGGCCATTCCAGGCCATCCAGGTCATTCAAAAGTCTTTCCGCGTATTTGGTGATGCGCAGCATCCACTGCATCAGGTCTCTTCGTACCACCGGGTTTCCGCAGCGTTCACAACCACCGTTGATAACCTCTTCATTGGCAAGTCCGGTTTTGCAGCTGTCACACCAGTTTATAGGCACCAATTGGCGATAGGCCAGACCGGCCTTGAACAACTTGACAAATATCCATTGGGTCCAGCGGTAGTAATCGGGATCGGAAGTATTGACTTCCCGGTCCCAATCGTACATGCAACCGAAACGTTCCAATTGCTGTTTAAAGTTCTCAATATTGTTCTTGACACTGATACGGGGATTGATCTTTTTCTTGATGGCGTCGTTTTCAGCCGGGAGGCCGAATGCGTCAAAACCCATGGGATGCAGCAGGTTGAAACCACGAATCCGCATATACCGGCTCCATACATCGCTCAGTACATAGCCACGGGGGTGACCGACGTGTAGTCCGCTGGCACTGGCATAGGGGAACATGTCCATGCAGAAGTACTTGGTCTCAGGTCTCGAGGTATCGCATCTGTGCAGATTTTTTTCCTTCCAGACACGTTGCCATTTTTCTTCATAGTCAGCGGGGGAAAATTCTGATCGGCTCATTTTCTTTACTCCTGGCAAGCCGTACCAAACCTGGCGGGCTCAGCGGAATAGGGGATTATACCACAGAATTCGGCCTGTCCCCAAACTCGTATTTCTCCGGCACATACTTCGGTATCGATTTACATGGTTGACAATTCGTTTCGGCAATGTTATACACTTGTACGTTCACGTATACATTGAATAACGTATACGTTGAGGTGCATATGAAAGCCGAGAGTTTCTTGCTGCTGCCGGAGCTTGTCTCCCAGCTGGGAGTGGATGAATCAGATGTTATCCAGTGGGTTGACTCGGGATTACTCAGCCCGAAAGGCCACTCTGAAGAGGGCACGGCATTTTTTTCCCTCCTGGAGGTGCAGAAAGCCCGACACATCAACCGCCTGGCTGATATGGGATACAGCCTTCCGGAAATCCGCCGCATTATCCGCAAAGTAGGTATTCCCGGAAAGGCCGATAAAATAGCGGTTTCTCCGTCCGGCAGCCCGCTTACCGTGGGCGTACTGGCCGAAAGAGTAGGTGTCAGCACCCGCACCATCAAGCATTGGGAGGAAAAGGGTATTATCGAGCCGGATATGCGGAGTGGGGGAGGATTCCGCCTCTACTCCGAGGTCTTCGTATTTCTCTGTCAACTGGTAAGGGATCTGCAACTATTCGGGTACAGCCTGGATGACATCAAACGGGTATCGGATATGTTCCGCACTTTTTTATCCCTGCAGGCGTCATTGGGTCCATTTTCACGGGAAGCCATTGATACGCATGTGGATGACATGTTTACGGAAATATCCAGACTGACTGAACGCATGGACATGCTCAAAGCGGGTATCCGCCGCTGGGAAGGGTTGCTCAGTAAAAAAGGAAAAGAGATCAGCGCACTGCAGAAACGCAACCGCAAGCGCAACACCGAAACTCCCGGAGAAGCAGATTGACTCCGGCGGAAGAATCCCGGAGACTCTTCCGGTTTTTCAGGCTATGCAATCCCAATTCAGTCGATCATGAAACCGGCATCTCATTCACTCGTTTCGACATGGTATCCCGCTACCGCCATCTTTTACCGGGGAGCGACCGGCGCTGCGAAGTGCACGGGTTGCGTTTCCAGGGTCCGGATTCGGAATTGCATCCCGAAGCGATTCATGTCCCCGACTCGGATATCTTGGAAAACCTCAGATTCAACTACTATGTAGTCGACCGGATCAACCGGAGCAAGCCCGCCGATGGGGTAATCGTTTTATTCCATGGGTTGAACGAAAAAAGCTGGGAGAAGTATCTGCCCTGGGCGCTGCGCCTCGTCCGGGGAACAGGGAAACCGGTGTTGCTGTTTCCCCTGGCTTTTCACATGGACCGGGCTCCCCGCGCGTGGATAGAACCCCGTTCCATGTCACGACTCAGCCGTGAGCGCGCAGTGCGTCATCCCGCCATTCGGGCGCAATCCCTGGCCAACGCTGCCCTGAGTGAGCGCCTTGAGGCGGATCCCCTTCGATTTGCCTGGTCGGGCCTTCAATCCCTGTATGATATCCTCTATTTGTGCCGCCGGATAAAAGCCGGCCTTCATCCGGGAATCCGGCCCAACCCCCGCATAGACATATTTGCCTATTCCATTGGCGCCTTTCTGGCTCTGATCGGAATCATGGCGGATCCCGGCAATCTTTTTTCCAAATCGAGGCTTTTCTCATTCTGCGGCGGATGCGTCCTCAACCGGACGGTTCCGACATCCCGTTACATCATGGACAGCGAAGCCAACATCGCCTTATACTCACTCTATGTCGAGCACATGGAAACGGAAATGGCGGCGAATCCGAGGCTTGCGCACTACATGTCCCCAATGCACCCGGAAGGCCGCTATTTCCTCTCTCTCCTTGACCTACACAAGATGGCGGATTTCAGGGAGCGCCGCTTGTTTGAACTCCGGAACCGTATTCGAGCGCTGGCCCTGGACAAGGACCGGGTAATGCCTCCCATGGAAGTCGCATACACTCTGCAGGGAAGGCAAAAGCGCATACCCATCCGGGTATTGCGCAGGGATTTTGATTACGACTACGCCCACGAAAACCCTTTCCCCGGAAACAATGTCGATCCCCGCCGGGTTTCCCGCGCATTGGACCGTACTTTTGCAACCGCCTCACGTTTTCTATCCTGACAAACCCTAAAAAGTGGGAATTGATTGACATCAGCAGAGTTCCCAAGCATTATAATTTCATGAACAGGGGCCGAACCGCCTTCCTCCCGCCCGAAATTCTCCAACATTCCTTCCGGCTCCCGCTGTGGAGGCATCCATGAAACTTGAGTTGACCAGCCCGGTATTCTCACATGGCGATCCCATCCCCACCCGGTATACCTGTGAGGGAGACAATCTTTCCCCTCCTCTGGAGTGGCATGACGTTCCCGACCAGACCGTGGTGCTGACACTGGTATGCGAAGATCTCGACGCCGCCGGATCGAACTGGCTGCACTGGCTGATCTACAACATCCCTCCCGAGGAAACCGGCCTCGCCGAGGGTGTTCCTCCAGTCAAGGAAATGGACAATGGATCCGCTCAGGGAGGAAACGATTTCGGCGACATCGGATACGGAGGTCCATGTCCTCCCGACAACAGGCATCGCTACGCCCTGCGACTCTACGCCCTGGACATGGCCCTGGAACTGGGAACCGAATGTACAATTCCAGACTTAATCGTGGCCATGGACGGTCATATCCTTGATCGGGCCGAGTTGATCGGAACATACGAACGCCGGTCTTCCAAAAGGAAATAGACGGCGATTCTTGGGAGCCGATTTGCAAAGATTCGGAAGGATATCTATTGAAGGCCGGGAAAGAGTGAAGATCCAAGCGCCTCCGAGGCTTTTCGGCGCAGACGATGATGGTAGAGTTCGGACATGGGAGTTTCTTCCGGATTTATCTCCACCATCATGGCTCCGGAATCCCTGGCCAGGGCGGGTAATCCCGCCGCGGGCCACACAACTCCCGAAGTTCCGACTGCTACAAACAAGTCGCACTTTTCCACCGCCTTCACGGCAGCATCCAGAATATCTTTTTTCAGACTGTCTCCAAACCACGTGATATCAGGCCTCAGCCAGGCTCCGCATTCCGGGCAGCGTGTATGGGCGAATTCCGCCCGTTCAAGATCATTCCTGAGACCATGCGTGGGGCAGAGTACACGCCACAGACTGCCATGAAGTTCAATTACCCGCTTGTTTCCCGCCCTCTGGTGCATGCCATCGATATTCTGAGTGATCAATACAACATCCGGGTGAAGCTTTTCCAGACCGGCCAAGGCCAAATGGCCGGCATGGGGAGTGCAAGCCAATACCGAATCCCGGCGACGGGCGTGAAAATCCAGAACCGCGGAGGGATCACGGTCAAAAGCCTCCTGGCAGGCATAATCCTGCCACCTGTACTCATGCCAGATGCCGCCGCTTCCCCGATAAGTCGGGACTCCGCTTTCAGCGGACATCCCGGCTCCGGTAAACACCACGATGGCTTCCGCTTCACTCCACGGAATCAGAAAATCACGCTCATCAGGATTATCGCTTGCACTTGCCATGGCCAAACCTTACAATAAAAAATCAGCTGATGGCAAGCGGTCATCCGCCCGCCCGGAGGGAGTCATGAAAAATGGATTCACGATTGTATTGGTATTGCTGGCAATTTTCTTTGCTTACAGATATTTCCAGGAACCCGCTTCCGAGGAGATACGGATGGTTCAGGAAATCGCCGACCGTTTCCAGGAAGCGGTAAAACAATTTCGACAGGCCGGACGGGGAGCGGCGATCGGTGGGATCGACACCAGCGCCGGGGCGGGGGATGCGATTGAGCGCATAGAAGACCTCCGTCTGGAATTAAGTGAACTCCGGGATGCGCTTGAGGAGGAAGATGCCTTGAGCAAAGCGGACGACCTCATGGAGAGGATCCGTGCTTTTCAGCGTCAAGCGGGTGGATAACCTCCAGAATCGGGGGGGAGTAAGGCAATTCCATTCCCGGTTCAGCTCCCGCGCGAACAAGGCCCAGCATCACCGGCAGGGATCCCCGGATACTGACTCCATATACATGGAATGAGTCCTGATGAAGGATCCTTTCAATCTTTCGGGCTTCGCGAACCGGACCCGCCAGCCATGGCCCCATGCAGTCGTTCCCGTCCTGCCAGATGAGGAGCTCGCGATGCTCTGCTTCATTGGCCGTGGCGTTGTAATTCAGGCCGCAATAGCGGGATGGTAATTCAGATACAAGCATGCGGCACGACAGGGGACGGAACGCATAGATCCCGCATTCGCCAGTGATTCCCAGAAATGGACACGTTCCGATCGCACAGCGATAGGCCTCCAGAAAAGCGTCCTCCTCCGGATACCGGCTGGACAATTTGACAACCCGGTCTACCCATGACGTGAAAGTCCCGTTGGGGATATTGGATATCACGCTGCGCAAAAGACATGCTTCCGCCCAGGATACGGTTACACTCAGATCACAGCAGGCAAAGCAACCCTTTGCACATGTAAGGGGATGATGATCCCGTTTAACCCGTCGATCCAGCCAGGAATCGAACAAATTCAACCGGTACCGTGCCGATGCGGCCAGTTTCTTTGTGTTTTCAATGGAAAGGACCAATCCCGATTCAACCATTCAGGCGCTGCAACAGCCATGCCATGTTTTCCCCCAACCTCTCCATGGTCCGGCAACCCTCCTCATCGCTTTCCACTTCACCAGGCTCCCGTCCGATCCCGAGGCTCCAATAGGAAGACCCCGGCAGGACCATCTGAGAAATGTAGAGAAAATGGTTGATCGAGTTCCAAGCATGAATGGCACCGGCCCGGCGTACCGCCACCACGGCGGCTCCGACTTTGCGGGCAAAAAGGAAATCGTTGGCCCTGGACACATAGCCGGCCCTGTCTATGAGAGCTTTCATTTCAGCGGTTACGTTGGCAAAGTAAGTCGGTGAGCCCAGTATAATCCCATCGGCCCTGCTCATGGCCGCGATGATTTCATTAATGGGATCATCATCAAATACGCAACGGCCATTGCGCAGCTCGGCACACTTTCGACATCCCGTACAGCCCCGCACCATCCGGCCACCGAGCTGGATCGTTTTCGTTTCAACCCCCTGAGCCCTGAGCGGCCGGCATACCATTTCCATTAAACGAGCGGTGTTCCCTTTTTCCCTGGGGCTTCCATTTACGGCTACCACCAACTTTTTTTCAGATGCTTTCTGCATGGCGTAACTCTTCCTGCATGGAGATTACGGTATTCTTTTTTTTTGAAAACCGGAATTTCATCATACCCCGACGATCAATAATGATCAATCCTCTCCCGAAATACGTTTTATGTAATCCTGGTAGACTTTGGGAGGATCGATCACTGACAATCCCGATTCTCTGAGCCGGGTTCCCTTGAGTTGGATCGGATCATGCACCCAGCGAACCGAGGCCCTCATGGTCACTTGATTGGTATCGATCTCCATGCGTAACAAAACTTCCCGGTAGGTCGGCAACGTCTTCTCGCAACGCAGACAGATTCCCCGGGGTGATATATCCACAAGAATAGCGGGGTACTCGCCACCGTCCATGATGACCACTACGTTCTTTAAACCATAGAGGCGCTTTTCCTTGCGCGAATCCATGCGTTCTCCCTTTTAACTGCCTTGATAAATATTTTAACTGAATATCCGGAAAAAACAAATCCCCGAATGAACAGGCTGAATGATTCGTGTTGAAACCCTTTGAAAAGCATCACATATTGATAGGGTAGGCTATTGCCGGATGGAGAATACGAAATGGCCATTGTGACACTTTCACGCTGTGCAGGAAGCCTGGGCACGATAATGGCTGAAGCCCTGCAGGTGAAGCTTGATTTGCCCCGTCTGGACAAATCCTCTCTGGAAAGTATTTTCTCTGATTACGGTGAAGAACTTGAAAATATCGAGCGGTATGACGAAAAACGTCCCAGTTTCTGGGACAATTTTTCATCTCACAAAGATCGCTACCTTCATTTTTTGAAAACCGCCGTATACGAATTCTCCGGAACCGGGAGAGCCCTGATCCTGGGCCGGGGAGGACAGATCATCCTCGCGGGAATTCCCGGCGTGTTGAAAATTCAGATCACGGCTCCTTTGAACCTGCGCCGGGAACGGCTTATGAAACGCCATGGTGTAGATGAAAACCAGGCCATGGCCATGATCCGTCAGAGCGACCGGGAACGCGCAGGATTCCACCGTTTCTTTTTCAACGCGGATTGGGAATCTCCAGACTTATACGACCTGGTTGTCAACACCCGGGAAATGCAGGCCGAAACCGCGGTTGAGATGATCCGCGGACTGCTGGATTCCCCACCATTCAGGGAACAGGCGGAAAAACAGCATGAGATTATCGATAACCTGAGGACCGGCCACCGGGTAGGGACGGAGATCCTCTACCGGGAACGCATACCCATCCAGTTTCTGGAAGCGGTTGCCAGCAAAGGCCGGATTGTTCTGCACGGCTCCACCGTGATCAGCGCTGATATTGACAGGGCCACCCGCGCCGCCGCCAATGTCGAGGGGGTGGTAGAAGTGGAGAACAGGATTCAATTCGTGCCCATGACATTTTCCATGGGCTGAACGGCTGTTTCCCGCCCGCCTACTTTTCCAATCGCTCCAGAAAAGTTGCCATCATCTCTACGGGATTGGCCGTTGTCATCTTGATCCCCCCGGTTTCAGCGGCTACTTTGGAAAAGAAACCGTACATGTCCGCGGAATTTTCCTGATGATCCATTCTGCGGGGAGGGCGCCGTCCTTTCGTCCCTTTCAGATAAGCGAAATGCAGTGTGGCGCCTACGCCGCGGAAAGCATCGATAATCGCCTGACTTTGCTCTTTGGATTTCTGGGTGGCAGGTTGTACGAAAACTTCTGAAGCGATGAAAGCCAGGTTTACATTATTCATAAATGTATCCATGGCCTTGCCGTCCGGAATGGGACGGAGCTCCTGTTCAAAAAACACGATCACGTGGTTCCGTCCCGGATTCTGTCGGAACATTTCGGCAAACTGCAGCAACAAGGGCTGTTCTATGCGGCGTAAGGCCCGCATACTTTCCATCTCCTGTTTGTAACGCAACAAGATACTTTTGGAATCAATTCCCGTTGTAGAGGAGTCTTCACGGATCAACTCCTGGACCAATCCTCTCAGTTCATTGTAGGATTGCTTATATGCGGAATCAGCCACGTTGCAATCGCTTTTCAAGCGGTCCTGCAACCACGTGATCAGTTCCCTTTTGGGACGGGACAAAGTCTTCTGGGAAAAGCCGTATACCTTGGCGGGGGAGTAAACAATCAGGTTATCTCCCTCTCTGACAAGCTGGTTGAAAATGTTGGCTACGGTTTGCCGGATCCGGGAGTCATAGTTTTTTATATCGTAACAGATGATCAGGTTACGCCGCTGCGAAATAGAATCTTCCGGATCTTCCTGCGTCACTGCTCGGACGGATGCCGGTGTCCATGCCCCCAGAAACAGGGCAAAAATCATGGAGATGGGTATTGATTTCATTTTCCCTCCCTTGTGCGCCATATGGGCGATCCCACTATTCAGCCGGAGCATCTTCGATTTCAAGCCAGCTGAACCATAACGGGTGATGCGATTTATACCATTCAAGGATTTTATAAAGCTTACGTTGCTTATCCGGCGCGATCACTTCAGGAGCTATGCGGGTAAAGTGTACACGGATGCGCTCCTGGTCGATGAATTCCAGAGCTTCGGAACACAGGGTCTGGAGCTCATTGCGGATACGGCCGGAATCGGATATTTTTACCGGTCGGTTCTCGAAATTTTCTCCGCCCAGGAAACGGTTCAGCAGGGGATTGAACACCAGACGACTCTGTTCCATGGTCTCCATCAAGCGCAGAGTAAACGTGATATCCTTATTCCCTCTTCTCGAGGCCATGCGTACGGAAACCCGGTAAACGCCGTCTTTTACCGCCTCGACTCCCTGGATCCCCGAGTAGGGATCCGGACGCATGAAGCCGCATATCGCCAATACCTGCCAGCGCTTTTCGGGAAAGAAATCATCGGCATCTATGCAATTGAGCTTCAGGGGAATTCCGGCTTCCCGGCCTTCCCTGATCATACCGGCGTATTTTGCCATGACTTCTTTATTGGGGGTTTCACCCAGGATAGCCTCCAGACGCCGGGGGAAGTCATCGGCTTCCGGATGGAGCAGCATGACTTCCTGCTCATTTTCATAGGACAGTTTGAAATTGGAAGTAAAGACACACAGGGACGCCTCCAAACCCAGTATGGGTGCGAGGCTTGCCGCCTGCATGGCTTCGGCGGAAGCCGCGTATCCGTCCACGATAAACAAATGCAACTCCCCGGTGTCATCTTTCCAGGTGCCGACCCGGTACGTCGGCGCGTAGGTGCCCGATTCGGTAAATGCGTGAATACCCGAAGGCAGAATCCAGTCATCATCCACCAGATGTACGCCCAATTGGCTCCACTTATTCCACAGTGAACCGATGCGTCCTTCCCGGCTCCGTCCCCTAAGGGTCCATACGTGAATGTTTTCCCGACGGATTCCCGGATACGTATCCTCAATGGCTTCCAATACCCGCTCACGGGGCGAACGGAAGTTGATCAAAACCGAATGACGGCAGGCATTTTTCACTACCTCGGCGGGGAGGAAGAGATTGCCCATGTATCCCTCATATGGTCGGGATATATGCAGGGGTTGATCGAACAGATGCAACACCGTCATCGGGCCGGTATCCCGTCCTTTCGCGAAACGGGAAGTATTCTCCAGAGTATCGATGGCGGCGCCCCAAACCGTGATCCCCGAAGCTTTCAGGTCACTATAAAAGCGGTGCCATTCGTATCCCGGTTCGTTCAGAAGGCGTTGAATACGGCGGTCCAACCAGCGGGCCACTTCCGGGCGGGCATACACCCTGCCGAATCCCAGCAGTGGATTGGAACCCATCTCCGGCGTTTCTCCGGCCTTGGGCATCAGCCCTTCACCAAGGCAGACCATAATGGCGTGATTTTCAGGTAATTGCCTGGACAGGTACCAAAGACTCTCACTCATGGCGTAAGCCGAAATGGCATCGGCGTCCTTTTTCACTTCGTTCAATCCGGTTTTATCCAGGTCGGCTCCGGCTCCGAATCGTCCGAACAACTGGGTTCCCAGGGCGGTAACCGCACCGGTCATGGCCATCAGTCTTTCCATTTGTCCGTTCAGGAACGATATCTCCGAGGTAAATTCCTGCGCGGCCTCTCCTCTTGACCAGCGCACCTCGACGTCCTCAAGCCAAAGATGGAATCGACCCAGTATGGGGCGGGTATCAAATGCCCATTGCGCGATAAGGTTTTGTTTTTTTTGAAAAGGACTGTTCATGAAATTCTCCTCGGAACCTTTTGACAACTCCCCGGTTCCTCCCCGGGTTCCGGCAACCCATTTATCCGCCTGTTCCCGTGATTTCCTGCATGGTACAGGCATTGTAGGCCAGGAGAAGCCGCAAAGTCAAGCGGAGAGCGGATTGCCTGTCGGTTGAAATACTCCAAAATACACGCTATTGTTTCTTTGGGGTGAATAGCCATGGGAGAAAGTGAACGGCGAGGGTCCTCCCGCATCAGAAAGCGGATCATGTTGAGGGTCAACAATCGGCCGGGCATTCTGCTTGACCTGTCCCGCAACGGAATGCGCGTGTCTACATCCATGGTTCCGGTTTCCCCATATGTCCGTATCCAGTTCAGGGCGGATGGCTCTGAGTTCGACCTGGAGGGCTATATTCTTTGGGTCAACAAGAAATACGCGGTGCAGAACCTCAAAGAGATGGGAATAATCATCCAGAATAAGCCGGACCTCTACACGCACTACCTGGATCGGATCATTCACTGAGGGTTCGCGTGACCCCGCGGCGACGGGGAAGCGTACCCATTCGAACAACCAGGAAAACCAGCAACGCGCAGAAGACGATTGTAGCACCGGAAGGTACATTCAGCGCGTGGGACGCCAATAATCCCCCCAAAGTGGCGACAAGGCTGAACAGAATGGACAGGGGAATCATGCGCCGGAAATCCTTGACCAGCAGGTTGGCGGCAGCCGGAGGGATGGTCATGAGAGCCAGGACCAGGACAATGCCAACAACCCTGATATTGACCACCACTGTAAGTGCCGTGAGTACCATCATCAGCGACTGGATTCCCGTTACCGGGACATTCTGAGTTCGGGCGAATTCCGGATCAAAAGCCAGGTAAAGAATACGGCGAAGTCGCAAAAGGAATACTATGGTCACCACCAGGGCGAGTCCGGTCATCAGGATCAAATCCGTGGCGGAGACCGTCAGGATATCACCGAAGAGATATGTCATCAGGTTTGCGGCATATCCCGGTGTCAGGAACACGAACAACACACCCAGGGCCATCCCGAACGACCACAGCATGCCGATGAGAGAATCTTCCCGCACCCGGGCCCGGGATCCGATGGTTTCCAATGTCACCGCCGCCGCTACGGCGAAAACCGAAGCGCCCGCCAGAGGATTCACTCCCAGAAAATATGCGATTCCCACTCCCCCGAAAGCGGCATGACTGATCCCGCCGGTTATGAATACAATCCGGCGACTGACTACATAGGTTCCGACGAAACCGCATGAAATGCTGACCAACAGGGCGGCAAGCAGTCCATGAACGAAGTAGCGGTACTGAAACAGCTCAAGCATCAGTCGTGTTTCCTTTGCCGTCCATACGTTTTTCCTCATCATGGACTTTCAATACCCGGTGAGGGACCTTTCCATGCGTAATCAACTCAATGGGACAGTGGTAGGACTCCATTACGTCATGGGTTATTTCTTTGGAATCATGATGAACCAGGGACTTGTTCACGCAGGCAATGGATTTTACCTGAGAAGCGATGGTACCCAGGTCATGGGAGACCATCAAAATGGCCATATCCCGATTTAATTCAGCCAGGATTTCAAAGAAGTCCCGGCCGAAATCAGTATCCACATAGGTTTCGGGTTCGTCCAGCAACAGGAGGGGAGGAGAAGATACGATGGCCCTGGCCAGGAAAACCCGCTGTCTCTGTCCACCGGACAACTCGCCCAGGGGACGTCGGGCCAGAGGTGCTATGTCCATGCGTTCCATTACCCGGCGAACCGGTTCCAATGAAAGCGAATGGGTCTCGAATGACATCAATCCCGAAGCGACTACATCCCGGACGGTAATGGGAAAGTCCGAATCCACCCGGGCCAATTGCGGCATGTACCCCATGGGAAAGCGTTCCGATTCCCGGCCGTCGAGGAAATACCGTATACTACCTTCCCAGGGCTGCAACAATCCCAGGATAATTTTCAATAAAGTGGTTTTCCCTCCGCCATTCGGACCGACAATCCCGGTAAAATCCCCGTTTTGCACACGGAAATCGACATCCTCTAAAACCAGACGGCGTCCATATCCGGCGCGGATCCCCCGCATCTCCAGAATCAGGCCATTCCCGGCGTGATTCATGGGGAATTCTCCCGCAGGGCTTTCCCAAGCATTCTCGCCGTTTCTTCAAGATTTCCGAACCAATCCTCCGCCAGGGGATCCAGCTTGACCACACGACCGCCGATCTCCCGGGCCACCACTTCCGCCGCGGAGGTGTCGAACTGGCGCTGTACGAAGACCACTCGAAGGCCCTCACGTCTGGCCAGAGCAACTGTTTCGGCCAGAGAGGCAGGAGCCGGCCCTTTGCCCTCTTTTTCGATAGCTACCTGAATAAGTCCATATTCCCTGGCGAAATATCCCCAGGAAGGATGAAAAACCAGGAAATTTCTGGAAGCCGGGTTTGTCAGGATAAATCGGATCCTGGCGTCCAGGTCATCAATTTCCCTCTCCAGGTTTTTATACCTGCTTCTGTATGTTTCCCTATTCTCGGGATCCAGGCGAACGAGTGCCTGCATCATGTGCCCGGCCTGGATCTTTGCCAATCGAGGAGACAGCCATATATGGGGATCCACCCCGGCACCGCCGCCGACGCCTTTCCGTTCCGGCACGAGCCAGTCCGTCCCGACTGAAGTATCCACCACCCGCAAGGCGGGGTGAGCCGATGCAATACGAGGAGTCCAATTCAATTCAAAGGGAAGCCGGCCGATACGGAACCATATCCGGGTACGGCTTAGGCGGCGGATCTGGGCTGGGTCGGGGGAATACGTGGCGGGATTGAATCCCGGCGGTATGAGAACATCCACTCTGAAGCGATCACCGGCTATGCGCTTGAGTAGTTGACGCTGGGGAAGAATGGTTACCGCCAACCGCTCATCCGGATCTGCGGCACGGGGAGAGCCGCAAGCCGCCGGAAGCAAAGACGCGGCGATAATGATCAGGCCGATACTTTTTTTCGCCCTATGTTTGTTTTTCAGCTCAATTTCTCCAGATAAATTATCGAAACAGCTCCTTCGTTACCTTGTGGCCGCGAATCCGTACGCAGCATCCTGTATTACTTTAGATAAAAAACACCGGCCATGCAAGCCGGAGGGATTCACTTGCGCAACTCAAAGTTGTCGAAAAGAACGTTGTCCGCCGTCCAGGCTTCAAAAGACAAAAGCTTATCGTTTACCCGTATGACCTGAAAAAGCTGTTTATCAGCAGCCATTCGAGCCATAATTGAAGCGAATTTCGTATTGATGGAGTATTGCTTCGGACCCGCCACGCTGACTACGTAAACGGTTCCTCCCCGGCTTTCGGAAACTCTTTCCCCCCCCCGCAACCGATAGGTTCGTCCATATGTATGATCATGTCCCTGCAAAACGAGATCCACTCCCCGGGAATCAATAATCGGCAGAAGGGACTCCCGCAACGCACGATTGTCTCGGAGCCGTCCGGTTGAATAGATGGGTTGATGCATCAACAGCACCGTCCAGACAGCTTTTTCCCCGGTGCGCAGAACGCCATCAAGCCAGGATGCCTGTTCCTGTATACGGGTATTCGGATTCAGGCCCACAATCCTCACCCCCTGGACATTCAACACGAAAGCCGTTTCCTCAAGACCGGCGGGACCGTTTTCCGGCAGAGTGAAGTGGGGGCGCCACAGGGGGGTAAGATCCTTTGGAGTTAAAACCGGAACCCTTCTATATTCATGGTTTCCCGGTACCATCAGCTGGGGGATCTGCCGATAGATCCATCCTCCCGCCTGAAACCATTCGCCCCATTTATCATCCTGCCATGCCCGGGAAACCAGATCACCCGCGTGTACCATGAATAGAGCATTCGGCGCCTTCAACATGGCTGCGCGTATTACCCGGGAGCATTGAGAAGCCAGATCATTCTGGGTATCTCCCAGGTACACGAAAGAGAAAGGGCCGGGAACGTCCCGAGCTGTACGGAACTGGCTCCACTCGCTCCAACTCGTTCCTGAGCCAACCCGGTACGCATAAAGGGTATTCGGTTTCAGTCCGATAAAGCGGGCGCTGTGCGTCCAGATACCATCGGATTTTTCTCTAATCAACGGCAGACTTTCCGCTTTGAACAGCAAGGCACCCGCGGGCGTCAAGGTATTCGGTCCGGCCTGGACCACTTGGGCGGCGGAATCAAGGGCCGGTGTTTCGGTCCGCCATGTAACCGCGGCCGTGGTCGCGGGATCGCCATACCAATTCAATATCACGCGTTGGGGTGTTTGAACCTCCGCGGCCATCCCGGAGAGTGAAAGGGAAAAACCAAACAGAAAAATCACAACCACTTTTTTGAGCATGAAATCTTCCTTTGAAAACTGCTTTAAATTCTACAATAAACAGTGGAAATAGGGCAAGGAATTTTGATTGCAAACTTGATCATCATAGACTTTCGTAGTAAAGTTGCCATGCCAACCAATTGCACGCAACAATGTTGGCCTGCCAACTTATAAGGAGAAAGGGTCATGCTCAATGAGGGAATCGCTCGCAGGTTAGTCCAATCCTCGCGTCAGCTGGAACGTCTTTTGGCAAAAGGCTTGTCCTCCCATAATCTGGGCAGCGGTCAGGTCAGGCTTCTGATTTCCGTGCTGGAAAACCCCGGAGTCACCCAGGATTCATTAAGCCGCCATGTAGGCGTGGATAAGACCACCACCGCCAAGTCCGTTTCCCGTCTGGAAAAAGCCGGATATTTGCGGCGCATGCATGATCGTGATGACCGCCGGGTTCGTAGGCTCTTTCCCTCGGAACTGGCGCAGAAACTTCGTCCTGAACTGGAACAACGAATTCGTCATATCGGCGATGTGCTTCTGATGGGCTTCATGGAAAGTGAAATTCATCGCTTGGCCGGCTTCTTATCAAGGATCCAGGAGAACCTGCTCCGGGAAACCAAGCAGTGGAGCGGTCCTACACCGACATCAAAAAATACAACCGGCTGGGATTGATATCCCGGCGATCTTGAAGGGTTCAACGCCTTTGTGGTATGTTCCTTTGTTGACGCACCGAACCTTTTCACGAGTATTCATTTCCGGCTGGAGCGGATAGAGAGATGGGATTTGATTTCTGGTATACCCTGAGCCTGCTGATCGCCATGACCGTGGTTCTGGTACGGGAATGGCTTGACATCGAGCTGACCGTGGTCAGTGTTCTCCTCTTTCTCATCATCGGCCGCGTAATTTCCCTTGAAGAAGCGCTTTCCGGGTTTTCCAATATCGGAGTCATATCGATCGGGCTGCTCTTTCTGCTGGCCGGCGCACTGCAGAGCAGCGGGTTACTTGCCGGCCTCAACCGGGTGATCCTGGGCGGATACACGGAAGGTGGTCATGCCCGTAAACTGCTGCGGATTATTTTTCCGGTCACCCTGTTATCGGCATTCATGAACAATACTCCCGTCGTGGCCATGTTGATTCCGCCCATCAAGAATTGGTGCCAGAAACATGGAATTTCCGCTTCAAGATTCCTCATGCCCCTCTCGTATGCAGCTATTCTGGGAGGCCTTTGCACGCTTATCGGTACCAGTACAAACCTGATTGTCCATGGCCTTCTGATTCAAAACGGCTACAAAGGCCTGGGCTTTTTTGAAATCTCACTTATCGGCGTTCCCATTGCCGTGGCCGGAATTGCATATACAGTACTGATCGGCCGTTTTCTCTTACCCAGGCGCCGGGAACCCATGTTGAAACTGGACAGGAATCTGCGGGAATTCGTCGTGGAGTTGAAAGTTGGGAAGGAGTTCGGTGGTATCGGACGGACAGTGGAAGCCGCCGGGCTACGTCACCTCAAAGGATTGTTCCTTTTTCAAATCCAGCGGGAGGATGAAATTCTGGCCCCGGCCCGTCCTGATGAAATTCTTCTGGAAGGTGACCGGCTTTTCCTTACCGGCATCCCCGAAACCATCCTGGAGCTGCAGAAAATTCCCGGACTCAATCTTGCCAAAAGGGTCTCTTTCACTCTTGGGCAGGGGAATCGTAACAGGAGGGCATGCACCTTCGAGGCGGTTATCCCCGCCAGCTCCCCTCTGCTTGGAAAAACAGTGCGGGCTTCAGACTTCCGGGGCCGTTACGGAGCCGTTATCCTGGCCATCCACCGGGGAGGCGAGCGTGTAGAGAAAAAGATCGGTGACATCATCCTTCATCCCGGTGATACCTTGCTCATGCTGGCTGATCGCGATTTTTCGGAACGCTGGTCGTATTCATCTGATTTCTACCTGGTGTCAACGCCCACTCCACTGGATGACCGTCATCCCTACCGCAAATGGCTTACCGGCGGTTCATTCCTGGCTATGATATTGTTGTCAGCCACCGGGGTTCTCCCTCTGGTTGTGGCCGCCGGCGGAGCCGTTATCCTGCTTGGAGTAACCGGCAGCCTTCCCAGCCAGCGCAATGTAATCGACTGGAAGGTTCTGTTGATCATTGCTTCAACATTCGGGATCGCCGCCGCCATGCAGAATTCCGGCCTGGCCGAATATTTCTCCTGGAAGCTGGTGGTGGCCGGCAGACACTTCGGCACTTTCGGAGTCCTGTGTGGAGTGTACCTGCTGACCAGCCTTTTCAATACCATTATTACCAGCAACGCCACTTCGGTCATCTTTTTTCCCATTGCGGTCAGCGCGGCCGGTTCAGTAGGCGCTGATGTTCACCCCTTCGCCCTGGCTGTCATAATCTCCGCCGCCGCTTCCTTTGCTTCACCGATTTCTTACCAGACCAACCTGATGGTCTACGGTCCCGGGGGATACCGGTTTTCCGATTACCTCAAAATGGGTATTCCCCTCCAGCTGCTCATCGCCGTCATCGCCCTGACCCTGATCCGCTACTTCTATCTGGTGTAGCGGCGGATCTCGCGTTGACGCGGACCGGTGCCTCTGTTAAAATGAAAATGACGCGCGGAGGGATGGCAGAGTGGTCGAATGCGGCGGTCTTGAAAACCGTTGGCCCTTCACGGGGCCCAGGGGTTCGAATCCCTTTCCCTCCGCCATTCGATCCCCCCGCCCGTAAGGCATCCTGATTCCCATGACAAATCAAATCATCCATCCCCATCTGGTAGCATCGGATCTGGGTGGAACCCTCGTTCCGCCGGGAAGAGATAACGTGCCTCGTGAGACACTGGCGATCCTGGATTCAATCATGGCCCTTGGCGTTCCGGTTGCACTGGTGACGGGTTACAACCTGCAAACCACCCTGAAAATGTTGAAGGGCCTGAAGGGAATTCCCTGGCTGCTCGTTCAGAACGGCACCATCGCCATCAGGGGCGGAGAGACCGTCTGGGAACTGGGACTTCATCCCGAGCACGCGGAAAAGCTCGTGAACCTTATGCAGACAATGGAAATTCCCGTTGTCGTTTACCGCGACATGTCCCGGGGAGGAGTTCCCGAGTACCTGCATTCGGGTTCTTTCCGCAAGGGTCCGCCTTTCCGGGAAGTAAAGCAATTCAGGGATTTCAAGGGTATCACCGGCGTGTCCACCCGGATTGCGAACACCCGGGTGGGGGAGGTGAAAGCCATCCTGGAAAATCATCTTCCCGTTGACTCCCAGCTTATCCTCTCACCCGGCAACACCCGTACCTGGATGGAAATCACTCCCGCCGGAGCCCGCAAGGATCGGGCACTGCTCCGCCTCTGCGGCAAGCTGGGAATCTCCGTGGAGCGGGCCATCTATTTCGGTGACAACCTCAATGATCGAGAAGCATTGCGGTTGGCCGGTTTCCCCCGGGTTGTGGCCGATGCGATTCCGGAACTGCTGGATGAATTCCCCATTACCGGCTCATCTGTCAACCAGGGGCCGGCCAGGGAACTGGCGAGAATCTATGCAATCCACGGTTGCATGCCGGAAACATAGAATAGGCGAGTTCGAATCGGAGAGGTGGCATCCATGCTGAGATTGGAAGATATTCGGGTGGAACATGGAAATATGAAAATCCTGCGGGGCATTCATCTTGAGGTGAAACCCGGAGAAAAGTTGTGGATCCACGGACCTTCGGGAAGCGGAAAATCGACACTGTTGAAAGTATTGTTCTGCGCCGAGTATTTCAGCGGCAGGCTGCTTTTCAACGATCAGGCGGTTTCACCGCGGACACTTCCCGATTACCGCTCCAGGCTGGGGTACATATCTCAAAAAATTCCAGGATTCTCCTCTAGTGTCGAGGAAGTTCTGCGGTATCCCTTCATGTTCCGGGCCAACCGCCGTATTCCGTTTCCCATGAATCGCGCCCGCGAAATCCTTACCCGATTGCGATTTGACACCCATATCATGTCACGGCGTTTCGCCGATCTCTCCGGCGGAGAACAGCAGCGTCTGATGGTCGTGCTCCTGCTGCTTCTGGATCGCCCGATTTTTCTACTCGACGAAGTCACCGCGGCCCTTGATCCGGACAATATCGAAACGGTGGTGGACCTTCTCACCAAGGCCCCGGACAAAACGGTAATTTCCGTGTCCCACAACTCCGAATGGCGCCGCTATTGTTCCCGGAGCCTGCGCCTGGAAGCCGGCGATTTCATGGAGACCGTTTAATGGGCGCCCGTGCGATTGACTTGTTTTCCCTGGGGGCTTTCTCACTCCTGCTATTGATTCCAATGGCGATTTTCCTCTTTCTTCGTGTTCCAAAAATCCGTTCCCTGCTGATTTCCTTTGTGCGCATGGTGATTCAATTGACCCTTGTCGCCCTTTACCTGGAAACCATATTTCGCATAAACAGCCCGCTGATCAACCTGGGGTGGATCCTGATCATGGTATTGGTGGCCTGCGCGGCCATAACCAGTCAGAGCGGATTGCGCCTGATACGTTTTATTATTCCCCTGGCGACCGCCTATCTTCTAAGCCTGGGCTCCATATTCGGCGCTTTATTCATCGTCCTGGAGCCCCAAACCCTGTTCTCCGCCCGATACCTTATTCCATTGGGAGGAATGATACTGGGCAATATATTGCGCACCAATGTGATTACCCTGGACCGCTATTTCAACGGCTTGCGCACACGCCCGGAGGAATATATCACCACCCTCTCCATGGGAGCCTCCCCTTGGGAAGCCCGCAAACCCTTTATGGCTGACGCTCTGAAAGCCGCGGTTTCTCCGCAAATCGCAACCATTGCCACCATGGGACTCGTGTCCCTGCCCGGCATGATGACCGGCCAGATTCTGGGAGGAAACTCGCCGGCCGTGGCCATTCAATACCAGATCCTCATTATGATCGCCATCTTCACCACCGCCACGATATCCGCCTTCCTGGGAATGTTCCTGGCCTCAACCCGGGCATTTGATTCATGGCAGCGACTCAGAACCGGCCTTTTCCAGGCGCGATGAGTCCCGGAGCGGTCAAGGAACCGTTTTTCCCCGGTTTCCTTTGAACCGGACTTTGTGGTAAGATCGAATGGCCATGATGCGCCGGATCTCCTTGTCCTGCCTGCTTCTAGCCGTATTGTGGTCATTTATCCATGCCGTCCAATACCCCATAATCATCTACAAAACCGCGGACGGACTGCCGCAGAATTTCGTGACCTCCCTGGCTCAGGACCGAAATGGGTACATCTGGGTGGGCACCCAGAGCGGGATCGGGATTTTTAACGGAAATGACTTTGTTCGAACCCTTTCCACAATGGACAACCTGCCTGGAAGTTACATCAACGACCTGGTCCTCGACGATTTGAACGGAGACATGTGGGTGGCCACGGATGAAGGCATAGCCGTCATGAATGGAATGAAATCCATTGCCATTCACGCCCGGGGGAGGAATGTACTGCGGGTGTTTCCGCAAAAAGTCGGCGACACCAAATGCCTGGCCCTTTCCGGCGGCCGTCTGATATCCATCGGGCCAAAGAAAGAAACGGCAACGCTTCAACTTCCGGAAGGCCTGCGGGGGCAACGCATCTCCCACGCTGACGTGGACTCCCATGGAACAATTTCCTTATTGATCAACGGACGGGTTGTCCGTCGTACCCGGGAGGGACAATGGTCTACTCTCCCTTTGGAAAAACCGGTTTTTTTTCTGATCAGCAGGCGAGACCGGTTGTATCTGGCCGAACAGACGAGTCTCACCTGTTTGCATGCGGATAAAAAAATGAGTTCCACGAATTTGCCACCAGGTAGCGGACGCATCAATGACCTGGAAGTGGACGAAGGCGGAGGCATCTGGCTGGCGACGGAGACCGGGCTGTATTCATTCCACCCTGGAGATGATGACTGGTTGCACTTCCACGGCGGAAACGGAATGTCCTTCTCCAAAGTGAATCGGGTCATGGTGGACCGGGAGCACACGGTGTTCGCCGGTACCAGTTTCGGCCTTTCTTTTTTCTCAGGCGTCATGTTCCGTATGTACAACCGCAATGACGGCCTGCCATCGGAGTTCATCACCAGCCTGCTCGAGGACGCCCCCGGGATTATTCTGGCTGGAGGTTACGATGGAGTATCGGAGATCCGCAACGGCCACGGGCGTTCATTTCCCATCAATCGCCGGCTGCGCAACAAGCAGATCCGTTGCATACTAAAAGCCGGGCCTGGAGAATATTTTCTTGGCACCCGGCACAATGGCATTTTTCGCTGGAATCGGAAAAATCGTCTTGATCTCCTGATGAAAGACGCCCATATTCTCTCTGGTTTGAAAAGCCGGGATGGGGATATCTGGTTCGGAACCGACAATGGTTTGTTGCATTATGACGGCAAGAGAGAATTCCAAAGAATCCGGGAAGGTCTGCGCCATTCCCGGATCTGGACAATAGCGGAATGGTCGCCGGGAGTGCTGATTCTGGGAACCGGTTCCGGCCTGCAGGTCTACGCCCATAATCGTTTTGTTCACAGTGACCTGGAAACCCTTATGGGCAATGTCAACATTACAGACATTTTCGTTGCGCAATCCGGAGAAATCCTGGTATCCACAGTTGTTCACGGCCTGTTCATATACCGAGACGGCGTTTTGTCCAACTTCACAACCCGAAACGGGCTCCTGCACAACGACGTCTGGTACACCCTCAAGGATTCCCAGGGACAGATATGGCTGAACACAAGTGTTTCCCTTGACCGCTACCACAAGGGGTATTTTTCTCATTTCAACCGGAACACCGGACTTTTCGGAGACGAAGGCTTCATTCATACGGCTATTGAGGCAAGCGATGGAAGCCTTTGGTTGAGTGTATCGCCCGGACTTGTCGAGCTGCCTCCTACCTCCCGCAACCTGGATCCCGTACCGCCCACCCCACCTGATCTCAGTATGCAGGTCAATGACCGCCCCTTACCCACGGATTCTCATCTCCACTTGAATAGTCGACAGAATACCGTCGAATTTTCATTCTTCACTGTATCCACCCGCCGTGACCAGCCGCTTTACTACCGCTGGCGCCTTCTGCCCAGGCAATCCCAATGGCAGGGTCCCTCGCACCGCACCAAAGTCCATTATCTGAATCTGCCACCCAGCCAATATACCTTTGAAGTCATGGCCGACAACGGTTTGGCGCAGCGTAAAGCCTCGGCCAGGCTCCGGCGGATCACATTTGATATCGGCCGGCCCATCTGGAAAAAATGGTGGTTTATCCTGCTGGGCCTGCTGGCTCTGGCCGTTCTCATGCGCCTGGTCACTTTCCTGCGCCTGCGCATGCTCGAATCCCAGAAACGCAGGCTCGAGAAGAGAATTCACGAGCATACGAATGAACTGGCGCGTAAGAATCACGAGTTGTTGGTACTCTCCATAACCGATCCGCTGACAGGCCTGAAAAACCGCCGCTACCTGGATGACCGCATCAGTGATGATGTCCACCTGATTGAGCGCAGTCTTTTTCTTCAGGATGACAAAAGCGAGGACGGCGATGACAATGCGCGGAAAATTCCCTCAAGCCCTGATGACAGAATATTGACCTTTTATGTCATTGATATAGACCATTTCAAAAGCGTCAACGATATTCACGGTCATCACGGGGGAGACCGAGTGCTGGTCGGAGTTGCCCAGACCCTGCGCAAGGAATTGCGCACTTCGGATATTATCATCCGCTGGGGAGGCGAAGAGTTCCTGGTGGTTACCCGTAACAAGCTGGGAGACAATTCCTACATGCTGGCCGAACGACTCCGCCAAAGTATCGAAGCCCGGGAATTTCATATATCTTCCGGAGAAACGGTCAGTCGTACCGTCAGCATAGGGTTTGCCCGTTATCCCTTTATCCATGGGGATATCAAAGCCGTGTCCTGGCAACAGGTGATCTCTCTGGCTGATTCCGCCATGTATCTTGCCAAGATGAACGGCCGCAATCTATCCATGGGGATCGAGCCGGGACCGGGTTTTACGGAAGTGCCCTTCTCCCAGATTATCACCCGAATGGATGAACAGGCGGCATCCGGCAGAATTCGACTCTATTCAGCCAGACATGAAATTCATTTCAACGCAGATAAAACCGAGGAAAAATGATAGGATCACTGGGATTTCAGGAAATTGTACTCATATTCATCGTTGTACTGCTGGTTTTCGGTCCGGATAAATTGCCCCGCTTCGCCCGGGAGCTTGGCAAATTCATTCGAGATTTCCGAGCAACCGTCAACGACGCCAAACAGACCATACAGGATGAGGTCGACCGTCACGACATATCCAAGGACATTCGTGAAATGGATAAGGAATTGAAAGAACTCCAGGACGACAGGAAAGACAATGGACCGAAAAAAACCGGATGAAATGACTTTTTTTGAACACCTGGGGGAGTTGCGCAAGCGCATCCTGATTTCACTGGCGATTATCCTGGTGTTTTTTCTGGTCTCATGGAAATTCGTTGACAATTTCTATGCCTGGATCGCCCAGCCGGTCCAGCAATTCCTTCCGGAAAACCAGAAGCTGGTATTTACAGCCCTGACCGAACCGTTCATGATGTATATCAAGCTGGCTTTCATGGCTTCCGTATTCGCCGCGTCGCCATTCATTTTCCACCAATTATGGCTATTTATCGCACCCGGTCTGTATTCCCGGGAAAGAAAAATGGTCTTCCCCTTTGTCCTGCTCACCACCTTCTTTTTCCTGCTGGGAGGAGCTTTCGGATATTACGCCATTTTTCCCTGGGCTTGCCGATTCTTCCTGCAGGTGGGGCAGGATTTCACGCCCATGCTGACGATCAACCAGTATCTGACCCTCGCTTTCCGGGTATTGTTCGGCATCGCCCTGGTGTTTGAAATGCCGGTGCTGGTATTTCTCTTTTCAAGGCTGGGAATCATCACACATCGCACATTGATACGTCATTTCAAATGGGCGATCGTACTTATCTTTGTGGTTGCCGCCGTGATTACACCCACTCCCGACATGATTACCCAGTCCCTATTCGCGGGCCCAATGCTTCTGTTGTACATACTCAGCATCGGAATCGCCAGGCTCGCCGCACCCAGCCGCGACTAAACGTTATTCATTAACATTTTGTTTGCTCCGTGCTTCTGGCTTTTTCCCTGTATATCTGGTATATTGATTTTAATAAATTTTCAGGAGTTCAACGTGATTTACATCTATAAACTCATTTTTATTGCGGTTTTTGCATTTATCGGCTACACACATCCTCCTTTTCTGGGTACGACTCCGCAAATGGGAGCCGTTATCGGAGCCAGCGCCGCCCTGGCCATGGTTATCCTCTCGATTCGTATCCGTGCCACCGAACTTAAGTACATCTGGAGCTCATCCATTGGTATGCTCCTGGGAATTCTGCTGGGAATCGGTCTTTTCGCTCTCACGGAATCGATAAGTCTCTTCTTTTCCGCCAAGGTTTTCTTTCAGACCTTCTTCCTTTTCGGATTTCCCATAACCGGTCTCTTTATCGGCCTTCAAAAACCGAATATGTTCTCTCCCCTCAATATCAAAGAGTTTTTTCGTGGAAGCAGCGCCTTTACCGATTCATTTCTACTCGATACCAGCGCCATTATCGATGGGCGCATCGTGCCGATCGCCGCTTCAGGTTTTATCGCCGGAGAGCTGATCATTACCCAGTTTGTCCTTGCGGAACTTCAGGCCATAGCCGATTCTTCCGATCCCAATAAAAAGATTCGGGGGAAACGTGGACTTGACGTCATCGATCAACTGCGCAAAACCCCCCATGTGTCCATCACCATTCTCAACAAACAGGTTTCCGGAGTCAGAGAAGTCGATCAGAAGCTGGTTCTGCTGGCACGGGAGAGTAATTTCAAGGTCATTACCAACGATGTCAATCTCAGCAAAATAGCCAAGTTGCAGGATGTGACCATCCTAAATGTCAATCAGCTGGCGTTCAGCCTGAAACCGATTGTGTATCCAGGAGAACAATTGAAAGTCGGAATTATCAAGGAGGGCAAGGAAAAGCGCCAGGGAATTGCATACCTGGATGACGGAACCATGGTTGTCGTGGACGATGCAAAGACCGATATCGGTAAAACGCTGCGCATTGAAGTTACTTCCGTACTGCAGTCCACCACGGGAAAAATGATATTCGGAAAGAAATCCTGATGCTTAAGATCCGTGCCGGCACCGGCTATGACATCCATCGCCTGGAAACAGGGGAGGGATTGTTCATCGGCGGAATCAAGGTAAGCGATGAACTGCGTTCCGTCGCTCATTCAGATGGCGACGTTCTCATTCACGCCCTTGTCGATTCGCTCCTGGGTGCCTCCGGTCAACCCGATATCGGTGATATTTATCCCGATACCGAAACCGGCTTCAAGGGAATACCGAGTTCCCGCCTGCTTGAAGACACCATGAATCGGTTGGATACCCTGGGTTTCAGAGTGGTTAACATGGATTGCACCATCGTTGCCCAGCGCCCGTCGCTCAAGAACTACAAACCTCTGATCCGCGCCAACCTGTCCCGGTTATTAAGCATTCCCGAGGATTCCGTCGGGGTAAAGGCCAAAACCCGCGAGGGGCTTGACTCCGTTGGGCGTGGAGAAGCCATTGAATGTTTTTGTATATGTATGATCAGATCGAAAGACTGATCGAAACAGGAATAAAATGAGCAGCATTCCCATCATAACCATCGTCGGAGTACCCAATACCGGTAAATCCACCCTGTTCAATCGCCTTACCGGTCGTCGCAAAGCTCTTGTGCATCCGCAACCCGGCATGACCCGGGACGTATTCCGTATGCCGATCTTCCTTGATGGGCGTCCGGCATTCCTTCAGGACTCAGGTGGCTTTTTTCTCGATAGCGCCGATATTTCTGCGGAAATCAACAAAAGAGTTCTCAGGGAAGCGCAGCGTTCCGATCTGGTTGTCTTTCTTTGTGACGGGAAACGGGACATTCTCGGGTACGAAAAGGACCTTTATCTTGACATTCGCCGTCTCAATCCCCGCATGATCACGGTAATCAATAAAGTGGATGACCCGGAACGCCATGTGATTCCATCATCCTACTATGAACTGAAAACCGAGCTTGTTGATATATCCGCTGAACACGCTCGGGGTATCGAAACCCTGAAAAATATTATTGTTGAACGGATGGGGGAGGGTTACGCATCCGAGCCTCCGGCATCTTCGCAATCAACCCGGATAAGCATTCTAGGCAAACCCAATGTCGGTAAATCCTCACTGATTAACCGTATTTTGAACGATGATCACCTTATCGTAAGCCCAATCCCGGGAACCACAAGGGATTCCATTGATCTTTCTCTATCTCGCAATGGTCAGGAATTGATTCTTGTTGACAACGCCGGTATCCGTAAGATACAGAAAGTTCGCGAAGATACTGAAAGCATTGCTGTAATTCGCGCCCAGAAAGATATCCAGGCGGCGGATATGATTATTCTTGTACTTGACCTATCACGAAAGATTGATCAGAACGATCTATTTATCGCGGCTCAAGTATTGAAATCCGCCAAGCCGGTCGTGATTGCCGCCAACAAGTGGGACCTGGTTTCAGCATCAAAAGCACCCCACCTGGTGGAGCAGAATATCCGTCAACGATTCCATGCGTTTCATTTCGCCCCATTTCACCTTGTGTCCGCCGCCACGGGCAAAAACGTTTTTCGACTTCTTGACAGCTCGGAACAAATACACCGGACCCTTCACGAAGGGGTTCGCACAGCCAGACTCAACCGTGTATTGAGTGATATCTATTCTGAGAAACGATTGATTACCAGCAATGGCCGCACGTTCAAATCCAAATATGCGTCCCTTGAGTCTCGCCGCCCCTTTTTCATTCGCCTGCAAACCCGCTATCCGGATCACCTGAAAGCTGCCGATGAAATGTTTTTAAAAAAGCGTCTCACCGAAAAGCTTGATTTATGGGGCATTCCCATCTTTATCAAGGTTTCCGCTTCATCCCGCGGATAAGCCTCTCGTAATCTGTATTTTCCCGAAAAACCACCGGATAAATACCTTCTTCCGCATGTCGACATGTCGACATTCCAAAATTTCCCATGAATGTCGACGCGTCGACATTTTCGCTTGACATAAACGTGCGCTTCCCGTAGGATAAAACCAAGTCGCGGGACTCGGAAAATTCGAGTCGGGGAAGGGACTTTCAAACTGAACCAGGAGAATAACGTGATCATTACAATTGCCAACCAGAAGGGAGGAGTCGGAAAAACCACCACCGCCGTCAACCTTTCAGCGGCTCTGGCCCTTGCCGGCCGCCGCACCTTGTTGATCGACATGGACCCTCAAGCCAATTCAACTGTTTCTTTTATCGATACAGGCGGTATTGAGCTCTCGGTGTTCCACTTCCTGGAAAACAGAGACATCAAATTTGAAGACGTGGTTGTATCCAGCAATCTCGAAAACCTCGATATTCTGCCTGCATCCATCGCTCTGGCCAAATTGGAATCACAGATGGTGGGCGAAATCGACGGCCATTTTCGCCTGAAGGATCGCCTCGAGGGCGTATCCTCCCTATATGATTACGTAATCATAGACACCCCCCCCACATTGGGTCTGATAACCATCAACACCTTGGTAGCGGCAACCCACCTGATCATACCCATCCAGGCCTCATATTTCGCTCTGGAAGGAACGGACGATCTTCTGGATACATTCGAAAAGGTACGCTCCCGCAGCAATCCGGAATTAACCATACTTGGCGTTCTTATCACTCTTTTCGACCGACGCATCGTAATCGCTCGCGACAGTGCCGCGCATATTCGCGGCATGTTCAAAGAACGCATGTTTCATACGGTTATTTCCAGAAATGTACGCCTGGAAGAGAGTCCGGCGTTCAAAGAATCCATTTTTACCCACGCACCCAATTCAAAGGGGGCAGGGGAGTATCAGAGACTGGCGCGGGAGATTATGAACCATGGCTAAAAAAATTGGTTTGCCCGAATCGATCAAGCTGAAGCATGACCACCACCTGGTCGAGGAACTCTCCCGACGCAGTCGCACATGCGTGATTCGTTATATCCCCCTTGATCGCATAATACCGGGCCCGCAACAGCCCCGCAGTGATTTCGGTGACCTTGAGTCATTGGCCGCTTCCATTCGCGAAAAAGGTGTCATTGAACCCATTATTCTCAGGCCACGAGAAGGTAAATTCGAAATAATCGCCGGCGAGCGCAGGTATCGCGCAGCTCGCATGGCCGGCTTGAATGAAATCCCTGGGATCGAATATGACATACAGGACAATGAAGCCCTCGAATTATCCATCATCGAAAACGCGCAACGCAAGGATCTCAATCCGTTTGAACACGCCTTCTCCCTGAAATCCCTGAACGAGATATATGGGTATACCCATGAAGAGATCGCCACAAAAGTCGGCAGTTCCCGGGTAACGATCACGGAGATGATTCGCCTGGCCGATATGCCGCCCCAGGCGGTTCAACGCTGCCAGGAATTGGGAATTGAATCCAAATCATTCCTCCTTGAGCTGGTTAAGCTCCAAGACCTGGATACAATCAAGAAGGTTTTGGATACCTATGCGGAATCCCCATTCTCAAGAGACGCCATCAAGGCCATGCGCAGGAATGAAAACAAAAAGAACCGACCGGACAAACCCAAAGTCCCCTCAATAAACCGATTCCGGTTCGTGGCTCCCGACAAATCCCTTAAAATCGATTTCCGCTTCAAGGAAGGGGCAGCCAACAGGCAACGACTCATTGACGCGGTTCAGGCTCTCCTCGACGACCTCCGCAGCGGCAACGTCAAGGGCCTGCAGTAAATCCGGTCCGCTTCACGGCAACTGAATGATATACAATTTCCAGACTCCGTATTTAGTTTACATAATATATCTTATCCGACATAACATTTGGTGTACGCGCATTCGCCCTATATGTGTAAACAATTTATCTTGTGGAAAACGCCTGTTAACCAATTGTGTATTTCTCTTCTATTTTCGTCCTTTGATTGTTTTCCTTTAGATCCAGGATACTGCCTGTTTTCTTATTCCAATATTTTAAATTTCTGTTCTATTTTCTGATTCGTATTTTGGGCAATTCGTTAGCTACCTGGGCATTACCGTATTGCCGCCTCTTTATCCTGAATTCCCATTCCTTGGGCTTTTCACCGAAAAAGTCGTCCATTTCCTTTGTTCCCGCCTTCTTCGCGACTTTTCCTATGGGAGTTTTTCAATCCGTGTAGACGCCTTCATACCTATATTGACAGATGTATTACCGTT
>Ga0272442_10001866_pt1 | contig 31271 bp, 18 predicted proteins | sample SSMForm2O_FD_200262 | JGI IMG/M metagenome (GOLD analysis project Ga0272442, IMG submission 200262) | Marine sediment archaeal communities from Little Sippewissett salt marsh, Falmouth, MA, United States - SSM-Form-2O | ecosystem: Environmental > Aquatic > Marine > Wetlands > Sediment ... | reverse complement strand
TATCATGCCTTTGGCGTCAATCAGAGCAATGGCTTCCGGAGACAACTCGAACAGCATCCGGTATCTCTCTTCGCTATACCGCAGGGCCAGCTCCATTTGCTTACGCTCTGTGATGTCCCGGGCCGTGCTGTGCATGTATAGCACTCCCCGTATCGAAATTCTCTTGTTGCTGAACTCCGTGGCCAGCTTAGTACCGTCCTTTCTGCGGATCATGGCCTCGCTCACGATTTCTTCCCCGGCCATGATACGCTTGAAAAATGTCTTGTATGCCTGAAGGTCCTCTTTTTCGTGCAGGCCCGGTATACTCATTTTCTTCAGCTCTTCTCTGGAATACCCGGTCAGCAGTGAGGCGGACTCGTTCATGTCGACGAAACTGGCGTCTGCTGCGGTAATGAAAATTGCGTCCCTGGAGCCGTCAAACACATATCGGAACCACTCCTCCGATTCACGCAGGGCTTCCTCGGCCCTTTTGCGCTCGGTGATGTCGGTAATAACAGCCACTGTACCCTTGAACCGCCGCTTCTCGTCAAACAGCGGCTGAGGAGAAACGAGGATGTGAATCCGACGTTTGTTTTTACCCTGTAGCAACAGTTCATAGGAGTTCGTCTCCCCTTTTTTTCTTTTTTTGAATCGATTTTTCACGATATTCTGTTGTTTCTCATCCAGGAACAACAGCGCATCACTTCTCAGCAACTCCTCTCTGGTAAAACCCGTAATCCTGCAAAGCGCGTCATTGACAAAAGTGAGTTTCAAGATTTCATCCACCACCGCCAGGCCTTCTTTCATGGTTTCGACCACGGTACGGTAGCTTTCTTCGCTCTCCCGAAGCGCTTTCTCTGTTTCTTCGCGTACGAGAATTTCCTTTTCCAACTGCTGGTTTGCCCTGGTCAATTCTACAGTACGCTCCTTAACCAAGTCTTCCAGATGATCCCTGTGCTTTTGCAGCTCTTCCTCAACTTTTTTGCGCTGGCCGATATCGCGCAGTGCGCCGGTCAGTCCGCTAAAATTTCCCTTCTTATCCCGAATCACTTTCCCATATTCCTCGAACCAGTGGATGCCTCCTTGTTTATCGGCAATCCTGAACTGGGTGGGAAACTCCTCGCCTGTTTCAGCCGTTCGCTGAAAATCCGTAAGAGCCGGCTCGATGTCTTCCGGATAAATAAACTCCTGGACAGCATGACCGATCATCTCTTCCGGGGCATATCCGTACCGTTCCACCTGGGGACTGATATAGGTCAAAACTCCCCGGGTGTTCACTGAATAAACGATATCTTTTGTTTGTTCCGCCAGGGTCTTGTACTTTTTCTCGCCCTCCCGCAGCGCCTCTGCAGCGCGCTTGCGTTGGAGGGTCTCCAGCTTCAACTCTTCATTGATTATCGCCAGTTCTGCGGTTCGCTCGCTGACTTTCTGCTCAAGTTCTTCGCCTGCCTTAAGCAAGGCCTCTTCGGCACGCTTTCCTTCCGTGATATCCTCGAACAAAAGCGAGTTAAACAGCCTGCCGTCACTTTCCAGCACTCCCAGCCTCAGCCTGAAAAATCTTCCCTGCAGGGACTTAGCTCTGATACCGACTTCAAGATCGCACGGTATCTTGAACTGATCGATGTTGAAGCGGGAGTTGCGGGAGTAAATTTTTACATCGTAGAATTCAGCCTTGCCGGAAAAGGTATGGAATCCGATATGATTCTGGAGGTCGAAAATCGCGTCGGAATCTATCAGCTCCAGCTCCGGAGCCTGTTTCCCGGTACGCAAATTTTTCAGCTTTCTGCTTATCCTGCCTCCGGTACGTTCTACCGTGACCTGATATTCCGTGTCGGGCTCGAGTGACTCGTCCATGGTAACAAGATCTGCGCCCTGGCGCTGGACAGAAGCGCTCGTATTATCGTAGCTTCCCGTACAAACAGAATAGCCAAGCAGGTCCGGGAAAGTCTCTTCATGACCGGAACCGGCTGAAATGATCAGTGAGAGGTCTTTGATATGATCCTTATTTTTCGATGTTTTTATCTTATAGGAGACCTTGATATCTTCTTCCGGGCCACCGTACTCGTCCGCGGCGATCAGGTAGCAGTCCTGCTTATCTTCAATGTGCTGTTGATGGATTATTTTTACGGTTCCTTTGTCCCGGGCAATTTTCCACCGGCCTTTATCACTCGTTCTAAACGGTATCCATTCCTTTCCGAGCCGCTCTGCCGGGTTCGGGCCTTTGTATTTCAAGCGCCAGCGCTGTCCCTTCCCGTAGGGCAAATTGCGGAGAGCCTCCACAAGCTGGAGATAATCCTCGATTTTTTTGAAATCCCCGGGACAAAGAAAACTTCGAATATGCTTTTTCCGCCTGGCAAACTCAGCCACACTTTCTGTCAGGTGCATGAAATTGCCTGAATAGCCGATAATCCTCCAGTCCTCGTCAAGGTAAAGTTCGGGCATGCCGACAGTGGCCCGGAAAAAATGAGCCTCTTTGAGAAGCTTGATCATCCTCTGGCGCTGAACGGTGTATAGCCTTTCGGCCTGCTGAAGGCGCTGCCTGGTTTTGCGCTCCTTGGCAAGATCGGTCTCGAGCTTGGCTACTTTCTGCTCCAGCTCCTTGATCTGTATATTCTTCTCAGGCACAGACTGCCTCCTGCGATCCGCATTTTATCACTCAAACTGAATCTCACAGACAATTTCCCGATATATTTTTACAGTTAAAGATCTTATTGACTTAAATAGACGACCTCGAAAAATATTGGAAAATACCGAAACGGGGGGAACTGCCTGGGGGCTTTTCCAGAATCAAAAAAGTGAATTGTGTCGCTGCGCTTGTATCCAGTCCGGGGAAAACCGTTGAAAGACGGGAAATATCCATTGTGGCCGCAATGGCTTTTCCGTTGACTGACGGCGGCTTCCGGAGTGTTCTAACTTTAGCTGGATGCTCTTTTGGGCTTGCGTCCTCTGGTCCTGCGCGGCCTGGGAGACTGATACAGGCTGCGAATCATATCCATTAGTGTGTTCATATCAACCGGTTTGGCCAGGCATTCATCCGCACCGGCCTCGCGGGCTCTCTGGAACATCACCTCGTCAGGATATCCTGTAACCACAATAATCCGGGCTTGATCGCCACCTTCGCGCAGCCTGAAATCATGGCAAACCCTGAAACCGTCGATTCCCGGCATGACCAGATCGAGCACCAGAACGTCCGGCTCGAATTCACCGATCATCCTGCCCGCCTCGTAACCGTCGCCTGCCTCCTTGACATTGAACGAGGTTTCTTTCTGAAGGGCACCGACCAGGCTCTGGCGGAACGAGTCCTCGTCATCTATCACCAGAACTTTTATCGGCGATATCTTATCGGTCGGCGGCAGAGGAAAACCACGTTCCTTGAGAAACTCAAGCACGTCCTGACGGCGAAACCGCTTGTGCCCGCCCGGGGTGGTGGCAAACTTGATCTGTTTTCGGAAACACCAGGACCTTACAGTGTCTGGAGACACGCCGCATAGTTCTGCGAGTTCTCTGGGAGTAAGTAAGTCTTTCATCTTTTTATCCCTCTATTTGATATTTATTTATAATTTTTAACCCAAAAAACGTTGCTTGTCAAGAAACGATTTTCAAAGACACCTGTCAGGCACCAGCCAACTCACGCCCGAAAGACCCGAAACTGTTTCAAATTAATATTATAATAGCTCAAAATTAAATTGTTTGCAATCCAATTTTAACAAATTTATTTACCGTCCTGCCGTATGCCTTACCTTTTTTTTCACCAAGCCCTGGTTATCCTCCTCAAGCGCTTCTTTCCAGGGGCGCGCCTCGGCATGCGAGAGTATTGCTCCCTGTGCGCGAAGCAGTTGCTGAAGCTCCGGCAGGGGCACCTCATCCACCTGGCAGTTGTATTTTTTGCACAGGTGGGCCGCCACGCCCGCGGCCTGGCCCATAATCATGAAAACAGGCTCAAAGCGAAGAGTTCCGTAGCCGACATGGCTGGCGGACACGCAGCAGGAGACCAGCAGGTTCCTTACCCATACCGGAGTCATGATAAAATAAGGAATCTGGTAGGGCCTGCAGGGCTGGATGAAAAAGCCCTCCCTCCAGGGGTATCCGGGCCTGAGCCGCCCGGTGGCGTGGGAGGCGAGCGGGTAGCTGCCCATCCCGATCGCGTCTTCTTTCAGTGTGTCGGCCAGCGCATCCTTTTCGCTGAAAGTGGAGATCCCATGAAGGCGCCTGGCTTCCCTCACATAAATCTGGAACGGCAGGTGGCGGTTGTCGCCGAACTCGTCCTTTGCCGGGTAAAAGCGGCTGAACCGGCTGCGCAGGTTCTCGGGAATGTCGGGATCGCTACGCAGGAATTTCCAGAGGCCCAGGATATGCTCCATGTGCCTTTTTTCTATCTCACGGCGCTGCTGCTCAGTACCGGCGGGATAGCCCTGGCTCGCTCCGATCAGGTCCGTGGAGAGCCAGCAGAAACCGTTGCTGTCGATATCGTACTTGCGGTTGGGCAGGGGGCTGAAAACCATGAAATCGCTGAAAGCGCGCTCCCCCCCGGCCCGGATAAAGTCACGGATTAATCCATATTCCCCGGGGTCATAGCGTTCCGGTTCCGGCCACTGGGCGCTGTTTCCGGCACTGTCCGTAAGACAGAGGCGGTAGGTGTAGGCCTGAATCAGGCTGTCTCCCGCCCCCGTGCTGCCGGTAAGCGGCTTCCGGGTCCGGGGATCCTGGTAAATCCGGCCGGCGAGCTTTTCGCCGAATATATCGCGGCTCTCTCTGCCCAGATAAAAAGGCGCGCCGGCCTCGGCGAAAAGGTCTCCGGTGTAGGTGGCGTCGATAAATACCAGTGCCCCGATCTCTCTCTGCCGTCCTGTTTTCCTGTGGCGCACAGTTATGCTTTCCATCCTGTTCCGCTCGGCATAGCAGTCTGCCAGAACCCAGCCCCGGAGCACCTCGATTTTTTCAGCGGCGACAAGCTGCTCGAACACCTGTTCGGCCACGTGGGGCTCGAAACGAAAGCCGGCGCTACAGTTATTGAACTGCCCTGATTCAGGTCCGTAGCTGTGGCGATAGTGCGCCGCAATCTCAGCGAAAACCCCGGCTGCGATACCGCCAATATAAGCAGGGTCCCCCAGGCCGGTCCAGCCCAGCCCCGAGGCCATCATCCCGCCCAGGCGTTCGTTCTGCGCAATAAGACACACCCTGGCCCCCTGTCTGGCTGCGGCCACGGCTGCGGCTACTGCTGACGGTGTGCCGCCCAAAATCACAACGTCATAAGGGTGACTGGCAGGTCCTCTTAAATTGCAGCCGGAGAGAAACAGTAAGATCACCGCTGCTGCTGCTTTGACTGCTTTTATCATTCCATCCCTCCAGTCAGGGCAAGCCTGATCAGAATCTGTCAGACCACGATTCTTCTGCGCAGCATTTTCACCACCAGAGGCCAGAGCAGCGCGCAATATGCGATAAGAACGGCCAGATTAGCGGCCAGGCCCGGGTCGAAGGTGCCCGTGCAGCAGGCCCGCATCAAAGCCACCAGATGGGTCAGCGGCAGGACCAGAGCAAAGTCATAGAGGCCGCGGGGAAGCTCGGTCAGGGGGAAGAAGGCTCCGCTGAAAAAAAACATCGGAGTGACCACGCCGGTGAGGTAAAAGTTGAAGTTATTGATCTCTTTCACGCGGCTGGTGACCAGAATCCCGAGCAACGCAAATACCGTTCCTCCCAGAAACCCCAGCGGGACAACCATCAGGGCCCACCAGGAGCCGACCAGCCCGAAAGAGGCGACCACCAGCAGAACCCCCAGACTGAACATCGAGCATTTAGAGGCGACCCAGAGCACCTCGCCCACAACCATTTCCACAAAGGATACCGGGCTGGCCAGGATCGCCTCGTAGATTCTCTCGTATTCCATGCGGACAAAAGTACCGTAGGTGGTTTCGAAACTGGCGGACCACATGGGCGAGGCGGCGATCATCCCGGGAGCGAGAAACTCAGCGTAAGGCACTCCCTGTATCAGTTTCATGTAAGCCGCCAGGCCCACTCCCAGAGCCAGGATCACCATCAACGGCTCCAAAAACGGCGGCAGCACATTCGCCAGGAAAAACTTGAAATACACCCGCTGATGCCGCCGCCAGACCGAAAAAACTCTTTTTATCGAGGACGGAGGCGCAGGCAGATCGAAAGTAGCTTCACTCATCCTCCAGCCTCCTTCCCGTAAACTTGAGGAACAGGTCCTCGAGGTTGGCGGGGCGCAGAGTTCCCCTGCTGCTGCCATCCATGTAAGAAACCGCCGAAAAGGCACTTTCATCATCGGCCTTGAAAAAAACGCGGTCTCCGTGGTATTCGAACTCCAGATTCGTATCCTGCCAGCTATCAGCCAGGTTGCGCCGGTCCACCTCAAGGACAAACTTCGGCAGGTGAGCCGCAATCAACTCTCCCGGCGCTCCGGCATGCAGGATTTTGCCCTGGTCCATGATAATCAGCCGGTCGCAGAGCCGTTCGGCTTCGTCCATGTAATGGGTGGTGAGCACCACTGTCACTCCCTTGTCGGTAAGCCTTCGCAGCACGGCCCAGATCTCGTGGCGGGCCTGCGGATCGAGCCCGGTGGTGGGCTCGTCCAGGATCACGAGCCGCGGTTCGTGAACCAGGGCCCGGAGGATGGTCAGGCGCTGCTTCATTCCTCCGGAAAGCTGCTTGATCCCGGCTTCGGCTTTCCGGGTAAGCTCCATGAAATCGAGAAGCTCTCCGACACGTTTTCTCAGCTCGCTTCTGTCGAGGCCGTAATAGCTCCCGTAAACCTCGAGGTTCTCCCGCACGGTAAGCTCCAGGTCCAGGTTATTCGTCTGCTGGACCACCCCGATCACCTGGCGCAGGCGCACACCGTCCCGCGCCGGATCGAGACCGAAAACCTCGAGAGTGCCGGAGGTGCGCGGGCTGAAATTATAAAGCATGCGCATGGTCGATGTCTTGCCGGCCCCGTTCGGGCCGAGGACCCCGAAACACTCTCCCCGGTAAACCTCGAAATCTATCTCGTCCACCGCGGTGAGCGACCCGAAACATTTTTTCAGGCCTCGGGCCCGAATCACAGGATTGCCGTTTGTACTCAATGCCGGGTTATCTCCCATAAAGGTTTTTCAGAAGCCTGATAATCTCTTCGAATGCAAGCCGGGGGGCGATCCGGGCCACCGGTCGTTCATTTCAGATTTACCAGCGCCACCCAACGTCCATGCCCGGGCGCTCCCAGCGGCAGCATGGGAGAGGCCTCAAGCTGATAAGGCTGTTGCCAGGCAATGTAGTCAGCATCGAACCAGCGCGCCTCGAACCTTGCGCCTTGGGGAGCGCCCCGCGGGTCGAGCAGCACCCGGCCGCCGTCAGGGAACATCACCACCCAGGCTTGCCCTTCACACGCCAGGCAGTAGGCCTCGTTCTCGGCGCGGTCTTTGAGCAGGCGGTCCTGAACAGTACTGTTAAAGATGTCGAAGTGAGCGAGGATTTCTCGAATCCCCCTGATCGCCCGCCGGGCATTGTGGTTGATCCCGATGCCGTGCCCGGCCGTTGTAGGCCGGTGGAACCGGGTGCTCGCACAGCCACCCCACACATTGCCCCAGAACCGGCTCACCGCCAGGCGGGAATTGAGCCCGCGTTCTCCGCCACGCATGGCGTAAACCTTGGTATTGTTGATCGGCCGGGGAACCTCGGCGATACGCTCTCGCACAAAGGCCAGAGCGTCCTGATGGCGCTGGCCCTCCTGCCAGTTGTTCTGGCTGATATCGATAAAGTTGTAGGTTTCCGGGTGGTCGATGGTGTGGAGGTGCCACTCGTGTCTCAGGTCCCAGGGGTCCCACATCTCGGTGACATAGACCTCCCTGCCGGCCTGCGAGGCTTTTTTCTTTATATAACCCGCCCAGTACGCTCCCCAGCGCGGGTCTGCACTGGTCTCGTTATCCATTGCATAGAGCACGTTATCATATTTCAGGGTATAGGAGAGGACTCTGTCGACAAAGCGCTCCTGGCAGGGTAATACCACCTTGTTGTTCAAATACCCGGGAACCGTGCGGAAAAAGGGATTGTCAGCCCTGGTGGGATGGTTCCTGTTTTCTGTGGGCAGGCCGCTTTCCCCGGGCGTATAGTTGATATTGAGCGCTGGATTGAACGGGTTGAAAAGCGACCAGCCGTCGCGGTAATAGTTGAACGTGGCCCAGATTTCCACCTGCACCACCACGTTGCGGCGCGAGGCGGCCTCGAGCAGGCGGGAGAAACGGTCCCAGTACTCGGGATTGAAACGGTCGAGGTCATATTTGTCGCCCTCCTTGGCGAATGGCCAGGGCCTGGTTGTATCGCTGGAGGCCATCGTGTTGCGGATCACGTTGCCCCCGCAGGCGACCAAGGTATCCAACTGCTGTTCGAATCCCCGGTACTGGAAAAGGTCGTCATCGATCGAGCCGCCGAGCAGAAGAGTTGGCTTACCCTGCAATTCCCAGTAATACGGGTTCTCCGGCCAGGGACGAATCCCCTGGGCGAATGCGGAACCCGCCGTGAGAGCGGCAAATAAAACAAGCAGGGCCGAGCCGTAAAGATTTTTTTTCATTTTAAACCCCCGGGAAAAGTAAGCTGGGGCATTTAACGGCTAGTGGATTTTACCCTGGGCGGCGACATTCCAGATCTCTTCGACCTCACCGTTGCGCACACCGTGCAGCACGTGGTGCATGTTCACCGTGGTGCAGACGTGGTTGGGGATCACGTCCACCATCTCCCCTGCCCGGGGAGAGAAACCGCTGCCTTCGAGATTCAGGTAGCCGTGCTCCTCGTTCATCTTCTCGCAGGAGACCTCCGGGCACTGGACCAGCCTGCCGAAGCCTGAAGCGTGGATAGCTGCCGCATCCGAAAAAGCCTTGCTGCCGCCGTCGATAATGGCCCCTGCTGCCACCGAGGTGCTGACTACCCGGCAGCGCACTTTCAGGGCGCAGTCGTCCCAGGTGGCAGCGCCGATTCTCACGTAATTGCAGTCGTTGAAAATATAAGTTCCGGGACGTATCTCGGTAACACCGGGCAGCAGATGTGAATAAAAGGCGGTGGGGGTGCTTCCCCCGGAGACCACGCTCAGCGAAAGTCCCGACTTTTCGTACTCGGAGACCGCAGAGCTTATCCTGTCGCCCAGCCGTTTGATAGAATCCTGTTCGATTTCCTTGATATAGCCCGGGTATATCATCATGCCTTTTACCGGGATTCCGGCCTCGGCAATGCGGGCCAGGCGACCGGAGAGGCTTCGATCGATCGGCAGCCCCGTGCGACCTGACCCCACATCCACCTCCACGAGCAGGTAGATTTTTTTTGCAGCCTCTCCCAGGCCTGCTGCCAGAGCGTCTGCGTGCTCGACACTGTCGGTGGCGATCGCAATCGCCGCGCGCCCGGCCAGCCCGGCCAGTCTTCTCCACTTGTGCTCGCCCCATACCGGATAGGCGATCAGGATATCATCCAACCCGGCAGAGGCCATTACCTCGGCCTCGGTCACCTTGGCTGATGTGATCCCCACTGCCCCGGAATCGAGCTGGCGCCAGGCCAGTTCCGGGACCTTGTGTGTCTTGATATGCGGCCTGAGAGCCAGGCCGTGCTTTTTACAGTAGCTGCCCATGCGCTCGATGTTTCGCTCCATCACATCCAGGTCGACCCACGCGGCAGGGGTGTCAAGTTCTTCGAGTCTCATCTGATTTTACCTGTGCTTTCCGACAATTGTTTAATAGGCGCGGCTTCATTAGTCTCGCTCATGCGGACAATAATTCCTCCAAGATCCGGGCAGCGTCGGCCACAAAGCCCGTACAGACTTTTGAGAAGAGGTCTTTTTCCCGGGCCTCTTTCTGTCCCTCTTCCGTGCCGAGATCACAGCCGAGAATCCCCCTGCAGGTCACTGAGCCGTGCAGGGCCTTGAACTTTTCGAAAAACTCCCGGACTTTATGGTAGGTTTCCTCTTTAACTTCCCTTGATTGCGTGTCGCTCTCTCTGCTCGTTTTCAGCCCGATTGTCAGAACCGCGCCGCTGACCGCACCGCAGACCTCTCCCCCCCGGCCCATGCCGCCGCCCAGGCCCATAGCCAATCTGAGGGCAAGTTGCCGGTCAATGCCATAGGACGTACCGTAGGTGGCCAGGATCGCCTGGGCGCAGTTGCTTCCCTGGCGGAAACTGGAAACAGCTTCTTCCACTCTGTTCAATTTTGCCTTTCCTCTCTTTCCGGTTAAATCAATCACCGTTATGCATAAAGGCTATCATATCACAACTTTAAAAACCGATTCCTGATAAAAATAATCCATCCGGACCGTACAAGCGAATCATTCATACTGAAGCCTGGCCATGGCCCCCAGAAAGAAAACCGCCATTCCGGCTACTGCAATCCAGCCGGCCGCAGCAGCCCCGGCCGAACCGGCGAACACCCCTGCCAGAAACAGGGCACAGCCTGCAAACATCAAGGCCAGCCACAGCCGGCCGGGCAAAGACACAGGCCACAGGTTGTATATCTTTCCGGATTCGCTCTCCTCGTCACTGACTTTCCTCATCGACCAGACTGTGCGCACTTTCTCCGGATCGGGCGCCTCTGTCAACAGGCTTACGATCACGCAGACAACCAGGGCACCGAGAGCGCTGGCCACTGTACCGGCCAGCATATAGTTTCCGGCGAGCCATGAGCCCGGATCAAGCGCGAAAGCCTGGGCGTATTTGAATGGGAAAATCACCGCTGCACCGATCAGTATGCCACCCACATAGCCCCAGACAGCGCCCTTGCTGCTAGCCCTGCGCCAGAGCAGGCCCATGAGCACTGCGATCACGAAAAGCGGCATGTCCATGAAACTGATCACTGTAAGATAGGCCTCCACGGCGTTTTCGAAAAACGGAATGAGGAAGGAGAAAAAAATCATCAGCACGCCGATAACCAGGGTAACCGTGCGAATGATCCACAGCGTTTCGCGGCCCGAGGCCCGGCGCCTGAACAGGTTTCGGTAGATATCATTCGTAAAAATTGTCGCCGCGCTGGTGAGGTTTGCATCGATTGTGGAAAACTGGGAAGCCAGCAGACCCACGCAGACCATTCCCATCAGGCCCAGGGGCAGGAGATTGACCATCAGGGCGGGGTAAGCGTAATCCTGATGGGCCAGTTCGGGAAAAATGACCCTCGAGGCCAGGGCAGGCAAAAAAGTGAGCAGGATGTAGGGCACTGTGATCAGGCCGGCCAGCACCAGGCCCCTGGCCAGGCTTCTGGTATCCTTGCTGCTGAAAGATTTCTGCACCAGGCCCGGATCAGTGCTCGCCCACTGGAGGCCCAGAAAAAATATGGCCAGCACGAAACTCCAACTGTAAGCGCCGGTGGCCGGCATCAGGTCCAGGTGCTGCGGGCTGATCTGCGAGAGGGTCTCGACCATACCCGGAAAATCCCCCGCTGCGTGCATGGCAAGCGGCATCACGATCAGTGCTCCGAAAATAATGAACACGAAGCAGAACGCATCGAGAATCGCCACAGACCACATCCCGCCCAGGAAAGTGTAGACGACAACCAGCACCGAGTAGAGCGCGACCCAGAAAACGTAGCTTCCGCCGATCACCCAGCCCTGTTTCAGTCCGAGCGAGTAGCCTAGATTGTTGAGCGCCTCTGTCAGCGCGGGTCCGGAGATCATTTCAGAGGCTCTCACCGCGGTGTTGAGCACTACTCCCAGCCAGAAGGCGAGCCGGAAAACACCGAAAAATCCGACCAGCCCGCGGGTGGTGCGGCTGTAGCGGCGTTCGAGAAACTCCGGTACCGTTGCGATACGCAGCCTCCGGAATATCGGCAGGATAAAAAGGCCGGCCAGGGCGAGGGCCATGCAGCCGGTCCAGCCCTGCCAGATAATCGATATCCCGTGCTTGTAAACAGTGCCGGTCTGGCTGATTATCCCGTAGAGGTTGATATTGGTCGCAGCCATGGTGGCGGCGAGGATGAAGGGGGGAAGGTTGCGGCCGGCCAGGGTGAAATCCTCTGCTGAGCCGACCCATTTGTAAAAACGCGAACCGAACCAGAGAAGCAGGGCCATGAAAATACCGATCAGGGCCACATCCAGCCAGTGAATGCTCACTCCGGAAACCGAGGCAGGGGCATCCGAACCGGCGGCAGCCTGCGACCAGAACAGCAGCATTGCCGCAATCCTCCGCTCTCGCCTGCCCCTGTGTCTCAAAATAGCGCCCATTTGTTCTCCTGTACCAGCGGTCAAGGGGATACCCGCCCGGGGCCGCAGGCTTAAACCGTGGCCGGCGAGTCTGAAAAGAAGCTAAAAAGAGCCGTGCGGTTTGTCAATTGTCGTTCCGCCTGCAGGCAAGGCTGACTTGCCATAAAATCCATATTTTATTAAATTTAAAGTGAGTCCGATATTAAAACCGGAGAGAACATTTCTGTTTTCCCGTGGTAGATATATCAGAAGCCACAGCTATTGAGCGGAGCCAGGCGATGTCGCACGACATTTCACATATCCTGCAGAACTGGGAATTCGACCCCGGAAAAACCTACCGTAAGATAGTGGGCGATGACGGCCGGGAGAAAATCCAGGTCCGCGTGGACAACGCGGCTTTTCAGGGCGTGCTGCAGATGGAACTGGACGGCCGTCCCGACGGGAAGCAGCCCTACGGCTATGATTTCGCCTTTGATTACCACCGCCTCTCGCTCAAGCGGTATCAAAAAGCCCGCGGCTCTGCCAGGGGATTCAGGCTGGATGCCTCCGCCTGCTCCGAGCTTTTCGATGAGAGTCTCCGGGTTTACAACCGCTACGTTTTCCTGCTCCAGTTACAGGACTACCACAGGGTGGTGAGAGACACCGAGCGCAACATGGAGCTTTTCCGTTTCGTTAACCGTTATGCAGAGCGTGAAAAAGACCGGACGAATATGGAGAAGTGGTGGCCGTACATTATTCGGATCAACGCTACTTCGAGGGCGATGCTGGTAATTCAGGAAAAACAGGACTTCGAAAACGCGCTCATGATAGTGGAAAAGGCCGCCAAAAAGATCGCCAGTCTTCCGGAGATTGACGCCGAGGAGTTCCATGCTGAATTGGAGCGGTCTCAAAAAGCACTCAGGGAAATGGCCAAATCGATCAAAGCCCATAAGCCGATGACGCAAATCGAAAAACTTCAAGTGAAGCTGAACCAGGCGGTCGCCGAGGAACGTTTCGAAGAAGCGGCCAAACTTCGAGATAAGATCAAGGGCCAGGAAGAGGAAATATAGAGCGTTGATCCCCCCGCTGTCGTAAAAAGAGACAGCCGAAAAACCACTTTTTCTTTAGACAGAAGTTACCGGTCTTTTTTTGAATAGCTCGGGATTCATTCCGTCTAAAAGGCTAGAAAAACCAAGCATAAACAAACAAGGCCGACAAGAACCCGTTAATTTTATCCTCCCAAAAGGAGGTAGTCATGAAACCGAAAAGATTTTCCATCCGATCCAGATCCGGCCTGGTAGCAATGCTCCTGGCGGCTATGCTGTTGATCGGCTGTTCAACTCACGCCAGAACCACTTCGGTAGTCGTTGAAAAGCGCGGTGCCGCTGTCGAGGAATTCGATGCGGACGAATTTATCGGAACCCCGATTATCGGAGACTACGACGACAATCCTGACCTCGATTTCGTGCTCGAAGTCGTGGACGGAGACAGGGTGTTCAAGATAAACGTGCACGAGGACGCCGGTGAAGGCAACCAGGAGTTGATCGAGAATATCCGCGGGAAGATCAATTTCATGGAGGACCGCCACACCCTGCGGGTTATCGGCTATTACAGCTCAGAGTTCAAGAGCAATGAAAAGGAATACGGTTTCCTCGATCTCAAGTGCGTTGTTTTTTACGAGGAAGAAACCGGCTCGGAGGAGGCGTATTTCACTGACGTAAACGACTCGAGATTTTACACCGAGGGTGACGTAACGATAATCTACGCCCCGGGCCATCATTACCAGAGGGTTTCCTACCCTCGCTACGCCAGGCCCTGGTGGGACACCGACGGGGACGGGATCCCCAACCGGTACGATCCCTGGCCTCTCAGCTACGATACCTGGTACGACTACAACCTTAATTACATCCCGGACTGGTACGACCCATATTACGTGGACTATTATCCCTACTGGAGCCACTGGAATCTGAGTTTCTGGGCGGGCTATAACTGGTATACGCCTTACTACTACAGTTACCGTTATCCCTACGGCTATTCCTCCGGGACTTACTACGGCGATTACCGGACCTACACCCGGCTTTACGACCGCCGGTATGTCAACAGCACGTCCAATCCCCGGCGATACGAGCGCCTGGATGTCAAGACAGAGGCGTACTATAAAAAACGGTACAGGGACGTCCCTCGCGCCACCTCATCCGCCGCCGGCCCGACTTACCGCACTTATGACGCTGCAAGCCGCCCGGACAACCGGCAGCTTGTAACCGTAAGTTCCAGGGAGAGAAACCCGGGTTCCGGCGCTGACGTTGTTTCCGCGGTGAACAGCGGCAATGACACCTCCCGGGATTTCAACCGCAACCGCTCGGCCGATTATACCGGCCCGGCAACGACCCGCGACAGAAACACGCGCACCAGAATCCTGTCGAACACTAAACGAAAGGCTGACTCTGCCGCAACGGAAAACGTGCGCACCTACGAACGGCAGCGCAATACAAGCGTTCCCAGGGCGGGCAGCGACCTGAGCCGGAGCCGGAGCAGCACAACGACAGACGAGCGCGCCTACAGGCCATCCGCCTCTTCCCGGAACAGAGATCTCTCCCCGGGAAGCAGCAGCACGGCTAGCGGCAGCCGCACTTACAGAGGCACCACCAGCAGGCAGCGTTCAACAACCCCCGCAACTGCAGACCGCTCACGGGTGACACGCAGCAGCCGTACAAGCCCCGGCAGCAGTTACAGGGGAAGCAGCGCCTCGCGCAGCAGAAGTTCAGCCAGTTCTACGCGGGCAAGTTCGGCATCGCGATCGAGCAGCCGCAGCAGACCGGCGCCTTCAACCCGAAGCGCACCGTCGAGATCGCGGAGCTCGAGCCCGGCCCCGAGCAGCGCCAGGTCCTCGGGCGGATCGTCACGTTCACGCTCCAGCGGCCAGGGAACCCGCTCCTCCTCCAGCGGCGACCGCCGGAAGAGGTAGGCCCCCAATCAGAGAGGGAGAAGCCTGAAGCTTTACAGACATCCGGAGCAGCTCCCCCAGGCCTGCCTGACAAACAGTACACACAGATTATCCACGAGCCGTCCGGTCTCCGGACAGGAGGATTTTCTGTTGTTTTTTTCCGAAGCAAAAAACAAGAAATGAGCGACCTCAACCTTAAAGGAAAGGTATTTCAAATGAAGCGAAAAAGCTGGTTGTTTCTGCTGGCCCTGATTGCTTCCGGTTTTTTACTGTCAATCTCCTGTGGTGACGATAAAGTCGTCACTGAAGAAATTCACCTGCTTTACTGGGATATTTACGGAAATGCAGAGTTCGAAGTGGATGGCGACTATCCGCCGCCGGATGACCACGATAACATTTCAGATGAACTCATTATTGTCACCCTGCGGTTTGGAGAGCAGATTGCCGAGTTCGAGGAGAACGATGTTTACGGCTACTTTGTTACCGCAGATATGAACCCGGTGAATTATGCATTCAAATTCGTGCCCGCAGGAAGATACTGGCTTGAATCCGAGCTTGTGGTGATGGACAGTTGTTATTACGACAAGACTGATAAATTTTTCCACTCCGATACAACGGACTCAATTATGGAGCTTCGGCCGGAATTCCTCGGGGTAAACAGATCGTGCTTTGACCTTATCCTGAGCAGCGCGAAAGCGGAAGAATACGTGCAGCTAGCCGAGAGGTCCTGGGTCACGAAAAGGGTATACGAGCAATTTTATCAAAACAAAGAAGGTTTTGGAGAAATCACCAAACCCTGACCGGCTGACCGGTTCGATACTTATTTTCGGCAAACAGAAGGGGCGCGGCTCGCCGCGCCCTTTATTTTTTCTTCCTGCGAGTTTTACCCGGCTCTCAAACCTTCTGCGGCGACAAAAAACCGCCGCGAGCAGCCCGCCAAAACGGAAATTCCATAAAAATCTTGAGGAAAATTCAATCAAATCTCCATTTCAGGGCTATTTTTATACATTTTTTTGACTTCTTGAGGACTCAGAGGCTGGATATGGAGCTAAAAGCTTGCCATGGAAGAAATTCACCGTGCAGGGATTTCATTCCGGTTCAGGCTGTTTCCTCTTCGGGGGCCGTGTTTTTTAGTTTCTTTAATATCAATATGTTAGCAGGCCGCAGTTTTCAGGCCCGGGGGACCGTTTTCGATATTAACAGGCTTATTTCCATAGAGTTATACTGTTTTCTGATTGAAATAATACCAAATTTACTTGACAATATGACGATCTATGCTATAATCGGGCATCTTCAACAAGGAGGTGCTTGAAAAATAAGGCGTTAAGCCTCTAAAAATTTGCCGTCAAGGCGGTAAATCTCTAAAAATTCACCCCGCAGAAAACCCGCTCCCAAAACTGGGAGCGGGTTTTCTCTTGATGCGTCTCAGCCACTCAGACCGGCCCGATTATTTCCTGAATCTCTTTATATTTCCCACCACCTGTCCAACCGCTTTTTTCTCTAATTAGTATTGACGGGTTTCTCTCGTCCCGGCCAGCCTGCCTGTTGACCGTTTCACCGGCTTGCAGAGAATTTATCTTTTCTTAATTTCCGGTATTCTGCCTCTGATATCTTCACCCTCGGGATAAGGCAGGCGGCCTTCCCAATTCAAGGGCAATTCAATCTTCTCCGCCAGAGGATAGCGCTTTCCAGGGATTTCAGTCATCCAGTCATCGAATTTCCAGAGCGACCCGGCGCTGAGATATCCATAACTGTGACCGAACCGGAAATTTGTTGCATAGTAGCCCTGTTCTCCGGTCAGAATAAAAATGTGGTCCTCTGGGTCCTGGTTGTAATTGTATTCATGGATAAGGCGATATTCACCGACAACCTCCCTGCCGGGCCTTTGTTCCGGGCTGATTATATCGAAAGCGCCAATTACATAGCCGCCTGTAACACTGAGAATAGTGTCCGCATTCTCCAGCACCGGAGTTTGTATTTCCCAATCCAGATCGGGAACGGGTGTTATTGAATCAACCTCCGGATACGTGAAATGTACGCTGTCGTATTCGATAGCGTTCCAGCAGGGAAGGACAAACTCGGTGGTTATCGTCACCCAGGTGCAATATGGTACCGGCTTATCTGAAAAATCCCAGTCGACTTTGAGTTTTCTGCGTTGAGGCTCACCTTCCATGATGTCGGGCGTATTCGCCGTTGACCAGTCGACGGTTGTCTTATAGCTGAGGATGTCGATGTCCGTGCCGACTTCATAATGAAGGTCTGTGGCGTCTATTTTGTTGTCCTGGTGAATCTTATACGAACCGACGACTTTCTGGGTAGTCTGGCAGCCTCCCGGGATATCTATGGGGCAAAGGGTGACTATGTGCTTGATATAGGGATGATTGGGATCGTAATCGATATACCAGCCGTTGCCTTCATTCGGGCCACCGGGATTGGGATTATTATACGAGTCGTAGCTGTAGCTTTGTACGTCACCGCCGGTTTCCCTGTCGGAGTCGGTTACCCTTACTTTTGAAGGGTTCTCGCTGAGTGTACCACTACTGCCGCTTTTGTAACAACAGTTGCAGGAGAGAGCAGGAGTAACCTCATCCCCCCAAGCGGTAAATGCATGGCCTCCGCTGCCTATCATATTGACCCCCGCTGCATTCAGAGCGTCTGTGGGCCAGCTTATGCTCAGCCCTACAAACTGGCACCGGCGCAGCTCGTTTCCGATAAACCTGGCGCCCGTGGGATCCGCCCAGGGGTGTTTGGGTAACTTGTGTCCGTAGACCGTGACCTCTGTATAGGGGTTGTTCGGCCAGATATTGTTAGCTGAGTTAAGCCACCAGTCCAAAGCCGTATCTGTCCACCCGTGCGGCGGGAGCCCAAAATTGGCCGTCATTTCACCGTAAATTTCTTCCGCTCGGGCCTGAAGCGTGTTTCCGCTGCCAAATCCTGCACCTGCCAGCATGTTGGAGGCAGTAGCCTGCCAACAGGAATTATCATTGGGTGCGGGAGGGAATGGAGACTTGTCTACATCTGCCGGGGGATCCATTTTCATATAGACACAGGAGAGGCAGACAACCACAAGAAAAGCAGTTATAAATCTTCGGATGTTAGAGCGTTGTCGGTTGGAACTGTTCGAGATTTTCATATACACCTCCGTTATAGTTTTATCCTTTTTATTATCCTCCTTTCGTTTGAAAAATGAGAGAAATACCGGGAAATGTAATAAAAGCGGAACATCGAATGAACTAGGCGGGATCTGTCATTTCCTGTCAGAGTTACTTTTTTTAATATGTATTGTTCAGGTTATCAATGTCAATAAAGTATCAATAAATTTTCCTTGTCATGTCTTTACATCGGTTGACATAATTCCATCCACACCCACCGGGCTGCCCCGGAATAAAGCTCCGGGGGATTTTTTTAACACAGCCTGGCAGCGCTGCTACTCCAGCACCACCACGCCATATGTATTCACCTGCGGCACCAGTGTCATCCAGCCTCCCCTGTATTTACTCACATCGAGGTTCAGCGGCTCGTGCTCCGGAGAGTAAAGCGTGGCCCTGGCCGGTGCAAAACCGCTATCGTTAACGATCACCGGGATATGTCTCACCGGGTGGGCCGGCCAGTAGTTGACCAGATGCACTTGGCGTACGCCGTCCTTTCTGTAGTGCGCCACAGCCACGTAGGGTTTTGTCTCCACGGTCAGGGTGTAATCACCATTGCGGCAATAAGAGAGCCCTTCGAGGAACCCCTCCCAGTTAAGCGGCAGGTACCAGTAATCCGGGTGGACCTGGTCGTCTGTTTCCGGCACGGCTGGATGGTTTTCGAAGCCTGGCAGATAAAAAACCCGGCCCTTGCCCAGGGCGAATCTGGCCGGGCCGGCGTCTTCGCTCACCTGGCCTCCTGCGCCGAGAAGGCTCCAGAAACTCTCCCCGCCCTCCCTGGCTCTTCGCCAGCCGTCAAATGCGCCCGTTGTCCCGCCCACCACTGCCAGCGCCCCTCCACCCTCGACATAGCTTTTCAGCTTTTCGATCTCCCCGTTCTCCAGGTTTTCCTGAGCGGCCAGCACAATTACCTTGTAGTTATCAAGCTCATCCCAGTCCTGGTCGAAAAGAAGGGTGAACGGCACCCGGCTCTGGATCAGCACCTGCTCTGCCTGCACCGTGGCCAGAAACGGCACCCAGCCGCCGAAAGTGAGAGACTCGAAATCGCGCATCACTCCTACGTCAGCGATTGTCTCCAGCCCGCGGTAGAGCTCCTTGTTCTGGTTGAAGAACTGGATAAACCTGCGGTTGAGCTTTTTCGCTTCTTCGTCTTCGATCATCGACCAGGGAACATCACCCAGGCACATCCTGTTAAACGCCATCGCCTCCGCCAGCTCGAGCGGGCTGTTATTGTAGCTGAACAGGGCGTTACCGAACCTTCGGCCGAGCTTGTAGGAGCGGATTTTCGAGACCATCCGCCTCTGTTCGGGAAAATACCGGGCGTGGTCCGGGTCCTCGCTCCAGAAAATATCGCTCAGGGGCAGCAGGCGCGCGTGGTCCATACCGTTTGAGTAGGCATTGTTCTGGCCCCAGATTCCGTGGGGGTTGAACTCGACGACAGCCTCGGGGTCGAGACTGCGGATGTGCTCGGACAGTTCCCGGATAAAGTCACTCAGAACCTCTACACGGAATTCGATCCATTCCTGCACGAGCGGGTCCGTGACCGGCGCCATCGGCCGGTTGGTCACCCGGGGAGGCCGCACAAGCGAGACGTCCTCGAACCCGATACGCACCTTCCGCTCCTTGGGCTTGTATTTCAACTCGAGGTACTCGCGGAAAAGCTTCTGGACATTACTGGTAAAGCCGGCGTCCAGGGGAAACATGGTGTAGAAATTGTCGAAATGGATCAGGTTCATCCCGTAATCTTCAATAGCCATTCTCACCACTTCCTTGATCTGCTCGCGGTATCCGGCCTTAGTGAAATCCGCCCTTTCCCGGAAATACTGGTCGGAGTAGACGATCGGCTCGCCACGCCGGTTGAGTTGCACCCAGTCCGAGGAACCGGGAACCTCCCTGTAAAGGGTCTCTGAAAAAAGAGTGCTGCCGATATAGGCCCCGGCATACATACCGTGTTTTTTCAAGTTTTTGACAAGCTTTCTGGTGTAGGACAGATCATCCTTCTCATGCCTGAGGCCGAGCCCCTTGTAAAAATGAGTGATCACCATGTTGATACCTGCTTCTTTGAGCTGCCTCACAGTGCTTTCCTGGTGTTCAAACTCGTATTGGGCCCGGTAGTCGCGGGGAACCCTTCCGTTGCGGATACGGAAACTCAGCGGCTCCCAGTTGCCCACGAAGCAGATCCCGTCATCGAGCCACCACTGCGGCTTTTGATCGGGCGGCCGAACGGCCCGGCAATCCTCCGGAACGGTGAGGAAGCTCAGGGCCAAGCCGAAAATGATAAAAAATCCAGTTAATCCCCGGTTGATCATTTGAGGCCTCCGTATCAACTGCTTGAATGAATGGCCGTTTTCAGATTTCAGGCTTGAGAAAAAGCACCGCTGCCCCCCGGAAGTCTCCCACTGTGAGCTGCAGCTCCCCGTTTTTCCTGTATACCGGCTCTATCTTGCGGCCCTCGTGGTCCAGGGGGCTGAGTGCCCACACCTCTTTTATCCGTCTTGCCAGGCGAAGATTGATCGCGGGTTCAGCGCGGTTGGCCGGGTCGAGGACCGACATCCCCTCGTTGATCAGCACCACGGCGTAGCCGCCTTGCGGCACGGTGAAAATCTCGCCGCGGAAGCCTGTGGGAACATCCAGAGGGTCCGGCTCGAAACAGAGCTGTCTACCGCGCAGCTTTTCGTAAAGGGGAAGGTAGGGTTTCCAGAGTTGTTTATCCTGCTCCACGGCCTGCACGTCCGGGGGCCGCCCTCCCGCAGAGGGAGGTGCGCTGGGCACTGCGCCATAAAGAAGACATCGCTGGAGAAGGATTTCCCGGCGCTTGTGAGGACGGCCCGGGAAAAGCCAGATCATCGGCCGGGCCATGCAGGAGAGAAAGCGCCGGTATTCGAACTCGTATTCCCACTCCGGGGACCCTTCGCCCTCGAGCATGATCGCATCCACACCCCAGGCGTTGCGGATCGCGCCCGGACCGTTGATGAAAAGATACTGTCCCTGGCTGTGAAGTTTCTGCGAGGTGTGGCGGAGAAAAGAATCGTAGCAGAAATTGATACTGTAGGCCGGAACGCTCCTGCCGTCGAGACAGACCAGGGTGAGCCCGTCATCGTGGGCGAAATCCAGGTCGTTGTGGTGGATCGTGTCGAAAAAGATACCGGCGAGCGGCTTGATCTGCGAGCTGATACAGTCGAACTGGCGCAGCAGGGCCTTGCCGAAGCTGAAAGAGGTGTCCGCATTCATGTTGCGGTATTCGATTCCACCGCCGCGCCACCCGGAAAGAGCCACCCTTTCCGGCCAGGAAGCAATCGCATCCGGCCAGCGCCTCTCCGCCTCCGGCGGGTATCCGTCGTTGATCGCAAAGTAATAGAACACGTGGAAACCGACAGAGTCCAGATTTTTAAGGCGCTGATTGATAACGGCCACACTGAGTGCTTCCTCCCGCGGCTTCCCGCGCTCGATTTTCGACAGGTCGGGCCATGTGTCGGTCTGGGGATTGTCCGGGAAATAGAGGCCGTACCACGGGAAGTGTGCGTGCATCTCGAAAAAGAAGGCATTGTAGTCGAGGAAACCCTCATAATTGTACCGGCCGTCACCGCGTCTGGCGCCTGTGCCGGGATTGCCTATCGAGTAGATCCCGCCCTTGTCGTAAATCCCGGGGTGCGGCCGGAAATATTCCGGCCATTTACCGAGCATCCACTCGAGCGCAGGCCGGTAGCAGGGGCGGTGAGCCACCAGGTAACCAGATACGCTCAGGGGCTTGGGTCCTCTCAGGCCCACAAGCGCAGTCACTGACTGCAGGCATGGAGTGCCGTCGGGGAGGAAGGCCCTGACAAACCCTGCCGATGGCCGACGTTCGTCCAGCGGATGGGACAGCGACAGCCCTAGCTTTTCCTCAGGGTCGATCACTGCCACCAGAGGCAAGGTCAGATCGTTACGGGGGTACTGGTTGTCGAACTTGTCGTTTCCCTCTGGAGCGCGAAGATACCATGCCGAGCCAGGCTGCATTTCAGCGCCTGCCCTGACCATTTCAGGGAGGTTCTGAAACCAGAGCCTGGAGCCTTTTAAAAGGGGAAGCTCGAAAGCTACACGAAGGCTTCGGGTACTTTGGCCGCTGCCGGTAAGAACCGCTTTCCACTCCAGCTCGATGCCTGAAAAGGTGTAACTCAGCACGAGGCTTACAGTCTCACCGTCAAGATCGATCCTCTGACTGATTTCAGCGCTGCTGTCGTTCCAGTTTATTCCTGTCAGCTCGACCTGCGGATCGCCGGCGCGGAATGTCCTGCCCGTGGCAACGTCATGGATTGCCACCCCGGCGGCAGGAGCCTGTCTGCTTGCGGGAAGAAGGTTTACCCATTCCCGGTTCAGATTGCACCTGGCCTGGAGCGTGGTGATCGCCCCGGTTTTGCTGTCCAGGCCCAGCCTCCAGATTCCGCTGTCCCTGACCGGGCCGGCCAGTGCTTCGGTGTGTGCGCAAAAAAGGATGCCGGCAAGCGTTAAAAGTATTTTAACCGGCCTTTTGCCCTTTTTCATTGTTCGCCGCCCTCCGGTTGCTTTGTGGCTTGCTTGGCAAGCTTGTCCGCCCGGCTGTTCTCCTGGCGCGGGATGTGCCGTGTGCGGAAAAAGGCGAAGCCTTTGATCAGATTTTTGGCTTCACTGAAAAGTTTCTGCATCTCGGGCGCTTTCACCTTGTAGGAACCCTCGATCTGGCGCACGACAAGCTGGCTGTCCGAGAGGTGCACGATCTTGCGCACTCCACGGTCCAGAGCTAATCGAAGCCCCTCGATCAGCGCCCGGTACTCAGCCACGTTGTTGGTCGCCCTGCCGATAAAACGGCTGAACTCCTCTTCGAATCCACTCGATTGCTGCCGCAGCAGCCCGCCGATACCGGCAGGCCCGGGATTGCCCCGGCTGCCGCCGTCGGTAAACAGCTCCACCTCGCAGTCCGGGTCAATCTCAGCGCCGCTCACCACCCTGGCCGCCTCGGGGCCGGGCTCACACCAGCGATAGCCGCCGCTCGGAACGGGCGTTTTGCGGGGCAGATAACAACCGGCGTGTATTACAAGCCGCGGGCACTGCCCGTGCTCCACGGTTTCCAGTTCTTTAAGATCGATTGAAAAGGGCACTTCACCCAGAACCTGCGCCAGAAACCTGCATAGTGCATCCTGCCAGCTTACGCCGGCTTCGAGCCTGATCCGGGGCAGTCCGCTATCCGCCTCACTCACCAGGCGGCAGCCCTCCGCCTGGATTACCGGTTGAATAAAAACTTCGAATGCCGCCATTTTCACTTCGCCTTTGCTTGACTCATTTACCGGGGAATTTACCCTTCCGCAACCTCCCAGGCAAGCTTTTCACTCGATGGCAAAACCTCACTCTTGACCCCAACCTCTAAACACGTTACCTTCAAAAAGAGCGGCTTGGTGCCGTGCAACTTATTACTTCACCGTTAGTTATGTATATATCAAAGAGTTAGCCGATTCTTCGTTCACCCGGCGGGGAGCAGTAATGAATTTTTCTTGTTCGTTGCGAGTGCCACTATTTGCTCTGGTTATCACATCCATTCTGCTGCCGGCTGCCTGTACTGATATTCAGCTTCAAAAACCACGGGCTTTCGGCAGAGAAAAAGAAATTCTCGTTATCTGCGACGACGGAATCTGGCAGAAAGCTGAAGCGGACCTGCGCAAAAGGATCGAGGTTCAGTTACAAGCCGTTCGCAGGGAGGCGATTTTCGAGATCGCCCATGTTGAAGCGGCTGATGCTCAGCATTACAAGGAATGGGATAAGATCGTTCTGATTGAATCCCTGGAAAACATGAAACTCCTGCCTAAGGTGGTTGACGATTCCACGCTGAAAAAAATTGGCCAGGGCCAGGGGCTTTTTTTCAGCCAGAAAGATATCTGGGCCCGGGGCCAGCGGGTGGCAGGGCTGGCGGCCCGCACAGACGACCAGCTTCTGCCCCTGATCAAAGCCCACGGCAACAGGATATTCAATGACTTCCTTCGACTGCTCGAAGAGAGGGAAAAGGTGCGGATGTATCACAGCGGGAAAAACCTCGCTCTCGCCGATTCCCTGATGGACTGCTGCGGCTTCTCTATCGATCTCCCACTGGTTTACGACAGGATCCGCCAGGACAGTCTTCCCGCCAAAGAATTCCTCTTCGTGCACCAGGACCCGGTACGCAGCATTTTTTTCACCTGGGCTGAAAACCCGCCGGCGCTCGATCTCTCCCGCAAAGCCCTGGCCGGGATGCGCGAGAACATGCTCAAAAAAATCTATCCGAGTATGATCACCCATGTCGAGCGGGTCGATACCTCCACTGTAATCGCTAACGAGATAGAACGTCTCAGGGTTTACGGCACTTGGGAAGACCCTGAAGAGATAAGCGGCGGGGTGTATATCTCCCAGATCATCGAGAGCCCTTTACAGAACCGGCGGTACTATATCGACTGCCTGCTGTTTTCTCCGGACGCCAGGCTCAATAAATACCGCTTCATCTTCCAGCTCGATAATATCATGAACAGTTTCACGCTTAAAGGACAACTGTAAATCCGGCAAGGAGAAAGCAACTCTCAGGCAATGGATAAACCCTTCGTTCACCTTCACAACCATTCCGACTACAGCCTTCTCGACGGCGCAGCCAAGATCAAGCCCCTGGTGTTGCGCGCGATAAAGCTCGGCATGCCGGCGCTTGCGCTCACTGATCACGGCAACCTTTTCGGGGCAATAGAGTTTTACACCATTGCCAAAGGGGCCGGGCTAAAACCGATTATCGGCATGGAGGCCTATGTCACTACCGGCGACAGAAAAGACCGGACGGTCCGCAGGGCAGGCCTGGCCAACCATATCACACTGCTAGCTGAGAGCGAGCAGGGTTACAAGAACCTGGTCAAGTTGACCAGTATCGGCTACCTGGAGGGCTTTTACTACAAGCCGCGGGTCGATCTGAAGGCGCTGCAGGAACACCGCGAGGGCCTGATCGCCCTGAGCGGTTGTGCTAAAGGCCTGGTGGCTGACCTGATCTACAAAGACAAGCCTGAGGAGGCCCGCGAAACTGCCGCACGCCTGCGTGACCTGTTCGGCAAGGACAACTTTTTTATCGAGATCATGGACCACGGGCTGGATATCGAGCGCAAGCAAATGCCGGAGCTGATCAAAATCTCCAAAGATCTCGAAATCCCGCTGGTGGTGACCAATGACACCCACTATCTCATCCGCGAGCACCACGAGGCCCAGGATGCACTGGTTTGTATACAGACGGGCAAGACCCTCGATGACCCGAACCGGCTTAAGTTCAACACCCAGGAGCTTTATCTCAAAAGCCCCGAGGAGATGTACACCCTTTTCGGGGATTACGAAGACGCTCTCAAGTGCACGGTGGATATCGCCCAGCGATGCAACCTGAAAATAGATTTCGACCAGAATTATCTTCCCGAATTTCCCCTGCCGGAAGGCTACGGCGAGAACGAACTTCTTGAGAAGCTTGCCCGCGAGGGCGTCCGGCAGCGCTACGACGAGTTCAGCGAGTCGATGGAGAAACGGCTGAGCTATGAACTGGATATAATCAAGCGCACAGGTTTCCCGGGGTATTTCCTGATCGTCAGCGATCTGGTCAACCAGTCCAGGAAGATGGGCATCCCGGTTGGTCCCGGAAGGGGTTCGGCTGCCGGGAGCCTGGTCTCCTACAGCCTGGGGATTACAAATATCGACCCGCTGAAATATAACCTGCTTTTCGAGCGGTTCCTCAACCCTGAGCGGATCAGCATGCCGGATATCGATATCGACTTTGCAGACCGCGACCGGGACAGAATCATCCAGTATGTCAAAGATAAATACGGCGAGGATAGCGTAACCCAGATCATCACTTTCGGCACCCTGGGCGCCCACGCCGTGGTCCGTGATGTCGGCCGGGTGATGGGCATGTCATACGATGAGGCGGACCAGATCGCCAAGATGATCCCCGAAGAGCTGAAAATGACCTTGGACAAGGCGCTCAGGATGAGGCCCGAGCTGGCTGAGCTGGCAGAGAAAGACCCGAAGACCGGGAAGCTAATCGAGATCAGCAAGGCCCTCGAGGGGGTCAATCGTCACGCCTCGACCCATGCGGCAGGCGTGGTAATCGCTCCCGGCAAGCTCACTGACTACCTGCCGCTTTTCCGCTCACAGCGCAAGGACGAAATCACTACCCAGTTCGATATGAGCTGGGTGGAGAAGATCGGCCTGCTCAAGATAGATATCCTGGGCCTGCGCACCCTGACCGTGATCCAGGACGCACTGAAAATGATCGAAGAGCAGACCGGGGAGAAGATCGATCTCGACAGCCTGGAGCTCAATGACCCGGCCACTTTCGAGATTTTCGCCAACGGCGACACGGTCGGCATATTCCAGTTCGAGTCTCCCGGTATGCGCGAGTACCTTCGCAAGCTCAAGCCCGAGGTGATCGGCGATATTATCGCGATGAACGCGCTCTACCGCCCCGGGCCGATGGAAATGATCGACGACTTCATCAACCGCAAGCAGGAGAAAGTCAAGGTCGAATACCTCCACGGGATTCTCGAACCGATCCTGAAAGAGACTTACGGAGTGATGGTTTACCAGGAGCAGGTGATGCAGATCGCCTCGGAGATGGGCGGGTTCACCCTCGGTGCCGCAGACCAGCTTCGGCGGGCCATGGGAAAGAAAAAAAAGGATGTGATGGAGCAGCAGAAGGAGAAGTTCCTGGCCGGGGCTGCCGAGCGCACAGTACCCCCTGGCGCGGCCGAGCAGGTTTATGAGCTGATGGCCAAGTTCGCCGGGTACGGTTTCAACAAGAGCCACGCCGCAGGATATGCGATCCTGGCCTACCAGACCGCCTGGCTCAAGGCGCATTACCCGCGCCAGTTCATGGCTGCCACGCTGACCAGCGTGATGAACGACTCCGACCGGGTAGCGGCCTTCCTGGAGGAATGCCAGCGTATGAAGATCAAGGTTCTGCCCCCTGATATCAATGAAAGCGTTGTCGGATTCACTGTGGTTGGGGATGGAATCCGGTTCGGCCTGGCCGCGGTCAAGAACGTAGGCGTTGCGGCGGTCGAGGCGATTATCGAGGCGCGCAAGGCGGAAGGGCCGTTCAAGAGCCTGGGCGATTTTCTGGACCGGTTGGACAAGCGGGCCACGAACAAGCGCATGGTGGAAAGCCTTATTTTCGCCGGCGCCACCAGGTCTCTTCCAGGAAAACCCGAGCAGCAGCTCGAAGTTCTCGAACCTACTCTCGATATCTGCGCAAAGCTCGACGCAGAGCGCCACAGCGGTCAGATCGGCCTTTTCGGGGAAGAAGATGCGGCCATGCTCAAAGCAGACGCGCTCTATCCGGCGCTGCCCGCCGACTGCAAGGAATGGGATACACAGAAGAGGCTCGATTACGAGAAGGATTACCTGGGTTTCTATATCTCCGGCCACCCCCTCGATAAATTCCACGAGGAGCTCGACGCTTTCACCAACGCCACCTCTACCGACTACCACGAGATCCTTCCCGACCGGCAGTCTCTTCGTCTGGGAGGGATGATAACCAAAGTACGTACTTTTTTCGACCGGAGAGAGCGGGAGTGCGCGGTTTTTACCCTGGAAGACCGTTTAGGCACGGTGGATATCTTTGCTTTCAACGAAAACTTCGACCGCCACCGCCCGCTGATCCAGCCCGGCTCGGCGGTTCTGGTCAGCGGAAAGCTCTCCGTGCGGCCGTCTGATGAAAAGGGCAAAGTAATTGCCGACTGGCTTTTATCCCTGCGGGATGTCCGCCAGGACGAGGGTGTGGGAGTGGAGGTGCGCCTGGATACCAAAAAGACGGACGGCCCCTTGTTGAAAAGCATTCAAGAAGCTCTGTTGCGCCATAGCGGTAAAAATCCGTTTTATCTGAGAGTGGTCGAGCCGAACGGGGATTATCTTCTGCGCAGCCGGGAGGTTTCCGTTGAGCCGTCTGACAGCCTTCTGGAGGAGCTTCGACAGCTTCTCGGCCAACGACGGGTGGTGCTGAGCTACTATCCGCGCTCTCCGAGGCCCGGCGCGCCGGGCCCGACCAACGGTGGGTTTCATGCCTTTCTGAACGGCCAGCGCAACAACAGCCGCACGAAGACGAACGGCCCCAACGGAAAATTCCGGTAGAACGAAATATTACAGGTCAAAAACCTTTCACCAGCCTTATCCCTCCGTCCTTATAACGCCTGTGGGGCTGGCTCCTGTTGCGGTGATAGACCCGGCTGAAAAGGATGGCTCCGTTCCAGGAGCCGCCGCGGATTGATTTATCCAGCCCTGTAGGCGGACCCTGGGGATTGATCGTTTCGTTGGTATTATACGCCCCGAACCAGTCTCTGCACCATTCCCAGACATTGCCCGCCAGGTGGTGTATGCCTTCCGGGGTGGCTCCCTCGATGTAATTGCCCACCGGTGCAGTGTACTTGAACCCGTCCGTTTCATCGAAATACGGGCTGCGGCTTTTTCCGTGGTTGGTATAGGCGCCTTCCCAGAAGTCGCCCCAGGGGTAGGTTCTGCCTGTGGTTCCCCGCGCTGCAAACTCCCACTGGGCCTCGGTGGGAAGATTGCGGTTCCTGAACTTCGCGTAGGCATATGCCTCGTACCAGCTGACACCGACTACCGGAGAGTTCGGCAGGCTCGAATACGGATCGCTTTCCCAGGGAGCGTCCCCGGTTGTCCAGTATCGGGGCCGCGGGCTGTTCGGATCGAAACTATCGACCCGGGAGGTCAACCGCCACTGCCAGCCGTCATCAGTCCAGAACTCTTTCTTGTTGTAGCCTCCGGCGTCCATAAATTCCTTGAACTGCTGGTTGGTCACCTCGTATCTGTCCATGCTGAAAGATGAAACCTTAACCTGGCGCACCGGCTCGAACTCTCCCAGCTTGCCCATCAGGAAAACGCCGCCGGCTATTAAAATTTCATCTCCCCCGGCTGCCGGGCCTTCTCCGCTCTCAGCCACGCCGATACCGGAAACCTGCAGGGTATCCTGCGCTCGAGCCTGGTCGTCAGAGGAGATAACCAGAGACCCCGATATCTCGGCTGCTTCAGAAGGGGTGAAAAACACGGTCAGGCTCTGTGAAAGCCCGGGAAGAACATCGAACTTTTTCGGGTCTGCGTCGAACTCGCTTCTCGATACCCTGATATTTGACACGTGCAATGTGTCCTTGCCGATATTGCCGATCGTTATCGCCTGCGAACCGGTAAGGCTCAGCGCCACTTCGCCGATCTCGATCACCCGGCTCGAGACAGTCATCAGCGGCTCGTTGCCGGTCGTATCGACTCCGACACCGGTAAGCGTAACAGCGGCTGTGGGAAGCTCGGGATCGGTGCTTTCGATCATAAGAGAGGCGCTGATACTGCCGATCTGTAAGGGAGATAAATTGACCAGGATCTCTGCATTGCCTCCCGGCCCGATATTATCCGTGTCAATACTTGCCGTGAAAGCAGGGTTGTCAGCGTAGATACCGGTGACTTCGACATCACCCTCGCCCGTATTGCTTGCCGACAAGGTGATGGATCGGCTATCTCCCACAATAACCGTACCGAAATCGAGCTTATCAGCAGAGAGCTCCAGCGTTCCTGTTGCAACCAGCAATCCCTCTCCGCTTACTTCCAATGAAGCTACAACTCCGCCCGCCACGTTCGTATTCAAAGTGAGAACACCTTCAAGCGCTCCCTCGGCTTCCGGTGCAAAGGTTACACTGATCGAAGACGTGTCGCCGGCCGGAACTGTCAAGTCCTCTATTTCGGAGCTGAAACCCGGTTGGCTTGATTCAATAAAGTGAATCTCAAGCGGAACGGCGGTTGGGTTTATCACCCGGAACTCCTTCTGGACGGACGAGCCGATATTGGCGCTGCCGAATTCAAGCCTTGTCGGGAAGATCTTGATATCCTCGGGAGGCGGATAGACCGCTACAGCATGCAGCGGAATCTCCAATTCCAGGTTCTGGGGGTCGCTGTTGAAAACCGTCAGGGTTCCTGATTTCTCACCGGCTATCGAGCTAAAAAACCTTACCAGATAGTTTTCAGAGCCTTGGGGCGGGATGATTACGCCCTCGTCGAAATTTGTGCTGAAACCGGCCCCGCTGATAATAAGGGCGGTTACAATCAGGCTGTCGGTCCCTGTGTTAGTGATCGTCAGCCCGAGTTCGGCGGGTGTGTCCAGGACCGCGTCTGCGAAATCGATCTCTGCCGGTTCGACCTGTATACTCGAGGGCAGAGTGCTGATACCCTTACCGGAAAGATTGATCCCCAGGTTCGGAGAATTGCTGGCATCGGAACCTATTATCAGTTGCGCCGTTTTCATGCCTGTGTCGGAAGGTGAGAAAGAGACCGCGATCTCTAAACTGCGGCCCACAGCGAGAGCCATGGAGGGAAGGGTGTAGTGGAAATCCGGATTGGTTGTGGCAACCGTGCTGATATGAAGAATTTCACTGCCTGAATTTGTCAGGATCAGCTTTGACAACGAGCTCGAGCCCGCCTGGACAAAACCGAAATCAAGGTTCTGGGGCTCTACCGCTATCTGTGCGGCTCCCCTCAGGATCCCCCTGCCCGAGAGGCCGACCGTCTTTGTCGGGCTGCCCGGATCGTTGCTGGTGATCGTGAGGCTGCCGTTCACCAGTGTTGTGTCCTCCGGGTTGAAACTTATCGTGAAATAAACCAAGCTGTCCGGCAGGATTGTCGGTCCGGCCGCCGGACCGCTGAAAACGTTTGCAGAAAAGGAGAGCTTGGATACTGTCAACTGAGACAGGCCCAAGTTGCCCAGGCCCAGATCGACTTGCCTGGAACCTCCGATATCCACTGAGCCGAAATCGATCGTTTCTTTCTGTACAATCAGCCGGGGGCCGACTTGGCTCATCGTGAAATTCTGATCCTCCAGGTCGGCTCCGGAAAGTACGGCTTTTCTATCCTGTGGATCGAAAGCAAACCCGCTGTTCACAGGTTTTATCTCGTAAAGTCCATTGGCCAGCTTTTCAAAAGAGTAATTCCCCAAGCTGTCTGTGAGGGCGGATGCATCTGTTTCCCCGGCAAGACGCACTTCCACGCTATCAGCAAGAGAGCCGCTCA
>Ga0272442_10001865_pt1 | contig 31279 bp, 27 predicted proteins | sample SSMForm2O_FD_200262 | JGI IMG/M metagenome (GOLD analysis project Ga0272442, IMG submission 200262) | Marine sediment archaeal communities from Little Sippewissett salt marsh, Falmouth, MA, United States - SSM-Form-2O | ecosystem: Environmental > Aquatic > Marine > Wetlands > Sediment ... | reverse complement strand
TCCGGGATGCCCGCCGCGATCTCCTCCACACTCAAGTCCTCTATCTCGAGCACGACTTCCGGGAGTACGATCTCAGGCTCCTCGGGCACCGGCTCTTGAGCCGCCGGTTCCTGGGCCCATGCCGGCACGAAAAGGGCAAGTGCCAGAATTGAGAGCACGGCTGTAAAAACGACGCGATTCCTCATCATTCCGCCCCCTCGTTTTCGATCAGCTTTTCGCCTTTCTCCGTCCAGGGGGAAGCCGGGAAGCTGCGCCTGAGCCGCCCGACGATCTCCTCGACCTCACGATCATTTCCGGTTCGCTGCATCGCGTGTGCCGCCCTGTACATGGCGTATGCCATGAGCTCACGATCCGACGGATTACGTGTCGAAGCGTAGAAGAACTCCCGGCTCGCGCGTTCGAAATCATCCTGCTTGAAATAATACTCCCCGAGGAGTACACCCGCCGCGGCGGACGTATCGGCGTCCTTTTCCTGAAGGACCCGGCTTAAAAGCTGAAACGCCCGCTCGATTTTCCCCTCCTCTTCGTAAATATAGAGACGGGCGAGGTCTATCATCGCCCTCCTCCCTTCCACGGTATCCGCTCCCCCCTCCCTGCTGATACGGGCGGTCAGCTCCGCTTCACGTCCGCTCAGCCCGAACTTCAGGTATCGAACCTGCTCTATCCTGAATTCGGCGTCCACGCTTCCCGAATAATCGGGGTACGAGTGGATAAGCAGGGCGAAGAGCTCTTCAGCGCGCGCATATTCCTTCATGGATGCGTATGCCTCGGCGCTGCCGTTGATCGCATCCGGCCGGTAGGGGCTTTCAAGATAGCTCGAAATCACCTCTTCCCACAATACGAGCGCTTCCCGCACCTTCCCCCTCTCCATAAAGGTGATACCTTCGAAGTAGAGCGCGGCATCCCGAAGCTCTCCCCTGGGGAAATTCCCGCTGTAAAGTCTGAAAGCCGACCCGGCCTCCTCGTATTTCAGTGCCGAGAGATAGAGCTCGCCGCGCTTGTACAGGGCCTCCCCGGCAAGGGGGCTCGACGGATAACGCTCCCACAGCGAGCGGTACGCCTCGGCGGCGTTTTCCATCTCGCCGGCCGGGAGCAGCGCGGCATATTCGAACAGCGCGTCGTCCGCGTATTCGGATTCGGGATGGTTTTCGTACAGGGTGCTGAACAGGGATGAAGCCTCGATTTCCCTCCCCAGGTTTACCAGACACTTTGCCTGCAGAAAAAGCGCCCGCACGGCCTTTTTTTCGTCTCCCTCCCGGGTGAGCGTTTCGAAGCTCGCTTCCGCCTTTTCGTAATCCCCCACGCTGTAGGAGCACCATCCCCCGAGATAGAGTGCGTCGGGAACGAGATCGTTCTCCGGAAACCGCGCGATAAAATCATCGGTCAGCACGATAGCGCGGCGCAGGTTGTCCGTTCTGTACTCGGCCCAGGCGGTGTAGTACAGAACGTAGGGAGCGATCGAATCCAGTCCCACTTCAGACGCCCGGTCAGAGACGACCCGGAACGAAAGCTTCGATTCATCGTACTTTTTCTGTGATATGAGGGAGAGCGCCCGGAGGTAGTGAACGAGCACATAACCGTACGAATTGGTTTGTGCTTCATCCCCGACGTTTTGGAGCAGGAATGAGGAGTGTCCGATCACCTCATCGTGCGATCCCATGATAAAGAGCTGCTTGAGAAGGCTGAGCTGAGAGGCCGCGTCTTCCGGCTCCTCGGCGACATGCGTGCGAAGTACCTCGAGGGCCTCCTCCTGCCGGTCGAGCCGGATAAGTATCCTCGCCTTGATTCTGATAACACTGTTTCGCATGGCGGCCGCACTTGCGGTCGCTGATGCAGCCTCCAGGTAGGTGTTGCAGTAGTCGAGCGCGCTTTCGAGCCTGTCCTGCTTGTACTCGGAGTATGCCAGAAGGTAGCGGGCATTCTGGAGATAGAGACCCTGGGGATACTCGGCGACATACCGGCCCAGACGGCGCGAGGCGCTGGAGTAATTTCCCTCGCTGATGTAAATACTCCCGAGGTTGAGATGGATGTGCGGCCCCTGGCTTCCCCCCGCCTCGAGGTATGATTCGAGCAGGGCCGCTGCCTTCTCCTCCTTCCCCTGCATCACATAGATTCGGGAGAGGTAAAGCGGCACGGTCTCGGACACATCACCCGGGTCTCCCGCGTTCCACACCTTGTTGAGAAAGTACTCGGCCAGCTTCAACTCCCCGCGCTGGAAGCTCTCTATACCCATCTGCAGCCAGAACTCCTGCAGTATCTCCGGATAAGCCCCGAGCTGCTTTTCCGCCTGCTGGACGATGTATTCCTTGCGAGCGAAGTCGCCCCTTTCCTGCGCAAAATGGTAGAGCCTCCTGTATGCGACCGGAGCCGTCTCGATACCGCGTTCCACGAGCCGTTCATAGGCCTCTTCGGCCCTCACCATATCCCCCGTCCTCAAATAGGCTTCCGCACTGTAGAGCAAAATTCTATCCCGCAATTCATCGGGTAAAACCTCCATATCCATGGTTTGCAGAAACCCGATGAGTTTTTTATAGGAGCCGCTCACAAGAAGGGTATAACTGTACAGGACCGACTCGTAGCCTGCAAAGCCGCTTTCCCCCCTTACCGTCCCGAGCTCCTCCATCGTACCGACCGCCTCATCGAAGCGCTTCAGGGACACTTCGACCAGTGCCTTGTGGAGAAGGGCGGAGGGAACGAGCACCGGATCGTCGACCGTGTCGAGGAAGCGGGTAAGGTTGTCTCGAGCTTCCTCATACCCTCCGGTCTTGTAATGCGCAACGCCCATCCAGAAAGGCACATACCCGAGAAATCTCGTTGATCGGTAACGGGTGGTTACGAGCCTGCACTGGGCCAGCGCTTCGTCGTACCTGTCCATTCGGAATAGACACACGGCCTTCCTGTACTGCGCGTCGGGTACGAGGTCCGAGAGCGGATACTTCCCGGTAAACTCCTCGTATATTTCATACGCGCCCATGTAGTTTCCGTTCAGAAACCTGCTCTCCGCCTCATCGTACAGCTCTCTCTCGGGCGGCGCGGCACACAGCATCACGGGTAGGACCGCGCAGATCCCCGCAAGTAACAGGATGAAACCGATTCTGCGAATAATCCCCATGTGCGTTTTCCAATCACTATTCGGATTACCAGCCGACAGAGACATTATATCCCACAGGCCGTGATTATTCAATGGAATGAGGTGCCCGTCACTCGACGGCGGAGACGAATGAATCGACGAAAAGCTGCGTGAGCGGCGGGAGCTTGACTCCCTTCTTGGTAGCAAGGTAGTAGTTGCGTTGAGCGGAAAAATTTTTAATCTCGATAACCTTGAGGTCCCCCTTATCCATCTCCCTGTCGAGCACGATCGAGGGGATGAAGGCGCAGCCCATTCCCTTGCGTACGACCTGTATGAGCGAATCGGGGAGCCCGACCTCTGATATAATGTTCATATCGGCAAAGCTCATTCCCTCATCGGCGAGCCTCTTTTCCAAATATTTTCGGACACCGGATTCCTTCTGGTTGATAACAAGCGGGACTTTTTTGAGTCCCGCGAGCGTGATGACCGGTTGAATATCCATTTTCACACCCGCGGCGAGTTTGAGCTCGTCACCCGAGAAACTCCGGAAATTAAGCTCGTCATTGACGATCGCTCCAACGAAGCCGACATCGAGCATCTCGTTCTCCACCATGTACACGATGTTCTCCGTATCGTTTATCTCATACATGATATAGGTATTGGGGTATTCCTGCTTGAACTGGGCGATCTTCTCATAAAGAATGTGCGATGTGGGTATGTGACTTGAACCGATCTTGAGTATGCCCTCGTCGCGGGAATCGATGATCTTCAGCTCCCGCTCTAGGTTTTCCATCATCTTGAACGTGTTCTTTGCAAACTTGTAGACGAGCCTTCCCTTCTTGGTCAGCTCGGTCTTTTTATGCCTTCTCCTGAAGAGGACCGAGCCTATTTCCCGTTCAAGTCTGTTTATTTGCTGCGTTACGGCCGGCTGCGTTAGGGCTTCAAGCTCCGCCGTCTTCGAGAAGCTCTTGAGATCCGCAATGAGAAGGAAAAGCTTGAGCTGTTTGGTATTCATTGAGAGGACCCGCTTTTTCGTTTTCCGTTTTGAATAATACTATCCTTTCAACGATAGAGCAATAGGTGAAAGAGGGACGGCCGGTATTTTGTGCCGCCCTCCTTCATCGATGCTCCCGACAGCCGGTCCGAAGACAGGGAATACGGCCTCCCTTTACAGCAGTATGCCGGTAAAACCGAGCGCGTATATGAGGATAAGCGTAAAAATCCCCACACCGAGCTCCGTCGTTATCCCAACTACAAAGGGCTTGAAGCCCGTGCCCCGCATATCTTTTAAACTGGTTGAAAGCCCCACGCCCGCAAAGGTCAGCATAAAAGCCCACTTGTAGAGGTTACTGAAGGCCTTGACATGCGCGCCCGTAAGGAAGACATAGCCGTTCTCGAAACGAATCGAGGCGAATATGGAAAAGAGAACGAAACCGATGACGAACTTCGGAAACTTCTCCCAGATGAACCGCCCCTTGTGCGAGATTCCCCTGGCCATGCCGCGGTTGGCGTAGTAGACGGCGAAACCCAAAATTGTAATACCCATGAGCGCGTTTCGCATGAGTTTCGTCATGGTCGCGTACTTGCCGGCGGTCTCCGAGTAAATATGTCCGGTCGCAACCGCCTCGGCCGTATTGTCCACGGCAAGGCCCGCCCAGATACCGAAGGACTTGTCCGACATATCGAGCAGTTTACCGATAGCGGGATAGAGGATGAGCGCCATGGCGCCGAAAATGAGAATGATCGCAATGGCGTAACTCGAGTCCTTCTCGTCGGCATCAATGGCCGGAGCACATCCGACAATGGCCGAGACCCCGCAAATACCGACTCCTATCGAGATGAGGCTCGAGAGTTTTTCCGAGAGCTTGAACTTCCTGGCAACGACCCTGACAATCAAGATCGATGCCATGATCTCGAGAATAACGAGAATGATACCGATACCGCCCAGCTTGAAGAGCTCCTGTATTGCAAGCTTGGCCCCGATGAGCACGACGCCGAATTTGAGAAAAAATTCATAGGTCGCTATTCCCTGCCTGAAAATACGTGGAAAATTCACGAGGTTCCCGACAATCATCCCCACGATGATGGCGAAGAGAATGTACATGTCCTTTGCGAGCACTTTTGAGGACTCATTCAGAAGCGAGGCAAAACCACGTTCCAGATATTTCCCGCAGAGCCCGATTGCCAGGAGCACAACCAGCCCGGGTAAAAGCTCCACTCCGCGCTGCAGCAGGTTTTTTCGATCTTCCATAGTCCGGTCTCCTATTCGATTTTTCATTACCATGGGATTTTTGTAATAACGCCCATCTTGATGAACAGCAGGGCCAAGACTGCGATGATGACGGACCACCAGTCCACGCCGATCTTCTTCTTCACGATCTTCCGTTTTTCATGCACACGTTCCGGCATGATCTCACCTCCTCATAAAGTGAAGTACATTATTTATTTTTGATAGCCATATTATGTAAATATGTCAAATTTAAATCTAATAAATAATACTTATACTATTTAATTTTTAATAAGGAAAAGTTATAGGGGCTGGTGCTATAAAAAATGAGGCCGGTTTCCGCCGATCGGTCCGGTAGAATTAAGGGAAGCCGCGGCGCAGGGGTCCCCGCCATGACGGGAACCCGGGACCGCAGGTGTAAGGTGTCAGACAGCCTTCAGCAGGGATGCCGTTTTCATCTCCGCGTCAGGGCCGTTTATTTCGATATCGGTCATGGTGGCAAAAGGCTCGAGGTAGTGGACCTTCCTGTCACTCTTCAGCCTCGATTCCCCCCCTCCCGTTACATTGAGTGCCACAATGTCCTCGGGGGATACCCTGCCCATATTTTTCGCCTGGATCAGTGCTCCAAGCGCCACTCCCGCGGCCGGATGGATATCGCATCCCTCGAGCTCTTCGAAGAGGTCCATGGATTCTTTCATCTCTTCATTCGTAACCGAGTACATAGAGCCCTTCGATTCCTCAAGCACATCCCGTACCCCGCCCCTGACGCCGTACGGCGGTTTCCTGTTCGAGAGGACCTTTGCCTGGATGATTGCGATTTCCCTCTTCGCCTTCTCCGTGTCGAGCTCCGGAAAAACATCGAGCCCGTTGTTCCACGCTTCAGTCAATGGGATAAAGGGGTGGTTCTGGGCCAGGTGGAGCTTCATCACCGTTTCGCCGTATCTTCCGTCCTCTCGGAGCCTGCAGCAGGATTCCCATGCGGATATCCCGCCCGTGCCGGAACCGACGGCCTGGAAGTAATGATCTGGAATGCTCCCTATAACGCACGCCGCGTCGAGAACCGTGGTCGCCATACCCTCACGCCGTGCGACATTCGCAGCGCCGCCCTCCGGAAAGAATCCGTCCAGTTTCACGATCATGTTCGCGAGTGTTATGGCATCCGAATAATCGCTGTTCCCGCTCGCGGTTATGCATTTCACGCAGTCGTTGAATGGCTCAACGGACCAGATTTCATCCATGGATTCTTCAGGTATGACGAGGAGAAGAGGTATGTTGTTGCTCGAGCAGACACCGGCAAAGGCACGCCCCGTGTTTCCCGCTGATGCGACCACGATCGTACTGTCGTGGTTTTCAGGAATCCTGGCAAGAACCGAGGGTGCCTCGAGCTCCTTGAAGGAGGCGGTTTTCATCATCGCGTTCCGCTCCGGCCAGTACCCGTTGAAAATGATATAGAGGTTCTCCAATCCCAGGCGCTTCCCGAGTTCCTCGCTCTTGTATGTAACGGGAGCCCCGTCCACATCGAGGCACCTGCTCACAGGCAGGAAATCCATGAATTTGAACATGCCCGGGAGATCCTCCCGGAGCGTGAGGTTCTTGTTTCTGTATTCCGTTCTCAAAAAAGACGGTTCGTGCGACCCGTCGCATTTGAGCCTGAAATGATCGTCGCTGTACTCAGCCCCGCATTCGAGGCATTTAAGCGTGTATTTTTCCACTCTTCACCCTCCAGTGTCGTGTTGCCCGGCACGTGCCGTGGAAGACCGTGCTTCCGTTGTTTTCTCAATCACGTTAAATAGTAACCATATCCGTCAAAAAAAAGAAGACCCCGGATCGCCGGGGTCCATAAAATGTCGTTATACGGCAGGGAAGTTGATAATATTTTATTATATCATGCCTGAATTCAGGGCTGGAATTCAAACGCTCAGAGTGATTGGAGGTCTTTATAGCTTTCCCTGAACAGGGGGTAGAGCGTCCGGTAAAACCTGAATAATCGATTGTATATATCGACCTTGTCCCTGTCGGGTTTCAGGCTGCGCGCGGTTCGAACGAGCTTGTCGCACGCTTCCCGTACGCTTCCGAAGACGGACGCGCACACGCCTCCGAGAAGGGCCGCCCCGTAAGCCGCTCCCCCCTCGTCCGCGGCCATGGTGTATATGGGCTCGTTGCTCACATTCGCCTGAATGCCCAGCCAGAGATCGGACTTGGCACCTCCGCCCGTGGCCCTTATCTCATGTATGGAGACCCCGAGCTCGCGCATGACCTCCAGGCAGTCCTTGAAGGCATAGGCGACACCTTCGAGTACCGCCCTGAGCATGTGGTCCCGCCCATGGCCCATATGAAGGCCGAAGAATACACCCCTGGCGTTCGTGTCCGTGTGCGGATGCCGTTCACCGGAGAGATAGGGAACAAAGAGGAGCCGGTCGCTTCCCGGTGAAACGGACGCGGCCATGTCCATGAGAAGCTCGTATACGTTCCTCCCCGTGCGCTCGGCCTCGACCCTTTCCGCGTCCGCGAGCTTCTCCTGGAACCACTGGAGCGATCCCGCGGCCGCGTTGATGCATGCCAGGAGGCACCATCTTCCGGGCACCGCGTGGCAGAAGGTGTTCGCCCTTCCGCCGGGGTCGCTGCGCGGGCTGTCCGTGGCCGCATAGATGACGCCCGAGGTACCGATCGAATAGGTGACGATTCCCTCGTCAACGATACCGTTTCCAATTGCGGCAGCTGCCTGGTCGCCGGCGCCTCCGGCCACGGGTATCCCGGAAGGCAGGCCCGTGGCCCGTGCCGCTTCCGGTGTAACCGTCCCGCTCACCACCGGAGATTCGAAGAGCCCGGGAAGGATCGTCTTCTTCGCACCGATCAGCCCGACGAGCTCTTCCGACCAGCACCTGTTCGGTACATCGAGAAACAAGGTGCCCGAAGCGTCCGAGACATCGGTCGCGATAACGCCGGTAAGCTTGAACCGCACGTAATCTTTCGGGAGAATGAGCTTGCACACACGCTCGTACACGTCGGGCTCGTTGTCCCTTACCCACTCAAGCTTGCAGGCCGTAAAGTAGGGCGCCCCTCCCGTGCACGCAAGCCGCAGGAGGTTTTCACTTCCGGCCCGCTCGATGATCCTGTCTGACTGAAGCTGCGTTCTCTGGTCGTTCCAGAGAATTGCGGGCCTCAGAATCCCGTTGTCTTTCCCGAGGAGCACCGAACCGTGGTACTGACCGCTAAGCCCGATCCCGGCAATCTGACCGGGCTCGACCGCGGCTTTAGCGAGTATGTCCCGGATCGATTTCACCGCCGCAGCCCACCAGTCGTCCGGATTCTGCTCGAACCAGCCGGGGTTCGGCGACAGGAGCGGATAGGTATGCAGAGATTCGGCCGTGAATTCTCCCTTATCGGATATGAGAAGCGCTTTGACGCCGCTCGTCCCAACGTCGATTCCCAAGAGATACATAGAGGTGTCTCCCGTTTTTGCAGAGTATGGTATCAGAACACGTTGGTATTGTCGAGTTAAATGAGAATCAGGTCCGGATCAGACCTCTTTTGGAGGGTCGGATACGGGCATCTGCTTGATATACACGTCATGCTGCGGAAACGGAATGGTAATATTGTTCTTCTTGAATTGCGAGGTGATATTGAAATGCAGGTCGCTCTCGGTTTTGAACCTCTTTTCCGGTCTGTCGATCCAGGCGAAGAGCTCGAAATTCAGGGAGGAATCCCCGAATTCCTTGAAGAGGACGTTCGGCTCGGGGTTTTTCATAACGTGCTCCGTCTCAAGAGCTGCCGCGATCAGTACGTCCCGTACGAAAACGGGATCGGTCCCGTAGGCAACGCCCACACGCACGCTGACCCTGAGCTTCAGGTCGCCGTATGACATGTTCTCGACCACCGAGTTCATGAATTCCGAGTTCGGAACGATGAGATGCTCGTTGTAAATGGTCCTGACCACGGTTGCCCGAAGGTTAATCTTCTTGATCTCGCCGACCGTATCTTTCAGCCGTACCATGTCTCCTTCCTTGATAGGACGTTCAAAGAGAATAGCAAAACCGGAGACGAAATTGGCCGTTATGCTCTGCATACCGAAACCGATCCCCACGCCGAGCACGCCGGCAAATACGGTCAGGGCCGACAGCTTGATACCCATGCCCTGCAGGGCGATAAAAATGCCGATCAGGATGATCGAGTAGCCGATGAGCTTGGAGAGCGAGAACCGCACGCCCTCGTCGAGATTGAACCTGGGAAAAACCGTTTTGTTGAAATAATTCCGGGCCAGACGCGCCAGCTTGGTGGCGATCCAGACAACGACTCCGAGAATGATGAGTGTCAGGAGGCTGACGTCCGTGCCGCTCATCGTAAAGAGCTTGAAGTTGATAACAGCCTTGACGAAATCGAACGCATTGGAAAGCCGTACTCCGAGCACCCGCATAATGGTAAGGAATACGATGACGACGAGTATCCAGCGAAAAATCCTCATGAGGTTCTTGACAAACCTGCCCTCAAACCCCCTCTTTTTATTGAACCTCCTGTAAATCCGGAAAATGAGGAAAGCTGCGAAGATTACCGGTACAATGATGAACAGGTCGCGTATACTCACGTCATAGGAACCAAAGCTGACTATCTGTATTGCAATGAAATCTCGTAGTGAATCCATAGAACACCTTCTCTCGATTTTGAATCGACTATTCAGAATTCATTATCGGCAAGTATTCCAAAAGGCTCTATTCGAGCATGGTGTTAATCTCGATCTCGGTCCTCTTGAGCTCATCCGCCGGATCTGACGCATCGAGGATGATGCGCTGGAGCATGGCGCCGATCTTTTCATTTATTTTGTAATAATCCTCGTGCTGCGGAATGGACCGCGCGAACTCGAGGCTGTCGACAGGAACCTTGAAGTTGGGGTTCTTTTTATGGAAGGAACGCAGGCTCAGGGAGTTCAGGGCCGATTCCCGCACCGGAATGTACCCGATCTCCTTATGGATCCGTATCGTGTTTTCCTTGCTCACCAGCCAGAGCATGAAATCATTGACCGTTCTCCGGACCTTCTTTTTCTTCGCGAAATTCACAAGACAGGACCCGCCGAGCAGGGTGTACCGGTTCCCATCGATGGACGGCAGGGGCGCGATGCGAAGTTTCCAGGGCAGGTTCTGCTCACCGTACGAGATGGCCGCGCTCGTAAAAGGGCCCATTGCGAGACGGCCCGTCAGAAACGCCTGGCCGCCTTCCCAATCCGTCCATTTCTGCGGCATAATCTCATGCTTGAAAACGAGGTCGTGCAGCATGGTGACGGTTTTCAGCATTTCAGGCGTTGTAAGATTTACACGCTTTCCATCGGCCGTAAAGAGCCTGCCGCCGTTTGCCCAGAGGAAGGGTGCGAATCCGTAAAAACCGTCCATCCAGAACATCATGGCGTACTTGTCGTTCAGGCCGTCCCCGTCGGTATCCTCGGTGAGGATTTTACCCATCTCGATCATCTCATCCCATGTGTCGGGCGGCCGGTCGGGATCGAGCCCCGCCCTCCTGAACGCGTCTTCATTGTAGAAGAACACGGTTGTACTTACACAGAAAGGAATACCGTAGGTACGTCCGTCCCGGGTGGCGACTTCCCACATCTTGTAGTGTATGTCCTTCCTGTCCTCTTCCGGAATTATATCGTCGATCGGTTCGATAAGGCCGTTTTGCACATAGGAATCAAGATACTCGAACTGCACCTGGGCTATCGCGGGAAGCTGGCGGGTTACAGCGGCGGTGAGCATCTTGACCTGCATATCCTCGAAAAGACCCTGGAATACGGGCTCTATTTTTACCCCCGGATGAGAGTCGTTATACTCGTCCGCAAGCTCATCAATGACGTCCTTGATGTGGAAACCGAGGCTGTGCCAGAATGCGATCTCCTGCTTCTTCGCAAAGACCGACGTGCAAACCATGAGGAAAAGCAGCACTAAGCATATTTTCTTCATCTTCATCCCCCGGATTTAAGGCCCGCACACCCTATGCGGCTGTTTACCTCCGAATACGGCAGGTTAAACACTCTATCTCTTCAAATTTAATGAAATTCTTTTGAAGAACATATGGAATTTATTTCGTATATTTAAACGAATTTCAAGTTACAAGTAATGTATGTATCGGATTTTATAGGATATCGTAGCACGGAAAGGGCTGAATTTCCATCAAACAGGAGAGAAAAAGACATGAAGTTCATGCGAATAAAGAAGGGCGATCGTGTACTCGAAGGCGTTTTCAGGGACGGCATGCTCCAGGTAATCGAGGGAACGATGCTCTCCGATTTCCGGATAACCGACGAGCTCGTTGATCCGTCCGCCGACGGCTCGGAGACCCTCTCCCCCGTTTCTCCGTCAAAGGTCGTTGCAGTGGGGCTGAACTATCGCGACCACGCGGAAGAGCTGGGTCAGGTCATACCCTCCGAGCCCATGCTCTTCATGAAGCCGTCAACGAGCGTTATCGGGCACGAAGCCGCTATCGTATATCCGCCGTCCGCGGGCCGGATCGACTACGAGGCCGAGCTCGCGGCCGTTATCGGAAAGAGATCATACAGGGTAAGCGAGGAAGAGGCGCCCGGATTCATACTGGGGTACACCTGCCTGAACGACGTGACCGCCCGTGATCTGCAGTCCAGAGACGGACAGTGGACGCGCGCGAAATCCTTCGACACCTTCTGCCCGGTCGGTCCGGTTATAGAGACAGTCATGGACCCCAACAGCATGCATATCGAATCGAGGGTAAACGGCGAGGTCCGGCAGTCGTCCAATACCCGCAACTTCATATTTGACGTTTTTCAGCTCGTGTCCTTCGTCTCACACATCATGACCCTGCTCCCGGGCGATATCGTTACAACGGGCACGCCCTCCGGAATCGGGCCGGTGGTTCCGGGCGATACGGTCGAGATCGAGGTCGAGGGGATCGGGGTACTGCGCAATTCCGTTACGGGCTGAGAATACGTAATTGTGAAATACGGCACAGTCCTGCAACAATGAGCGACATTCTTCCTGGTTTCGCTCGTTTCTCCAATATCAAAATTTTATTAATCCAGCCTTAAAATAATCGTCTTTCTATCGGCCAATCGCTTTTCCGATTTATTTATTGCATAAATTTTATTTATCCGGTAAGGTGACTAAACGTTGGTACATATCGATTACTCAATAAAAAAGGAGGAGTAAGAGAAATGAAGATCAAACGTCTATCCCTGGTATTAATGAGCGTGCTCGCAGCGGCAATTCTGGTGTTTGCCCTTTCGTGCGGTGACGATGGCGGTGGAGGCGGTGACGACGGCGACGGCGGAGGAGGTGGAGACGTAGACGGCGGGGGAGAGGAAGTTACGATCACGCCCCTGGTCGTTGACGCGGCGCCGGTATCCGGATCCGGTACGGAGTACGGCGAGTACGTACGGTACTCCCTGTCCGTGAGCGGTGGAAACGCCTACACCGTGGTACTGACTCCCGTCACCTATCCGGCGGAGGGCGCGTCCGGATTTATGTCCATCTGTACGAGCTCCGACTGCACGAGCGAAACCTCCGACGCAATCAACCTGGAGGGCTACGGGAGCTCGGCGCTCGGTCAGACACTTTACCCCGCGTCGGACACCACCTACTACATCAGCGTCATGATCGTTGACTATGACTACGCCTTTACCATTCAGGCCGTTAAGGTGGACGCCACGGCCCTGACGCTCGGAGCGGACCCCGTGGCAGATTCGGTATCTGCGGGAGAAGATGTCATGTGGTCCTTTACAGCCGAAGCCGATACCACGTATGTCGTGACCGTGGAGCCCACGGGCAGCCAGTTCGACGTGTACGTCGGCAATATCGGCTTCCCGGAGATGTCAACCGTGGGTCTGGCGGCCGACGTGAGCACGACTACGGTGGAGATCGTGTGCCGTATATACGAGGCGGGCACGTACTACATCAGCATACACGGCGACACGGACTCGACCTTCAACCTTTCCGTGGCCACCGGAGGGGAACTGACCCTGGACCTCACCGGGGTGGACGGCGATAAATTTTTTTACTATTTATTTGATCAGGACGGGGTGAATATCGCGTACGCCTTCTCGTCGATCGACGAGGTCTATACCAGGGAGGGAGATGTTTTCAGCGGAACCTTCTATCTCTATATCAAGGTCGATCTGGATTCCGAGGGCGGTTTCCATTTCGACGCAGGGGAACCGGGCTATTTCGACGAGATAACGATTGACGGGGACACGACCCTGACCTTGGGAAACAGCGATATGGTCGACGCGGTCGAGGAGGCCGTGACCGTGGAAGGAGAGACCGACATACCGGACGGCTCGGCCCTGTACTGCTACTGGTACGTGGACCCGGACCATCCCATTCCACCCGACTCATACGGAATTACGTCGAGCAGGGCCAACACGGACGTGTATTTCAGCGGCGGGTCCGTGACAACGGATACGAACGAGGCGATCATCCCGAGCGACGAATTTACCTACAGCCTGTACTGCGTGGCGGACGTCAACGATGATTTCGGGTCCGAGGAGAACCTCGCTGAACCGGGCGAGGACTATATCGCGGTAGAGGACGGCATCGTCGTGACGGGCGAGGGAACCACCGTGACGGAGCCCTTCGAGCTCCTGGAAGAGTGAGGTTTATTCAGTAGTGAAGTGATTGATTGCGGGGGGAGGATGGGCTTACCCCATCCTCCCCTCATTTCAACGCATACCCCGGTCGGTATCAGGTTTCGTCATTATCATCGTCGGTTTCGAATTCGAGCATCTTAACCGACTGGATCGAGTTTCCGGCGATCCCCTTCACCGAGCTGTACATGCCGGACGTGCTGAGCAGGACCTTCTCGATCTGTTTCTCCCGTTTCTTCCACTGCGCCTGCATGACGCGCTTCTCGGACTGAAGGTCCGTCTGCATCTGGGTGAAACCCTCCACGATCGCTTCGACCTGCATTCTGAACTCCGGGCCGGTCAGAAAGTCATAGAGCATTTCCATCTTCGAGCCCTTGTTCTCCTGCGCCGCGGATACGCTGCTGATTCGAATGACCGTATCTCGTAGAACGGCCGAGAGACCCTTGAACTCGTCCAGGCTGCAGATCCAGATCCCGTCGCGCATGCCCATGCGGTCCATGTCCGGCGGCATGGCCTCCGTGACCAGCACGCCGATATCGGCCTTCTTTTCCCGTATGTCGCTCTTGAACTTCTCGATCCACGCGGGCTGGAACGACTTGGTCCTCTTGCTCTCGTAGTATATGGACCCGCAGCCGGCTCTCGTCCGGGTGTTTACTATTTGAAGACAATCCGCGCCCTGCGCGCCCTTCTTTATCTCCTCGACCGTGTCCATGTTATAGGCCGTTCGCAGCCACTCCTCTATGACAAGCTCCTGCGCCTCCCCCTGCATCTGCGTGGACCCCTGCTCCGCCTTGCGCTGTGCCTCCTTGAGCCGGTCGTTGAGCTGCTCGATGATCTTTTCCTTTTCAGTCAGCTTCAGCTCGGTCTTGTCCCGCACTTCCCTTTGAATCTTCTCCTTTTCGGCCTGCAGGGCCCGTGTGAACCTTTTTTCGCTTTCAGCCTCTATTTTCTCTTTCTGCTCATCCTTCTCGCGTTTCAGCCGCTCGATTTCGGCCCTGGACTTGTTCAGCTCCTTGACCTGTTCGGACTTTTCCTTCAGCTCCTCCCGCATCGCCTCGATACGCTCGGCCTGCGCCTCCTCCGCCTCCGCCTGTGCCTCCTTTCTGAGCTTGTCCGTTTCCTCCTTAAGGCGCTCCTTCACATTCGAATCGATCTGCTGCTGGAGCGATTTCTCCTTCTCCTCCACTTGATCGAGCCGCTCCTGAAGCGACGATTCCTTTTCCTTCAGGGCGTTCCTCTCCTTCACCCGCTCTGCATTGAATGCCTTTTTAAGCTTTTCCTCGAGCTGGTGATACAGAATCTCGCTCACGTCGAACTCGTGCCCGCAATTCGGACACGTTACCTTTTCCGGTCCCTGCGCCACCATGTGCCTCCTATCAATTCAAATGGGTTTCTCGTAAAGGGTCAGCCGCTCCCCCTTGACCGTAACCTCTCCCACCGGTTTGAATCCGAAACGCTCGTAGTAAGCGCGCAGACCTTTTACCTCGGTACCGCAGTCAAGCCGGAAAAACTTTTTGCCGTGTTCCCGGAAATAGTCCTGGATGAGGTTCAGGACTTCCACCCCGATCCCCCGGCCTGCAAGGTCCCGATCGATCGTGAATGAATGGATGTAACCCGCGCTGTCCTCCCCTTCCCCCCAGAAGGGGTCCCGACTCTGCATTCTGACGCAGCCGATAGTCCGCCCGTCCCCCTGTACCATGTAAAACTGGCCCCGGTCGAAACCCTCCCTGATCCATTTCACGAATATTTCCGGCGGATCGAGCCACTCCCGCCAGTGATCGATGCCCCTCCCCTTCATCCACGAGGCGGCATCCCTGAGCAGGGAAAGAACGGTTTCGATCTCTCCGGGCTTCGCTTTTCGAAATCCGAGGTTCTTCATTAACCATCCTCCCCTTTTTCTCCTCGAGGGGACGGAGAGTAATGAACAAGTTGCAGTATTTTTTCTTACACATTATATAATGAAAGGATGACTTTTAATGGAAGGAAAATGACATGAAAAAACTGAAAAAAATCGATTTACGGCCTGATAAAGAAACCGCGGCAGTATGCGGGTTGTTCTGCCCGGCCTGCACTATTTATATAGGGACCAGGGAAGACCCGGCCCGTTTACGTTTACTGGCAAAACGTTTCGAAAAGCCGGTGGAAGCACTGCGCTGTGAGGGGTGCCGGGCGGATCAGCGTTCCTATTACTGCCGGACCTGTATCTTCATAAAATGCGCCGCGGACAAGGGAGTGGACTTCTGCGGAGACTGCCCGGACTATCCCTGTGACGATCTGAAAGAATTCCAGAGCCAGGCGCCGCACCGGGCCGAATTGTGGGATTCACTGGACCGGATCAGGAAAGAGGGTTATGAGAAATGGTACGGGGAAATGGCGGAGCACTTTGCCTGTGCCGAATGCGGCACCATCAATTCGGCGTACGATCCTGCATGCAGGGAGTGCGGCCGCAAGCCGGGAAGCAGGTTCGCCGAAATCCATGAAGAGCTGATACGCACGCACATGCAACAGAGAAAGAAATGAGAGCCACGGCTCTTCCGCAGTGTCAACCATCGTCCGTATCCGGCCTCTTGTAAGCTTCCTTCCGGCGTCTCAACGGTGATAGGCTTTCCGTCGACGAGTCGCTCGTCCCCAAGGTACCGCGCGAATATAAGGGTACCGTTCCCGCTCTTCTCCGCCTCGCTTCCGTCGGGATTGGATAAATATGGGGACATGTTATTTAATCATATACGTCACGCGTTAGTTATGTAACATGTCCCCTTATTTATGTGCGATAATAAAGAAACGGGTGGAACTTTAATGAAAGGAGCCCGGGCAATGAGAGCCGTTATAAAAAGTATTATCGCCGTCCTTCTCCTTACCGGGGTGTGCTCCGCGCCCGCGGCCGCGGCCGGATTCCGCGCGCCGAGAAACTCGCCCGCGGATTCGGTGAGCACGCTCGTCACAAAGGACGGCCTGGACACCGTGGAGGTGGCGCTCAAGCTCTACAAGAAGGAGTACGGCGAGTACCCCGAAACGCTCGAGGAGATACTCATTAAAAAGGGAATAGCTGAGCGCGATGTGATAGAGGACGGCTGGGGCCGTGAATACCGCTATATAAAAATGGGTGAGGTTTACGAGCTCTTCTCGATGGGGCGTGACGGAAAGCCTTACACGAATGACGATATTTACCCGGATGACGCATGAGCCGATACCGAGGCCGGCGTGCCGCTTGATCGCGCTATCGTGCCCCCAACGCGACCTCGCTCAACCGCGGTATGTCCCCGGCCGATATCTCGATATCGAATACCTCGGCCATGACCTGCGTCCACCCGTGAATGAAGTATATCCACCCGTCCTCCACCACGAGGTTCCGCCGTTCCTTCTGGTTCAGGGCCTGATGCATGAAGTCCAGCGCTCCCCTGTAGTTGAACTCCCACACGTACCCGTTTCGCGGAAACACGGCTTTGTCGGACAGGGGCGATCCCGGCCTGTCCTTTCCCATGCCCGTGGCATTTACCACGAGAGATCCTGACGGCAGGGACCGCAGCACTTCATCGTTGGTCTCGGGCGATGTCACCTGCACGTACTCCACATCGGTCGTCCTCCCGATTCTGTCGTGCACCTCCCTGCAGTGATCGAGCCTGGAGATGCGCCGGTTAGATATAAATATCTTGGACGGAACGTTCCTCCCGTGCTCCGCGCGCATGAGATAAGCGCTCAGCGCAATGCCGCTCCCTCCCGCGCCCAGGATAAGAACGCATGCCTGCGGATTTTTAATCCAGTAATCTTCGGGCAGAAATGCCTCGAGTCCGAGCCCCGCCGTAACAGGGTCCTTTGCATGGCCCCGCAGCTTTCCGTCCCGCATGGATATGCACGATATCTCTCCGAATATTTCTGCGTACTCGTCGAAATAATCGAAATAGTCGCCCGCAGCATCCACGATGTCGATCTTGTGCGTGGTTACGAGCGCTCCGAGCGCCATCTCCTCTTTCTTGATGTGCTCCACGATCTCCCTGTACTTGCGGGCCGGTCCCTTGACCTCCACGTCGTAACCGACGATGGCCGTATCCGAAAGCCCGAGTTCCTTCACCCAGAGCGGGAAAATACGCATGATCGAGGACCTGGTTGTCGTAACACCGATAAAATAAAAGGTTGGCTTTTGGGGTTTGTGTATCATCGCTCCCTCCATCATCGTCGTCGGGCGGCCAGGGAAAGCGCCTTCCCGGGATTAATAACGGTCATGAGCTCGATATCGCCGTCGCTCACGCCTTTTCTCTTCAGCATGGGGACAAAGGTCCGGCCGATGTAATCGAGCCCGATATCGGCGCCGTACGACCTGAACCGGTCCCGTGTGGAATCCATGCCGAAAACGATCCGGCCGGCATGTCCCCTGTCTGCCATTGTCTTAATAAGCCGTACCTCCTCGTCGTCGGAGTGGTACTTGTAGCGGGCGATGGTGTCGTAGTCGAGAAACACGCCCAGGTCGGCGAGCCGCAGATGATCCTCCAGGTCTATGACCCTGTCCATGTGACTTATAATTATATGCTCCGGCGGAACACCGTTTCGAATGAGAAAAGCCGTCTGCTCTATTCCGAACGTGCTCAGCTCCGTGTGGGTAATAACGGGCACACCGGTTTCGGCATGGGCCCATGCCGCCGCTTCAAAGATCTTCGTATAGTAGGGGGTCAGACCCTCTTTCTCAGTCGCGATCTTGATGACTCCGGCTTTCACGCTCGATCTCTCCTCAAAGGGTGAGGACCTGTGGTACGCGTACATGCCTTCTTTGATCTCGGAAACGAAGAGATCGGTCATATCGGATGCGGATGCGTCCCTTGACCAGAAAAACTCCGGATAGAAGAAGAGCTTGTGAAAGCCCGTTGCCGCCACGATATTGACGCCGGTATCTCCTGAAAGCTGGTGAAGCAGGCGGGCGTGCCTTCCCGCGCCGAAGGGCTGCAGATCGACGAGGGTCTTCCCTCCCTCCCGCCTGAAGAGGTCGACTTCGCTCTTCGCTTTTTCATAATCGTCGAAAATGAGCCGGTCCGGCAGGTCGACCCCCTCCACGGGCAGGACAAAGAGGTGCTCGTGACAGTGCGTGAAACCGAGATCGCCGGATTCGATATCTCCCCTGACCGTCCTGACTTTAGCCGTCATCCCATGTTTCCGTAACGGGGATTCTCGATCAGCTCGGGTTTTTCGTTTTTCTCCACGACAACGTGCATGAAGCCGCTCGTTTCTATGGATCCGTAGTCATGCCCCGCGTCTCCCGGGTAAACGGGCAGCGAGATAAGCGGTCCGGTCCCGGTGTTGACGGAACGATGCGCGTAATACGCGGGCACGTAAACCGCGGCCCCGGGGTACATATCCTCGAGCCTGCACTCACCGCTCTCGAGCTCCATGAGCATGTAGCCCCGCCCGCTTATGCAGTAGTAGAGCTCGGCCGTGTCCCGGCGGGAATGGAAATGCCCCTTAGTCATGAAGTATTCCCCTCCGATCGTGCCGGGATAGGTAATGCTGGAACAGTACCGTATCTCTCCGTTTGTCTCGGGGATGTCCTTCTCGTATACCTCGTAAATGAGGGTGTCCCCGTTCTTTTCAAGGTATTCTTTGGCCGCGTCCCGGTCGACGAACATGGAGGTGAGCTTGCTGAGATACCGCTCTATCCTCGTGTCGTAATCCTCCATGACCCCTGTCGCGGGATCGAGCTTCGTGGAGAATGCATCAGCAACTCTCCCGTTTTCAATCCGTAGCTTCATGCTTCATTCCTCCGGTATGGTGTATGAACTCCTACGCGCGGTCCTTGCTATATACGGCTCACGGCCTCGACCGCCTCGGCCGCGTTCTTTCTGATTCCCTCCCAGTCCTCAGACGCAATCATCTGCTTCTTCGCGACCCATGTCCCTCCAACGGCAATAACTTGCGGAAGCGACAGGTAATCCTTCAGGTTCTTCATGCTGATACCGCCCGTCGGTATGAACCTGACTCCGAGATGCGCGTAGGGGGCGGACACCGCCCCCAGCATCTTCGTTCCACCGCTCGCCTCGGAGGGGAAGAACTTTAAAATCTTCAGTCCGAATGACAGTCCGAGCTCTATATCCGTAGGCGTCATCACTCCGGGGAAAAAGGGGAAATCAAGCTCTAATGCCCGCCGTACGATATCGGGATTCAGTCCCGGGCTCACGCCGAAACGGGCGCCGCATTCAGCGGCCCGCTCAAGGTCCCTGACCGAAAGTATGGTGCCCGCCCCGAGAAGCAGCTCCGGCCTCGCATTATTCAGCTTCTCGATAACCTCGGCGGCGGCCTTTGTCCTGAACGTGATCTCGGCAACGGGCAGCCCTCCCTCTATCAGGGCGTCCGCCATTGAAAGTGCGTGCTCAGGAGACTCGATCGCTATGACGGGTATGACGCCGCCGGTTTCCATCTTCGCATACAGTTCTTCTCGATCCATAACAAGATTCCCCCATGATTTTGTTTTAGCAGGTTTAATAGTCAGGTCTTTTTCAGCGTTTTCAGGATGTTGTCGACCGCTCCGCGTGTGGCACGGTCGACGCTCTCCACGGTAAAACCTCCGATGTGGGGAGTGGCTATCACCCGGTCGTGTTCCGCGAGCGCCCGCGACGCGGGCGGTTCCCGGTGCCAGACGTCCGTCGCAGCACCAGCCACCCTTCCCGATTCCAGCGCCGTCAGGAGCGCCTCGTCGTCTACGAGACTCGCCCGCGAGGTGTTGATGATGAAAACGCCCTCCTTCATCTTCCGGATGATCTTATCCGTTATGACCGGCTCGCCCGAGGGTGAGGCTGGCCTGTGCAGGCTGATCACATCGGCATTTCGAAGGACATCATCGAATTTTACCCATTTAAAACGGTCCGACGGCCTGAAAGAGGTGTCCGGATGCCGCCGGTAGGCGATGACGTCCATGCCGATACCGAGTGCCCGAACCGTCACCTCCCGCCCGATCTGCCCGCAGCCGATGAGCCCGAGCGTTCTTCCCTCAAGCTCGATGCCCTTGCGCCGCTCCCACTGTCCGTCCTTCATACCGGCCTCGTGAAACGGCAGCATCCTGGCAAGCGCGAACACGAGCCCGACGGTCAGCTCGGCCACGCCTTTTGCATTCGCGCCTTCCGTCCTGCATATTTTTATTCCCAGATCCTCCGCGGCATCGAGATCTATGTTGTCGATCCCGCTCCCGTTCCGTGAAATGACCTTCAGGTTCGCCGCTGATTCGAGCGCCCTCCTGCTTACGGGCTCGACCCCGGCGAGGTACCCCACGCACCCGGGAAGAAGCTCGACGAGCTCGTCTTCGGTGGGCTGAACGCCGGGGGTGCTGAATATGACCTCGTACCCCGCTTCCTCCAGCAGCGCGAAGGACGGATGCCCGCCTCGCGTCAGGGAACGCGGAGTTATGAGTACTTTCGCCATTTATTTATCTCCTCTCGCATTATTGCCGTTTATATATCCTTCCGGCCGCGTAAGGGCTAACATTCGACCGGCGCACCTCTCCTCAGCGACTCGTTGGCTGCGAGAACTGCGCTTACCGCTGCTCGGCCGTCCTCCCCGCTCACAATGACCGGGAGGTCTTCCAGCACGCATTCGATGAAGCTCCGCATCTCCGCCTGGTAAGCATCCTTGAAACGGTTGCGCCAGCTCTTGAACGCGTTTTCCCTGATCGCACCCTTCACGTCACAGGTTAGAAAAGCGCTTCCCTTTACCTCTCCGATCGAGATGAGGCCGCCGGAGAGAACCAGTTCCGTCCTCGCGTCGTAACCGTAGTCGGCCGGACAGGTACCGTCTATCGTGCCGATCACGTCGTTCTCGAACCGGATCGTGCATACCACGTTGTCGTAGAAATCGGGGTATTTTTTCTTCAGTTTCCCCACCTTCCTGTTGGCCGCCTCGGCATACACCCGCGTGTACTCGCTTCCGGCAAACCAGCGTGAGGAATCGAAATCATGACTGTTCACCTCGCCGAGCAGCCCGTTGCTCCTGGCCGTGTCGTACGTCCACGGGGGAGGAAGTCCGGGCCCTCTCCCGAGCGACTTGATGATCATGACCTCGCCGAGACCGCCGTCCGCGATGATATCGTGCGCGCGGACGAAAGGCTCGTCGAACCGTCTCATGAAACCGACCTGCAGCTTGACTCCCCTCTTTGAGGCCGCGTTTATCATGTCGTCCGCTTCCTCAACCGTGATCGCCATGGGTTTCTCACAGAAAACATGCTTTCCCGCTTCAGCGCACTTCACCACGATATCCCGGTGTGTGAATGTCGGCGTTACCACGACAACGGCGTCGAACGAGCCCTCCGAGAGCGCCTCGTCAACGGAGGTGTAGCGCTCCGAAACTCCGAGCTCCTCTCCGCGCTGATCGAGCGCTTCCCTGCTGGAGTCCACGATCGCGGCAAGCCGGGCGTTCTCGATGCTTCGGACGATGTTATTGGCGTGTACCATACCGGCCCTGCCCGCGCCGATAAGACAAAAACTTAATTTCTCCATATATATACCCCGCCTTCTGTTTTGTTTTCTCAGTTTCCGTACTCGAACCCCGGCAAATCCCCGCGCGCGGCCCTTCCGCCCGCGGGATTTTCAGTCAAACATCACGGGAACCTTGTTTCCGGACCCGGAGGACTCGACCAGCGATTCCATGACGACCTGCACCCTGTACCCGTCATTGAAGTCCGCGCCGAAAGGCGCGACCGGCCTGTCCCGCACGACGCACTCGATGAAATGGCCCAGCGCGTGAACGTGACCATACTCCCATCCCGCTACGTGGCCGGGAGGGAGTATCATGGTCTGCAGGGGATGGGTCGGCTCCGTAACGGATACGGCCGTAAATCCGCGCGCGGACGAGCCGTTTCGAAAAACGGAGAGGTTGTTCAGGTCTTCGAGGTCGAAACACAAGCTCCCCTTCGATCCGTTTATCTCCCAGGTACACTGGTTCTTCCTTCCCGTGCTTATGCCGGCGGACTCGAGCGTCCCGACAGCGCCGTTCTCGAACTCGACGAGAGCGCAGTTCACCTCGTCGGCCGTCACCGTTTCGGTTATTCCCCCGGATGTCTTCCTCCGCGTGTTGAATGTCCTGACCATGCCCTGTATCGATACGATCTCACCCGCGAGAAAGCGCGCGAGATCTATGATATGGCACCCTATTCCAAGAAGAACGCCCGACTTCGTGCCCGATGTGTACCAGACGTTTTCGGTCTTTTCCCCGGGGTCGTGCCCCACCTCCTGCAGGTAGCGGCCCCGAAACTGATAGATCGTTCCCAGCTCGCCCTCGTCGATCATGGTCTTCGCGAGCCGGACCGCGGGCATGAACCGGTAGTTGTGACAGAGCATATGCTTCACACCGGACTCCTCAGCGGCCCGAAGCATCCTCTTCGTGTCCGGGACCGTCATGGCCAGGGGTTTCTCGCACAACACATGCTTCCCGGCCCGGGCCGCCGCAATCACGGGTTCCGCGTGCGTGTCATCCGGGGTACAGTTATCGAATATGTCGACATCGGGATGAGCCGCCAGTTCCTTCCAGTCGGTGCAGTATCCCCGGTAGCCGAAACGCCGGGCCGTGTCCCGCACGGCCTCCTCGTTTCTCCCGCACATCGCCACGAGCCGTGGAAACGCGGGAGGCACAGCGTAGGTATAGGGTATCTTGAGATACGCGTTTGAATGGACCTTTCCCATGAAACCGTACCCGAGCACGCCGATACCCACATGCGGTTCGTTCAGTCTGTCGACATCAAGAACCCGGTAACCGTTTCCGGCCATTTCTACCCCCATTCCGGTTTTTCACCCTCTGCTTCTCCTGAGTTTGATCCTGGTCAGCGGCTCTGCCGCCTCGTATACGCGAGGAGAAGAATAATCAATACGATACCGGTTATGAGCTTTCTTCCACCTTCAGACAGCTCGAGTGTCACGAGTATGCTCTGCAGGGTGGTGAGAAAAATCGCACCCGCAACCGCGCCGAGATAATTGCCCGCGCCTCCCCCGAACCGAATGCCGCCTATGATGACCGCGACCACGGAAGGCAGCACATACCGGGCCCCCAGGTTGAGGTGAGCGCTTCCCACAAACCCGAGGAGCAGCAGACCCGAAAGACACGAGAGCGAACCGGATATCCCGTATACGACTGTTCTGACGAACTTGACCCGTATCCCCAGCAGGCGCGCGGCTTTGTCGTTCTCGCCGATCGCGAAGAGAACATGCCCCGGCTTGGTCTTGTTCAGTATATACCACATGAGTATGATTACTAAAATCCAGATCAAAACCACGGACGGGACCTTCAGTGACCCGAGCCTCAGCGAACCGTGGCCGAGCAGCTCGAGCGCGGGACATCCTGTCCCGAACATGTGCCCCTTGATTACAAAGAGCAGGAGCCCCTCGATAACGATTCCCCACGCCAGCGTCATGATAAGGGGAGCTATGTTGAGAAGGGAAACGCCGAGCCCGTTCACGAGTCCCAGCGAGAACCCGCCTCCGAGAGAGGCGAGCACCGCGGGAAGGAGCCGCGCGTTTTCTCCGTTGATAATCGCGGCGCCGAGGACGACCCCGAGCGTGACATTGGCGCCCACCGACATATCGAGTCCCTCCTTCCCCGATATGACGACAATGGTCTGTCCCAGCCCCACGAGACCGAGGAAAAAGGCGGCCTGCAGCACGGACATGATATGGTTGAACCTCGAAAACCCCGGAACGATGATCTGCCCCATAACGAAGAGCACGACCACCAGAATAAAGGCCATTATCACCTTGTTGTTTATGAAACGCTTCATCCGGTTTCGGTTCGGATCCTGGGCAGAGGCCATAACCTATACTCCGACCAATCGCTTTTTACTTCTTATAAGTACGGGAATCGCGCCTATGCACAGCGCCAGCACGATGATCGCCCCCTTGAAGAATATCTGCAGATACGAGGAGGCCCCTGAAAAAAAGATGATATTGTTGAGTATTCCGAGTATCAGGGCGCCGAACATGGCGCCCGCTATGGAGCCCCTTCCGCCCGTCAGTGCAATACCTCCGATAACGACTGCGGCTACCGAGTTCAGCGTGTAGCTCTGTCCTGTTCGGTACTCGCCCGTTGCCGTCATCATGAGTACACAGAGGCCCGCGATGAATATGAAGAGGCTGGCGAACATATGCGCCGTGAGCCTGATTCTCCAGGTGCTGATTCCCGAGGCGAATGCCCCATCCTCGTTGCTCCCCACCGCGTAGATATACCGGTAGGCTCGTGTTCTGCTGAAAATCCACCAGATCAGAATCCCCGCGATCAGGATGCTGAACGAGTTGGGCACGGCACCGAGCGCCGTCCCCTTGTAAAACGTATAGAATGAGCGCGGGACGTATCCGCCGGCAACGGGAAGGATGATCATGGCAATACCGAGATAGATGGCGGACGTGGCGAAAGTGGTGATGAGCGCCGGCATCCTCAACCTGCCTATGCAGATACCGTTGATAAAACCGCTTGCTATAACGGTGAGCACGAAACCCACGACGATGATAAAAAGTCCGTTTTCATCGGTCATGTAAAAAGCGGTGAAACAGTTAAAAAGTGAAATAGCACTTCCGAGCGATAGATCGAGACTACCGGACAGAATGATGATCCCCTGGGCGATCGCCACGAGTATGAGCGGAGTAAAGGTCATGAAATTGGAACGAAAGGAACGCATGGTGAAGAAATTGGGCTGTATCGCGGCATTAATGATGACAAGCAGAATCAGGATGAGGAAGGCCGGAAACGACGGCTTCTTCGTGAGCGCGGCCACTGTTGCGACGAACCGGCGGTTGTTCTTCTTATCGCTCACCTGTCTCTCCAACTCGCAGGGATGACTTAACGAGGTTGTCTTCATTTATATCATCATATCCGAACTCGTCCACGATTCGTCCCTCGAACATGATCAGGACCCTGTCGCAGTTCGTAATGAGCTCCTCGTTGGAGCTCGAGTAGAGTATTACGGTGGTCCCCTGGCCTGCCAGCTCGTGGGTGAGCGCGTAGAGCGCGTTCTTCGCCTGAATATCGATCCCCTTTGCCGGGTCGTTTAAAAGCAGAATGGTGGGGCTGAACTGCAGCCAGCGCCCGAATACGACCTTCTGCTGGTTTCCTCCGCTCAGGTTTTTAACCGGCATGGTCCGGTCGGGAGGAACGAGCTCGACCCTTCCGATAATATCGTCGGAAAGGCTGTTGCAGCGCTTAAAATTGAGACGGAACCGCTCCTGTCGAAGCGGGAGTCTCGGAAATATGAGGTTTTTCAGCACCGAATGGGTTGGAAAGAGACCGTCGACGATCCTGTCTCCGGGTACGAGGTAGACCCCCTTCTTCATGGCGTCCTTCGGGTGCTTGAACCGCTCCGCCCGGCCGTTGACACGCATATCGCCCGACCCGATGTGCACCGCGCCCGCGATCGTCATGATGAGCTCTTCCTGTCCCTGCCCGTTGAGCCCGCCGATACCAAGCACCTCCCCGCGCCCGGCCCGAAGGCTGATAGCACGCAGCTTGACGCCCTCGGAGACATCGCTCAGCTCGAGCGAAACATCCGCCCCCCTGAATGACTTCTTCGGTTTTCTTCCGTAATCGAAAGACCGGTGCTCCTCCTCGCCCGTAATCATGGGCACGATGAGGGATTCGTCACGCGCCGTCTTCTCGAAATCCACGGCACCCACCGAGATGCCGTTCCTGAACACGAATACGATATCGCAGAGACGCGTAATTTCCCAGAGCCGGTGCGAGATAAATATGATCGAGACATCCTGCTTCTTCAATTGCAGGACCCTCTTGAAGAGCTGCTCGACGTGGTAGTATTCCAGTGCCGCGGTAGGCTCGTCGAGGATGAGCAGCTTCGGTTTCTGGGAGAGAGCCTTCGCGATCTCCACCATCTGCTTGTGAGCGGGGCTGAGCTCCGCCACGATCGTATCCAGCTCGATTTCCCCCGGGACCAGGTCGTTCAGGATGGATTCCGCATCACTCCTGGCGGCCTCGTTGTCGAGAAAGAAGCGGTTCTTCGACCTTTCATGGCCGAGCTTGATATTCTCCCACACCGTCAGGTCCTGAACGAGGCTGAGGTTCTGATGGGCCAGGACGATGCCGTACTCGTTCGCGTCAAAGGGGGACGAGATATTCACCTCTTCGCCGTTGATGAGTATGGTGCCGCTGTCCCGTTTCACAAGACCGCAGCATACCCGGGCAAACGTCGTCTTACCCGAACCGTTCGCCCCCACGAGGCCGCAGATTTTCGAGCCTTCGAACCGCATGCCCGCGTCGCGGAGGGCGACCACCCCCTCGAACCGCTTCTGAATGTTTTTTCCCTCAAATGATACCATGTCCGGCTGCTCCGACGGCCCGAGCCGCCGTGTGAAATGGATAAACCGGGACCGCCCGGCACGGTGGCCGGGCGGTCCGCGTGTCCGTTACTTGAAAAATGTTTCCATTACCTGGTCGTACGTCCATACTTCGTCGATATAATCCTCGACGCCCCTCATCCTGATGTGCTCGGCAAGCGCCTCCTCGACGTTGTCGTCCGTAATCTCATACCGGTGATTTACGTGAATAACTTTACCGTCCAGGACCTCGGGCTTCAGCTCTTTCCCCTGTAGCAGCCCGACCGCGACTCCGAGCGCTCCAGTCATGGAAAAACCGGGACCGTTTGCAATGGCGTAGCTCGTAAAGCCGGCACCCACGTTCTCCGTCCAGTATTCGAAGAAGGGTTTGAAACCGGAACCGTTCACTATGGGCGGATCGAGACCGGCCGCCTCGAAGGCCCTTATGACCGACAGGCACTCCCCGTCATGCGCGACGACCCCGTCGATGTTGGGATACGCGGCTATGACGTCGGCCATGGCCTGCTGAGCAAGCGAGGGGTCCCAGGAGCCGTACGCCTTGGTCAGGAGATTGATGTTCGGGTAGTCCGCGAGGGCCCGTTCGAAACCTCTGTCCCTGTCGTCGCTCGCCGGGGCTCCGTCAATACCGCTGAGATACACGACATTTCCGCTTCCCCCCATGCGTTCGAACACGTATCGGGAGAGCTTCTCCATCCAGATGTCGTGAGTCGGCATGAACTGAAGTATCTTGGTTGAGGTGGAGGGCTCATCACTACAGATAACGAGTATACCCTCCTCCTGCGCCTCCTCGAGTACGGGATTCAGCGCCGTTGCCGAGAGCGGATCGATAATGATCGCGTCAACGCCCATGTTCATGAAATTCCTGACATGCTGAATCTGCAGATCCACGTCGAATCCGGCGTGCTGGAGGTAGAACTTGTCGATGTATCCCCTGCCCTGATACCATGCAACGGCCTGCTGCAGGTTCTTGACCATCTGGGTTCTCCAGCTGTGGGTGATCAGGCCGTTCGACACGGCGATGTTGAACCCAACTTTTTCGGCCTCCCCCTTCTCCTCGCCGCCTCCGGCAAAAAGCGCAGCCGGAACGAGCACCAGTAACAGGAGCACTAAAACCAGTATTTTTTTCATCCTTCGCCTCCTTCAATGAAGGTTATTAGAAAGAGCCTTGACAAGGCCCTTACTTCCATTATTAATGAAACCTGAAAACAAGTCTACAGGTCGATTCGTTTTCCCTTTTCGGCCGCCTCCAGCCCGGCTTCGATAACCTCCATACACTTCATCCCGTCATAGAAGTTGGGCCAGGTTTCGGTATTGCCGTCGATCGCTTTGAGGAAATCGACCACACCGTGTACGAACTCATGCTCATACCCGATGATATGACCGGGCGGCCACCAGCTCTCGATATAGGCGTGCACGGGCTCCGTTGCCAGTATGGTCCTGAATCCCTGCGCGTACTCCGGGTCGTCCATGGAGAAGTACTGGAGCTCGTTCATCCGCTCGAAATTAAACACAATCGCTCCGCGGTCACCGTAAATCTCGAAATGGTTATAGTTTTTCCTTCCCGGAGCGAATCGAGTGGTATTGATGCATCCGACCGCGTCATTCTCGAACCCCACGGTCATGAGCGCCGCGTCCTCCACACCCACCTTCCCCATCTCATTGCTCTTCACCGCCGCCTTGAAGGTACCGGACGCGACTTCGTCGGGCATGGGCCGTTCCGATATGAACTGTCGCGTCATACCGCAGATCGACGTGATCTCGCCCACGAGAAACCGGGCAAGATCGATCATGTGAGACCCGAGGTCGCCGTGCGGACCGTAAGCCGCGGTCTCCTTACGCAGATGCCAGGTGAGCGGAAAATTCGGATCCACGATCCAGGACTGCAGGTACTCTCCCAGAAAGTGATAGATCTTCCCTATGGACCCCTCATCTATGAGCTTTTTGGCGAGCATAACCGCCGGGCACCTCCGGTAGTTGTGGTTCACGTAAGCCTTGACACCGGCTTTGGACACCTCTTCATACATATCCTTCGCTTCCGCGTAATTCATGGCCTGTGGTTTTTCACAGAAGACGTGCTTGCCCGCCCTGGCCGCGGCAACCGCTATATCGTGATGCATGTTCTGGGGCGCTGCTATATCGATGATGTCGATGTCCTTCCTCTCCACCAGCTTCTTCCAATCGGTCTCGATATCCTCCCACCCCCACCGGTCGGCGAAATCACGCAGGGGCTCCTCATGTCTGCCGCATGCGGCCTTCATAACGGGCTTTACCGGAAGATCGAAGAAGAGCGGGGCCTTTATCCACGCGTTTGAGTGGGCCTTGCCCATAAACTTGTAGCCGACTATGCCGATATTCAGGCTTTTCATTCAGACACTCCTTTTTAAAGGGTATGTGCTTGAAAGGAACTCCCGGCCCCGGGCAGCATGATCATGGACGGGAGGTCCCTGTTCTACAAACGGTCTACGGAGCGCGCGATTTTCTTCAGCTCCGCCACGCTCTTTTCCACCGCCGCGTCTTCATCGTTGTTGTAATCAGGATGAAGGAAATCTATCTCCACGGCGAGGAATCCCTCGTACCCGCTGTCTTCCAGGATCCGGGCCAGTTTCAGGTTGTCGACAATTCCTCCGTCTCCTATGGGCGTGCAGGAAAAGAAGTACCACTCGTTGACCGGAACACCGCGCTGAATTTTCAAATCCTTGATATGCGTGGCATACACGTATTTCACGAGCTTGCCCATCGCTTCCACCGGGTCGTCGAGTACACGGACAAAATTACCCGTATCGAAATTGATCCCGAAATAGGGAGAGTCGACGTTACGGATGAGCGTCAGCATCTCGTCGGAGTTGAAATCAAGGTGATTCTCATCCGCGAGCTTAATTCCGTATTTTTCAGCGACCTTCACCGCCTTGGAAAACATCTCTGAGAGACGGTCGATCTGCGGCCCGTGCTCCTCGAACCTGAACATCAGGCTGCTTCCCACGACGCGCATGACCTTTGCCCCGACTGCGTCCGCGTATTCTATGGACTGAACCATCTCGTCGAACATCTTCTCGTTCTTTCCGCCTTCGAGTCCGTCCGGATGGCCCCACGCGAATACGCGATCCATGCCGTACTCGTCAAGCATGCCCCTGATCTCGGACAGGTAGGATCCCTCAAAATGCGGTATGAAACAGGATTCAAGCGAAACACCGTCGACCCCGAGCGCATGCGCACGTTTCAGAAAATCTTCCAGCGTCATCGGCTTCGGAGGTTTTACCTGCTGGTCATATACCTCACCGAAGAAACGGTGATAGCAGTAACTGTCGATTCCCACTTTCATGGTTCACTCCTTTTCAGCTGGGTGGGCCTCTTTTTTATGCACCGGCCGACACCATTTCCGGCCCGGCGAACGATGCCATCAGCATTATATAATAATATTTATTTTTGTCAATATTTATTCTGTGAAATTTTGTTTTATTTTTTTTATAAATCCCTTATAATGGACCAACCGGATGAACCTGAATACCGGAACCGCTCCAGTCACGGTATTTACCGTTTATTTACGTTTTCCGCCGGTATGGATCCGAAGAGCGTTCGCGGTTACTCTTTGCGGAAAAAGGTAACGAGGAGAGTGCAATGGAAGGCAGGGAAACACTTCTTCACAGGATCAACGGGCTGCTCCCTTCTCTGAATCCGGCCCTGAAAAAAGTTGCGGCCTACGTGCTTCGAAACCCCCAGCAGATCAAATCCCTCAAGATTCGGGACCTTGCCGGGATATGCGATGTGGCTGAAGCGACCGTAACGAGGTTCGTCAAGACCATAGGGCTGTCGAGCTTTCAGGAGCTCAAGATCAACATAGCGGAGATAACAACGAACGGCGCGGCCCGGAAGGAATTCGTTTATGACGACGTCACCCGAAACGACCCTATCGAAAGTATCATTGAAAAAATAGTGTACAGCAACTGTGAGGCCATGCAGGACACAAAAAAACTCATCGATATCACGGAGGTCGAGAAGGCCATAGACGCCATAGACAGGGCGGAAAAGATCGACATCTACGGGGCGGGAGGTTCGTATATTACCGCCCAGAACGCCATGATACGTTTTTA
>Ga0272442_10001864_pt1 | contig 31287 bp, 23 predicted proteins | sample SSMForm2O_FD_200262 | JGI IMG/M metagenome (GOLD analysis project Ga0272442, IMG submission 200262) | Marine sediment archaeal communities from Little Sippewissett salt marsh, Falmouth, MA, United States - SSM-Form-2O | ecosystem: Environmental > Aquatic > Marine > Wetlands > Sediment ... | reverse complement strand
CTCCTGATTGACGACCTGATATCGATAAGTATGCGTCAGAATGCCGAACGCATGTCCCAGCTCATGCATCATGCCACCGATGAATGAGGAGCACAATTCACTGAACGTATAACCGTGATAGGCTCCTGTCTGGTCGGGGCTGTGATCTGCGATAAGCGAAAATGCGATGAAAATGATTTGAATTCGGAATATCTTTATCAATAATTTAAAAAGAACATTTATTAGATAATTATTATGCAAACGTTTGCATTTGAATTTATAAACTTTTTCTTTATTCATACAAAAAAAAACCTTAAATCTTTTTGATTATATAAATTGGTTATTTTAATTTATTTGGGATAGGTTAGATGAATGACACAGTGATGACACTATCCCTCATAAAATATATAAAAAGTAATCCCGACCCATTTCGAAATTATTTTTTATTTAAAATGATGATTTTAAAAAGTGATCGATTACATCCTCAAAAATAAATTGGTTTAACATAAACAATTTTTAGTTAAATTCAAATAATAAATGTTGAATATCGATAAACTTAATAAAATTCAAAAATTTTTTAAAAACCTTCCAGCAATAAAAATACCAATTTCTATTTATTTTTAGAAATTACGCAATATTTAGCTGATATTTTAAGAGAATTTAATAAATAATAAAAGAATTGCCGACTCATATTTAAAAGAAATCGGCAACTCTTTCCTGAGGATATCGGAAAAAATAGCAGTTTAATTTTTAGTCAACATACCTATAATGCCGGACAGGAAAATCAAAGTGGTGATAAAGCAGGCCCCGACACCCAGAAAAAGTGCGGATCCCAGAGAGGCAAAACCGCGCCATACTGCGAAATAGAGTGAGCCGAATGCCATCATGGTTGTTAGCGTGGTCAGGAAGATTGCTTTGCCTGTGCTTGCAAAAACCTGAAATAAATTCCGTTTACCTTCGTGAATCCATCGATGGATAATATGCACACCATCATCGATGCCAATTCCGATGATCATCGGTAATCCCATAACATTGATGACCGTAAATTGCAGTCCGCATAAACGCATCAAACCGACCATCCACACAACCCCTGCCAGGAGCGGAATCATGGCAATCAGGGCATAATGAGGTCGATTGAAATCCAGCCAGAGCAGCAGAAAAACAACGACAAGCGTCAGAGCGAGCGCATTCCTGCCGTCCCGGCCGATAATTTCGATCAATGCCTGGAAAATCGTGGGCATGCCTGTTGCACGATTATTGACAAGAGATAGATCATCAGTAAACTGTTTCAGAAATTCCAGATCGGTCCATATACTGGCCTTCGGATAAACGGAAATTATAAATTTTGTGCAGTCGCGATTGATATATCGATCCAGCACCGATGCAGGTAAATCTTTAAAAATGATCGGTTCCGCATTTGCCATAGACAAAACTTCCTGTTGATAATAAGGCGCGAAGATCTGCTGATAATTGGAAAGTGCAGATTTTTGTGAGGGAGAAAGGCTTTTTAGCTGGTCATACAGCAATTGTAATTGATGCTTGTCTTCATCATCAGGTTTTCCTACCAGAGAGACGCACTTTGCATCGATCCGGTCCTGGCCGTTTAGAAATGCCATATCCTGAATCTCCATAATGTTCCAGGACAATCTCTGAATTTCATCACAAAGGATATAAAGATCTGCAGCAGTTAAATTATTTTTTATCTGAGTTGTCTGCATCTGTTTTTGGATATTTCGTATAACAGGAGCTCTTTTTTTCTGTTCCTGGATGGACGGCAGATACTGTCCAATATCCTCGGTCATAGCGGTTGTCGCCAATTTCCGGTATGATTTTGCCAGTTTCCGCGATTCTTCTGGTGAATCGGCTAAAACCAGAGCATAATCCATACTCAAATCAAATTTCTCAGTAATTGTATCCTGAAGCATGACCGATGGCAGACCTTCGGGTTCCATGTTCATGTAGTTTTGATCAAAAGTGATTTGAGAGGCCTGCCAGATCATTCCTCCAGTAAGAATAATAGAGGCAATCATTGTCAGCCAATATCGTCGGCTTAGACCGGACCCGATTTTGCCTAAAAATCGAAAAGAAATATCCCGCCGTGCAAGCCTGTTCTTTTTTTGATCCAGCCGGCGTTCCCGTAACACAAGAAAAGTGGGAAGCGCCATAAAGGTTGTGACAAGCACGGCGAATAGCCCCAGACCCGTTACGAGCCCCATTTCTTTCATACCCCTTGAGCTGCTGATGATCAGTGAGAGAAAAGCAAACGAAGTTGTCAATCCTCCAGTCATAATTCCTTTTCCATATTTCAGGAATGTCGATGTCAGTGATTCTGTGATTGTATGTCCGGCCGCACGGTTTTCCGTGAATCCACTGATGAAATGAATAGAAAAATCAATGCCTAATCCCATAAGGATAACCGCCATCATTTGAGTCATGATATTCAATTGACCGACAGTAACGGCAGTCAGGCCGATTGCCCATAAGAGTCCAATTAGCAGGTTAAGAATTGCAAACAAAGGGGCCATCCACATTCTGAACGCTAAAATCAACAGGATCAGAATGGCTATGACGGCAATAATACTGGTCACATTCGCGCTTTCCATGCCGTATACCATTTCGTCCCGGCCGATCGGAATCATCCCGGTCAGGCCTGCATGAATGTCCGGAAAATCAGTCAATGTCCGCTGCAGGATGGCCTGAACAGCATCTGTGCCGCTTACCATACGGTCGGCTTCCAGGGCGGAAAAATTAGGCACAGCAATCATAATCAGTGCGGATTTGTCATAAGAAAGGAAGTAGGGATCTCCGATTAAAAGACGGTCAGCGGATTGATGAATACACTCGGAATCCGGCAATATACCCCGGGCGCCTTCGGACAGTGAATAAATCAGATAATCGATGGCATCCAGAAACAAAATTGCCTGATCCTGTTTTTCCCTGCTGGAAAGAGACTCGGATTTCCCTACATATTCCTTTTCAAGAGCGTCATTGATATTGCGGATCAAATATGGCAAATTGGGATTTTTGAAAACCGATTGATTATCACGAAGATCCTCAGCCTTCATCAGCATCAATCCGTGTTTTTTCATGAATTCAACCGGATTTTTATAATCAACCCGCTGGATCGGTGAGAAGTCCATTTGATCGCGAAGTTCCTGAATACGCATTTTCAGGTTCTGGATCTGTATATCCGTTTTCTTTGATGGGGAGGACAGATCAGCCAGCAGGTTTCGGATTTGTTTGCGGCACTCGGTATTTTTAGTTGTATCGACTGCTGTCAACAATCGTGGCGCCAGCGTGTCTGCAAACTGCTTCATACGTGCTTCTTCTCCTTGAATCATGACAACAATATTCGAAGCGGACGTAAATTCGCTGATGATTTTATTGTATTCAACAGTGCGAGGATCTTTCTCAGGCAACAGATCGGACCAGCGCATGGTCACTGTCAGCCGGGTTGATAAAAATGCAAATATCAGGGAAAGCATAAAAACAACAATAATAATTTGCCATGGATATTGGGCATGCAGCAAGGCAAGCCGACTGAGTATTTTATCTCTCATTGATTTTCTCCTAACTTAAAAATAGTCACCACAAAGCCATAAAGGGTCTAAGTATTTATTATTTAATTTATTATGCATAATGATTAGAGTATCTATAAATGCTAAGCATTGCAAATTTTTATTTTTGTAAATGTCATTTCGATCCGTCGTTTTTTGGCGGAGAGAAATCTGTAAGTCTTATAAACGTATTAAGATTTTTCAGTTTCCGACAGCTGGCGGATTCTTCGAAATGACAAATTAACAATATGTTAGGGTAGCTATACATATACTTTTTTAATAGGTTCTGCACAACGAATTATTTAAGAAATTTTAAGCATATTTCTAAAAAAATTAAAAATATCAATGATCGAAAGTGATGGTATATCAAATAGGCAATCCCGGAATGGTGCGCCCTCTAATTTTTTTCATGAGTTTTTCCTTGCATTAAAAATAAACACGCAGACGAATCAGTCCACCATTACCGAGGTTTCGATTAAACATGGCATTTTCAGGTCCCAGATAAAGGTTGGCATAGGCCAGTAATTCCCCGTTTTCAAACGGCGTGGAATGAAGTGTCGGAACCAGGGCAATACTGCCGTCTCCGGCCCCTACTGCGCTAATCCCCAGGTCTGTCAGATCCGAAATCGGATGCTGGATCAAAAGATACAGCTGATCCCGGTTTAGTGCTTTTTGCTCGGATGCCAGATATCGCATCCAGTCATTCAATGTATAATCGATTTTTCGGGTCTGACCCATTGAATTGTGATAGTATTCGATTATAAAATAAGTCTGAAAATCGAATGTATAATTCATTCCTGCCGTGATTTCGTAAAAATTATCACTGTTTTTCATCCGGTTATAACCGCCTTCGAGCCATACGCCCCATCTGAACAGCTCGCCCACCAGACTGCCACCGAGCATTCTGCGGGTATCAAGAATTTTTTGAAAATCGAATCCGGAAAATGCTGTATAGTCATGAATTGTCCAGCCCTTTTCTATTGCCATAAGCGTATAATCGAATCGGCCAAGTCCGGTTTTTATTGAAACCAGCTTCGAGGACCGGCTCCAGTCGTCATCCGGCTCGTAAAGAAACATGCAGTTCACGCGGCTTGCAAAGGGTATATCGAAGCGGACAGCATTGTGCCCCGACTGCTCATAGGTCGGATCGAACAGATCTTTTTGATTGAAGAGGTCTGTCGGATTCCAGGCATAACCCGAGCCCAATGAAATTTGCTGCTTTCCCAGAGTGAGGTCCCATTTGTCGAAAGCGAGTCGTATATATGCATTATCCAATATCCACTCATCCTGAAATGTTATCGTATAATATGAATGCAGTGCGACAGGAATTTCCTCAACCACATTTTCAGGCAGATAATCCGGAATGGCCCAATCGGTTTTTCCATGATAAGTCAATGCGTTGATATTTGCACCGAAATGGACAAGGTTATAATCGGATTCAAAATTCAATCGGATCTTGTTGCTCTGCATCTGCAGAATTTCGGAATTGACCAGTGCAGCCATGAACTGTGATTCGAAATATCCGAATAAATCCAGTGATTGAGAAAAAAGGGAAGTGGTCCAGAGGAGACTTGTCTGAATCCATAATCCAACCTTTTTCATTGTTTCAGTCCCCTTTCAGTGAACAAGGCGTCATTAATCTCAATATTGTATTGGACTTCTGTAAATTCCATTTTGGTTTCAGTATTGTCGATCTCGTTGATCATGGTCATTTTCATTGCGGTTGGAATATCTTGAATGTTCAGAATATCCGACTGAATTAATATTTTGAGCAGTTGATCCGGATGGTTTTCGTTGTAATATTCCACACGCACAGGAACAAAATTTTCTTTTAAGATGAACATTTTCAGTCGTGAGTATGAAATATCCGTATCCGGTTTTCTCTGCAGTTCAATCACGAAGCAGGACTCGCCATCAATTGTTTGATCTTCAATACGTTTGGACGTATAATCTTCGACAAAACTGTTGCCGGCACCCATGTCTTCATAACTGAAGTCACTGCCTTCCATTTTTTGTTTTTTAGCATGCGTGGCGAGTTTACGCACCCGCCGGGTCCGGGGAAAATACATCCAGATATCATCCGCATAATTAAGCATCAGTGTTGCCTGATGCTTCACCCGGATCGGTTCAAGATACCGAATCAGATTTTTCTCGCCATGGTTTTTACTCCAGGATTCATAGATAAAAGTTCTTTCATTCCCAGAAGATGTCTGAATGGTCATTTTCGATTTTGCCCAGCAGGTTTTGGGATTCAGTAAATGATCCACCTTTTCAATGATTTGTGAACCGGTAGGGGATTGCCCGGGCAGACTCACGGTCAGAGCAATCAGTAATAATAGAAAAAATTTTCTTTCCATAATGATCTCCTTTATGACCGACCAGCCGGTCGGTATTAAATTAAAAAAAAATCAATGGGTTTTCACTCCACTCAAAATTAAATCTGCCAGATGTTCGAGTGAAGGTTTGATTTGAAACAGATTCCGGTCTAAAAGCCATTGCAGCATGAGACCGTCCAATGTTCCTATGATAATAGATGCAGTAATCATTGTATCTGTCTTTCTAAATGCACCGCTATCTATTCCGGTATTTAAAATTTGAATGATTTGTTTTCTGTACATCGCATACATTTTATTCAATCCGAAAACATCCTTGCCTTCATGAAGCCGAACACTTTCCGCCCATATGTCTAACATAATATCTGCATAATCGAGGAATTCTTCATTCAATAATTCGGTCCACGAGACAATATACGTGTAAAGCTGTTCAGACGGATTGTCGATTTTGCGTATTTTCTTTTCGAGATGATGCTCTGCTTCTTTTACAAATACGTTAAATGCAGCTACCGCCAGTTCTTCCTTGCTTTTAAAATACTCATAGATGGTGCCCTTGCCAATACCAGCTGCTTCAGCAATCTGAATCATCCTGGTATTGGGAAGACCGAATTTGGCAAATACACGAATGGCAGATTCCAGGATCTTATTTCGTTTTTCTTCTTTGTCTACGATTTTTGGTGTCATCGTACTTTCATTTAATTTGGCCGACCGGTCGGTCAATAATAAATTTACAAGAATAAATATGTCATGTCAAGCAATTTATCATTATTTTATAATCGATCAATGCCAAATTCTGGGGCACATTTCAGCATTCCAAGGAAGACGGGTCCAAGGTCTCTTTTCTGGCAAGGTGAAGGCAGCATGACAGAATATATTTTTGAAGTGGATGATGAACGAACAACCGGTATTGGCCAGCAGATTCATGTGTCTATACCTATAACTGCCAAGTAATCAGCACAGTACAAAAAATGGACAAAGACTGGATGCCGAAGGAAACCACGGTGATTGAAAAAAAGATGCGGGTCGATTCCCAGAAGGTTTCATTTGAAATCATCAAAGCCGTTCAGATCAAAGAAGATGAAAAGACAGATATTACAAGTAAAGCAAAGGAAGAAATGAAAAAAGAACAGGATTTGAATGCGGAATCCGATCATGAGAATCAGGAGAAAGGTGAACTTCGGTTAAGCGGAGACGATCTGCTTCCGTTCAGTTCTGAACGCACAGACGAGTATACATTTACACTGCTTAGAGATACGCTGGATCATGCCGTGTCTTATTATCGTATCCAATCCAAGGCCAAAGAATTGTCGGATAAAAAATATGAAGGGATTTACCGGGTCAATAAGAAAACCTATTCGATCAGCCGGATGATTATCCATCCGTCGAAAAATCCCGAATTTGTCAAGAAATTATCGCTTGAATTGCACTTTCAGGAAATGCATGGAAACAGATGGATGATCCATAAAGTAAGGTCTCGGGTATATGCCCGTTTTTTATTGAAAAAAATTCGCATGCAGTCAGAAGAGCAGTATTCAGATTACCGGTTTGATGAATGAAAATGAATCCAATTCTGGTTATGATTTTTAAATTTCAATAACAAATTTAATACATCTGACGGAATACTCGATTTATATTCCGAATATTATGAATCATCCAGTATCAGAGACAGACCGATACGTTTCCTTTTTATATCGACATAAAGGATTTTTACATCAATTACATCGCCGACTTGAACAACTTCAAGAGGATGCCGTATATATCGCTTTGCCATCTGGCTGAGATGAACAAGCCCGTCCTGCTTCACACCGATATCTACAAAAGCCCCGAAATCCACAACATTTCTTACAGTCCCTTTGCAAATCATTCCTTCATGACAATCTTCCATTCTCAGTATATCATTCCGCAGAATCGGCTTTGATAGGTCATCCCGGGGATCCCGGTTGGGTTTTTCAAGACTGTCGATAATATCCGAAAGTGTTTCCTTACCACAGCCGCATTGCCCGGCCAGTGTCTGCAAGGATTCCCGTGTAATCTCCATCCTTTGGCGAAGCAGTGTATGATCCGACATGACATCACTGATATTCAGCTGAAAAAGATTCAACAGATTTTTTGCGGATGAGTAGGATTCAGGATGTACTGCAGTTGCGTCGAAAAAATTATTAGCGTCGGGAATTCTTAAAAAACCTGCGGCCTGTATAAATGTATTATTCCCCAATCCCGATACTTTTTTCAAATCATCCCGACAGGTAAATGGACGGTTGTTTTCCCTGAATTTGACGATATTTTTTGCAGTACGCGCATTGATACCTGAAATATGCTTGAGCAGTGAAGCAGAGGCCGTGTTCAGGTCCACACCCACAGAATTAACGCAGGATTCGACCACCTGATCCAGAGATTCTGACAGCTTATTCTGATCCACGTCATGCTGATAAAGCCCCACACCAATGGATTTCGGATCAATTTTTACAAGTTCCGAGAGGGGATCCAGCAATCTTCTGGCGATGGAAATATTGCCCCGCATTGAAGCATCCAGATCCGGAAATTCCTGTTTGGCCACAGGGGATGCGGAATAGACAGAAGCGCCAGCCTCATTGACAATTGTATACTGAATGTGCAGCTGGTATTGATGTATCAATTCGGAAATTAGTTGTTCAGTTTCACGGCTTGCTGTTCCGTTTCCAATGGCGATGATATCCACGTGATACGTTTCCACCATACGGCGAAGTGTTTCGAGCGCCTGTTGTTTTTGGTTTTGAGGTGGATGAGGATAGATGGTGTCGCCTTCCAGATATTTTGCTGTGGCATCAATGACAGCCACTTTGCACCCGGTGCGAAATCCTGGATCAATCCCCAAAATTATTTTTCCGTGCATCGGAGGTGTTAAAAGCAAGGATTTTAAATTTTGTGCAAACACAGAAATAGCGTGCGCATCCGCACGTTCTGTCAGAATTTTTCGGATTTCACGATGAATGGATGGAGCAATCAGCCGTTGATAACTGTCAGCAGCTGCGAGTTCCAGCTGTTCTCTGAAAACTGTCTGATCCTGTGTGATAATGGTTTCTTGAATCGATGTGATGATTTCGTCATAATTAACATTAATCCAGATCCGAAGTTTTTTTTCACGTTCCCCCCGATTCAGTGCAAGGATACGGTGGGGAGGAATGGTTTTTATTAGTTCTTTAAAATCCATATATATTTCGTAATCCTGACGGAACTCTGGATCGAGACCCTCAGAGGCAAGCATGCCTGTCAGCAATGTGGTCTCGCGGATGGTTTTACGGAGTTCTGCATTCTCAGAAATTCGTTCGGCAATGATGTCACGAGCGCCTGAGAGCGCATCTTTAACTGTCTTCACACCCGCCTCTTCATTGAGGTATTTCTCAGCCAGAACTTCCGGGATTTCATCATTGATATTTTGTGCCATCATCAGATCTGCCAGTGGTTCCAGGCCTTTTTCTCTGGCCACAGAAGCCCGGGTGCGCCGTTTGGGTTTATAGGGAAGATAGAGATCTTCCACATCCTGCAGTTTATCAGCAGCCTCAATTTTTTTTTGGAGTTCCGGGGTCAATTTCCCCTGTTCTTCGATGTTTTTAAAAACCGTTTTCTTTCGTTCATTGAGATTTCTCAGATACCGAATCTGTTCCTGAATATCCCGGATGTTTATTTCATCCAGACATCCTGTTTTTTCTTTTCGATAACGTGCAATAAACGGAACGGTGTTTCCGATGTCCAGCAGTTGAATGGTGTTTTTAACCTGGTTCGATTTCAGGTTCAGATTTTTTGCAATTTTTTCAATACAGGCTTTTTCGTCCAAAATCACCTCGTTGATTATCTATGGGATGGCACTCTGAAAGAGAAGAGACTCCTCTATTGCTTTTAGTTGATAGAGCCTCAGAGCAGCAGGCAGAAAAACAGATTGACCCTGCTGAATCACTCTGCTTTTATTTTTTTGACGGGATCGCCATGAAATTTGAAAAGCACCCGAAATGACCAGAAGAATCTCGGATTTATTCCGGGTATCCTGTTGTAGGATGGAACCGGATTTCTGTTCAATTCGGATTAATTGAAATTCTGAAACAGGGGTTGAATAGATCGATATACTTTGGTCAGGTTCGGGTTCGATTATCGGTATGGGTTCTTGATTCATCCGGACAATCTTGGACAGTGTGTCGATGTCCCGATATTTTTCCGTTAATCCTGCCCGGACGACATTGTCTGAATTGGCCATGCATTCAATGATATTTCCATGTATATATGCATGAGGAATACCTGCTTCTAAAAAAATACCCTGACCGGGCTTGAGACGGATTAGATTGAGAAAAAACAGAGCAAATAAACCAATATCAGCACTCGGATAAATATTCCTCAGCTCAAGAAAAAGTTGTTCATGATCATTGCATTCCGTATTTTTTAAGCGCAATCGGTTCTCAAGACTGATCAATGCCTGATTGAGTTCGGATTCATGTTCAGCAAGATTTATCATTGCCTGAAAATAGGATCGTGCAGTATTTGGATGATGGTCCACACGGAATATGGAATCATAATATGGACGGATAAAATTCAGTAGTTCAGGTGTCTCTTCTATCATCAACTGTATCTGGTGAAAGGGTCTGAAGCCAATGAGAGCGGTCAGTCCGTCCAGTGCAACAGCGATTTCCGGTTTATGATTATCGTCCGGATACTGTTCGGGATGCTGATCATGAAGCTGTTTTGCCTGGTCTTTATCGGGATGTACCTGAATGGAAAGTGCCTGAGCCGCAGAGAGCACCTTCAGTAAAAAGGGGAGAGTCGGGCCAAAACGGTGATAAACGGATTTTCCTAACATTTTTTCCGGAAATTGCTGAATAACCTGGTCCAATCCGGTTTTCTCATGGTTCATCTGAATCATCGACGGGGCTTTAGAGTGGGCGCCCATCCATAGTTCTGCATATGGCAAATCAGGAACAGCAGGAATTCCCAGTAATTTTGGGATAAATGCTTGACTGTTTTTTGCACCCCAGGGATAATGCTGAATCTGATTTTCCATTAATAAAGGACAAATATCCACCAGTCACCTTTTGCATTTCAATAATAGATAAAATGTAATTTAACGATTGGACAATACAATTTCCAAGCATAAAATATAGATTCAATGGATCATCAGGGAAATGCATGTTTTCCTATAAATGTATATTGACATTTTATTCATAATTATTACATTATTAACATAAAGGGAGACGATGCAGAGGCAATTAATATGAAACAATCGGGTACACATCTGATATTGATTTATATTTTGCTGACAGTGCTATTGACAGCGGGAAAACCTTCAAATTCTCATCACATTCGAATTGTCATACAGACAATCAATACAGTATCCGTGAATATCATTGAACCATCCGATACTTCACAAACCCAGATTTCAATCAGATGGATTGCCACAGACCGGAATCAGAAACAAGTCACCATCCATGAAATTGAAAAGACAGAAAAACTGTCCAATCATTTTATTCACAATGTAAACGAATCATCTCTATATTTGCCAAAACAACCGGAAGGATCTCTGCACCACTTCATCCATCATCAATTCGGCAGTAATCAGAAAATACTCGTATATACAATTTCAGAAACTTGATTATAAATCCATGTCTTTTATTTTTTCTTCGAGAGATTTGATTTTTTCCTGATATTTAACTTCCTTGGGATGCATTTCAGATAATTGTTTAAAGATGTTCAATGCTTTTTCATATTGTCCCTGGGCAATATATATTTCACCCAATGTGGGTGTCAATATTTTCGAAGCTCCGGTCTGTTCCGGCAAATTTTTCTCAGCAGGCGCTGTCGATTCTGCTTTATCCTCAGACGATTCTTTTTTCGTTTTTTTCTCTTTGACTGATTCAGGGGATTTGTTATCAGGAACGGCTGGTTCATCCGCAGGAAGGGTTGGCGTTTCTATGGTTTCGGTCTCTTCTGATTCCGATGACGGCTCGGAAGATTGTTGATCTCCGGATTCATTGACCGGCTGCAGGGATTTTTCATCGGATTCCGAAATATCAATGTCCAGTTTCAGGTCTTCGACTGTTTCATTCTCTGTATCTTCTGAAACAGAGTCGAATTCTTCAATCATGTCAATGAACTTTTCTTCATGTGTATTCTCAGGGACATAGTCTGTGTCCGTCTGGGAATGATTACCGGATTCACTCGGTGCATCGGTCGGTATGGATTCTGTTGATGCTTCCGGTGTTTCTTCGCCAGGCTTTTCTATGGATTCAATATTCCAATCATCAAGAGATGCCTGATCGGATTCCTGACCAACCTGATTCTGGTCAATTTTGCCATGATCCTCCGGCAAAGAGGCTTCTTCAGACGGATCTATTTCTAATAAATCTTCTTCCTCGAGGATTATTTCTTCTTCATCGGCGATGTCTTCGGATTCATCTATCGATGTATCTGCGTCCGGCAGTTTTTCAATATTATCTTCTACAGACAGAGTTTCGAGATCCCATTCCTCAAATTTCTCATCACTCTCGATTACAGATATTTCAGAAGTTATTTCACCGGATGGTGTTTCTTCTTCTGATGCTTCGGTTATATTAAAATCGTCTAACTGGACATCCGAAAAACCTTCCGTATTTTCCGATGATTCTGTTTTTTCGGTTGTTATTTCGGATTCAGCACTCAGATCGGTTGTTTCATTTTTCAGCGTATTGTTTTGTTCATCTGTTACAGTTGGTTTTTCTTTGGCGGATATCTCCTCCTGAATTGGAGTGTCAGTCGCTGGCTCCTGTATGTCAGTGGTTTTTTGGGTTTGTTGTTGATCTGTCTGCTCTGATAACTCATCCGGAAACACTTCCCGGATCTGATTCACCCATTCCTCCTCTTGTTTATCAGATTTTTCGGTAGCGTTATCTTCTTCTGCCATATCCGATTCCTCGATAACATCAGACGGGGGCAATTCAACCATTTCAGAAATATCTTCTGCAATATGTTCGAGTGCAATCTGAACAGATTTTTCTAATGGATCGATTTGCAGTGCATCTTTAAAATGGGTGGCTGCTGTATTGTCCCAACCCAGTTTGATCATAATATCGCCCAGACATTTGAGAGCTGAAATATAATATCGGTCAAGGGATAATACTTTTTTCAGCACAGATTCAGCTTTCTCAAGATTATTTTTTTGAATGAACGCCTTGGCCAGTACATAATGACCTGTAACATAAGCCGGATTCCCTTTTAAGCCTTCCTGACATAGATGAATCGCCTCATCTACTTGATCTTCTTGAAGGCAAATATCGGCAAGACGGGCAAAGACAAGTGATTGCGGATTGTCGTTGATTTTTTCTGTTAGATAATTTTTTAGTTCTGGATCAGACATACCGTGATCCTTAAAAAGATTGATTTTCTAAGGAATTATTCGTATGATTATTATGAATTTGTTTATCATTTAATTTTAATAAAATATTATTCGAATGTCAATGAAAAATGTATTAATTATTGCTTATTATTTCCCTCCATTGGGATTATCGGGAGTACAGCGAATAACCAAATTTGCCAAGTATTTGCCGAAATACGGATGGATGCCCACGATTCTGACAGTGAAAGATATCTATTATTATGGCAATGATCCCTCCTTGATCGAGGAAGTTAAAAATTGCCATATTATAAGAACCGGCAGCCTGGATCCGCTTCGCCTGAGATGGCTGTTTCATCGAAAAAAGCATATACACTCTGATCTGTCAATATCACCACAACATTTTTTCCAAAAACTGAATCGTTTTGTTTTTCCGTGGATATTTATCCCTGACACAAAAATATTATGGCTTCCATTTGTATTTTTTCAGTCTTTACGATGCATTAAAAATCAACCCTTCCATGCGGTCATCACCACATCCCCTCCTCATTCGTCTCATTTTATCGGTTTGATTCTTCGTCGTATATTCGGTATCCGCTGGATTGCAGATTTTAGAGACAGCTGGCTGGGTGAAACATATGATCCGGTTCCGTCTGTGATTTATAAAAAAATCAATGATTGGATGAAAAATCTGATCATCGATCAGGCAGATGATGTTACAGTTGTGTCTGAGGATATTGTCCGATCCTTAAAAACGGATTCAAAACAGGATCGCTTTCACATCATTTACAATGGATTCGATCCGGAAGACTTTCGTGTTGGTCATAAGAAAGGCAGAAATCAAAAATTTACCATTACCTATTGCGGAACCTTGAACCATGTGCTCGATCCAAAATTTTTTTTCCACGGTGTGAACACATTCTTGTCATTGCATCCGGAAACGCGATCGAACATTCACATCAAATTGGTCGGCTCTATTTATAACATTCATGTTCAGCAGAGCATTATTGCCAATCAGATTCAGGATATCATTCAATTGACCGGATATGTAACCCATCAAAGAAGCATTCAATATTTACTCCAGTCCGATGTTCTGCTTCTTTTATTGCCAGCGGAAGCGGGCAAGGGAGTCATTACAGGAAAATTGTTTGAATATATGGCTGCAGAAAAACCAGTTCTTGCGATTATTCCTGAAGGTGAAGCCTCTGAAATTCTTCATGAATACCAAACGATTCCTTCAGTTTCTCCGGACGATGATTCAAAAATTGCCGAAACCATTGATTTTATGTACGATCGCTGGAAAACAGGGGATTTGTATCGTCATGTGAATAAAAAAATGAATGACACCTATAATCGTGAATTCCAGTCAAAATACCTGGCAAAGTTATTGCAACAGTAATATCGTGCAGAATAAACGAAAAATGCATTGCAATCTGTAAATACGTGTGTTGAAAGGCTGCATAATAAAAGTACTTGACATTTGAAGATTAATTCATTAAAATTGCGTGGTTATCAGTGAAGGAACGAAGGAGGGCTGTGTCATGAAAACAATGCGAAGGCCTATTCAAGGGGCATTCATACTGGTTTTTATCTTAACCAATATTGCATTTGCCGGTATCAAGCTCAGAATGGAAAAAGTGAGCCACACTTATGCGGGCGGTCCGGGCAGCAACGGAACCTTGATTGTTGATATCTATTTCCAGAATACGGAGGCAGATTGGCCTGCATTCACAGGATTGGAAAATTATTATGTCATGAGTTTTGACTTTGCATTTTCATTCGGATCGGATTTGCAAAGTGTTCTGGTTGGAAGTCCCAGCGTTACGCATACAACATTCTTTAATTCAAGCTATTATACTCGAGTTGCGAATGTATCAGGTGATGAAATCGGATTTGAATATAATTTTTCAGGGACTGCCCAGATAGAAATGGTTCATACCGGAAATCAAACCTGGAATAAAATCGCCACAGTTACATTTGTTCACTCCTGGGATGGAACAAAATCCACATTGTTCTCATGGCTGACCTCTACGGGTTCTTTTTCAGGATGGGACGGAACCGGTCCTCAGGATCCGGAAGTGACATATTCATCAATTCCATCCGACCTTCAGGATATTTCACTGCCAGTTCAAATGTCCGATTTTTACAGTGAGTATTCCTATGAAAATGGAATTAAATTGACATGGATTACACAAAGTGAACAGAATCTTGAAGGATTTCATGTGCTTCGGAGCACGGATCCGGACGGCGAATATACCCGGCTCACAAGTTCAGTCATGCCCGGACAGGGGAATTCCTCGTCATTGCAGGAGTATTCTTTTTCAGATGCTGATGTTCAATGGAACACCACCTATTATTATAAACTTTATGAAGTCTCTTCACTTTATCAGGATACAAGCAAAACCTATTTTGGACCGATTCTGGCAAAGACCGCCAAAGCACCGACGGAATTTGAACTGTCCAATAATTATCCAAATCCCTTCAATCCGGCAACCGAAATTCAGTTTCAAATCGTTGAAGGCGGCATGATCGATCTGACTGTCTATAATTTGCTGGGACAGAAAATCGTCACACTGGTGCATACAGAAAAACCGGCCGGAATTTATACAGTCCCATGGTTCGGACAGAACGATATCGGACAGGATCAGCCATCGGGAGTCTATTTATACCGTCTGACTGCGCCTGAAGGTATCGAAGTCAGAAAAATGATGAAAGTAGAATGATTGAAAAAATGATACGATAGTCTGAAAAAGCCGCTGATTTTTATCAGCGGCTTTTTTATTTTGAAAGCTCGTTTTTTTTTATTACATTGATTCTGTTTATAGTAACATGGCATGATTATGGAAGAAAAAAACGAATTGATTGACGTTTTTGCCTCTATCTCGGAACCTGAAGAGATGTCCCGTTTTTTTGAAGAGATTTTTACACCCAACGAGAGAAAAGACATCGTGCTTCGATGGAAGTTGATGAAGCTGTTAAAAACCGGTATGCCGCAGCGCAAAATTGCATCAAAATTGGGAATCAGCCTGTGTAAAATTACCCGGGGCGCTAAAATAGTCGGCAATCCTGATTCTGTCACCAATCAGCTCATGAAGTAGTTATTTAAATTCCAATTGAATATTCACCTAATTATGGAGGGGTATCCATGAGTAAAAAGATCATCTTAGACGAAAATGACCTGCCCAAACAATGGTACAATATCCAGGCAGATTTGCCCAAGCCGCTTCCTCCGGTGATTCATCCGGGAACCAAACAACCCATCACGCCAGATGATCTGGCACCGCTTTTTCCCATGTCGCTGATCATGCAGGAGGTCAGCCAGGAACGATGGATTGATATTCCTGAACCTGTAAGAGATGTGTATAAAATCTGGCGCCCTTCTCCACTGGTTCGTGCAGACCGATGGGAAAAAGCTCTGGATACACCTGCAAAAATTTATTATAAATGGGAAGGCCAAAGCCCTCCAGGAAGCCATAAACCCAATACGGCAGTTGCACAGGCATTCTTCAACAAAGAAGCCGGTGTCAAACGCATTACCACTGAAACGGGCGCCGGTCAATGGGGAAGTGCTCTCTCATTTGCGTGTAACATTCTTGATATTGAATGTAAGGTTTACATGGTACGGGTCAGCTATGACCAAAAACCCTATCGTCGTTTAATGATGCAAACCTGGGGTGCACAATGTCTCCCCAGCCCGAGCACTGAAACAGAGGCGGGACGAAGGATTCTGGAAGAAAATCCGGATACACCGGGCTCGTTGGGGATTGCCATCAGTGAAGCGGTTGAAGAAGCAGCAAAGCGGGAAGACACGAAATACGCATTAGGCAGTGTACTGAATCATGTGATGCTGCATCAGACTGTACTGGGACTCGAAGCTAAAAAACAGATGGAAATCGCCGGAGATTATCCGGATATCGTCATCGGATGCGCAGGCGGCGGATCGAATTTTGCCGGATTGATGCTGCCGTTTGCCCGTGATAAAATTGTCGATGGTAAAAATATTGACATTATCGGTGTGGAGCCAACGGCCTGCCCAACCATGACCCGGGGCCTTTATCGTTATGATTTCGGAGATACGGCCTGCACAACACCCTTACTCAAAATGTTCACACTGGGCCATGCATTTATTCCCGCTCCCATTCATGCCGGGGGGCTGCGATATCATGGGATGGCACCGATTATTTGTCATCTACTGGATCTGGGTATTATAAAAGCACAAGCCTATCATCAGAATCCATGTTTTGATGCCTGTATCAGTTTTGCAAGAGCTGAAGGTCATATTTTGGCACCGGAAACCGCACATGCAGTCAAGGCAACCATGGATGCCGCTTTGGAATGCAAAAAAACCGGTGAATCCAAAGTGATACTATTTAATGCCAGCGGACACGGTCATTTTGATATGGCTTCATTCCAGAAATATTTTGATAAGGATCTGGAAGATTATGAATATCCAGATGAAGAACTGAAGAAAGCATTGGAATCTTTGCCGGAGATCGAATCCGCATAAAGCACCATTCATCAATATTTTTATATGGGATTGCATCATGAGGCAATGACGGATGATGCAATCCCTTTTTAATGATATGTCTGCCCAAAAAAAAGTAATATCGGCCAGTCGACGTGTTGAAATGGCCGGATTTTATCCCGAAAAACTGGTTCAATTTTTGAAAAACCGCCTTCCGCCGGAACGCGTCCATACACTTTTCATCTGGACAAAACATCCTGAACCCCTGCTGAATAACACAGAACTTCATCGACAATTGAGCCGATATGATCAATGTGTGATTCATGTCACTGTGACAGGCATGGGGGGCACTTTTTTAGAACCGGGTATTCTCTCTGCAGAAAAAAATTTAAACCGACTAACGGGATTGATCAGGCTGGTCCAGGATCCCGCCCGTCTCTGCGTACGTTTTGATCCGATTGTCCACTTGAAATTCCCGGACGGCCACAATTATACCAATCTTGAGTTGTTTCCCAAAATAGCAGAGATATGCAAAAATAATGATATCAGCAAAATAAAAGTCAGCTGGATGTCGTGGTATCCAAAAGTTGTGACGAGATTAAACAAGAGGAATATTTCCCCCATACAAATTTCACAATCCCGCTGGAAACAGGAAGCTGACTGGATTCAAAAGCAAGCGAAAAAAATCGGCGTTTCAGTGAGTGGATGCTGCGTGCCGGGCTGGCCGGTTTCAGCGTGCATTGACGGCAAGCAGCTGACCGAAATGCATCCCAACAAAACACCCGCATCAAGTGCGAAAGCATCGGGTCAACGTCTTTATTGCGGGTGTACCAAAAGCTGGGATATTGGCTGGTATTATCCTTGTCCGGGCGGTTGCCTCTATTGTTATGCCAATCCAATCATGGGTTCCAGTTCCACAGAAAAGCATCCGCAAGAAGAGAAAGTAGCTATTTTGAAAATGTAAAATAAAAACCGAAGATCGATTCAATTCATTCATGAATTCCGGATTTATTCGATACCCGGAGGCGTCCATCCAAACTGATATTTCGCTGCAATCGGCATACGTCTTCCCGTTCCAAAAGCTTTCGAGGTCACTTTGAGTACAGGTGCTGCCTGACGTCGTTTATATTCATTCTTGGAAATTGTCTGAATCACCCACTGGACCGTATCCGGATCCAGTCCCTGATCGACAATTTCCTGATAACTTCTCATCTGATCTACATACAAATCAATGATTCGGTCCAGAATCTCATAGGGCGGCAGCGTATCCTGGTCTTTTTGATCGGGTTTTAATTCTGCAGTAGGCGCCCGTGTCAGTACATTTTCGGGAATGATTTCTTTATCGTGATTAATAAAACGGGCCAGCTGATAAACCATGGTTTTAGGAACATCTCCGATCACGCTTAATCCTCCACTCATATCACCATACATGGTGCAGTATCCAACAGAAAGTTCGCTTTTATTTCCTGTGGCAAGGGGGATATATCCGAATTTATTGGAAACGGCCATTAAAATGTTTCCGCGAATTCTTGCCTGTATATTTTCTTCTGTGGCATCCAGCAAAGTCTCAGAGAAAAAATCTTTCAGCGATTGCATATAGCTGTCATAGATTTCCTTAATCGAAATATTCAGGAATGAAATTTTCAAATTGTCTGCTAAAATCGACGCATCCCTCAGACTGTCCGAGGCGGAATACATGGAGGGCATGGCAATACCCAGTACATTTTCGGAGCCCAGCGCCTCTTTTGCAATACAGGCAACCAGAGAAGAATCGATCCCGCCGGAAAGGCCGATGACGACCTGATGAATGCCGCATTTCATTAAATAATCGCGAAGTCCAAGTGTTAAAGCCTGATATACCGATTCAATTTCAGGTGCCTGATTAAATGACAGAGTCCTTTTTTTCGCGTTTAAATCGATCGTTTCAATGTGTTCCTTAAAAGCCGGAAGTATATTTTGAAGTTCTCCTGAAGAATGAAAAACCATAGATCGGCCATCAAAGATCAATTCATCCTGCCCGCCGACTTGATTCACCAGTAAAAAGGCGACATGATGTTTTTTTACATGGTTTTGTATCAGCCGGTAACGCAATGCTTCTTTCTGTATGTGAAAGGGAGAGGCGGATAAATTAATGATTATCGAGGCGTTCTTTCGGACCAGCTCTTCCACCGGATCGAAAGAATAGCGTCCATGGAAAAAAAGCTCCGGATCATTCCAGGCATCTTCACAAATAGTCAATCCGATTTTTTCATTTTTCCAGTGATAGACTTGATATTGTTGGGAAGATACAAAATAACGTGTTTCATCAAAAACATCATAGGTGGGCAGCAGTGATTTGTCTTGCGAAAAAACCAATTTACCATTGTGAATCACAACTGCCGCATTGCTTAATTGTTTTTTTAAGGATCCATTGTTTGAAAGCACAGTCCCGCAGATAACAGCGAGATCCGGAACCTGCCTGGAATCAGCGATCAACTGTAGCAAAGCGTTTTTCGCATTCTGAATAAAATCATTCCTTTCCAGAAGATCCCTTGGTGGATATCCGGTTAGAAACAATTCAGGAAAAACGACAAGGTCCGCTCCATCCTTCCGGGCAGTTTGCATGGCATTTCCGGCTTTTTTTAAATTACCGGAAAAATCTCCAATGGTTGGATTCAACTGGGCAATGGTAATTTTCATTCGATATCCTGTATCATTAATCAGTTTCAATTTAATTTTTCAAGGCAAACATGCAAGCGGATTCTGAATTTATATTGACATTTATAGGATTATACTCTTACCTTAATCTGACTTGGACTTTCAAGGACATCTATTCCGGAGGTCAATATGGCTGATCAACATGAGAAAAAAGGATTGAAAACATTTTCCGGTTTATTTTGGCTGGTGATTCTCTTTGAATTTTTTGAAAGGGGATCGTATTATGGCATGATGAGCGTACTTTCGGTTTATTTAACAGACATCTTAGATATCAGTAAAGAAAATGTGGGATTAATAAAAGGCACTATTCAACCCATTTTGTATTTTCTTCCGATTCTCAGCGGGGCGATTGCCGATCGTTTTGGATTTCGGAAAACATTGACGATCGCGTTTGCACTGATGGGAAGCGGATATTTTCTAACAGCCCAGGTGACGGGATATACACCGATTTTTCTGACGCTTTGCTTTATGGCATTGGGAGCTGGGATATTCAAACCCATTATTTCAGGCACCATTGCCCGGGTCACCACAAAAGAACAAAGTACAATGGGATTCGGGATCTATTACTGGTCGATTAACCTTGGAGCCTTTCTGTTTCCCCTTTTTCTGATTCCCTATCTGAAAACAATTCCCACGACTCCTCCGTGGAAATGGGTGATTTTAGCAGCAGCCCTGGGAACGGGACTGATGATTATCCCCACACTTTTATTATACAAAGAACCTTCTGGATCCGGATCGGAAAAGAAAACAGAATCATTGAATCTGGTTCAAACAATCGCCAATGCTTTTGAAATTATCTACAGTCCTTTTGTTTTAATCTATAAAGCCGGGATAAAATCCGGTATCGTAAAAGTGATTATTTACACTATTGCTGCGTTATTCACCGGATGGGGGGGCCTTCTGTTATTACAGACGGGCAATTTCTTTTTATTGTTTATTACACTTATATTTTGGAGTTGTCAGCTGATTTTGATCATGAAATCCCGATATACACACATCCAGTTGCCATACTGGATTCAAGGACTTGTTTTAACACTGTTTATCTTTATTTTATGGACCCTGCCCGGACTGAGCGTATTTGCAAGAATTATCTGTTCCGTAATCGCATCTACCGTATTATCATTATTTCTTATCGATATTTCAGAAGAGGACAAGTTTCAGGATCATTTCCGGTTTTTACTCATGATATTTATTTATTCGGGATTCTGGGTTCTTTATTTTCAGATGTTTGATTCTGTACTTTGGTATGTTAAAGATTATGTGGATGCCTTGAGTTTGAATCAATTTGTGAATGGTATCTTTCAGAAAATCGGTATTTCATTTACATGGACATTTGATGTAGAGCATGTTACTGTGATCAATGCCGGGACCATTATTATTTTACAGCTGCTCATTTCGAATCTTGTGAGAAACACGAAGGCATTACCGACAATGATGGCCGGTATTGTTATGGGAATCCTGGGCATGGCAATTCTTGCGATTAATACCAGTATCTGGATATTTATTGCCGGTATTGTGATTTTTTCAATAGGAGAAATGACCGCTCATCCAAAATTTATTAGTTATGTCGGACAGACAGCACCAAAAGAGCGTCTGGCAACATACATGGGATATATATTTCTTTATGGTGTGATTGGATCCAGTATCGGCGCGCCACTGGGAGCTAAATTATATGTTCATTATGTCGATCATCTGCACCAGCCGAGAACGCTTTGGCTGATATTCAGCGGAATTGGAGTGCTGACACTCCTGGGATTGGGGCTGTTTAACCATTTTATAAAACCCCCGCAAAAATCTGAACCAGGGAATCATTAAAAAAAATCAGCTCGAATGCATATAAGCGGATCATGAATACTTATTATGCATCTTCCCTGAATAGAAAACCTGAAACACGACTGATATTTTTTATATATTCTTGATATATATTTTATTTATTGCTTCTTATCCGCAATGACTGTATCCACATTGATGACAGGTAGCACAACCGCTTTCCATGGCCATTGTATGCCCGCATTCCGGACATTCCGGGCCATATATAAGTTGAGAGCCGTCTCCGTCTTCAGTATCCAGGTTGATTTCCTGCTGAGTTAAGCTTTTTTTATTGATCACTGATTTTTGTTTGCCGAATTCGGTTAATAGAATTTGTCCGATCGCGTCTGGTACGGATTTGACCAGAATACCGTTATTCCACACCGGTCTGGAACCTGTAATTCCGATCAGGGTTTCGCATAATTCTTCTAAGGTGACTCCTTTTTGCAGTGCGATGGAGATTAAACGGCCAATGGCTTCGGCCAATGCGGAGGTATCCCCTCCGCTTTTACCGATATTTGCAAAAACCTCCACCGGTTTTTCATTTTGATCCGTATTGATAGTCACATAGAGTGATCCCTGGCCGGTATTCAATTTGGCCGTAAAACCATGAAGCAGACGGGGACGGGGGCGAAATAGTTCGGGTTCAGTTTCATCCATTAATTTTTCAGTTGTTTTCTTTTCTGCTCCTTTGTTGAGCACTTGAACATCACGGCTGCCGTCCCTGTAAATCGTGCATCCTTTGCATTCGAGGTCATGAGCGAGTCGATAAACATGCTCAATATCTGCTTCTGTTGCACTGTTTGGAAAATTAACAGTTTTAGAAACTGCATTATCTGTGTGGTTTTGAAATGCCGCCTGCATGCGGATATGCCATTCAGGTGAAATTTCATGCGATGTGACAAACACTTTTCGAATGGATTTTGGAATTTTATCGATATCCTGACAGGATCCGGTTTCGGCGACTTTTTTTAATAATTCCTCACTATAGATGTCTTTTTGTTTCAGACGTTCGACGAACAGGGGATGAATTTCCGGCAGTTTATCATTGTCCATGACCTGTCGGTAAAAGGCCAGAGCAAATAAAGGTTCCACACCGCTGGAGCATCCTGCTATGATGCTAATCGTACCTGTGGGGGCAATGGTTGTTCTGGTGGCATTCCGGATTTCCGGTTCATTCTGGGAGCCGTAAACACTTTTTTGAAATTCAGGAAAAGCGCCGCGTTTCAGACCCAGTTCCTGGGATTTACGCTTGGCCGTATCTTGAATAAATCGCATCACTTCCTGGGCAGTTTCAATGGCCGTATCAGAATTGTAGGGGATATCCAGCATCATTAAAAGATCAGCGAAACCCATCACACCCAGTCCGATTTTTCGAGTGGAGCGTGTCACTTCGGCAATTTGCTCAAGCGGATAACGGTTTACATCAATGACATTATCCAGAAAATGAACAGATGTACGCACGGTTTGTGATAGTCTTTCCCAATCAATTTCTGATTTATCCTTAACGGTTCGAACCATTTTGGCCAGATTAATTGAACCCAGATTACAGGATTCATATGGAAGCAGCGGCTGCTCACCGCAAGGATTTGTTGATTCAATGTCTCCAAGATGGGGTGTGGGATTGTCTTCGTTCATTCGATCCAGAAAAATCACACCCGGATCGCCGTTTTTCCATGCATGATGGAGGATTTCGTTAAAAACTTTTTTTGCGGAGAGTGTGCCGGTTACTTTTTGATCATGCGGATTAATCAGCTCATAATCACGATCCGAATTCAATGCCTCCCAGAAAGATTCGGTAATGGCCACTGAAATGTTGAAATTATTCAATTTGTCATCCTGTTCCTTGCATACAATAAAATCCATAATATCAGGATGATCAACCCTCATAATTGCCATATTGGCACCCCGGCGAGTGCCTCCCTGTTTTACAGTTTCAGTGGCTTCATCAAATACATGCATAAAAGAAATGGGACCGGATGCAACTCCGTGTGTGGTTTGTACAATATCATTCTTCGGCCTTATTCTGGAAAATGAAAATCCAGTGCCTCCTCCGCTTTTATGAATCAGCGCCGTATGTTTTACAGAATTAAAAATAGATTCCATTGAATCTTCAACCGGTAAAACAAAGCAGGCACTAAGCTGACCCAATCGTCTGCCCGCATTCATCAGAGTGGGTGAGTTGGGCATAAATTCCAAACGCGCCATCATCGCATAAAATTCATGTTCCAGTGTCTGAAGGTCAGCATCAGGATCGTATTTTGTATCTGCAGATGCGATATGCCGGGCAACCCTCCGGAACATTTGTTCCGGTGTTTCAACCACGTTGCCCTCTTTATCTTTGAGTAAATAACGGCGTTCAAGCACTTTTCTCGCATTTTCAGTCAGCTGTATATCAATCTTTTCCGGGGATTCGGCTGAAAATTCTTGATTGCTGGATTTATCAGCCGAATCTGTTTCTTCTTCTAATGGTGACCGGGCCGACTCATTCAGACTGTTTGCAAGTTCAAATGCAATATCGGAGTCAAAATTTGTTTCAATCGTACCGCTGTCCGAGATATTTTGATCAATAATGTCAAAATCAAACAAATTTCCGCTTGCATGCGGTATTTCATTGGACGATTGTTTTCTCCCCATAATGTACCTGCTTTCTTTGTTTTTTAAACCGAAATTGCATTGCCTTTAATATAAATCTAACATACAATGAAGCAAATAAAAAGTCAAGTGAAAAATCGATAAAAATACAATATATAGCATATTAATAAAAAAGAATACTACAGATAGTGTATTTTTTTGATAAAATAGAACTTGACATATTAATACATTTTATGTATTTTATTGAGTCTTCTTCAGGGCGAGGTGAAAGTCCTCACCGGTGGTTAAAGCCCACGTGTCCCTAAGTATCGGGGCTGATCCAGTGAAATTCTGGTGCCGACGGTCAGAGTCCGGATGAAAGAAGCAGGCAAAATGCAATTATATTTTTTTAAATCAGTCCTGTCAGCCCTGAAAGATAATCTTGAAGGGCTTTTTTATTCGTGGATCATAATAAATATATTCAAAGAACGTTGGAGCTCGCCCGTCTTGGAGCAGGAAAAGTCAGTCCAAATCCGCTTGTCGGATCTGTAATTGTAAAAGACAACCGGATTATTTCTGAAGGCTATCACGATCATTTCGGCGGACCTCATGCAGAAATCAATGCATTAAAACAAGTATCCGGACAAGATCTTAAGCCTGCTTATCTTTATGTTAATCTTGAGCCCTGCTCTCATCATGGCAAGACATTACCGTGCGCGGAAGCAATTATTGAATCCGGCATTTCAAATGTTGTATATGGAATGGAAGATCCGAATCCACGGGTTTCTGGCTGTGGATTACAGATGCTTAGGCAGGCGGGTGTGCATGTGATCGGTCCCGTATTAGAGAAAGAATGCATCAATCTTAACGTCGGTTTTATTAAAAGTATATTGAGATCGATACCCTGGATCACTGTAAAAATTGCACAGACTCTGGATGGAAAAATTGCCTCGGCTGACAAATCCTCCGAGTGGATTACATGCGATGATTCCCGCCGTCTGGTCCATCAATGGCGCAGTGAACATGATGCCGTGCTTATCGGGATTCAGACGGTTTTTAAAGACAATCCAAGATTAAATGTACGTTATCATGAGGGTGTTTCTCCAAAACGTATTATTCTGGATCGAATGCTGGGCGTTCCGCTTGATGCGAAAATTATTCAGGAGAATCCGGAGAATACCTGGATCATCTCGTCAAAAACATCGGATCCGGATAAGAAAAAACGGTTGTCCGACCTTGGCGTTCATGTTCTAACCGCGAAATGTACCCACGATCGGATCGATTTGTCATCAGTTTGGAAGAATTTGATCGAAACAGGTATTTGCTCTGTTTTTGTGGAAGGGGGACAACAGGTTTTTACCACGTTTCTCAATTCCAAGTGGGTCGATTCAATTCGCATTTTTATTGCCCCGAGAATTTTTGGAAAAGGACTGTCATCCCTTGATGACTGCAGGATTGAATCATTGAAACAAATATGGCAATTCTCCTCAACTCAATGGAAATCAGTGGGAGAAGACATACTCTTTAAAGGAAACATCACATGTTTACAGGATTGGTTGAAGAAATAGGAACTGTTGAACGGATAAAGGTTCTGTCTGACAGCAGGGAATTTCAGATTCATGCAAACCAGGTATGCAGGGATTTGAAAGTGAATGACTCAGTCGCCGTCAATGGTGTGTGCCTGACGGTCACGAAGACCCAACCTGCATTTTTTACAGCCACGGCCGTACAGGAGACGCTGAAGCGGTCCACACTGATCAATAAGCAGCCGGGAGAATCTGTCAATCTGGAACGTGCCCTGTCCGTTTCCGGAAGATTGGGCGGGCACTGGGTGCAGGGACATGTGGATGACATCGGGACAGTACAGGCAATCACAAAATTGGAAACCGGCTGGCAGTTGTCCGTTTTACTGCCGGATTCCATTATCAAATACTGTGTTGAAAAAGGATCTATTGCTATTGACGGAATCAGCCTGACCATTGCTGCGATTGATTTAAATCGTGTCACAATAGCCGTTATTCCGCATACGATTGAGCATACAAACATAAAATACTGGAAAACAGGGGATTTTGTAAACATCGAAGTAGATATTTTAGCTAAATACGTGGAACGCCTGAGCGTTCAGAATCAAACCAAAAAAACGCATGATCTGGAATGGTATCGATTTCACGGATATTAATTTCGATTTCAAGCAGATACGATTGTTAGCAATCGCTTAATTTCAAAAAAACTGGAAAAGCAGATGAAAACATTATTGAACATTCCTGAAGCTATTGAACGATACAAGAAGGGTGATATTCTGATTATTGTGGATGATGATGAGCGTGAGAATGAGGGGGATTTTGTTTGCGCCGCTGAAAAGGTGACACCTGAAATTGTTAATTTCATGGCAAAGCATGGAAGAGGATTAATCTGTGTCGGCATGACCGGTGACCGACTTGATGCATTGCGTCTGCAGCCCATGGTATACGCCAATACCGCCAAGTTAAAAACCGGTTTTACTGTCTCTGTCGATGCCATTGAAAATACATCCACCGGGATATCCGCACATGACAGATCCCGGACAATTCAGCTGTTGACGAATCCGGATACAAAACCCGATGATCTTGCTCGGCCCGGTCATATATTTCCATTAAGAGCGGAAGCGGGAGGTGTCATGACTCGTGCCGGGCATACAGAAGCATCTGTGGATATGTCGCGGCTTTCAGGTTTGGCTCCGGCTGGTGTCCTTTGTGAAATAATGGATGATGACGGAACCATGGCACGACTTCCTCGTCTGAAGAAAATTGCCAGTCAGTTCGGTCTGGGTATTATTACAATCAGGGATCTGATCGCATTCCGAAGCGAGCATGACAAACTGGTTGAACGTGTTGTCACCACCCGTCTGCCCACATCCTATGGGGATTTTATTATGCATTTATATGAAAGTCAGATTGATACCCATCATCATCTTGCCCTGGTTAAAGGGAATTTTAAAAAGGATGAACCGGTGCTGGTTCGTGTTCACAGCGAATGTCTGACAGGTGATGTACTTGGATCACTTCGATGTGATTGTGGTGATCAGCTTAAATTGTCCTTGAAATCAATAGAAAAAGAAGGCAAAGGCATTTTTCTGTATATGAGGCAGGAAGGTCGTGGTATTGGTTTAAGCAATAAAATTATGGCTTATAAATTACAGGACAGCGGTCTGGATACGGTAGATGCCAATGAAGCACTTGGATTTCCTGCTGATCTTCGAGATTACGGTGTCGGCGCTCAAATTCTTCGTGATCTGGGTGTACATAAAATTCGACTTCTTACGAACAATCCGCGGAAGATTGTTGGACTGACGGGGCATGGATTGGAAATCGTGGAACGCATTCCCATTGAAGTCAAACCGAATCATGTAAACGCGAAATATCTTCAGACAAAACGCGACAAGCTGGGACATTTGATTTTAGACGACTGGCTCATAAAATAACCATTTTGAAAATTAATTTTTGCTTGTTATTATAATAAATACGATTTAAGGAGGCTTTCATGACCAAGACAATTCAGGGACAACTGGATGCCAAAGGGAAAAAGTTTGGATTGCTTGTCAGCCGGTTTAATGAATTCATCACAAATCGATTGACTGAGGGTGCTCTTGACTGTCTTTTACGGCATGGCGGTTCGGAAGCAAACATTGAAATTGTATGGGTGCCCGGGAGTTTTGAAATGCCTGCTGTAGCAAAAAAAATGGCCAAAAGCGGAAAATATGATGCTGTCATTTGTCTTGCTGCGGTTATCCAGGGAGGAACTCCGCATTTTCATTATGTTGCATCTGAAGTGACAAAAGGTATTTCACATGTTGCTCTGGATACAAACGTGCCGACGATATATGGCGTTTTAACCTGTGATACCTTGGATCAAGCTGTGGAACGAGCTGGTACAAAACAGGGAAATAAAGGATGGCAAGCCGCATTGGCAGCCATCGAAATGGCCGACTTGATGGGAAAATTATGAGAAAAAAACAGTGGACAATTCTGCCTATTATCAGTCTGATTCCGCTATTTACATACCCTCAGGTGAAAAACTGGACATGGAAAACTTTTACATCTGCCCGTGAAATACGGGTTATGATGGTGGAAGCCAATCATATATGGTGTGGTACCGAAGGCGGACTGCTTATTTTTAAACCGCAATTTCAAAGTTCAGAAATATGGACAAATACAGAAGGGCTGGCATCAATCAATGTCAGCAGTGTTATTTCCGATGATGCAGGGAATCTCTGGATCGGAATGGAGGATGGTCATTTACAGCATTTGGATGTTCTAAATAATGAATGGCTTACGATCAATGATTATACAGATTATCAGATCAACGATTTGCTGATTTATGGTGACTCATTGTTCGTTGCGCTGGACATTGGTATCAGTGTTTATTTGATTTCTCGTCGGGAAGTGAAAGAAACCTATAAGCATCTGGGCATGTCGATTGAAGCGGAAATACCTGTCTATGATATGATGATTCAGGAGAATGAATTCTGGGCCATTACTGCTCAGGGAATTTCGCATACCCGGTTAAATAATCCCAATCTAATGGATCCTCAATTTTGGGAAAATGAGAATGAATCCACAGGTATTTCTGTTGAAGGTATACTTTCGTTTATTTATTATCAAGACACATTCTGGACAGGAACCCGCCAAGGTATTTTTCGTTTATCAGAAAGCAGAGATTGGGAAAAAATTCCAGAGACATCCGATATCCAGCCGATTGCATTTCATGTGCATCAGAATCGGCTCTATGCAATCACGGAAAACAGCCTTGCCGTTTTTCAGAATGATTGGAAAACTGTGGATTCAGATTTGACTGACTGTCTCTCGATTGCTTCCAATAATGACACCCTGTTTGTTGGCACAAAACAGGGAATTAGTTTATTTCAGAATGATCAGTACATTCAAACATATATCCCTGATGGCCCCGGAGGTAATTTTTTCTCTGATCTTGCTGTTGATAAAGAAGGTGCACTATGGTGCTGCAGTTCTGACCTTGCCGGATCATCAGGAAGCGGATTTTCTAAATTTTCGGAAGATCGATGGAAAGTATTCAATAAAAAGAATACGCCGGGCTTGAACACCAATTTGGCGGTTTGTGTAGCCGTCGATCAGAAAAACCGCAAATGGATCGGCACCTGGGGAAAAGGATTGATGATTTTGGAAAATGATACCACATATACTTATTTTCGTCCAGAAAATGGATATTTATCCGGTATCGAAGAGGGCAAAAAGGTGTACCCCGATTTTGCTGTGGTGAAAAGTATCACTGTTGATTTTAATGGTACTGTCTGGCTCATTAACCGGCAGGCTTATAATGGTCTTTCTGTGGTTTCTGTTACAAGCGATGATATCTGGACATATTACGGATCTGAACAGGGGATCGATGATATTTATGGATGGGATATTGCAGTCGATCAGTTTAATCAAAAATGGATCGGTTCGTCTATTGTAGCGGATCAGGCCAATGGTGTATATGTTTATAATGACTCATGGACACCATCAGACTTCTCGGATGACAAGTATGACCATTTTAGTAAAATTGATGGTTTATTATCTCAAAACGTACAGGCCGTTGCAGTCGATGAAGATAATACGGTTTGGCTGGGTACAGATTTGGGACTCAATTATTTTACTGGAGAAGAGATCCAGGAACAGTACGATCTGGCTTCTGTTAATATTCAATCCCTGTTGATTGACGGAGCGAATAATTTGTGGGTAGGTACCAGCAATGGATTGTATTATTATTCAAGCGAGACATATCAATGGACCTCCTTTAATCAATCCAATAGTGATTTGGTTCATAATAATATTATTTCACTGGCATTGGATCCTGTAAATGGTTACATTTATATCGGAACCATTCAGGGATTATCGAGGCTAAAAACGCCGTTTTCCACACCGATTTCATCATTTTCAGATTTATTAATATATCCGAATCCATATATATTTCAGGAGCATGAATATGTTTCTATTGAAAATTTACCCAGAGATGTATCCATAACCATTTTTTCAAGTCAGGGTTTTATGGTTTTTCAGCGTTTAAAGGATCAAGTATTTGGAAATACGTTTATCTGGGATGGAAATGACATGGATGGAAAAAAAGTCGCCAGCGGAATTTACCTCGTTGTTGTGAATAATAACAGCGGTGAAAAGCGTATCGGAAAATTGGCAATTATTAGATAAAATAGATAAAATTAATATCATGATTAAATCTTTAACTATTGAAAATTATGCACTTATTGAATCCCTTCACATTGATTTTCAAAAAGGGCTCAATATTATTACAGGAGAGACCGGTACAGGAAAATCGATCATATTAGGTGCATTGGGACTGATACTTGGTGACCGCGCCAAGACAGACATGATTCGTCAAGGAGCCAAAAGAGCAATGGTTGAGGTTTCTATTGAAATTTCGGATACAAATACAAAACATATTATCTCCCAGTTCATAGGGGAAGCGATTACACAGGATCTGATGATTATTCGGAGAGAACTCTATCAGACAAGCAGAAGCCGATGTTATGTG